>Ga0102590_1000739_pt1 | contig 62479 bp, 48 predicted proteins | sample AraplaMF_Col_mMF_FD_76859 | JGI IMG/M metagenome (GOLD analysis project Ga0102590, IMG submission 76859) | Arabidopsis root microbial communities from the University of North Carolina, USA - plate scrape MF_Col_mMF | ecosystem: Host-associated > Plants > Roots > Endosphere | place: USA...
GGTCTTAACATCTGGACTAGCTGTTTATGTTATTTCTGTACCACTAAGGTGGTCCAAAGGTATGATAATTTTGTAGTGCGATCATGCAATAACAGCAAAAAAAACAGATCACATGACAAACACTAAAATTGAACAGTACAGCTCAAAGGATTTTCACAAGACCTATGCAAGGCCGGTGTATGTAAAACCGCCGTATCTCATTCACAAGAACGTAGAAAAAGCTGGCGAGCATGACCAGTTCTCTACAGAACGTAAGCACCCTGTTTTCTTTGTAGACCTTCCCAGCAAGAACGTGAGTATGACCATCGGCGGGCTGTTACCCGGCCAGCTGACCAACAGGCACCGTCACACTTATGAAACAGTATTGTATGTATTGGAAGGGAAAGGTTACACTGAGATTGAGGGAGAGAAAGTAGCCTGGGAGAAAGGTGATGCGGTGTACATTCCGTCCTGGGCCTGGCACCGTCATCAGAACCTCAGCGACAGCGAACCGGCGAAATACATTGCCTGTGAGAATGCACCGCAGCTACAGAACCTGGGTGTGGCGCTGCGCGAAGAAGAAGGGAGAGATCTTTAATTATTCACCAACAAATTTAACACATGAAGCATATTCCATTTAAAGGGATCATTGCCTATCCCATTACACCTTTTGACGAAAATGAGCAGGTGGATATTCCCCTGTTCAGAAAATTAGTAGAGCGCCTGGTGGCATCCGGTTCACATGCTATTGCCCCGCTGGGGAGCACGGGCGTATTGCCTTATTTATCAGACGCTGAAAAGGAGGCCATTACAGAGGCTACGATGCAGCAGGTAGCGGGTCGTGTGCCGACATTGGTAGGTGTTTCCAACCTTACTACGGAGCGGACGATCTACCACGCGAAATTTGCAGAGAAAGCCGGAGCGACAGCGGTGATGATCATCCCGATGAGTTACTGGAAATTGACGGATGATGAAATTGTTAAACACTATGATGCGGTGGCGGCCAGTATTTCTATTCCTATCATGGCGTATAACAATCCTGCAACAGGAGGGGTGGATATGTCTCCCGCTTTATTGAAGCGATTGCTGGAGATTCCGAATGTTACCATGATCAAGGAGAGCACCGGGGATGTGCAGCGCATGCATTATCTGAAAAAAGAGCTGGGGGAAGATGTAGCGTTTTACAATGGCGCTAATCCCTTAGCACTGGCAGCTTTTGCGGCAGGGGCAAAGGGTTGGTGTACGGCGGCGCCTAACCTGATACCTGAGCTGAATTTAGAGTTGTATGAGGCGGTTGAAAGCAATGATCTGGCTACGGCGCAGAAGGTATTCCTGCAGCAGGTGAACCTGTTAAAGTTTATTGTTGCCAAAGGTCTGCCGAGAGCGATCAAAGCAGGATTGAATATACTGGGTGAAGATGGAGGGTATATCAGAAGGCCGTTGCAGCCATTGACGCGGAGCGAAGTAGAGCAGTTGGAGAAGATCCTGCTGGAAACAAGAGAATTGGTGCAGTAGTTTGATGTTGCTTTTGTGCTAAGTATTGAAAGAGGGTGTCTCAAAAGAAGAGGCACCCTCTTTTCAGTTATGTGATTATTATACAATTATTTATTTAGCCTTAGGCGTCTTTTCTGTCTTCCATTTAATAACGTGGTACACCGCCCTGGTGGCGCCTACATTTTTAAGTCCGTGTAATTGATTCGATGCCTGGAAAATGACGGAGCCCGGGCCTACACGTTTAGTGATGCCGTTTACGGTAGATTCAACTGTTCCCTCTTTTATAATGATCAGCTCTTCGTCGGGATGCTGGTGTGGCGGATGTGGTGCTTCTCCGGGATTGAGGGTAGTGACATGCAGTTCCAGTTCGTCCAGGGTGGGAGTGGGGGCCTGGAGGAACTGGCGTCTCTCCCCGGTTTTAGTTGGTTCAGCTTTAATGTCATTCCAGTCGTATATGGTGGAGGATAGTGGCGGCTGCTGGTCTTTGTGTGCGATGATGGCCATTGGAATGCACATGATGAGGGCGGTGATGCAAATGAAGATAAGTTCCCGTTTGGTCATTGTATTTGGGTTTAGATAGAATTAATTTACGAAACAATTCATTTGCAACGTATTAATTTTTATAACCGTCAATGAAATATTGGTATATCAATAAGTATTGAGAAAGTTCGTTAATAGCGGCTTGAAAGAGAATGCTTTATGGTTTAGAAAGGTATTAATTGTAAATTTATTACAGATTACTGCAAAGTATTGATCACAAATAAACTTTGAAGTGAAGCCTAAAATTTTAATAGTAGAAGATCAATTTATTGAGGCGAAGAGCCTGAACGTTATACTCACGAATGCCGGATACTCCACTTGTTCTATTGCGAGATCAGTTGCCACTGCTTTATCTATCATTGAAAAAGAAAACCCGGACCTGGTATTGGTTGATATTTTTTTGCAGGGGGAAGGTACCGGGATAGACCTGGGCCGCATCCTCAATGATAGAAATATGGCATTCGTTTACTTATCAGCCAATTCAAACAGGCAGATACTGGAGGAGGCGAAATCAACCAGGCCATATGGCTTTATGGTAAAGCCTTTTCGTGCCAAAGATGTATTGGTGATGCTGGACGTTGCCTTGTACCTGCACAAAAACCGGCTGCCTGAAAAACCTGCTGCTTCCCCTTCACAAAAAAGCGCACCGCCTGTACTTCCTCCGGAATTCAATCAACTGATCGGTAATAGCAGGAAATTTCTTGACACACTGGAACGTGCCAAAATGGTCGGGGCTACGGATACGTCTGTGCTGATATTGGGTGAAAGCGGTACGGGGAAGGAATTGATCGCTCATTCTATTCATAATGTTTCTGCCCGGCGATATAAACCGTTCATCGTTGTTAATTGCGGTACGCTGCCCGCTAATCTGGTTGAGTCTGATCTGTTCGGCCACGAGAAGGGATCCTTTACGGGCGCTACCACGAGGCGCGAAGGTAAATTTGAATTGGCGGACAGTGGCACGATTTTCCTTGACGAGATCGGAGAGCTGCCACTGGAACTGCAGGTAAAATTCCTCCGGGTTTTGCAGGAGCGGGAAATTGAACCGATAGGCGGAAAGCCGAAAAAAGTAAATGTACGTATAGTCGCTGCTACCAATAAGGACCTGGAAGAAGAGGTAGCAGCAGGACGTTTTAGAATTGACCTCTACTACCGGCTGAATGTGTTTCCATTAACATTACCTCCCTTGCGGGAAAGAAAAGAGGATATACCGCCTTTGGCAAATTATTTTTTAAAGAAGTATACGGAAGAAGGAAAACAAGTGCCGGTACTTTCTGCGGAGGCTACGGAAATGCTTCAGCAATATGATTGGCCCGGCAATATCAGGGAATTGGAGAATACTATCCAGCGCAATATGGTGCTCGGAAATCATGCGGTGATTGAGTCGCTAGAGATACCGGCTTCCAGGAGAGCAAACAACCCGTCTGTGAGCAGTAAGAGCGGATTTAAAACCATGAATGAGAACGAACGTGATCATATTCTCGCAGTACTCGAGAGCTGTAACTGGAAGATATCCGGGAAAGGCGGCGCTGCTGAGATTCTTGATATCAATGTAAATACCTTAAACTCCAGGATTAAAAAGCTGGGTGTTGAAAAAGAGATTGCCGCCAGAAAAAAAGATAAACATCCATAGCATGTTGGTCAGACTAGCCATATTGATATCGTTGACATTGATGGGAGTAAGGGGGTATGGCCAGGGGGTGTCAACAGAATGGGCCGGCTCGCTGTTGCAATCGTTAAATTATCTCACGCCTGATGCGCAGCGGATGCATGTCTATTTATTGGCTGCTCAGTCCCAGATATCCAAGGCCGGAGAGTATGAACGTGATCTTGACAGCGCCAGGTTTTATATGCGTAAAGCAGCCTTACTGAATACCAAACTAAAGTCTAAGGATGCTGACAACTTCCAGGTGGTGCTGGAATCACTGATTGCCAGGGAAAGAGGGCATAAAGAAAAAGGCCACGCATTGGCTGAAAGAGCTGCCGGCCTGCTAAAAAATGCGAAGAACAGGTATTATACTGCCGTTGCTTATTTTTCTTTATCCGAATACTATGACTATGAAGACCCGGTTGAGGGCGCGGAGAAAAGGCGGCTCGTTGAACTGGCGGTACTGGCTTTTCAGCAATCGGGATATATTGAACAGGAAGCTTATTGTCTTAAATTTCTTGCCGACCTCTATGCGATAAATGATGAGCGGCCAATAGCTATTGAGAAGCTCAATCAATCCGTACGACTTTATAAGACCATCAATTTTACCTCACTACAAGGGGTGTATATTTTATATTCCAACATCTATTATACGGATGGTGATTACAAACAAGCGCTGAATTATGGCCTGATGGCGCTGAAAAGCGCCCTGAGTAATGGAGATAGCAGTTTGACACTCTGCCAGATCAATAATTACATAGGGATTACCTTAGGAAGATTAAACGAACATAAAAAGGCCATCGGCTATTATACGGATGCTTTGAAGGTCGCGGAAAAGCACAGTGCAAATAACGCGGTATTGCAGGTGATGGCGAATATCGTTGACAGTTATGTTGAGCTGAAGAAGCCGGAAGAAGCGCTGGCTTTCATGAGAACTTTACCAGCAAAGTACCTTGAGCCGGGGGATAACGAAAGTTATATCTATACTCCGCTGTCTTATTTAATTATCTATAATGAGTTAGGAGGTTACGCGGAGGTGCAGTCTTATTGCAACCGGATATTGCAGCTTATCAGGCAGCACCGGCCTTCCGACAAGATGCTGCATAAATTTTATGCCTTGCTCATCGCTTACTACCTGCAGTCCAGGCAATATGCTGCTGCCAATATGTATATTGGAAGACTGGATTCGTTAAGTGAGAAAATCGGCGACCCTTACCAGATCAAGGAGGATTATTTTCTACGGTTCCGCTTAGATACGGCCCAGGGCTATTATAGGTCGGCATCGGAGAATTTGCTCAAATACCAGGCATTGCATGATTCACTCTTTAATGAATCAAGCAACAGGCAAATAAAGCAGCTGGAGATAGAATACGAAACGCAGAAGAATAAGAATGAAATAACACAATTGAGTCAAAGAAACCAGTTGCAGGAAAGCCGTCTTGACCAGGCGAACTTGTTGCGGAATTTCACCGTTGCCGGAATTGTCCTGTTATCAATTATAGTCGGATTACTGTACAAGCAATACCGGAACAAACAACAAAGCAACCGGCTTATTCTTCAGAAAAATGAACAGCTGCAGCATTTCCTGAAAGAGAAAGAGTGGTTGATCAAAGAGATCCATCACCGGGTGAAGAACAATTTTCATATTGTAGCAAGCCTGCTGGAAATACAATCCAGCTACCTGAAGAACAAAGAAGCCTTGTCTGCTATCAAGGAGAGCCAGCACAGGATACATTCCATGTCTATCATTCATCAGCGGCTCTACCAGTCGGAAACGCTGTCTACCATTCATTTGCCGGAGTATATATATGAACTGGTAGAATATCTCCGGGAAAGCTATTCGATGCGGGAGAATATCGCATTTTCGTTGCAAATAGAGAATATTGAATTGAACCATGCAAAGGCTATTACATTAGGGCTCATCCTGAACGAGGCGATCACTAATTCAATAAAATACGCTTTCACGGAGACAGAGGAGGGGAAAATCGCTATTTCACTTGTTCATATTTCAGATTCGCAGATCATGCTGAGTATTGCAGACAATGGGAAAGGGCTTCCCAGTGATTTTGACCAGAAAATGGGCACTTCCATGGGTATGGAAATGCTGCAGGGGCTTACTGATGATCTGGGAGGTAGTTTAAGCATTGAAACGAACAATGGTACGCAAATAAAGATAATTTTCGGATGTAAGCCGGTGGTAACGGATATTATTTGAGAAAAATCGTGCCATTTGGAGCGAGCTTGTCCGGCATGCGATTTGTTGGAGCTAGAAAAACACATTATGATGGAAGGACCTATATGGATCGTAGATGATGACATAGAAGAGCACGAGTTAATACAGGATATTTTCAAAGACCTGAAGACTGAAAACGCGCTGGTGCTTTTTACACACCCGAAAGATTTACTTGCCCGCCTTGATATTGAAAAAGAAGCCCCCTTTATTATTATTTCAGACGTAAACCTTCCCGGAATGTCGGGCTTTGAATTGCGTGAAAAGTTATTGGCAGCGCCGAATGCAAAATTTCATTCCGTGCCTTTTATCTTCTGGTCGCTTGCACCGTCTGAAGCGCAGATACAGCAGGCTTATCAATTAAAGGTACATGGCTTCTTTATCAAGGAGACCACTTATGAAGAATGGCGCGAGTCCTTAGCCCAGATAATTAAGTACTGGCAAAAAAGCAAAATGCCATCTAAAAAAGATCGTCCGGCCACTCCGCAGTTATAGGATATTATCAACTACTATAGGAGCTGTAAGGTTTTGATATAGGCCTTTACGTTATTATGATAGCGGGCACTGAAATAGCTAAATATGCTGTGCAATGTTGTTGTGAATATCTTGTTTTTTAACAATTAAATACTCCTATATTTAGGAACAAATACTATTAAAATGAAGGTAGACATTTCAAAGCTGCTAAAAAAGAAGAAGGAAGAAATATTCGAATCCTGGTTAAATAACCAGCTGCTGGATGAATCACTGAGGGAAGATCTGATAAGCAATGAAGAAATGAGAGAGCAAGGCAATGCTTTATTAGACGCTTTGTTAAATGCCATTTCCAGTACGAATATAGCAGACCCATCCTCAGCTGAATTTGAACCGGTTAATGACATCCTGCAAGGGCTTTCCATTTCCCGGGCAAGGCAGGGATTTTCACCGAGAGAAACGGGTGCTTTCATTTTCAGTCTGAAAGATGCAGTAATACATATCCTGCAAGTTGAAATACAGAATGATCCCGTCGTGTTGTACGAGGTTATATTGAAGATCAGCAGGCTCTTCGACAGGTTTAGTGTGGTTACATTCGAAACTTTTATTCATGGACGTGAAGAAGTGATCCTGCGGCAAACAGATGAGATCACTGAAATATCCACACCGGTGATCCGTGTATGGGATGGCATACTTGCCCTGCCAATCATCGGCACCCTGGACAGCTCCCGCACACAGGTAGTGATGGAAGCCTTGCTGCAGGAAATTGTGGAAACGAGCAGCAGCATTGCTATACTTGATATTTCGGGCGTACCCGCCGTCGATTCATTAGTGGCGCAACATTTGATCAAGACGGTTGCGGCTACCCGTTTGATGGGGGCAGAATGTATCATTAGCGGCATCCGTCCTGAAATAGCGCAAACGATTGTGCATTTGGGGATTGATCTGTCCAAAATAATGACGAAATCTACCCTGGCGGCTGCGCTCAAATATTCGTTTGCATTGCTGCAGCTGGAAGTAAGAAAATCGCAAAAGGAAAAAACCAATATACTACATGGATAGAATTCCTATTTTGAAAATGGGGCAGTTCTTACTTGTGACGATCCAGATCGATTTATATGACCGGCTAGCCGTGAACCTTGAATCAGACCTGGTGCAAATGGTGAGTAAAACCGGAGCAAGGGGAGTACTGATCGATATATCCGCGTTGACTATTGTGGATTCATTTATGGGCCGTATTTTAGGCAATATCGGCAGTATGTCCAAAATCATGGACGCTGAGACCGTAGTGGTAGGCATGCAGCCCGCCGTTGCTATCACATTAATCGAGTTGGGTCTGGAGTTGCAAGGGGTAAGTACCGCATTAAACGTCGAAAAGGGGATGCTTTTCTTACAGGAGAGGATTGGAAATCAGAATGAACCAGCTGATGATGAAGACGGTACTGAATAAAGCGATCATGAAAATTGAAAAGGAACAGGATGTTGTTCCGTTCCGGAACAGAGTGAAAGAATTCGCAACAAAAATAGGCATGAGCCTGGTGAACCAGACAAAGCTGATCACCGCAGCCAGTGAGCTGGTACGAAATATGTTGAAATATGCAAATGGAGGCAGCGTTGTCATTGAGATTATCAGCGGAGAAAGAGATAATGGCATAAGGTTGACTTTTGATGATAAAGGCCCCGGAATTAAGGATATAGCCCTCGCGCTGAAAGATGGATTCTCTACAGGTAAGAGCCTTGGAATAGGGCTGCCTGGAGCCAAAAGGCTGGTCAGCGAATTTGATATCAAAAGTGTGGTAGGGAAGGGAACTGTAGTTACTATAATCAAATGGAAGAATGGTTAGCCGCGTTAATATTTGCATGAAAGCGGCAGAAAGAAGTTATCTGGCACTTTTAAAAAGAGAGATACATCATCTTGTAACCGGCGCTGGATTTAGTGAGCGGAAGATCAGCGAGATAGACATCGTTGTAGCGGAAATAGGTACTAACCTGGTGAATCATGGAGGCGGCGGGGAAGTACTGGTAAAACTTGTTGAAGACAACGGTCACCAGGGGATTGAGATCCTTGCACTTGATAAGGGACCTGGGATGGCAGATGTCAGCCGGATGATCATAGACGGCGTTTCTACAAAGAATACGCTGGGACAGGGACTGGGCGCTATCAGAAGGTTATCGGACAATTTTCAGATCTATTCCCAGCCCAATTGGGGAACCGTTGTTCTCTCCCGGATCTTTAATGAGCCTTTGCCGATATACAGTAAGAAACCTGCATTTGAGATGAGTGCACTGCTGGCTCCAAAACCAAATGAAAAATACTGCGGAGATGGCTATTACTCAAGTTTTGGCCAGGATAAACTGATTGTCTTCCTTGGCGATGGCCTTGGGCATGGGTTCCATGCTGAAGCAGCCGTATTGGCGGCTATCGAATCACTAAAAACATGCAGTGCTGATAATGCTGTTGCAATTATCAGGCATATCCACGAGCATGTGAGGAAAACGCGCGGGTTGGTGGCTACCGTCGGGGTATTGGATTGCCGGAGCAAGATATGGAGCCTTTGTGGAGTTGGGAATATCCATACAAAATTAACAAGCCATAGTAACCAATACGGCTACATGCCTTATAACGGGATCATTGGAATGAACATTCCTAACAGTCTGAAAGAACGGGAGTTTCCTTACGAACCCGGCCAATATCTGCTATTTTGCAGTGACGGTATTAAAAGCAGGGTGGACCTGAGCCGTCATCCTTCTATTCAACGATGTGACCCGGCAGTTATTGCTGCTGTTGTATATAATGAATTTGCCCGCCATACAGATGACACCGGTATTGTAGTATGTAAAATAAATTTGTAGTCTCATGCACGAACTTCACAGGATTACGCTCGAAAATGAATTTGACCTTATCCTGGCCCATAAACGATCTATGAAACTCGGTGAGCTGGCAGGGCTGACGCTGTCCGCCCAAACCACTTTTGCTACCGCTGTATCGGAACTGGCACGCTGGGCATTGGAGAAAGGGAAGATAAGTTGCATGCTACTGTTTGTGGACAATTCTCCACCTAACAGCTATCTCGTGGCGTCGGTGACCAACGACGAGCCGGTAGCAGAGAACAAGCTTGGAGGACTGGAATATGCTAAAAGGCTGGTAAGCAAGTACCAGTTATCCCAAAAGGGGAAAGAAGCCAAAATTGAGTTATTCTACGCCATCCCCGGGGCTCCGAAGATAGACCTGCAGAAGATTAATGAGTGGCGGATCACATTCCGGAACGAAAAGCCCATTTCTCCCTACGATGAACTGAAAAGAAAAAATGAACAGCTCCAGGAACTGTCTGAAAAAATATTAAAAAGTGAACAACAATACAGAACCTTAACCAATACCTTACCGCAGCTGATCGTTACACTGGACAGCTCCGGTTATATTACTTACGCGAATGAATGGCTGGAAGCGTTCACCGGTAAAACGCCGGAAGAATTGAACAGGGAGGTATGGCAGGATGTGGTGCACCCGGACGATTACACAGTTTTTTCCATCCTGCTTTCAAATAACCTGCCTTCCGCGGTTTTTCCCATTAAAATGCAGTGCCGGCTGCGAAACTGCATCGACAATGAATATATATGGCACCTGGTATCAGTGATACCGCTGAAGAATGAATCGCAGCAGATCTCTTCATGGATAGGGTACATGGTGGATATACATGCGCAGAAGATCATTGAGCAAACACTTCAGGACAACAAGGCGCTGAAAGAAGCGCAGCAGCTACTGGAGGCAAAGCACCGCGAGCTGGAAGCTACCAATCGCCAGCTTAACCGGAGTAATCATGAATTACAGCAGTTTGCCTATATCGCTTCGCATGATCTGCAGGAGCCTGTCAGAAAAGTGCTTTATTATGCTGACTATGTGCTAAGCCAGTATTCGGAGCATATCGATGAAAAAGGGGCCTTATATCTTTCCAACATACACGCGGCTTCCGCCCGGATGCGCACGCTTATCCAGGACCTTTTAAGGTTTTCACAGGTAAGCAGCGGAGAAATAAATTTTGATGTTGTAAATTTGGACAGTGTCGCCCAAAGTGCCGTGCAGGCCCTGCAGATGAGGCTAGAAGAAAAAAATGGGAGGGTTAGTATCGGTAGCTTACCGGAAATAATGGGGGAGAAAAGTTTGCTTGAACAGCTTTTTGAGAACATTATAGGAAATGCTATCAAATACAGCAGAGAGGAAACTCCTCCGGCGATTGATGTTTACGCGAAGGAAGAGAATGGGACAATAAAAATATTCTTTGACGATAACGGAATTGGATTTGAAGACAAGTATGTACCCAAGATGTTTGAGTTATTTCAGCGCCTGCATTCCAGGAAAGAGTACCAGGGAAACGGTATAGGACTGGCGATTTGCAAAAAGATCACTGAATTACATCATGGAAGCATTACAGCGTTACCGAGGCAAGCACATGGCGCGAGGTTCATTGTTACGTTTCCCATTAGTGCCAATAATAAATGAGTTATGAATAATACACATTTCCTGTTTGTTGATGATGATCCGGAAGAACTGGTGATCCTCAGCGATGTCTTCAACGATATACATGCAGATATCACGATCCGTTATGCGGCCAACGGCGAAGAAGCCCTTGTCCTGGTGAACAGGGATTTTGAATCCGGTATTATTCCCTCTCTGATTATCCTGGACCTGAACATGCCGAGAATGAACGGTTCGCAAACACTGGAATCATTAAAATCTTCCGAGCGGTTTAAACATATTCCTGTAATTATATATTCAACCTCCCTTAATGCATTTGAAAAGGATCAGTGTATTTCAAAGGGCGCCCACAGCTATCTCACCAAGCCCATATCTTATGCTGAAACATTGGATACGATCAATTATTTTCTGAAAGTGGCAAGCAGTCAGGCTATTTCTTTTTAGCGCCCCTTGTTTTAGGTTTGCCGTATTTCATCTTCATTTTATCAGCGTGCCGGATCTTTACGTTTACCTTTTTGTTCTTCGCTGATTTCTCATGGAAAGCAGCTCCGGCGCCTTCGCGTTTAATTGGTTTTAACACGATGTTCGGTACAATAAAGACCGGGTCTTCTTCCTCCGTAAGCTGATCAGAGATCTCCAGGTTATCAGGCAAAGGCAGCTCCGGGATCTGGTAGTTCATCAAGGTCTCTACTTTTGTGCGCAGCGGCTGCTCTTTCTCTGTAATGAAACTGAGGGCAATTCCTTTTTTATCGAGACGGCCGGTACGGCCAATACGGTGGATATAACTTTCAGGCTGTTCCGGCATATCAAAGTTGATCACATGGCTTACCTCGGAAATATCCAATCCACGCGCAATAATGTCTGTAGCGATCAGGACCCTGTAATTACCTTCCTTGAATTGTTCTACGGAGTTCAGGCGGAAATTCTGCTCTTTGTTCGAATGGATCACGCCTATCTTATCCGGAAAATCTGCAGCCAGTGGTTCATACAGCTCATCCGCCAGTTTTTTGGTAGAGGCGAACACCAGTACTTTCGTCATATCTGCCTGCTCGCGGATCAATAGCTCCAGCAGGTTCACTTTTGTATTGAAGTTGGGAACGATGTAGGCATGTTGAGAGATATTCGTCAAAGGAGTCCCGGCAGGAGCTGCTTCGATCGTAACGGGATTGTTAAAGAAGGTATCCATCAGCGCCTCCACATCTGGTGTGATGGTGGCGGAGAACAGCAGGTTTTGCCTTTTTGCGGGCAAGAGATCCAGGATGGTCTTCAATTGTGTACGAAAGCCAAGGTTCAGCATTTCGTCCATCTCATCTATTACCAAACGTTTGATGGCTTTTAGTTTTAAGGCGCCGCTCATCACGATATCTACCAGTCTGCCTGGTGTGGCTACCACCACATCCAGCTTACCCTCTGCTATCGCCATTTGCGGGTTCATATTCACGCCACCATAGAAACCCGCTACTTCTACGCTCATATAAGTCGTGAGCCGCTTAACAGACTCCACTACCTGCAATACCAGTTCCCGGGTAGGCACGACAATCAGGATTTGAGGAAACTTTTCTTTGGTGAAAGACCACATACGCAGGCAGGGCAACAGGTAAGCGAAGGTCTTACCGGTGCCTGTCTGGGCAATGCCACAGACATCCCGCCCTGACATGGTCACGGAGAATACCCTGCTTTGAATGGTGGTAGGCGTCGTGAATTTAAGGTCTTTCAGCGCCGCCAGTAAGGGTTTATTCAGATTTAGATCCTCGAAAGTCATATGTACCTGTAAAAAAATTAACTACAAAGGTAGCGCTAATCCGGGGTATGGCGAAATTCGCATTAATTTTAGGATATGATAAATAGCGCGGATATATATACAGATGGCAGCTGCAATGCCGAAAACGGCCTGGGGGCCTGGGTTGCCATTATATTGTCGGGGGAAGAAAAGACCGTTTTATCGGGCAAAGTACCGGATACCACCCACAACAGGATGGAACTTTATGCTGTGATAGCGGGGATCGGCCATGCGGGAAAGACCTTTAGATCGTTACGGATCTTCTCAGACAGCCAGTATGTAGTGGGATTGGTGGAAAGAAAGGAGAAATTGGTAGCTACGGGGTTTGTCACGAGGAAGGGGATGGAAATGAGGAATGCGGATCTTGTAAGGGAATTCTATGCCCTGGCTGAGGAGATTGAATTAACGTTTGTTAAAGTGAAAGCCCATCTAAAGAAAGGTGTTGAGGTTAATTTCAATATTGAGGCGGATAAATTGGTGAGGAAGATGATGCGTGAGGGTATTTGATGCTGAGCGTTGTAATATAAGGGTAAAACCACTAGATTGTGCACCTTAACTAGCCAGGTATGAAAAAACGGATCCTTACGATCATTGGTTGTTGTACAATATTCGCCTTTGCTAAAGCCCAGCAGATCATTCCTCCGCAAAGCCCGTTATTAGCCGTGGAAGGGCGCACCTGGTTCAGGGGCGATAGCGCACTGGTATTGTCCTGGCCGGGCACAAACATTACCATCCGTTTCAAAGGAACTGGAATGAGTGCCGTTTTGCAGGACACCGATACGGCTAACTATTACAATGTCATTACGGACGGAAAAGTTACTGCGAGGATACATACCGGTCCTGTACGGAGGGACTACCAGCTGGCATCAGGACTATCTAAAGGAGTACATACCATTCAGCTTTATAAAATAACCGAATGGGATAAAGGAAATACCTATTGCTATGGTTTCAAACCCGGTTCCGGTACTAAAATCTTATCACCTGCAGCACCCAAAAAAAGGAAAATAGAGTTTTATGGCAATTCTATCACCTGCGGCTACGGAATAGAGGACAGCACGAATAACGACTCGGGGCAGGGATATTATGAGAATAATTATATGACCTACGCGGCACTGACGGCCAGGTATTTTAACGCGCAGTATTCCTGTATCGCAAAAAGCGGTATTGGCGTGATGGTAAGCTGGTTTCCGCTGATCATGCCCGAAATGTACAGCAGGACAGACCCGAATGATTCCAGTTCGCACTGGGATTTCAGCAGATACCAGCCGGATGTTGTGGTGATGAACCTGTTCCAGAATGATTCCTGGATAGTGAACCAACCGCAACACGAGCAATTTAAATTTCGCTTCGGCGCCAACAAGCCAGATAGTAGTTTTATAATAAATGCTTACGGGAAACTTGTTGCAGACATCAGGGGCAGGTACCCCAGGGCTTATATTATCTGTGCACTTGGCAGCATGGATGCCACCCGTGAGGGAGCACCCTGGCCAGGATATATACAACAGGCTGTAGCCGGGTTAAAAGACAGCAGGATATTGACACATTTCTTCCCCTATAAAAATACTCCCGGTCATCCGCGTTTGGCAGAACAGGCTACCATGGCTAAAGACCTGATAAGCTTTATTGAAAAGAATATTGTATGGTAGCTGCCTCTTTACCAGCTATTTGTAACATTTATCCCCCCAATTTGAAACATTTGGCCTCCTGGTGTAAGACAGTAGGGTAATAGCTTTACAGCACCGAATCCACGTGTATGAAAATACCTACATAAAAACCATATACTTCATGAAAACAATGTTACCGACACCCTTTAAACTAAAAGGTATCCTACTTTTAGTTTTCGGACTTTTTATGTCCTCCAGATTATGTTCGCAGGTCTCCAGCTATGTCCCAAAGAATGCACCTATCGGTGGTGGCGGATTTGTGACAGGGATCGTTACCCACAAAACATCCGGCGACAGGTATTGCCGCACGGATGTAGGCGGCGCTTACCGCTGGGATGCCGCGAACAATAAATGGATCCAGCTGCTCGACTGGCTTAACGAGTCAGAAAATGGGTTTATTGGAGTGGAAGCGCTGGCGCTGGATCCACAGAATGCCAATAATGTTTATATGCTCTGCGGCACTTCCTATATAAACGGTGGAAGAACGGCTATATTGAAATCTACGGACAAAGGAAATACTTTCACCTATACAGATGTTACGGCTAAATTCAAAGCCCATGGAAACGGAAGCGGCCGCGGGAACGGGGAACGTCTTGCGGTAGACCCAAAAAACAGTAACATATTATTCTGCGGCACCCGTGCTAACGGATTATGGAAGAGCACAGATGCAGGCCTTAGCTGGAATCTTGCCTGGAGCGGTGTAACTACAACACCCAATGAGAACGGGATATGTTTTGTGGTGTATGATCCTTCCAGCGCCGTAGTGGGTGGGGCTACGCAAACCATGTACATAGGCGTTTCCCGCACGGGAAGCGGGAATATTTATAAGAGTACAGACGGCGGGAACACTTTTACAGACATTTCCGCAACCACCGCTTTTATGCCTCACCGGGCAGCGCTGCAGGGAACTACCATGTATGTTACCTATTCTGACGATGCAGGTCCGCAATCCGCTAACGGAGATGGAAAGCTGTATAAGCTCAATACGGCTACCGGTGTGTGGACAAACGTTACTCCCGTTTCTTCGAAGGATTATTCGTACGGGGGAGTAAGTATTGACCCGACTAACGTTAACCGGGTAATAGTTTCTTCCTGTGGTATGTACTGGAACAACCAGTTTGGCACCGGCTGGGGAGACTTTGTTTTCCTCTCTACCGATGGCGGATCGACCTGGACGCTTAAAAACGGCACGAACGCCACCTATGATAGTAATGGCATGGGCTGGACTGACGGTGGCGCGGTGAACTGGATGGATTGTATCGAGTTTGACCAGTCCAATCTTTCAAAAGTGCGGGTAGTCGGCGGTGGCGGCGTATATACCTGTTCCGATATCACAGCTGCAAATCCTTCATGGAAATATGATGTGATCGGGCTTGAAGAAACCGCCTTGCTTGACGGGATCAGCATTCCCGGAGGACCGGTTATCTCCTCTTTCGGCGATGTAACCGGCTTTGTGCATGAGCCGCTGACGTCTTATCCAACAAAAAAACTTTCTCCTACAGATGGGAATAACCAGAGCATTGCTTATGCTGGCGCCAACACCAGCAGAGTAGTAAGAGCTTCCAACGGGGGAAGCGTTGTATACTATTCCACCGATAAGGGTGCTTCATGGACGGGATGCGCCACTAATAAAGGTACAGATGGAAAGGTGGCGATCAGCGCAGACGGGGGGACTATACTACATTGCCCCGGAGGTTCCTCCACAACCTGGTATACCACGAACAACGGAGCCAGCTGGACAGCCTGTTCGGGGGTATCCCTCGGCAACGCCGCTCCGGTAGCTGACCAGGTAAATCCGAACTATTTTTATGTTTACAATCCAACTAACGGACAAATGCTGAGGAGCTCCAATAAAGGAGTCAGTTTTTCAGTAGCGGGCACACCGGGCGCTTCGACTGCGAATTTTCCCTGGGAGGCAGCCCAGATGCGCACAGTGCCGGGCTTTGAAGGGCATATGTGGGTGCCGCTTGGCCGCAATGGATTAAAATATTCAACCAACTATGGAGCGGCTTATACAACTGTTTCAAATGTAACTTATTGTAAAACGATCGGAATAGGAAAGGCGATGCCGGGATCCAGCTATCCTACTGTTTTCATCTGGGGAACCGTCTCCAACGTGACAGGGCTTTTCAGATCAACAGACCAGGGTGTTAGCTGGACCAGGATCAATGATGACGCCCACCAGTTTGCAGGCGCGCCATTACTGATAGGAGACATGAACGTTGCCGGGAGGGTATATATGAGCGCTGGTGGAGGAAGAGGGTTAATTTACTGGGAGCCCGCTGCGTGTACACCTACCACTATTACCCCCTACGTACAGATTAATGGCGCCGCCTGGCAGCAAACCGCCAATGCTACTGTAACTGCAGGTGGCAGCGTAATGTTTGGTCCCCAGCCTGTGCAGGGAGGATCATGGAGCTGGAGCGGACCGAATAATTTCAGTGCGGCTACGCGGGAAGTAAGCATTTCAAACATCCAGGCCAGCCAGGCAGGGAACTATGTAGCCACCTACACCAATAGCGGAGGATGCCAAAGCACACAGACCTTTAACGTCAGCGTGACCGGCTCTATACTGAGAGAATACTGGACAGGAATTAGCGGAACGGCCATCAGCAGCCTGACTTCCAATACCAATTATCCAAACAATCCTACCGGCAGCGTACAGATCACCAACCTGGAAGGCCCGACAAACTGGGCGGATAATTATGGAACCAGGATCCGCGGATATATCCATCCTCCCACAAGTGGTACCTACACTTTCTGGGCAGCGGGAGATGACAACACGGATCTGTACCTGGGCACCAGCGACAATCCGGCCAGCAGCTCGAGAATTGCGTATGTGAGTGGATGGACCAATTCCAGGGAATGGAATAAGTATAGCACACAGCAGTCCGCTACCATTAACCTGGTTGCCGGGCAAAAATACTACATTGAAGTTCTGCAAAAGGAAGGCAGTGGTGGAGATAATGTAGCGGTGGCCTGGCAGGGCCCCGGCATTTCACAACAGGTGATCGCCGGAAGCTATCTTTCCCCGTTCGTTCCGGGAGCAGGCGGTACTTCGGTGGCCAGGATGCAATCGACACCGGTAATAGAAGCCAACATTACCAAGGATGCTATGAGCCTGTATCCCAATCCCGCCAATGAGGGAAAGTTTACGATCCTTCTTCCGGAAATTTCCGGGAAAGCGGTCGTAAGAATTTATGATGACCAGGGCAGAATGCTTTACGAAAAGATCACGCAAGGCGGGAGCAAGATAGCGATCGATGCAGGGCTGAAGGCCGGGTTCTACCTTGTCAGGATAGATTCGGAAACATCCAGTTTCACTAAGAAGCTCATTGTTCATTGACAAATCTTTCATCAGTTAAAGGGAATGCTTCCAGCGAAGCATTCCCTTTAAAAAACTATGATTAAAATGAATAACAGGTACCTGTTTATTTTGGCCATATTGATTATTGCCAGTCATATCTGTCAGGCACAAACAGATAAGGTTTCATTTAAAGCGGACACTATACCCACTTTTCCTGATCCACCTGCCGGATTTAACGTGCAGCATAGTAATGTTCCCCACGGAAAATTAACCGTGGTGCAGTACGATTCAAAAACGGCCGGAAAGCTTCGGGAAATGAGCGTATATACACCACCGGGATATTCGGCTGATAAGAAATATCCTGTGTTATACCTGTTGCACGGTTTAGGGGCAGACTATCGTCAATGGACGGAATGGTGCCAGGCGGATAACGTTGTAGATAACCTGATTGCAGATGGTAAAATTCAGCCTGTAGTAATGGTTTTTCCCAACACTGATACTAAGCTGACAGTAACAGACACATCGTCAGCCAGCCGTTCGGGGAGAGCAGATAATTTTGAAGGTTATGGAAAACCATTTGAAGAGGATCTGTTGAAAGATATCATTCCTTATATCGATGCTCATTATTCCACTATCAGCGACCGGGAACATCGTGCATTGGCAGGTTTGTCAATGGGCGGGGGGCAGTCATTAAATATAGGCTTATACCATCTGGAAACATTTGCCTATGTAGGTGGATTTTCTTCGGCGCCTAATACGAATCAGTTTGGTGGTATGTATACAAATCAATTTATTCCGGATATTAAAGCTGCCCGGGAAAAGTTGAAAGTGTTGTGGATAGGATGTGGTAATAAAGACGGCCTTTGGGCGATCAGTGAAAAGGCGCATCAGTACCTCAACGAAATTAAGTTTCCACACGTTTGGAATGCAGACACTAACGGGCATGACAATATTGAGTGGGATCGCAACCTGTACCTGTTTTTCCAATATATTTTCAAACCCTTGTAAGAACGCTATAGTATATTTAAATTTAACTGCTAAAGTATTAAGCGCGATGATAAAGAAACTTTCCTTTTACGCTATTGTATTGCTGTTGCCCGCAGTACTTTCTGCCGCCATCAGGTTGCCCGCACTTGTTGGTAGCAACATGGTGCTACAGCAAAACGACAGTGTAACTATCTGGGGATGGGCAAACCCTTCAGAAAAAGTTACGGTATTTACGGGCTGGGATAACAGAACGGCCACCGTTACCACCAGCGGCGATGCGAAGTGGGCTTTGAAAATACATACACCCGCAGCAGGAGGGCCTTATGAAATAAGACTGAAAGGATCCAATGAGATTGTACTGAAAAACATCCTGGTCGGCGAAGTATGGTTATGCTCAGGTCAATCCAATATGGAATACAGCTACTATAACGGCATCCGGCAGATAGCAGCGGAACTGCCTGTTTGCAATAACAATAAAATCCGGTTCTTTAACATACCCAAAACTACGGCTGCCTATCCCCAGGACGATTGTCCTGGAAGCTGGCAGGTATGCGACAGCAATAGCCTGAAACCCTTCAGCGCGGTGGGGTACTTTTTCGGATTAAAGCTTCAGCAATCGTTGGGAGTACCGGTTGGACTGATCAATGCCAGCTGGGGAGGAACACCAGCGGAAGTATGGGCGCCGGAGCATATTGTAAGCGATGCTCCCCAACTTTCTGCGAGTGCCGCTAAATTAGTGCCGGCAGCCTGGTGGCCGTATAAACCAGGTTATGCTTATAATGCGATGATAGCTCCTCTTACCAATTTCAACATAAAGGGAGTTATCTGGTACCAGGGAGAAGCCAACGTGAACACCGCAGATACCTACACGCCCTTGTTCACCGGTATGATACAGGGATGGCGGGATGCATGGCATAAGCAGCTGCCCTTCTACTATGTGCAGATAGCGCCGTTCACCTACGAAAAAGAATACCAGGCGGCATTGCTTCGCGAGGCACAGGCAGCCAGCAGTACTCTTCCCGGAACGGGCATGGTAGTAGTAAGCGATGTTACAGATAATGTGAAGGATATTCATCCCCAGGATAAGAGAAGCGTTGGCAACAGGCTTGCCGCCTGGGCGCTTGCGGAGAATTATGGTAAAAGCGGGTTTACCTGGAAAAGTCCGGTATTCAAAGAAATGAGCATCAGCAAAAATAAAGCGGTGCTCCGTTTTACCAACGTTCCCGCTTCCCTTAAGATCAATGGCAAAGCACCGGCTGCTTTGTATATAGCCGGTGCAGACCATGTTTTCTATGAAGCATCTGCAAAAGTGGAAAAAGATGCATTGATCGTTTGGAGTAAGAAAGTAGAGCAGCCGGAGGCGGTGAGATACGGTTTCTCGAATGCATCTATTGGCAATATTTTTTCTTCGGAAGGTTTACCTGTTGCACCTTTCCGTACTGATAAATGGCCGGTTTCACAGTAAATGCTGCCGTGGCCATATTTTACAAAACTGCAAAGACTTTGTAACTTGTGCCCTATGATCCGGCTGTATGAAAATTTCAACCACCACAAGGCTAAGGTAGAGCTGTTGTACGCAGATAGCGCCATGAAAATGGCTTTCTGCCAATACCGCCGTTCTTCCGAAGACGCGTTCTTCATACCTTATACTACGCTTACCCATGTACGCGAGGGTCGGAAAGTGATTTTCCTTAACGGAGAATGTTATGATATGAAAGCGGGGGATACGCTATTCATTCCGAAAAATTCCATTTTATATTCTGATATCCTCGTGAAGCGGGAACCTTTCGTAAGCCTGAACCTCCTGCTAGGCGATGCGGATAGCCTGCTTAGCCCTATGGCCTGCCACATTGCAGATCGTATGCAGCTGCAATATTACGCTGGCATACATAATATGAGCCTAAGCACTTTTAAACGCTGGTTCAAAAAGGAAGTGGGCTGCAGTCCTGGCCAGTGGATGATCGAAAAACGCTTACAGCAGGCAAAATACCTGCTGCAGCACAAGCGTTTATCCGTGAAGGATGCCTGCTATAACAGCGGGTTTGAAGATGTATCCTATTTTATCCGCAGGTACAGGCAGGCCTTCGGTCATACACCCGGGCAGGCAGCAATTTGACCTTTTTATCCTATTTCCTCCTATTCCTGCGCCCTACCTTTATTAAAAAAATAGAATATGATCTCACGTGAACAAGCCCTGCAATTTGCAGACGAGTGGGTAGCTGCATGGAACGCGCACGACCTGGATGCAGTACTCGCACATTATACAGAAGACTTTGAAATGAGCAGCCCCTTTATACAGCAGATGGGCATCAGCCCCGACGGCCGCCTGAAAGGAAAGGAAAACGTACGGAGCTATTGGGAGAAGGCGATGGCGAACTATCCCGATCTTCATTTTGATCTGCACGAAGTTTTATCATGTATGCATACCGTGATCATTTATTACACGAGTGTGAAGGGAAAGAAAGCAGCGGAATATTTTGTGTTCAATAAGGAGGGAAAGGTATTCCAGGCCATGGGGCATTACAATTAGCAGGGAACCCTGGTAATCTGAATCGGCTACAAAAAAACAAGAATCGGCTACGCCTGTCTTTTGGGCGATACAGACCTTTGTATCGACTAAAAACAGCAATATGAAAATTGTCGTAACGGGTTCCTTAGGAAATATCAGCATGCCGCTTGCTCAGCAACTTATAGCAAAAGGCCATGACGTAACGGTCATCAGCAGCAAAAATGGCAAACAGCAGCAAATTGAGGCATTAGGGGCTAAAGCAGCTATTGGCGCTGTTGAAGACGCAGCTTTTTTAAAACAAGCCTTTGCGGGTGCAGACGCCGTTTATGGGATGACGCCACCTAATTTTGGCGCTACCGATATGATAGCCTACTACCGCAACGTGGCGATCGCTTACGCTGCAGCGGTAAAAGCCGCAGGTGTAAAGCATATCGTTTACCTGAGCAGCCTGGGGGCTGATCTGGAGAAAGGTACAGGCATCATTGTAGGCTCACACCAGGCCGAAGGCATTTTAAATGCATTGGAAGGGGTGGCCGTCACCAGCCTTCGCCCAGGTTATTTTTACTATAATCTGTACAATTTTTTAGGCATGATTAGGGAGCAGGGTATTATCGGAACCAATTTTGGCGGGGACGATAAACTGGTGATGGTGTCTCCGCTGGATATTGCGGATGCTGCAGCCGAGGAGCTTACAAATGCGGATCCTCAAAGTAAAGTGCGCTACATCGCCAGTGATGAATACACCTGCAGCCAGGTTGCGGCACTCATTGGCAAAGCTATTGGCAAGCCTGATCTCCAATGGTTGACCTTTACCAACGAGCAGGTGAAAGATTTTATGTTAGCGCAAGGCAGGCCCAAAGTTGTTACGGACCTCCTGGTTGAACTCGGTGCTGCTATTCACACGGGGCTATTGCGTAGCGATTATGAAAAATATAAGCCGGCGTTGGGAACAACCAAACTGCCGGAATTTCTTAAAGAATTTGCTGTGGCATACCATAACAAATAAGTAAACTTGCAGTATGCCTGATCAGTCACCTGTCCGCCTTAAAACCATCAGTGAATTCCATGCATTCATGCATTTACCTACGCCGCATCATCCGCTGGTGAGCGTAGTCAGATTTGAGGATGTTAAATGGCAATGTAGCGCGCCGCTAACCCGTATTATGGATTTCTACTCCATTGCGATTAAACGGAATTTTAATGTGAAGATGAAATATGGGCAGCAGGCTTATGATTTTAATGAAGGGATCATGTTCTGCATGTCGCCGGGGCAGGTATTGAAAGTTGAGACGGATCACACCCAGCAACAAAAACCATCGGGATGGAACCTGCTTATCCATCCCGATTTTCTCTGGAATACTTCGCTGGCGAAAACCATCAAAAAGTATGAGTATTTTGACTACGCTGTTAATGAGGCTTTGTTCCTCTCGCCCAAAGAGGAGGAAATGCTGATAGGTATTATGCAGCAGATAGACCAGGAGTGCCGTTCCAACCTGGATCATTTCAGCCAGCCCGTCATTATTGCGCAAATCGAACTTTTGCTGACTTATGCAGACAGGTACTATCACCGCCAGTTCATTACCCGTAAAATTACCAATTACCAGGTACTGGATAAACTGGAAGCGATACTCTCCGCTTACTTTAGCAGTGATCAGCTCCTCAGGCAAGGTTTGCCATCGGTTACCTACATCTCAGAGCAGCTGAACGTTTCACCCAACTATCTGAGCCGGCTGCTCAAAACCTTAACAGGGCAGAGTACACAACAGCATATTCATGCCAAGCTGATAGAAAAAGCAAAAGAAAAGCTTTCCACAACGGAACTTTCTGTGAGTGAAATTGCATATGAATTGGGTTTTGAGCACCCGCAATCATTCAGCAAGTTTTTCAAGGTGAAGACCAATAGTTCGCCTTTGGAGTTTCGTCAGTTATTTAACTGATGGCAGTCAGTTGATATGCAATACACCTTCTTTGTCAAAGGAGTATTGAATATGCATTGTTGATTTCAGGTTGTCCAGGAAAACGCTGACTGGTTTATGGCGTTCCATAATACCGGTGAACAGTTCAGTTCTGAGCTGCGTATTTTCTATCTTCACTTCGATACCAAACCAGCGGGGAAGTACGGTCATGATCTCCGACATGGTTGCATCATTAAAATAATAGGTGCCTTCCCTCCATCCCAGGACCACGTCGTTGTTAAATGGGTGAGTTTTCAGGCTACCTTGGGCACTTACCAATTCGGTACCCGGTTTAATCGTCATCTCTTGCTGCCTGCTTTCAAAATGCACGGATCCTTCTACAAGGGCTACTTTGACGATCCCGGGTTCGTAGGAATTCACGTTGAAGGAAGTACCAAGCACCTGAACGGTCCCTTCTGGCGTATGGACGATAAAAGGTCTTTTGGTGTCCTTAGCTACCTTTAGATAGGCCTCGCCGTTCAGCGTGATCTCCCTTTTATCCGCAGCGAAACTGAAAGGGAATTGCAGATCCGTTTGAGAATTCAACCAAACTTCAGTGCCGTCCGAGAAGACTACCTGGTAATCCAGTCCCACTGGCACTTTCAGTGTGTTCATACTCGAATTATCACCGGCGCCGCCCCGTACCTGGTAGGATAATTGGTTGCCGGTATTGTTAATGGTCGCTACACCGTTTACGGTACTATCTTTGGCTACGGAAAGATCGATGGTGCTGCCGCCGGCAAGCTGCAACGATATCACCTTTTTGTGCTGCTCCTTTACGGCGTCTGCAATGGCGGGACCCTGCCCGCTGTTATTGCTGGACGTATGGAAGAGATAATACGCCCCCAGGCAGACTGCGATGACAACTGCAGCGGCTGCAAGCCGCATAAAGATCCGCAAAACCTTCGGACGGTTTTGATCCGGAGCGGTCATAGCTTCTGAAGATTTCCAGTTTAAAGACTCAAACCGGGTAAACCCTTCATCGATATCCTGACGAGAAAAGGATTGCTCAAGCTCTTCCCATTTTTCCTTTAAAGCCGGCTCATTCTCCATCATTTTGTCCAAAGCCAGTTCCTGGTCGGCACTGTTCTGTTTTGTCAGTCTGCCGATCATTAATTCGTAGATATGAAAAGCTTCAGATGTCATCATTATACTTACGGGATTGGAATAAAAATGTACCATTTAAAGAGAGACCTTTTTGAGCTTGGCCCGAAGTATCTTAATGGCGCGTTGGAGTTGATTTTTGACGGTATGCGGGCTGATATCGAGTTCTGTGGCTATTTCCTGGCGGCTCATGTGCTGGACATAGGCCATTTCAAATACCTTTGCTGACTGGGGCGGGACCTCCCTGATGGCCCTTTGCAGGGATTCGCTCAGTTCGGTCTGCCACTCGCGGCGCCGGATGTTGTCTTCAGGGGAGGAGGTGCTTTCGGCCATTAGGAAATCCTTCATTCTTTTTTCCTGTACTTTTTTTCGATCCAGCTTGTCAAAGCAGCGGTTATAGAAGGCACGGTTAATATAGCCGTTTATCGATGCCCCGGGGGCGGCCAGGCTGATACGGTTATACAACTGTTTGTGCCAGAAATCGGTAAAGAATTCCTGTACAAGGTCCTGTGCCTCTATTTCATCCTTTAGAATAGATGTGGCCATGACCATCAGGTAACGTCTGTGCTTTTCGTAGAAAAGTTTAAACGCTTCCTTGTCCCCCAATTTTAAACGCTCGAGAATAATATCCTGTTCCTGGTCGGACATGATGATAATTATATGGTTGATTCTTTTGGTGATTATGGTTGAGTGTGATCCCAGGCAGTTAATATAAAGGTCGGATTTTTTGGCGATAATCAGATCATCATCCTGTTTTCTATCCCTTTCAGCGCCGTCGTCCCCGCTAACTTACATGACAGTTGAATTCAACTGGTGAAAGATAGAAAAATATGGGCATCCGTTTGTTGAAAATTTGACGGACGGTCTTGTAAGATTTACTGTCATAGCGATGAACGCTTTGCCATCAGGTTGTATTTTAAGAAGTTAAGAACTTTTGATATATTATGGAAGGGTCTTATGGATAATGTTAATCAATGGTTAATACGGAGAGCTCCTGGAACGCTGGGTGAAGGCGGATATTGCCATGAACGGGTATTTGAATAAATAATGGAAAAATAATCTTCCTGCATAGTACAATGTATTTTGGTTACCGTATGCTTAGTATAAGGAAGTTGCGAATTAAGAAGTTAGTCATGATTGAATGTTCTCTTTCCCGGGAGTGAATCGTGCTGCCTATACCGTACATTTTGAAATCTACCAAACTAAATGCTATGCGACAACTGCTAAAGCGGAGCTGCGTCTATTCCCGGCTTTTTGTGTGTCTTGCCCTTTCTGTGACCTGTCTATATTCAATTGCACAGGCAACTAACCAGCATGATAACACGGTGACATTATCAGGTACAAACATATCCCTGGGCGATATTTTTCATGCCATCAAATTACAGACAGGCATTTCTGTCATGTACAGCAAAGCTGTGACGGGCCTGGATCAGGGAGACCAGGTAACGGTGCGGTTCAGTAAAACGCCACTTGACCAGGTACTGGCTATATTGTTCAAAGGCAAGGACCTGGAATGGAGCTATAATGATAACGTGGTGCTGATCCGTAAAAGGGAAAACCCGCCGGCGATACCTGTAAAAAAAAGCGTGGGCGATAGTTCTATTAATAGTATATCCGTAACCGGTAGGGTGACGGATGCCAGCGGATTGCCGTTGCCGGGGGCCACGGTTCAGGTGAAGGGCGAAGTGCAGGGCACGGTAACCGATGTTGACGGGAAATTTACCTTGCCTAAAGTAGGGGGTAGAGATTTGCTGGTCATTAGTTCTGTTGGTTATGAAACTCGGGAAATCCCTGTCCGGGGCAAAACCATTCTTGCACAGTTGAATGTTGTAGTTAATGAACTCGATGAAACGGTGGTTGTTGCTTACAATACGACAACGAGGAGGTTAAAAACCGGTAATATAACTACGATAAAGTCTTCCGAAATTGAAAAGCAGCCGACTGGCAATCCATTGCTTGCATTGCAGGGAAGGGTTCCAGGATTATTTATTACTCAGGCTAATGGACTACCTGGAACTGCTGTTACTGTGCGGATTCAGGGGCAAAACAGTATTAATATGGGTAACGACCCCTTATACGTTATTGATGGGGTACCATATAATGCACAAATGTTGCCGGGCATTGGTAATATTTTAGGCGCTGGCGGTGCCTTAAATGGAATGGGTACCAGCGGCAATCCCTTTAATTATATTAACCCCCTGGACATTGAAAGCATCGATATTTTAAAAGACGCTGATGCAACTGCTATCTATGGTTCCAGGGCAGGAAACGGTGCGATTCTTATTACCACAAAGAAAGGAAAGGCAGGAAAGACGAGGATCGACGTTGATTTACAGCAGGGCTGGGGAGAGGTGGCACGTAAAGTTGAAATGATGGATACCAGGCAATATCTCGCCATGCGTCATGAGGCGCTGAAAAATGACGGTAATTTGGTTCCTTCTCCGGTTGATTATGATATTAATGGAACTTGGGACACCACCAGGTATACGAACTGGCAGAAATCTTTATTAGGAAATACATCAAAGTATTCAAATTATAGCGCCAGCGTTTCAGGGGGTTCAGAAACTACCCAGTTTCTCGTAGGAGCAAATTTTCACCGGGAGACTTCGGTGTTTCCAGGACATTTTACTGATCAGAAAGGATCTGTGCATTTTAACATCAATAGTCTTTCTTTAAATCAAAAATTCAGGTTTCAACTTTCAGGAAACTATTTGATCGACAATAATCAGTTGCCGCAAACAGACCTGACATTTACTGCTTTGCAACTGGCGCCGAATGCACCGGCGCTATATAATCCGGACGGGACTCTTAACTGGGCGCCTAATGCCAGCGGGAATACGACATGGACCGGCGGACAACATCCGCTTTCAGCGCTGTTGAATACATATTCCAATAAAGTCAACAACCTTATCAGCAGTGCAATGGTGGGCTATCAACTGTTGCCAGGGCTCGAACTGAAAAGCACTTTTGGCTATACTTACCAGCAGTCAGACGAAATGATACTTAATCCGCTGGTCACCTGGGCGAAGGAGTACCAGCCGTTTATACCGCGATTTGCCAGCTACGGGAACAACAATGCAAACTCCTGGATTATAGAACCACAGGTGAATTACAGCCACAGCATTGGCAAGGGTAAACTGGATGTTCTTGCCGGGATGACGATACAGCAAAACAATAGTAAAGGCATACAACTCTATGGGGTTGGATTTAATAGTGACCAGGTAATGGAAGATATTCATGCTGCGAGTGCTACAGGCGTGAATTCGACCATAAAGGCTGTCTATAAGTATAATGCCGGATTTGGACGGATAAATTACAACTGGCAGGATAAATACCTAATTGATTTGACGGCACGAAGGGATGGCAGCAGCCGCTTTGGTTCGGCAAATCAGTTTCATAATTTTGGCGCCGTGGGCCTGGGATGGATATTTTCCAAGGAAAATTTTGTGAAAAGCAACCTGCGTCTAGTGAGCTTTGGAAAAATTCGGGCGAGTTATGGGACTACAGGTAATGACCAGATTGGAGATTATCAATTTCTGAGTTTGTATGATCCTATCACTCCCGGGAACCCATATCAGGGGGCTGGTGGGATAATAGTTAACAGGCTTTCGAATCCATACCTGCAGTGGGAGGAAACGAAGAAATTGCAATTTGGCCTCGATGTAGGATTTTTCAGGGATAGATTATTGCTTGATATCAATTACGTACATAACAGGTCATCCAACCAGCTATTACCCTATAAATTGCCTATTATCAGCGGTTTTGGTGGTATTACAAGAAATTTTCCGGCGGTCGTTCAGAATACTGCCTGGGAGATACTCCTAAATGCAAACATCTTAAAGGGTAAATTCAATTGGAATAGCAGCATTAACCTGACTATACCGAAAAACAAACTTATAGCATTTCCGACCCTGGAAAATTCAGGTTACTCCAGCAGGTTGGTGATTGGTGAGCCGCTGTCGGTAGCAAAAGTTTTCCATTCGACAGGAGTAGACCCACAGACCGGAATCTATACTTTTTTAGACAGTCACGGCAATTCGACCTCTTCTCCTGATTATTTAACCGACCGGAACGTTTTGGTAAATCTTTCCCCAAGGTTTTATGGAGGTTTTCAAAACTCCCTTTCTTATGAGGGCTTTGAGCTGAATTTCCTTTTTCAGTTTGTAAAACAACAGGCAGGTAATTTCCTTTATGGCAGTGCCGTTCCTGGGGGCAACAATTTGAACCAGCCTGTTTATGTGGTAGACAGGTGGCAAAAGCCGGGAGATTTAAGCCATGCGCAAAGGGCAAATTCAAATTATAGCCTTTTTCAATCTTACAATTTTGTAACAAGTAGTGATGCGGCAATTTCTGACGCCACTTACATCAGGTTGAAAAATATTTCAATTTCCTGGCAATTGCCAGCAAAATGGAAAAGTGTAACCCGTTTACAGAACTGCCGTCTTCTGTTGCGGGGGCAAAACCTTTTCACATTCACAGGATATAAGGGGTTGGACCCTGAAACTCCTGGTACTTCAGCACTGCCCCCCCTGAGAATCCTGACGGTGGGTATTCAGGCAACCTTATAGGTAACCGAGGGTTGCGGCATCAATTATTTCAGGAAAAACTAAAATGACGAAAATGAAATTAACTTATGTCAAAATATATTGCGTCTTCGCATTTTGCGTTGCCGCGGCAGCGATGACGCTAACCGGCTGCAAGAAGTTTGTAGACGTAAATGCCCCTGTAACGAGCACCAATTCGGGTAATGCTTTCACTTCCGACGCCACTGCAGCAGCCGTTCTGACGGGCGTTTATACAAAAATCAGCTCGAGTGGTTTTACCCACGGCGGACTGCCATCCCTTTCACTGTTCCCGTCCCTGTCGTCCGATGAGCTGGAGTTAATGAGCGGTTCTGCAAATATGGATCTAATCGCTTATTATCGGAATGCGCTGTCCAGTTCAAATACCATGAGTACAGATTTCTGGTCAAATATTTACCCGGTCATATATATGGTGAATGCGGCAATGGATGGGCTTTCAGGAGCGAATAGTTTAACTCCCGCAGTAAGGAGTCAGCTAATGGGTGAAGCTAAATTTATTCGTGCATTTTGCTACTTCTACCTGGTTAACTTATATGGGGATGTACCATTGGTTAAAGGAATTGATTACACGGTAAATGCTGGCCTTCCCCGTACCGCCAAAGCTGATGTATGGAACCAGGTTATTTCCGATTTAAAGGAAGCGAAGAGCCTGCTTGCGGACAACTATGTATCATCCAATGCTGTAAACGTCACTACAGAGCGTACAAGGCCAAACAGGTGGGCCGCAGCGGCATTGTTGGCAAGGACATACCTGTACAACGGCGACTGGGAAAATGCGGAGAAGGAGGCCGATAGTGTAATCAACCACACAGTTGAGTTTGAATTAATAGACGATTTAGATGCGGTATTTCTTGCAAATAGCAGGGAAGCAATTTGGCAACTACAGCCTGTCAATACAGGACAGAATACACAGGATGCCATAACCTTTGTCCTCACTTCGGGACCGAACAATAATTTGAACCCGGTGTTTCTCAGTCCATTCTTGTTTAATGCATTCAAGGAAAATGATCTTCGGTTTTCTCACTGGATTGGAGTGGATTCTTCGACCGGGAAAAAATATTATTTCCCATATAAGTATAAGCAGGCAGTTTTTGGGCAACCGGTAACGGAGTATCTGATGGTACTGAGAATTGCTGAGCAGTACCTGGTGCGGGCAGAGGCGCGTGTCCAGCAGGGGGAAATTTCAGGTGCAGCCTCGGATTTGAATGCAATACGCCTGAGAGCCGGTCTTAGTCAAACATCTGCGACGACGCGTGAAACGCTCTTGACCGCTATTCAAAATGAACGGCAGGTTGAGTTATTTACCGAATGGGGGCATCGCTGGCTGGACCTCAAAAGAACCGGGATGGTCAACGATGTAATGACTGTGGTTACACCACTGAAAAATGGAACCTGGAAGCCTGCCTGGCAATGGTACCCAATTCAAATCGAGGAACTACAAAATGATCCCGCGTTGAAACAAAACGAGGGCTATTAACTTCAATCCTTTCTTATATCAGCTTACCAGTATTTCTATTGTTAATAACTATAAAGTATCAAAATGAGTAGGATTTTGTTTTTACTCTTATTTCTTCCGGTTTTGACGACGGCACAGCGGAAAACCACCCGGTTTGAGAAATTCAGCAGCCTTTATGAAATAAGACAAAAGGCTGAGAAAGAAAGAAAATTTGTTCTCATCAATTGTACTTCCTCAAAATCCGATGACTGTCGCAGAATGGATACATCGGTTTTCGTCGCAAACAGTGTTGATAGTGTCCTTTCGGAAAAGTTCCTGGCAATAACGCTCCCAATGGATTCTATAAACGCAGAGGACGAGGATGTCCACGAAGTAACCAGGCAAGTCAGGAACGTAATGAAGGATGGGACAATTAATGTGTTCCCCACTTTCTTGTTTTTCTCACCGGCTGGAAAATTGGTTCACATTGGAAGGGGTTTTAAGTCAAAGGAAGACTTTGTGAAAATGGCTGCTGATGCAATAAACCCGTCAAGACAGTTTTTTACGCTGCTGCAATCTTATCAGCAGGGCAGAAAGGACTATCCGGCATTGCCCAATTTGTCAAATACAGCACGGTCATTGGGCAACGACGAATTGGCAAGATCGATAGCTCAGGATTTTATCAATAACTATTTATTAAAGCTGGAGGATTCGGCGCTCTACCGGGGCGACTATATGGAATTGGCAGCAAGGTATACCGGGTCAGGCGACCAGGCATTTGATTTGTTTTTTCACAAGGCAGATAAGGTAGACAAGGTAACGGCGCCAGGCTATTCACAGGGAATTGTGGACTACATAATTACTATGGAGGAAATTGATCCACGGCTTTGGCAAAATGGAAAGGCTGTCAGTGAAAATCCCGATTGGGAGGGGATGTCTGGTAAGATAGCGGCAAAATTTGGGACCAGTTACCCTGATAGGATCATACCCGAAGCCAAACTCAGGTGGTACGCATGGAAAAAGGATTGGTTAGAATATTGTCAGCATGTGATCGCAAAGGTAGATCGCCATGGCCCATATGGCTTTGGCGACAAGGACTTTAGATTCAACGGAAATGCCTGGGACCTGTTTCTTCATAGCACGGATAAGGAACAATTGCTTACAGCGCTCTCATGGAGTGACAGCGCTATAAAGCTCGCTCCTGCACCATCCGGGGAATATTATGATACGTATGCAAATATCCTTTACAAATTAGGAAGAACGCGGGAGGCGCTAAAATGGGAAGAAAAGGCAGTTTCCCTGGATCCATATGCAAAAGATATTGCCGAATCGATGGATAAAATGCTGAAACGCGAACCTACCTGGCCTGTACGATGAACGACGGCGCAATCGAATCAGATGGAATAAACGGCTTTATCATAGTTGTATATAAAACCAATCCATGCAGTCCATTCAAACCTTATCATTGGCAGCGGCGGAATCCAACCGCTGCCTTTTTCTTTTTTAATTTATTCAAACTATAATTTATTAAAGGTGAAACACAGATTTTTATTTTATACGGTCTTTTCTTTTGTTGGAATAAGTGTGTATGGTCAGGACTCATGGCAAATGAAACCTGTAAACATACATACCCGGTGGGCCAAACTGGTCTCTCCTGGTAATGCATTAAGCGAATATCCGCGTCCACAGATGATCAGGAAGAACTGGACCAATCTCAACGGTCTTTGGGATTACGCCATTATGCCTAAGGGGGCGCAGGCCCCCGTCGAATACGACGGTAAAATCCTGGTTCCTTTTCCCCTGGAATCAGCTTTATCAGGAGTCCAAAAGCCGTTAAAGCCTAACCAGGAGCTTTGGTACAGGCGAACCATTCAATACCGACCGCTGGCTAAAATGCGGACAATTTTGAATTTCGGTGCCGTTGACAATGAGGCGACCGTCTTCATCAACGGTAGTGAGGTCACCCGTCATAAGGGAGGCTTTACTTCTTTTTCTGCTGATATCAGCCGTTTTTTGAAGGATGGTGAAAATGAATTGATTGTTAAGGTATTTGATCCCACGGAACAGGGTGTTGCGCCGCACGGAAAACAGGTGCTTAACCCGCAGAATATCTACTATACTGCAAGCAGCGGTATCTGGCAGACCGTTTGGCTGGAATCGGTACCGGAAGTTAGCATTGGGTCCCTCAAAATAACACCGGACATTGATGCGGGTTCAGTTGACCTGCAAGTCGTGATGGCAGGGGCAGCAGCAGGAGGCTATCTGATACGGGCCAAAATCACCAATGCCGCTCAGAAAAGCTCTTTTCAGGGTGAAATCGCTGAAGGCTTGAAAATTCGCATCCCTCATGCACATCTATGGTCCCCGGAGGCCCCATTCCTGTACCGTATGTCTGTTTACCTGCTTTATGATGGAAGAACTATTGACAGTGTGTCCACCTATTTTGGCATGCGTAAAATTGAAGTAAAAAAGGATGCCGCCGGTACTGATCGTATCTTTTTAAACAATCGTTATACATACAATCTTGGCACCCTCGACCAGGGCTTTTGGCCTGATGGGCTCCTGACGGCGCCCACAGATGAGGCGTTGGCTTTTGATATTAAGGCCATCAAGGCGATGGGCTTTAATACCATCCGTAAACACATTAAAGTCGAACCGGATCGGTGGTATTATCATTGTGACAGGTTAGGGGTACTCGTCTGGCAGGATTTTGTCAATCCACCGTACCAATTGCCGGAGGGGGCTAAAGAGGAGTTTGAAAAGGAGGCAGCAGCAACCATCGGGCAGTTACAAAATCACCCGTGCATCACGACCTGGGTGCTGTTTAACGAAAAATGGGGTGCATACGACCAGCAACGGTTGACTGAATGGGTAAAAAAGATGGACCCGGCCAGGTTAATCAATGGTCATTCCGGAGAAATGCTTTATGTCAATGAACAACTCCGGAGCCCGTCTCCAAATGCCTGGGTTAGTGCTGATATGACGGATGTTCATTCTTACCCCGATCCGATGAATGCGCCGGCAGAACCTGGGAAAGCCCGTATCCTTGGTGAGTTTGGGGGTATCGGGGTTTTTATTCCGGATCATCAATGGAACACGGGGAGTGCTTGGGGGTATGTGCAGGTGACAATTCCCCAGCTAAAAAGTAAATATACTATAATGAATCAGCACCTGAAATTGCTGGAGAGAGAAGGTTTAAGTGGTTCCATTTATACCCAGCCATTTGACGTGGAAGGTGAACAGAATGGGCTGATGACTTATGACAGGGAGATAGTTAAAATCCCATTTGCGGAGCTTCGGCAAATTCATCACACGCTTGTTGCAGGTACGGGGAAAACACCCGAAGTAACAGCAAAGAACGCTGATGATACTGAGCCGGGAATCATTTACAGCAGGTTGTTGCAGGATTATATCAATGGAAAGAAGGACCCAGTGTTTCTTCGAAAGCTCTCTATGCTGGCACGACAGGCTGGGGACAAGGCCGGTGCTTCAAGGATATCCAACGATTATGTAAAGTCGTTGTCTGCACCGTTGTCCTCAGAAGATCTTGAATATGTATTACAGAACACCTCAAAAGTTTCAGATCCCGGTTTTGTCATACTTGAGAAACAGGCAATCGATACTTCATACCCGGAGCATAGAAGGATTACCCTCAAGCTGATGAATACAATTTTTATGGATTTGATGGAACCCTTGGTACGGGACACCGGGGCGATTGTAGATTGGAGTGATCTGGAACAGAAAATCAGGCCCTTTGGCGCCGCAGGTGAGGAGATTTATCTTAGGGCAAAGACAATATTTTATTATAACAAGCAGGATTGGAGACACTATGAACCGGTTGCAAAAGTTTACCTGCAGAAATATGGTAGAAATATGAGCGAACAGGAACGTCGGATGTTTGAAAATGCCCTAAATAAGAATAGCTGAAGTGATGACTGTACTGCGGTTGTATTGCCGTTGTTACGGTTATATTCGTTGGGTTCCTGACAATTAATTTAAATCTGCCTGTAATTGCAAACTTGCTCATGCAAACCTATTCAATCTGTTTTAAGTCCGGTTTTAAGCTGCGGTGTATTGTAGCAATTGTGGCTTGGTTAACCTTCATTTGCCTTATTGCTCATAATATCGGCGCCCAAAGCATTGCTAATCCGCCCCTTTTACCGGTAGCAAAACCGCCGATAGATACTGATGTATATGATAAATGGCCTTCTGTTTCCAATGGTGCCATAGGCGGCAATGGTAAGTTTGTTGCTTATAGTATATTTAATCAGCCTGTCGGTGGATGTACGATGGTGGTACTGTCCGTGGATGGAAAATGGAAACGGATGTTTCCTGGCGTGGAAGCCGGACAGTTCTCTCCGGATAACCGCACTTTTGTATTTATCAGTCCCCGCAAAGAGCTTTGTCTGGTTCATTTGTCCGATACGATCGTGGAGTGCATTTCTAATGTGAATTCCTTCCGGATTTTGGGCACTTCACAAAACTGTTCGGTGGCCTTCACGGCCAATGATTCCGGCCAATCACTTACTGTTATGAATTTAAAGAATCGCGTAAAAAAGCGGATTGAATCCGTAAAGGATTATACGGTAAGCGAAGATGGGGCGGTTTTAATAATTAAGACAGAGAACAGGAAGTTGCATGATAAAGAACAAACACTTACCTGGCTGGATTTAAACCGAAACACCGCGTTCACTTTTTGGCAGGGTTGGAGAGCAGATAATATTGTATTGGATAACAAAAGAAAGCAAGTTGCTTTTATCGAATACGAAAGGAACAGTGCTTCAACCAATATTATCCGTTATTTTAAACCATGTCTGGAGAAAGCTTCACTATTAATAGACAGCCGGACTACGGGATTTAATGTCCCGTTAAAGATCTCCGGACTGAACGGTTTTTCAGGGGACGGTAAAAGGCTGTTTCTTTCATTAAAGAAAGAAGATCCGAAGGATGAATGGCCGGCAGGTGTAAAGGTAGATATATGGAGCTATCTGGATGAGAAGTTACAGTCCCAGCAGTTAAAGGATATAAACCGCGTTCCCATTTACCTCGCGGTAACAGCTATAGATGCACCCCGGATCATCCGGCTGGAATACGAAAACGAGAATGCGGCCCTGAGGTACGAAACCTCCGGCACACCGGGTTCATGCGATTTTATCATTGTCAGCCACCGGGAAGGAGATGCTGATATTTCAGAGATTAACTGGAACCGGTCCTTGAAAACGTCCGTTTTTCTTGTTTCTACAATTGATGGGAGCCGCAGGGCGATCAGGGAGATTGATCGCGGTATTGGCGGTGAAACAAATCTATCTCCGGGTGGGAAATATATAATCTACTACGATGCAGCAGGTTCCAATTACTGGAGCTACGAAATCAAAACAGGAAAACTAATTAATATAACGCAAGGGATGGCAGTCGCGTGGACCTATTATTCCGACTTGCCCAATGCCAGGACCTCTAACATACCCATAGCCGGATGGCTGGAAAACGATGAGGGGGTGTTTCTTTACGATCATAATGATATTTGGCTCTTTGACCCTGCTGGCATCAGGCCTCCGGAAAATTTTACGAATAGTACCGGTAAAGAAAATGACATGGTCTTTCGCTTTGCTTTCAAAGTATATTCCAGTAAAGTGGTTGGACGGAAGGAAAAATTGTTGTTAAGTGTATTTAATAAACGAACGATGGAGAATGGGTTTTATAATAAAAGAGTGGGGGACAAAAGTGGGCCGGTCCGGCTTATTATGGATAGTAACGTTTACAGTATAGATTTGGGCCAGTCATCGTTTAATTCAGAATGTGAACCACTGAAAGCCCGAAATGCAGAGGCTTATTTGGTGCAACGCATGAACGCGGGCGAATCTCCCAATTATTTCTGGACAGCTGATTTTAAAAGTTTCATACCCTTGAGTAACATCCACCCGGAAAGAAAATACAACTGGCTGACAGCAACGTTGTTGTCCTGGAGATCCGGGACAGGCACTGAATTTAAAGGAATACTTTATAAACCGGAGAATTTTGATTCCACCAGGAGGTATCCTGTCATTTTCCATTATTATGAAAAATTTACTGATGAATTGAACAGGTTTCATGTACCCGCTGCCACTGAGGGTCAGTTAAATATACCGTCATTTGTTAGCAACGGATATTTGGTCTTTACCCCGGATATTCACTATGAGGTAGGGAACGTTGGGGGCAGTGCGTTAAATACGCTGCTCGAGTCCGCACGGTTCCTGTCGGATTTTTCTTTTGTTGATTCTACAAAATTCGGTTTGCAGGGGCACAGTTTTGGGGGGTATGAAACAAATTATATAGTTTCCCACTCGGATAGGTTCGCCGCGGCTGTTTCAGGTTCCGGCGTTTCTGACTGTGTCAGTATGTATGGAAGTTTGCTCGAGGGTTCGGGTATATCACTAAAGGGATATATCGAATTGAGCCAGGGTCGCCTTGGAACAACGCTTTGGGAAAACCCTGCCTTATACGTCCGGAACTCGCCTGTTTTTTCTGCCGATAAAGTGACAACTCCTGTTTTAATGATGAACAACAGGAAGGATGGGGCTGTACCCTTTATCCAGGGCGTTGAGTTTTTTACGGCACTCCGCCGGCTTGGTAAAAGGGCATGGATGCTTCAATATGATGATGGTGGACATGGAGTTTATGGCAGGGAGGCTATCGACTATACGATTAGGATTTTCCAGTTTTTCGACCATTACCTTAAAGACGCGCCGGCGCCAAGATGGATGACCAGAGGAGTCCCTGCAGCAAAAAAGGGTATTGATACGGGACTGGAACTGGATTCAGCCGAAAAACCTCCCGAAAAAGGATTGATAATTAACTAGCCAGCAATAATTTGCAAAAGGGTTGATCAACGCGATCAACCCTTTTGTTATTCCCTTTGGAAAGCAACGAATGATGTTGTTTCCAGGGGCTGCTTCCGTCATTACTGAGCGCTGAATATAGTGTAAGTCAGCACCGGTGTACCGGTAGTAGTCGTAGTTGCATAGGTAGTTAATGCACCAGGGAAATTGGCAGCAGTAATAGTACCAACAACAGTTGCTGTAATAGGGCCAGTAGTACTAGAAGCCAGGTAAATCGTGTGGCCGAAGCGGGCGGCTTTAACAGCCAGCGCACCACCTACAACTGCAAACATTGCAACAGCGATCAGCATGATTTTTGCTCTTTTCATGGTCATAGTGCTTTTTAAATCAAAAAGCTAAACTTTGGGTTCTTTAATCTGCCTACTCTCTTAGATGGTTTTCGGCTACTCCATTTGGTTGACCCATTTTTGTTGGGGAAACCGCTTTGTGTTACGTAACATCTTTTTAAATTTCTGTATATGCCGGCCTCGAAGATCCAGGGCTGGTAATTTTGTTGATCATTACTTCTTCATTGGGACGATTTGGCCGCTTTCCATAAAAATTCCATCAGGAGGTAACTAAACGTGATGAAAACGATAATTGGAAACATTTGGAACCTCAGGGCAATAGGAGAGGCGAAGACGCTAAAGCCGAAATTCACCAGCCAGAACATGCCAACCAGGATGAGCCCTTTCCAAAGCTGTGGTTGTTGCTTATATCCCTGAAGAAAAATAAATGAAAACGATCCCAGGAGGAAAACAACGTTCATGATGCCGGTAAGAATTGGATAAATATCCAGTATGTTGACTTTAAAGTCCTTGGTTTGGGTTTTTACTTTGTTGGTTTTAAACCCGAACCAATATTGAGCGATGGCGTGTACGCTATCAATACCGGTATTGTATGTCTCCAGGAATTCCACCGGGGGGGCATAGTATTTAATGATATTTGGCCACAAATAGTATTGGACAAACTGGACCGGGTACTCCCTGATAATGTATGCCCCGTATTCTGCATATAGCGGAGCAACTGTTGCCCACCTTTTTATCGGGTCAACAACGGGATCCTTAATGCTGTCGTTCCTGAACTTGTTCTGCATGAACTTCTGCAGTGGAGCATTGGGCGTCCACATATATACCGTGCTCGCTTTTAATTGTTCTTCGGGATGTTTTGAGATATCCCTGGTGGTGTCGAAGTAATTTCTAATCATTTTGTCCAGTTGGCGGAACCTTGCAGGTACTTTTTTTACATCCTGTTTATCTACATATTTATAACCGTACATGGCGTTATTGGCCATCTGCCAGCCGGAAAATGGAGAAAACTGGCGCTTACCTGATAACTCCTCATACTTGTGGCTGGTATATTGAATGAAAAGCCCAACCAATAGTATAGAAAACAGGAAACCTGTTATTTTTGCTGCTATTCGCTGCGGAGACAGAATCAGGGCCACAATGGCTATAACAGGATAGTAAAGCGCGTTATACCTCACTGTGAAGGCCAGAAATAGTAATAATCCGTGAAAGATCAGAAGCCGGGCCGACGGTCTGTGAACCAACCAAATCAGCAAAGTAAACCACGACAGGCTCAGGGATAAGAATAGGGCATCACTCGATACGGAATTGCTCAGGTATAAAAATATTGGATTGAGCAGAATTGTTGCGAACAATAACATCTTTACCAGGCGACCAGGATTATAGAAATAGTAAATGGTGAATACCAATAGTATTCCGCTCATTTGTAGGAGCAGGTATTGACAGGTTACCAGTACGATATCCGAATGCGTAAAAACACTCAACAGTCTGAGGAATCTGGAGTATCCTATCGGGTAAGTGTTAATGTCTTGGTTCCAATAGGCCGTCTGGAGATAAACGTAGGAGTCTCCGTTAATAAAACTAGGATAAGGATAGAAATATTTGAAGATGGCAAGTTCAATAAATGCAATAACTGCGCTAAAAATAAGTAAGCTTTTATAGGCGCGATTTTTTAAGATGAAATCTTTGAGGCTTAAATGCGGCTGGCCTAACCTGGTGCTTCCCGGAAGCACCATTTCTTTTTGTTTGTTTACATCAGATTCCGGAGTTTTTTCTTCATGATATTGTTCTTCGGTATTGATTGCCCAAATGTTTTCTTTGGATATAACACCGGCCACGATATTATCTACTGCTGTCATTGCGGTTAGCATGCTGTGATCGCTGTTGTTGTATTTATGCATACCGTTCCGGCCAACCAGGAACAGGTTAGGGAAGCGGTCGATATAATCCCTGATTACGTGAAAGCGTTTGTAAGTCCCGAAATATGCCGGGTACGTTTTCTCCACCCTTATGATGGTACTGTCCAGTACATTGGCAGGGGAGGCCAGGCCAATTTTTTCGAGTTCAAGGATAGCTATCTGCTTTATCTCCTCATCCGGTTTGTTCCAGAAGGCCTCATGCTGGTTACAGAAGAATTCCATGCCTATCCAGGTATTTTGCGGATCTTTTACCATATAAGGGCTCCAGTTGTTGAATACCTGCAGCCTGCCTACCGTAACATCTTTTTCCTGGATATAGATCCATGTGTCCTTTAGTTCCAGCGGTTTCCATTCACCTGTAGATTTATCCTGGTAGGACAGCTTTTTCAGTAAGATGCCCACCGTAATAAAATCCCGGTATTGGAGGCCCGATGCAACATTTTTCACATCTTCAGGTATGGAGCCATCGATGCCTCCAATCAGTTCCTGCACAGGCATGGTCGAAAAGAAATAGTCGCCTTCCAGGTAACTGGTTTCACCGGTAATTCGGTTGATCGCCGCAATCGCCGAGATCCTGTTTTCATTATCGGAAGTATAAATTCGTTTTACGTCGTGCTGCATGAGGATCTTTCCACCCATTTCCTCCACCTGTCGTGCCACTTCTTCCCAGAGTTGTCCCGGCCCGAATTTCGGGTATAGAAACTGCTCAATCAGGCTGGTTTCCGTATCCTTTTGCGCGATGTCGCTAGATCCTTTTTTCTTTTTTGTCGCTGATTGTATGGCGTGCTGCAGGGCCTTGCTGATGCTGACACCTTTGATGCGCTGGGCACCCCATTCGGCAGATATCTTATGACAGGGTATACCCCAGACCTTTTCGGTATAGTCTTTAAAAAAAAGTTTGTACAGCACCTTTCCGAACCGGTTGATCATGAAATCTTCCAGGTTATTTTCCGGCTTTCTGGGAAATAACTGGGCCGCCAGGTAAGAGAACATAATGGCGATGGTACGGAACGGTCCTAACTTACCTAAAGTGTCGATGGATAGCTGGATAGGATAAGTGAAGAACTTCCGCAGGAAGTAAATCCTCGACAGCCTGTTACGGATAAGCATTACTTTATCAGGGTCGGCTATTGGTGTGGAAGAAGCCTCCACTTCTCTCGATTTATTCTGGTAACTCACTGTGACGCCACCTTCTATATTTGTCTGCACCGGCATAATATTGAACCACCAGGTCATGACCCGGTCGGATTTTGAAAAGAAGCGGTGCCCGCCTATATCCATTCGGTTGCCTTTATAATTGATTGTTTTAGAAATGCCGCCGATATCCCCTGACTTTTCCAGGATAACTGGAACAATGTCTGTACGCTTTAATAATTCGTAAGCAGCGGTAAGACCTGCCGGCCCGGCGCCAATGATGATTGCGGTCTTTTTACGGAACTGACTATTCATGGGTTGAATGGATTTAATTTTACTAACTTTTATGCACCAACGGGTTTCCCTGAGACTTTTTGCGCAAAAGGGTAATAGATAACCTGGTTTTTTACAAACAGGTAGTATACATCCCGGGCAATGCATCGCCTGCTGCACTGTTGTCATCCAGGCAGGTAAATACATGCGATACCGTTAGTATGCTGAAAAAACAGGATCAGAACATTTTACATCGGAAGGTGCTCCGCCATTTTCGTAGAATTGTCAAATACGGCGTGCATGGATTGAGTGGTGGATTAGGCTTGCAGTGTATCATCCAGTCAGCTTTTAAAGGTTAAAGAGGGTACCCATCAACGGGTGGCTTTACTAAAGATTGTTCTGGAGTTATGATTGGTACGATAAAGGTATTTTCATTGCAACAAAGATTTGGATTTGGCTCGCCATCGTCCAGGATAGTGTTTCCTTTGAGGGATGGGTAGTGGTTGCCAGTGGTGTAAAGATGCATCAATTCTCCGGAATTCTTGGTGGACTTTTGGGTCAATTTCAGTGGATTTTTAGGTCAGTCCGCCCGGTATGTTCTATTCAAAAAAGCTGGTGATGAGTAGTACAATTGCCTAATAGTAACTGTATGTCAATTGTTGTTATGTGTTAAATGTTCTCAATGAAGAGATTTTTCCTAATTCTGTCTATCAGAAGATTCCGCGCCGTAGGTTTTTTCGCCTGCATTCCGCCGGAAGGCAGGAGAGGTATTTTAGCACTTAATCTTTTTGTTTCGGGGCCTTGCCGTGTATTCGTCTGTAGGCCCTTATGAATCCTGACTTTTCCGAATAGCCCAGCTCTTCTGCAATATCATCGAGGCTGAGCCTGGGGTCTGTCACCAGCCATGCGGCCTTTCTCATACATTCTTTCGTTACATAGGCGCCGAGGGATTCACCGAAATAGGTTTTAAAGGCACGCTTGATGGTTGAATCACTCAAACTATGCCTGGCCGTAAAATAGTGAACCGTATGTTTGAGCTTATTGGGATCATGGGATATTTCCTCCCTGATGCTGATGAGAATTTCTTTGTAAATATTATCAGGCAACGCCCGCAGGTATTCCTTTTGGCTCATTCCCTTACGGTAGAAGTTGAGGAGGTTGGCTATCATCGTTGTTAACTCCATCAACAGGTCACCATCCGTTTCATCGGATTGCCGTATCTCTTCAATAATGGCTCTTAACCGGTAGGGGATAAGCAATGGCTCCAGTCTTCTGGGTTCCTCGCGTGCCGAAGCAAGGTCAGAAAGCAATGCTTTTACCTGCGCGTTTCTGCCGGAGAGATCTTCCAGCAATGCGGGTGAAAGATCAATGCCAAATATTTCATAGTCGCCGGGTTTCAGCTTAAACTTATGTTCACCCTTGGGCAGGTAATGCATACTGTAAGTGCCGGGAAACAAAGTTTCCTGGGTATGTATCACCCCCGAAAGCATGAACAGCAGGCCGACAGTTGGACGTTCGACCGCGAGTTTCAGGAAGGCCAGCTTGTGTATGGTGCAGTTAAAAATGTAGATGGAGTAAAGCTTGTGATTAAACCGTTGTGTTAGTATGTTCCCGAAATGATACCTGGAAAAATCGGTCGTTGCCCAGTCTACTAAAGATGGATGAAGGGCTATCGGAATGTCATCAGTTCTGTTAACGTCCTCCTGAATCGTCACGGGGTAGATTTCCATATTGTGGTTATTTTGAGGGCTCATGGACCCAATGGGTCCATCTGGAATATAGTCATCAATCCTCTTTTCACGTCGGCTGAAGACAGGATAAATAAGTTGGTGGGTGCAAAATAAGTTGGGATACTGCAATAGTTTTGCAGAACCCATTAAAAAGCTAAATTGCGATATTTTTCGCTGTAGGAGATTGTTACCTGTCAGCCGGTTTGATGGCCCGGTCGTGGGCTAAAACAACGGGGCGCTTAATGGTCGGTTATGCGGAATCTGACATCTTCAATATCCCATTTACCGGCCATCCTGAATCAAGAGCGCATCCTTTTTCACTTGCAGAAAGAAGATAAAAAGTAAAGCGGCCGCCAATCAGCTTTAGTTCGGGACTCATGTAAATAATTAAGCGGCAAATATTATCTTAGCAAATATAAATCAGCTGCTGTATAGGCTTGACGGAGGTCATTGTATGGCAAACGCCAGAACCAATATAGAAAGGTTTAAACTTAAATCCTATCAGTTATGACTTTTACAAAGTTAGTTCCAAACGTATTTTACATTAACATAAAAGACGCCCTTAAATTATTTGTAGATTGCCTTGATTTCAAAATTGAACATGACGAATTGGAATCGGAAAGCCCATTTTGTGTAATCGAAAAGGATGGATTGCGAATAAATCTTTTTGAAAACGAGGAATTAGCAAAAGAACACAACCCTGAATTTAGACTTGTGACGACTAACATTGAAGAAGTATACGAAAAGGTAACTTCATCTCACCCCGAATTTCTGCACCCAAACCTTCGGAAAATTACACTTCGTCCATGGGGAGCAAAAGAATTCGCACTTATTGATAAGCAACTGGGTGTTATTATTCAACAATGGTAAAATGCCATACATTGTGTTTTGTACAGGCCGCTATACTCATGGTTTGCCACATGATGAACCAGTACGGCGTAGTAGCTACCGGTTAATTCGAGCACATATGGTCCAGACACTTCGGCGACCTACATTCGGGCGAGTAACCAGTTACGCAGGGTATCGAACACACCGGGAGCCATCCGATTCTTTTCGGGCAGCTCTGAGAGCGAATGACCTGCCTGTGGAAAAATTTTGAGCGTAAAATCTTTGTGGCCGGCGGCTGTAAGCACCCGGCGCATATTCTCGGCGGTTTTTTCCGCCGGTGTAAGAGGATCCAATTCGCCGAATACACCGAGCACGGGACAACGCACTTTCGCCAGGGCAGGCATCGGATCGAATGTGAGGATGTGATCCCAGTCCCAACGCAGCTGCTCCAGTGAGGTGAACGGGCCCCTGGACTGGAAGATCCAGGACTTGCCTTCATCGGCGAACCGCTGTTGAGCGGCCTGGAAATCTTCCCAACGCATTCCGGTACGCGCGACGTCCAGCCACAAATCGACAAATGTGGCTTGTTTGTTGATCTGCGTTGGTGAAGCGCCTTGCGAACGTAGGATCGCTTTCACTTGATAACGTAATGTTTGCCATAAAGGCTCCATGAACCCGGAAGAGTTGATCGCAAACGCCACTTGCGGGGAACGGGCCGCGGCTTGCGTTGCAAGCATCCCACCTTCGCTCGATCCCCAGAAGCCAATTTTGTCTGGATCGATGTCATTCTGTTGCTGGAGGAAACGCATGGCGGCGAGCGCATCGCCGGTGAGTTCGTCTGGATAGCACGAGTTCTTCATCACAGTACCAGTTGACGCATCCATGCGAGTTCCGCTCGAACTGCCTGCGCCTCGCTTATCGTAGATCAGCACCGCGAATCCAAGTGAGGTGAAGAAATGCGGGTAAGGGCCAAATGAGTAGCGGGTGAGCGGCCCCGATCCATGTAGCAGAATGATTGCCGGGTGAGGGCCTTTTGTTGACGATATGAGAAGTGTTCCATCCAACTTCGCATCGGCATTCTGGAACGACACGCGCTTCTGGCGTAGCGGAACCCGCTGCGCAAATTGCTTGACGCCGCGAGCATCACGTAGCGAAACACCCTTCACCGCCCCTTGCTTATCTTTTACGAAGGTGACCGTGAGTTTCGCGGGAGCAGCGGTATTGAATCCAGGCCCCATCACGAAGCGGTTTTGCGCGACCGGAAACAAGCGTCGAACGACGCCAGTGGAGTAATCGGATAACAACACCGCATCCTTACCGTCATCCATAATGAACCGGTCAATGCCGAGTTGATGGTGCTCCGTTATGCGGTAATTTCCATAATAAGCGCTATCAATGCTCGCCTCAATACTATATTTTGCAGTACCGTTTACGGTGAACTCCATGGCTTTATCTTCAACCATGTGAGAAGTAAAGGATGTGCCAGCGAGCATACCCAATAATGCAAATGTAAAGCGACCTAAATTTTCCATACACTTCCTCATGGTTATTTTTTGTGCCTGCTGAGCCAGCGCTGGATCTTTGCCAGCGGCATGGCGTTCCAGGTCATATCCCTGGTAAGGCCGCCTTTACGGGCCGCCTCGATTCCCCAGCGGATATTGTCTATTTCTCCTATGCTGTGGGCATCAGGGTTGACGGAGATCATGACGCCTTTATCCATTGCGTAAGGAATATGTGTCCAGTCCATATCTAACCGGTATGGGTTGGCATTGATTTCAATGATGACCTCATTGGCCGCGCAGGCATCAATAACCTTTTTAAAATTAACAGGGTAACCCGGGCGTATGAGCAGTTGCCTGCCGGTCATGTGACCCAATATCGTTGTGTACGGGTTTTCGATTGCCCTGACCAGGCGTTTTGTTGCTTTTTGCTCATCCATTTTCAGTTGCTGGTGAACGGATATAATTACCAGGTCGAACTGCTTTAACAGGTCACTGGAATAATCCAGTTCTCCGGACACAAGGATATCGCATTCAATACTTTTAAAAATTTTGAAGGGCTTCATCTTTTTGTTGAAGGTGTCAATGGCAGCAAATTGTTTAAGGACATCCTTCTCTTTGAGTCCGCCGGCATAATGTGCATTTTTAGAATGGTCAGAGATGACGCAATACTCATACTCCTTATCCCTGCAGGCCGTGATAAATGACTGCAGGTCATCCACGCCATCACTCCAGTCGGTATGGTTGTGCACAACTCCTTTGATATCCTCAAAGGAAACGAGCTCCTTTCCCTTTTTGACGAAGTCCCATTCTGCAAGGTCTTCCCTAAGTTCCGGTTCAATAAAAGGAAAACCGGCTACCTGGTAAATGGAATCTTCCGAAGAAAACTTTTTATTCCTGCTAAGTTTGCCCATCACCTTGTCCACATGTGCCTGTGTGCCTGTGCGGCGAAACAAATTTTCATAAAAGCCTGTCTTTGTCGTATGATAGATGGTTACCGGTATTTCATCAAGTGTGTACCCGCGGGTGATTTCTTTAGAAACCGTTTTAATCAGCAGCGCTTTTTGAAGCGGCAGTGACGCGAACCTGGACGATGGTATCGCTGTTAAGATTTCTATTCCTTCTACTGTGAGTGTTTTTCTCCTGATATCTCCACACAGGCTGACAAGAGGCGTTTTAGCGACTTTCTTGACATAGTCGACCAGTTCTTCAGCTGTGGAAGCCACACTGGCATAATGATAGCGGTTTTTGCTTTCGTTAAGCGCTTCAATGGCAGCAACGATATTCTGTTGTGTCCGCGCACCAAAACCGGCAATGGTCAGCCTGTTGTTTTTACATGCCTCCAGCAGTGTCTCCACATCATCAATTTTAGCCAGGTGCCATAGAGCATATAATTTTTTACCACCGAGACCCTTGATGCGCATCATCTCAAAAAGTCCCGGTGGCGTGAGTTGGATCAGTTCCTCAAGGACAGCGATTGTTCCTGTCTTATTCATTTCATCCACCAACTTCACCAACTCCGGCCTTAAGAAATTCTTTAGTTCTTTTTTTGTAAGGGATGCGACTTCCACGGAGGCATTACGAATGCGGTAGGATGCGCCGGATAGAAGATAAGATAAGCGCTCATCTTCCCCATGCACCAGCAGTAATTCAGCAAATAGGCTGAACTGGCGAGCTATATCGCGGTTTGAGATCATCCTCGTGGTAACGGTGCTAAAGTTTTATCCAGTCTTCTTTGATTTTTTTTTATCCTCTTTTTTGAAATACAGCCTTGCCTGCTTCAGTCCGGTAGCGATGGCCACACCTTCCTCTGCGCCGTTTAAGAGCATCTCATTAGCGATCTCAACAGCCTTTTCACGCAGCCTGGGCGGCTGATTTTTATAAGATGGCGGATAATCTCCATTATACCAGGGCATATCGAAGTATTTATTTACGGTAACACAAATACTGCACCATTCCCTGAGGATCACCATTCGCTATTTAAAGCAAAGACCGGCTGCCGGTTTATCCACTTACCCCGCGTAAAATCGGGTATATATTGCACATTCCCGCCTTCTGAAATTGATTGTTCGCTCAGCGGGGTAATCGCATACCAGGTGGCCAGGTCATATACATCCAGCGCATACGGCGCTTCACGCTTAATGCTTTCAATGAAAGAATTGATCACAAACCAATCCATTCCTCCATGTCCTGCTCCCGAAGCATCATTGGCATAACGTTTCCATAAAGGATGGTCATACCGGTTCATATAGCTGTCTGTTTCATCCGGCTTACCAGCTTTTTCCCACTGATCATACGGGCTTTTGCCTTCCACGTAGATGGAGTCGATATCATCCATCCACAAGCCATTAGTGCCCTGCACCCGGAAGTTAAGCGAGTAGGGGCGGGGAGAGTTGGTATCATGCGACAGCATAATGGTTTCCCCATTATTCGTTTTGATCAATGTGCTTACAATATCTCCCAGCTTAAACTGCACTCCGGCATTGGGATGATCTTTTCCGCCCTTGTCCACGATGTATTTATGCAGCCCTCTTGATTTAGTGGCCACGGAGCTGAGTGATATTAGACGGTTGCCCCGGTTGACGTTGATCATATTGGCAACAGGCCCCAGACCATGTGTAGGATAGAGGTCCCCGTTGCGATGTACAGAGTGATTGGTTCTCCATCTGGCTTCCGACATTGCTTTCTCGCCAAACTCTACGCCACCGCCATACAGCTGTTGTCCGTTGTTGAACTTCACCCCACGGAGGTCATGCTGGTAGCCGCCCTGCAGGTGTGTCAGCTCGCCGAACAATCCCTGTCTTACCATGTTCAGTACGGCCATTACATCCCTGCGGTAACATACATTCTCCATCCCGAACACAGGCACACCGGTTTCTTCGCTGGTGTTCACCAATTCCCAGCACTCCTGTATATCGCTGGCGCCGCATACTTCTACCGCCGGTGTTTTGCCCGCCTTCATAGCGGCTACGGCCTGTAGGGTATGCCATTCCCAGGGGGTGGCAATGATCACCGCGTCAATGTCATCCCGCTGCAGCATGTTCCTGAAATCCTCATTGCCATTGCTGTATTCCGCTACTTTCTTTTTTCCGCCATAGGCTTTGGTGATCAGATCTCTTGATTTTGGAATAGCCCATTTGGTATCCGGATCACAGATGGCTATCACATCTACATCCTGGCGGTGCAGGCAAAGGCTCAGGTGACCCTGGCCCCTGGCGCCTACACCTATCAGGCCTACTCTTACTTTGGGTTTTTGAATTTGTGAAAATAGTTTTGCCGGAGTATTTAATAATGATAGACCAATACCAGCAGCAAGGCTCTGCTGAAGGAAAGTTCGACGATGTGTCATAATAGTTGTTTGTGATTAATGATTAAATATCAGGTGCAGTGCGCTCATGGCAGCGTGCTGAGATCTACAGCCGGCTGTACGCCTGTAGCTGTGCGTGTAAAGTTTGTATTGTAGTTGACGTAATCTGAAAAGAAGCCGCAATTCCGCAAATAGAATTTTCCCGATTCAACACCACCTGCATAATCCCGGCGTTGGTCGTTGGCGGCGGTGGCATCTGCCGTAAACCTGGCGGTGGTCAGTTCAATCCAGGCACCGGTAGTGCTCCTGATCCATTGGTTGCCGTAAAGCGCTTTTCTTCCCAGGTATCCTTTTGTATCATTAAAGTTTTCAAGGAAAGAATAGAGGCCTGTCAGGTAGGTAACCGTATTGGGCCTTTTCCAGGTTGCGATGAAGCGCCAGCTGCCGGATTCTGGGGTATAGATCCAGGACGAGAAATCGGTGGCGCCGTTGCCATCGGGCTTAGCTTGTGTCAGGAATTTATAAGTATTGCCGGCCTTCCAGTTGAATAGCAGGTAGCTTTGTCCACCGGTGCCTTCTCCACCGAATGTGTTATCCACAACATTGGGGCCTTTCCGTACAAGCGAAGTCTTGTCCGTTGTGGGATCCCATACAGAGAAGAGCACCCGTCTTTCTGTGTTGCTGTTCACCTGTATACCAAAGTAGCCGCCGCTAAAACCGTTGGCCATAAAATATGACCCTATCTTATCCTGGCCGGGAGGCACATTCAGTTCGCTATAGAACCATTCCGGGCTTGTGCCGGAGGGAGGTGTAAAGCCCAGATGAACAGACGGTCCCCGCCTTGACCAATAGTAGTTAGCAGGATCATTGGCATACACCACATTGCTGGCCGTGGAGGCCCCGCTGATGACGATATCAGATACATCCGCAAAATAGCTGCCGGTTTTGCTGATTCCCTGGAGATCCACTTTTACATATCCCGCTGTGACGACATTTACGCTGCCTGCAGTGTAAGTAGACCAGGTGTCGCCTGTGAGCTTTACATTAAAGCCCTTACCGTTGATGCTTACCTTTATAACGCTGCTCCCTGAAGGCACTTTCGCCTTTACCGCAACGGTGAGTTGACCGCTAAGGCCCAGGCGGAAATAAACACTGGTAATACTGGATGAACTGGTCCAGTTACCGAGTCCGTTGGCGGTGATCACTTCGCTGCCATCGGCGGGCAGCGTGGTAACGAAACCATTTCCCGCCAGGGCCACGTTATAAGTGGAAGCCGGAGCTACGGTGCTTGCTTTGTAGCCGTGGATGGGCATTGTATCGGGTTTTTCTTCGCTACAGGCAAACAGCGCGGTGATGAGCAGGAAGGTACTGAGCATAGCTTGTTTAGTTTTCATCATGGATTTTGTGTCAGATTTTGATTGATCAGGATTTCCCTGTTGGGGATAAAAAAGATCACCCTGTTATCAGTGGGTGGTATGGTTTGCGTAATATTGGTAGACGGTGTGTTATTGAGGCTGTGCGTGCCGGGATAATCCCGTTTCAGGGGCCGGTTATTCCGGTACAGATCATAAATGCGGTGGCCTTCAAAGGCCAGTTCCAGCTGCCGTTCTTCCAGTACCACGTCCAGCACTGTTCTGCCACTGGCGTTAACGCTGGCCAATGTATACAGCGCATTGCCACTCAATCCGGCACGTTGACGGATAGCATTCACATCATCCAGCGCGGCCTGTAAGTTTCCTTTCTTGGCATTGGCTTCGGCGCGGTTGAGTATGATCTCCGCCAGGCGCAGGTATACCGGGGAGCTGAGATTGACCAGCCCTTCCTGGTAATTATATTTGTTGACATAGTACATCGGTGTGTTGGGGTTCAGCCTGGTGTTATAACGTATGGTTGTTACTGGTATGCTATACGGATATTCCAGTGTGCCAGTTGTTGTATACGGCGAGATAAAGCTATGACGAATATCCTCCGGATGTTCATCAAGCAGGTTAACATACTGCCGGGAGGCATAGATCTCCCCCCAACCGGTCACGCCTTGTCCATCTTCACTGTAATACATGGAACCAATGGCGGAGAAGTCACGGTTCTCAGTGGTCATATGCCGTATGCAGAAGATCGTCTCATCATTGTCTTCCGGCACGCCTCTGAAGTAATGCTGGTAGTCAGCTCCGCGCAAGAGGCTGTAACGGCCGGAGCTGATCACTTTATCGGCATATGCTATGGCTTTGTCATTGTCTTCCATATACAGATAAACACGGCAAAGCAAGGCATAGGCTACTTCCCTGGAAGCGAAGTTGTTGTTCTTCTCTTCTGTCATCAGCGTGGCGGCTTTGAGCAGGTCATTGATCACCTGATCGTATACTTCTTTCACTGTGTTCCGTTTGGGAAATTCTTCCTTCGTGTCTTCCAGCACCAGCGGCACCGCATTTCCGGCCCCGCCGTTTTGCGGATAGGGCCTGCCGAATATGCGTGCCAGGTTGAAATACATCATGGAGCGCAGGTAAAGGCATTCTCCTTTTAGCTGGCTCAGTGCATCCGACTGGTTATCCGCGACAAATGCGATCACCTTATTGGCCGCATTTATTACAGAATAGGACTGCATCCATACATTGGTGGCATGTGTACCATCTACCAGGTGCGTGTAACGGTAGCAGTTAGACAGATCGTCGGAAGAGGTCTGGCCCTGCGCAACATCATCACTGGGGAATTCCGACAGGAAATGGATACTCCTGACATACTCCGGGTCTTTGAGCACCGCGTATGTGCCTATAGTGGCAGATTCCACATCTTCCGGAGTGTTCAGCGCATCCTTTTCCGATTTAGCGGTAGACGGTTCATAGTATTTTTTACAGCCTGTTGTACCAGACAACAGCGCGGCTGAGAGGAATATATAGAGAATATGACGCTTCATGACCTTGTTTTTAGAATTCAATATTTAGACCTAACAATAGTTTCCTGCTGATAGGATATTTAGTGCCGGATTCTCCGGAGCTGAGATCCACTTCAGGGTCCATGCCTGAAAAGCTGGTGGCCGTCCAGAGGTTATCGCCACTCACGAAGATCCTGGCGCTGCTGATGCTGATCCTGCTGAGGAGGTCTTTGGGTAAGTCGTATGCCAGCCGCACATTGCGCAGGCGGAGGTAGCTGCCGTCCTCCAGATACCTGGATGATGGCTGGTTAGAAGACTTGTTGCCTCCCAGTAAAGGCTTGGGATGGGTGGCTTGATCGCCTGCCTGTTTCCATCGGTTCCAGCCGTCAGCCAGCACCATCTGGTTGTAGCTGTCGTACAATCCGTCAGAATCAAAGAACTGCCTGGAATTGTTATACACCTGGTTGCCGCTGACGAAATTGAAAAAGACACTCAGGCTGAAACCGCTGTAGGAGAAGGTGTTTAATATGCCGCCTGTGAATTTTGCAGCAGCGGAAGTACCGGTATATTGCAGGGTGGCCTTGTTATAGGAGTTAGTGAGTGTGACGGTCTGCTTGCCGTTCTGGTCTGTTTCCACTTTTTCCCATAGCGGGTCTCCGTTAGCGGGATCTACTCCAGCCCATATACGCATGTACCATTTATCCATGTCTTCTCCCAGGCCTACGGGCTGCCGGGCGCCTGGACTGGCGAATTTGTCGTTACCATTCAGCCGGGTGACCTTGTTTCTGTTATGAGCAATGTTAAAGCTGGTTTCCCATTTGAAGCGGCCGGTAAGGTTTTGGGTGTTCAATGTCAATTCAAAGCCCCTGTTGTTTACAGAGCCTATATTCTCCAATATGGAAGAATAGCCGCTGGTATATGGCAGGTTCTTCGTCATCAGCAGTGATTTGGCGTGTTTGTCATACACGTCTGCTATCAGTCCTATACGGTCTCCGAAGAAGTTGATGTCCAGGCCAAGGTTATTCACCCGGATCTTTTCCCAGGTCAGGTCTGGGTTAGCTTTTTGGGAAGGGTAGGACCCGGCGCGTCCTGCATAGCTTGCGCTCTGGTCATAAGAGTACAGTCCTAATGCCTGGTAATCGCCCGTGGGCGGATTGCCCACCGTGCCATGCCCCAGACGCAGCTTCAGGAAGCTGATGGTATTGTTGCCAGACAGGAAGTGTTCGTTGCTCAGGATCCAGGAAGCTCCCAGCTGGTAGAAGCTGCCACCGGGATTGTTATTACCGAACTTGGAAGAGATATCATACACGTAAGATGCTACCAGGAAATATTTGTTGGCAAAATTATAATCAGCTTGTGCCAGCCATTTGGTGAATGAATACTGGTTCCAGCCGCCGGTGGGATTGTTCTTTACTTCGGTAGCGGTGGACATAGCCGTCATTCCTTGCGGGAGCCCGCGACCTGTGGCAATATTCTCATCATAATAGTACTTTTCGCCTTCCTGTACCGCCAGTACTGACAGGTTATGATCGCCAAAGCTGTTATCATACCGCAGCCTGTTGGAGCTTAGCAACCGGCTGCTATAGCTGTTACCGTTATAGAGGTAGCCATTGTCTGCGGTACCTTCCTGCGAGCGTCTGTCGTAATATTCCACTGCTTTATAAGAACTGTAATAGACTCTGTTGTAGGAAGAGATGGTAAAATGCCTCCATATCGCGTAGTCAACATTCAGGTCTGCTGTACCTTCAAATTTTTTGTCGTTGGACAGGTTATACTGCAATGAATGCAGGAAATTGTGCTGGTCGCGGCCCAGCCATCCTTCACTGTTGCCTGGCTTTGGCGTGCCGTCCGGGTAATATGGATTATCCCAGGGAAGGTTCACATAGGCATCATACAGGGTGCTGCTTTGCTGATTATCGTTCTTTGTGAAGACGCCGTTCACCAGTACGCTTACTTTTAGCTTATCGGTAATTTTATGTGTAACATTGGTACGGAAGCTGTAAGCTGTTGATTTGTTGGTGAGCAAAGTTCCTTCCTCGTCGTAATAATTCCCGGAAACGAAGAACTGTGTTCTTTCTGAGCCGCCGGATGCAGAGAGGGTGTAACGCTGCGTGATAGCCGTTCTGAAAGCAAGGTCCAGCCAGTTCGTATTTGTTTTCAGGACAGTATCCGGACGGGTGGTGAAGGCCTGCTGGTAGTCATATAATTCCTGGGAGTTCATGAGCCTGAATTTCCCGAAATTTGCCTCATTATATCCCACTGCAGAACTGAATGATATTTTGGGCTTACCGGCCTTTCCCTGTTTTGTGGTGACGATGATCACGCCATTGGCAGCTCTTGAGCCATACAGGCCGGTAGCAGCGGCGTCTTTGAGGATAGTGACGGACTCCACGTCATTGGGGTTGAAGGTGCCGCCGATGTTGCCATCTACTACGTAAAGGGGTGCTGAACTGGCGCCTAGTGTACCTTGTCCGCGTACCAGTATCGTGGAACCCGCTGTAGGATCGCCTGAAGCAGTAGATACAACTACGCCTGCCGCTTTACCCTGCAGCAAACCGGCGATATCATTAGAAGTAACATCCCGCAGTTTTTCGCCTCCAACAGTGGTAACAGCGCTGGATAAGTATTTAACGTTCTTGGAAGTGTAGCCTACAACAGTTACGCCTTCAATATCTTTGGTAACAGACGCCAGCTGCAGGTCCAGCGTCGTTTTTCCCTGCACATTCACTTCTTTAGACTGAAAGCCCAGGTAGGATATTTCCAACACGGCATTCTCCGGCAGATCAGTGAGACTGTAGACGCCATCGGCATTACTGGTAGTACCCCGGTTGGTGCCCTTTATTTTGATGGATACCCCTGGCAGCGGAGATCCTTTTTCGTCCGTAATTCTACCCTTCAGGGTATTGTCAGGTGGCAGGATTTGTTTTTGCTTATCCTCGCCCGGCTTCCGGGAAATAATAATGGCTTTATCCTCTATTACATATTCGAGCTGCCGGCCTTTCAGGATGTCGTGCAGAAATACCTCCAGTGGTTGATTAACGGCGTTTATATCCAGGGGACCGCAGTTCCGCAGTATATTCTTGTTGTAAAAGAAAACGTAGCCTGTTTGTTTTTTGACAGCATCAAATACTTTTGACAATGCAACCTGCCTACCTGAATAGGTGACTGTCTGAGAGCGGCTTTCAGCGCTAATGTGCAGGCATGCAGCAAGTAGGAGAATGGAAGTCAGTTTCATTGTTCTCACCAGTGTTTTTAGCATCCGGCGTTCAGGATGATCAGACCCTGCCGCGGAGGCGTAGTGGACTTTGGTTGGAAGCCCCACCCTTACTGTACGGGCATGAGGGCTACACTTACAAAAAGTGCAAAAATTCATACTTTTGTAATGGTTTTAGGTTTAAGAATAAGAAGTAGTCCTCGCAGACTTTTTTTGTTTGCTTACCTGAAATTATCCGCAGGGAGGTGCCGCAAACACTTCCCTGTTTTCATTACAGGCTTAGCTGATACGTGGCTGATAGCGATTTTTTGATTTTGGTTATTGTAAAATAATAAGACGTTTTCCTTCTTCTATACGATACCTGACTTCAACCCTGTTTAATATCTTCAGTACTTGTGATAATTGAAGAGAAGTTGGCAGTTCCCCTTCAAATGCGATATCGGGTATTTTACCTTCATAGATCACTTCTATATCGTACCACCTGGCCAATTGGCGCATCACCTGTTCCAGTGAAGCCCCTTCGAAATTAAAATACCCATCCTTCCAGGCGATGACCTGGTTGGTGTTGACATCCTTTTCCAAACGGATGGATGCATCCGGTAGTATGCTGGCCTGCTGTCCGGGGCTGATCTGCAATTTCCTGCCTCCGGCAGTTTCCACTATTACACTTCCTTCCAGTAGGGTGGTGTTGATGCTGGCTTCATCAGGGTAGGCATTCACGTTGAAGCTGGTGCCCAATACTTTCACCTGCATATGATCATTCACATGGACAGAAAAAGGCCGGGCAGCGTCTTTGGTTATTTCAAAGTAGGCTTCCCCGGTGACCTCCACCATGCGTTCCGTGCCTTTGAAGGCAGTAGGATACCGGAGGGAGGAACCCGCATTCAGCCAAACCTTTGTATTGTCTGGCAGCACCAGCTGGAATTTACGCCCGCGAGGGGTAGTGATGGTATTATAGCTGATGCCTGCAGCTCCGGCAGCGTCATAGTGGAGGCTGCCATTGTTGAGCCTTAATTGTGTGCCGTTCTGGTTGCCAATGATCCCATTGCCGATACTATCCAATACTATATTTTTCCCATTGGCAAGGGTGAGTATGGCGCCTTGTCTGCCAGGGACGGCGTCGTTAACTATATTGACCTTAGCAAGCGTTTGTTTTTTGGGGGGCGGGGTGGTCCGCCAGAGTGCTGCGCCCGCGATAAGACATAGTAGGGCTGCCGCCCACCACCAGTAGCGCGACCTGAGAGGGCGTATCCGGGCCTGGGCGGGCGACTTCCGCAGGATCTTATCCACCATTTCGTCTTTCTTTTGGGTGGAATATACCTGTCCGGCCTTCAGATCGTTCCAGGCGGCTTTCAATAGGGGAGGAAGCTCCTGGTCGGTGTCTGCATGCTCAAGCAGGTCCATTAACTCCTCGCTTTCAGCAGGAGTAGCCTGGCCATCGAACCAGCGTTGGAATAGCAAAGAAAGCCTGGATGGTGTTTGCATAGAAAAATCTGGCTTTATAATAGGAACAACGTGAAAATAAAAAAGGGGCTATGCCGGGGAAAATTTTTTTTAATGCCGTACGAGCAAGGCTACAATGAGCAGGAGGTCTATCCGGGAGCCAACATATTGCATAATGGACGCGGTGGCGTATTGCAGGTATTTCTTGACGGTTTCTCTTGAAAGGCCGGTTGCTGTGGCTATTTCGCTATATTTCATGCCATCCTTCCGGCTCATGATCCAGACCTTCTGTTGCTGAGGGGGGAGTAGTCGGACTGCCTCTTCGATCAGGCTTAGGCCGGGCTCCAGGTATTCGGGATGGTCCTGTCCCAGGAGCGCCCGGTTTTCCTCCCATTGTTTTTTACGTTTGTTCTCCCGGATCATCTGCTTGATGATATTTAATGCATGGTTGCGGGAGATAACAAACAGGTAGTTTTTGAAATTGCGGATGTTGACCAGGGCTTCCCGGCTGGTCCATATCTGGAGGAAGATATCCTGGACAATGTCTTCGGCCAGCTGGTCGGATTTTGTAATGTTGCGGATGTAGGTGTGGAGGAGATCGGCATAGCCATGGAAAAGCTCCCGGAATGCCTCTTCATTGCCTGTGGCGACGAGTTGGAGGAGGTCATTGGTGATATCAGGAGCGTGTGTTGACAATAAGGAGGCGGTTTAATGGGTGTAAACTTAGTAAAAAAGGAGGTATGAAAGCAGGTTATTGGTGAACTCACCGAAGGGCATCTGTTACTGCAATGAATCCGGGGTAGAACGAAATTACGTATGTTAGGATAACGTTTGTATTTCCCGTTAACGATACACCCTCAAGTCATGCAACAAGCCAGTAAAAGTACGGAAGCTGCCCGCGCCTCTCATGCGGTAGCTAATAATGTCGGAGCTTCGGGGAAATCCCATCCTGCAGTCAGGCCAGTTCCTGTACAACGTGTTGTCGGATCACCCTCCGAAGCGTATGAAGACGCACGAAAAGAGGAGATCGATAGTGTCTGGGCTCATGTTCCCGAAAAGATCCAGGCAATAAAGCAGCAGGCAATTCAGCAGGAAAAATCGGCGAAGGATACAACCGTCCTTTACCAGGCGGCATGGTAGGGAAAAGGCGGCCGGATTTTCTTATTTTTGCGCTGCCTTTGAGTATACACTATGGAAGAATTCAGCGCTTCGCGTGCCCTTGTTCGTACAAAGTATCCCTATGAGATCCGCAGGGTCCTTGTTCCTATTGTTTTGCTGCTGATCGCCTTGTCTTTCGGGCTACTGGCTATACCGCTTATATGGTACTGGCTATCTCGTAAAACCACTGCTGCCATCCGCATTGACGGAGATATTTTTGAAGTGGAGTACCGGCAGTATCTGAAACGAAGGACCAGGCGTTTTAACAGGACTGGAATTCATTTGAAGCTGATGAGTTATGAGGATAGTGTAAGTGAGCCGCCCTATTACGTGGTGCTTATTTACAACAATAATAAACTGGAATATGAAGTGGACAGCCGCGACGGATTTTCAAAGGAAATGCTGGCGGGCGCTATCAGGATCTTTGCAACCAATCTGACCCGGCGTCTTCCAGGTCCGCCATGCTGATATCGACTTTTACATAGAAATTGGAGAAGTGATTGCTGAATTTGTAAGAAAGTTGCGTTGAAGGCGCTTTACACAAAATAGTAAAATTAAGACAGTACGATACCTATGCCTCAGAATTAGCAGGTTTTTTGTAGTGAAATTGCTTGCTTAAAAAAAGTTTTTATGTCAATAGTAAAGCCCGGCTTGATGGATGAGCAGTTGATAAAGTTTATTGATACAGATGCGCTGGTAATTGCATATGTTGAGTACGGTCCGGACAATGGATGGCCCGTGATACTGTCCCATGGATTTCCCTATGACGTGCATGCTTTCGGGGAAGTGGCATTGATCCTGGCGCAGGCAGCTGCAAGGGTCATCGTTCCATATACCCGTGGGTTCGGCCCAACCCGCTTCGTTTCCAGCGACATCATGCGCAACGGACAGCAAGCCGCCCGTGGCTTGGACATCCTTCAGCTTTCCGATGCCCTGGGCCTGGTGAGGCCGATACTCGGTGGTTTTGATTGGGGGGGTAATGCGGCCTGCGTAGCAGCGGCACTATGGCCGGAAAAAGTTGCCGGCCTTGTATCCTATGCGAGCTATGACGTGATAGATGTAGCGCAGCAAAAACATGCTTTTGCGCCATCACTTGAACGCGTCTGTTGGTATCAGCATCTTTTCCAGTCTGAGCGTGGGCGTGAATGTCTGGCAGCGCACCGCTACGAAATTGGCAGGATGTTATGGAACGAATGGTCGCCTGGCTGGCAATTTGAAGAAACGTTGTACGCGCAGACGGCCGCCGCTTTTGAAAACCCGGACTTCGTGAATGTTGTCATCCATTGTTACCGGTTTATGCATGGCCTGGAAGCGGGCGAACCTGCCTTGCAACCGCTTGAAGATCTTCTGGCCCAAAGGCCTGCGATAAAGGTGCCTGCGGTGACGATCGATGGCGCAAAAGACCCACTTAAGCCAGGTGGAACATCAGATCACGCCGGCCTGTTCATTGGGCCGCATGAACATATTGTTATCGATGCCGGGCACAACGTGCCGCAGGAAGCTCCCGGCGTATTCGCTGATGCGATCCTAAAAGTTCATGGCTGGATTAATCACTGACTTTCGGTTCCATTAGACAATTGTTTTTGGATCATAGAGCCTGAAAGGAAACCTTAAAACAATAGTTAAACCATGATCATTTTTGAGGCGGTAGGAACCTTTCAGTTGTCTCGTCAGTCCCTTCAAAAGTGTAATGCCAAGTGTATTTAAACTTGCAGGATTGAACTCTTTGGGTAGTCCAACTCCGTTATCGCTGATTTGTATTTCTATGAAGTCTTCTATTTGTTTAACGAGGATATTAATACTACCCGTTTGATGATCGGGAAATGCATATTTAAGAGCATTGGTTACGGTTTCATTTAAGATAATGCCTACAGGAATTGTTTGGGAAACATCAAGCGTAATATCGTCGACCTCACATATTATTGCTATGTTTTTATTATCATTTAAGGAACTGTTTAATGATTGAACCAATTCTTTAATGTATAATGAAAGGTTGACTTGCCTGGTGTTGCCCGTTTTATATAATTGATCATGTATCAACGCGATAGCCTGAACGCGGCTTTGGCTTTCCAGTATCGCTTCCTGCGCTTTTTCATTTTGCACCGAGCCCGATTGTGTAGCCAGTAAACTCATCACGATTTGCAGATTATTTTTAACCCGGTGGTTCAATTCTTTAAGCAGCAGATCTTTTTCCCCGATTAGCTGATTCTTATCCAGGACGAGGTGTTGTAGGGATAGATTTTGCTGGTCGATCTCAGATTTCTGCATTAACAAAAGTTCATTACTACGCTGTTTTAGCCGATAGCGGCTATAAATAAGCGCAGTGATGATCAGTAATAACACAATTCCGCCAATGGTCACCTTGTGAAGAAGTTGGTTACGTTTTAATTTGGCATCATTTATCAGCGCTTCCCTGGTGAGCGAGTCGATATGCCTGTTTTTTTCCAGTGCTTCGTTTTCTATGTGAAGTAATGAGATCTGATAAGTTTTTGCGGCCCCGTCAATTGAATCTTTAATCTCCTTTTCTTTAAGAAAGTGCTTCATAGCAGACTTGGTATCTCCTTTTAAAGAGACCAGCTTATAATATCGGTACTCTGCCGTTCTGATACCCGCTGCATAATTTAATTTGTGCACCATTGTGGCATGTAACTCCGTATAACGATATGCCTGTTTTATCTGTCCCGTCTCCGAATAATAAGATGCAAGGGAATTGTAAGCATTCATGAGCTCTTTTACATGCTGGCGTGAGACAGCCGGTAACAGACGTTTCACTTCCTGCACGTATTGAGCTGCGTCTCCGAAACGTTTTGCATAGACCAGATTATTTAAAAACTCAATTGTCACTGATAATATTTCCAGATCACCGACAGCCCGGCCCTTCATTTCCCCGAGTACGGTTAAAGCTTTGGGAAGTTCATTTATATGCGTGTATGCTAATGCCAGCGTTGACGATCCGACATTCATAAATCCCCGGTCGTTGTAACGTTTTGCCAATCTTAACACCTCCATAGAATAAGGGATAGCCTTCGTATAGTCCTGCATTTTAATATAAGTGGAAGCGATAAGATGGTTGATTACAGAGACTTGCAGGGTGGTATCGTTCACCTCTTTGGCAGTCTCAATCGCTAATAAATTATATTTTAATGCATTGCCGTAATCGCCTAAATCATACGATATCCTCCCTATATTCCAGTAAATTCCCTCAACAGTTCTGCGGCTTACCCCTTTTCCTAGATTTAGCGCTTCAAACAGGCTCCTAAGTCCTTCGGTAATCCGGTTTGCCTGAAATAAAAGATCTGCATTTGTGGTAAGCAAATAAGATAGCCAAAGAATATTTCCATTCCTCCTGAATATGGCAATTGCCTTGTTAATATAGTCTATCCTTTGTCTAAGTGAGTCTGGATTAGAAATGGGGTAGTGCTGAGCAATGAGATGATATGATCTTGCCTCACCCTCACTGTTATTATGTAACTGAGAAAAGGCGAGCGCCTCCCGGGCTATCTTTTCGCCCATTTGGCCATCCCAGCGACTATAATAGGTCTCTGTACTAAGCAGCATTGAATTGATAATTCCGAAATGATAGTTAAGGCGACGACTTAATACTGCGGCCTGGGCTGCCAGCGTAATGGCTGAATCAATGTCTTTCTGGTCTTTCGTAGGTTTCAACAGCATTAAATGACCCAATGCCAGCTGCAACTGAACCTTGGTGGTATCGTCAGCGCTGGTTGCTAACTTTTGCCTTAATACCGGTAATGGTAATTCATCAAAATTACTGGTTTGTGCCGCTGTTGACATGCCAAGTAGCATCAGGAAAGTGCATAACAATGCGTTTCTCATAATTTATCTTCCATTTGCCATAATCATAAAATTACATATAAGATTTTAATTTAAATATAGACGGCAGTTTTTCCTGATAGCCTTCTGCCCGACTGTAATATATCACTGATATGATAGCACATATCACTTTACTGATATACAAGTTATAGCGCTGGTGACGAAATTTGAATTGCAAAACCAGTTAAAGAAAAGGCTGAAGGTCTGGCCCGACTAATGCGGGTGCTGAGTAAAAAAATTTATCAAACTTAAACACGTGTACTTATGACATCTAACATTACAGTTGCCTCATTCACAGGCATTGCGTCACTGATCTGCTTTTCGTTCATGTTTCCTGCCGCCACTTCGGCCGGGAAAACCGATCCGACGGATACTGAAAAGCCAACCATTGTACTCATTCACGGTGCATTCGCCGATGGTTCTTCGTGGAATAAAGTGATCCCAATCTTACAGAAACAAGGTTACAAAACGATCGCGGTTCAAAACCCGCTGACCTCTTTAAAAGATGATGTGGCTTTTACAGAAAGAGCGCTTGCCGAAGTGACCGGCAAAGTGATCCTTGTTGGCCACTCTTATGGCGGTGTTGTCATTACGCAGGCAGGCAACAATGACAAGGTGAGGGCTTTGGTGTATGTTTCCGCTTACGCACCTGATGAAGGTCAGAGCATAGAAGACATAGAAAAGGATGCCCATGAGATTAAAAAGATCCCAACTGTACCAGGTTTGGCCGATCCCGTAATTTCTGATGGATTCGTCCGTTTGAAAGATGACGCAGTGATCAATCATTTCGCACAGGATCTGCCGGCGGAGGATGCGCGGCTGATCGCAGCTGGTCAGGGACGGTTTCACGTGAGCTGTTTTCAAACAAAAGTAACCAATCCCGCCTGGAAGAATAAGCCAAGCTATTTCGTGGTGGCAGAGAACGACCACATTATCGCACCTGAGATAGAACGCCAGGCCGCAAAAATGATCGGCGCGACCACCATCTCTCTCAAAAGTAGCCATGTGGCGATGCTTTCGCATCCGCAAAAAGTGGCAGAATTGATCCTCCGTGCTGCTGGCGAAAAATAAATATCTATCATTTTAAACCAATATATCATGAAGAAGGTTTTAATCATTGCATCTAACACAAATACAATTGGCCCGCACAAAAGAAGGTGTGGTAATTTTTTGCCTGAAGTGGCGCATCCTTATGCAGCATTTTCAAGGGCAAATTACCACGTCGATTTTGCCACACTCACCGGGGAAAGTCCATTCCTTGATAATCTTGAATCTGCAGCGGATCCTGATAATCTTGCTTTCCTGACCGGAAAAGGTTGGGAAGACATGCGAAAAGCTGTAAAACTTTCCACTGTTGACGTTAGTCAGTACGATGCCATCTTTATTCCCGGCGGCCTTGCACCCCTTGTTGATATGGCAGAAGATGCGTTGATAAAAAAGGTAGTTAAGGATACCTATGAACGGGGTGCAGTTGTCGGGGCTGTTTGTCACGGGCCGGTTTCATTGCTGAATGTTAAACTAAACGATGGCAGTTACCTTGTAAACGGAAAAAACATCTCTTCTTTTACAACATTAGAAGAAGATGGTTATGCAAGAGCGGATGTGCCTTTTGATCTTCAAACCGAACTCACAAAACAGGGCGCAATTTATCATACCGTAGACCCATGGCAGCCGTTTAGCATTACCGATGGAAACCTGGTAACAGGTCAGAACCCCGCTTCGGGTAAGGGTGTGGGAGAGAAGATGGTTGCATTACTTGGAAAATCTTAGTATCAACCATGGAAAGTACACCCGTTCACGTTATTGCCAAATGGAAGGTTAATCCGGGAGAACTGCGCTCCGTACTGGCCCTTTTGCCGGCAGTCGTTAAAGCAAGTTCCGCTGAACCGGGCAACCTGTTCTACAAAATACAGCAGGATAAAACTGACCCCAATATCTTGCTGTTATTT
>Ga0102590_1000743_pt1 | contig 61888 bp, 94 predicted proteins | sample AraplaMF_Col_mMF_FD_76859 | JGI IMG/M metagenome (GOLD analysis project Ga0102590, IMG submission 76859) | Arabidopsis root microbial communities from the University of North Carolina, USA - plate scrape MF_Col_mMF | ecosystem: Host-associated > Plants > Roots > Endosphere | place: USA...
GAACCACCAGTTCGCCGTCATGAAATTCCATGGTGCCGGAGGCGCGCAGCTGATGAAGTGTCCGATTGACAGTGGCGAGAGCCATAGCGAGGGTTTCGGCGAGCTGAACCAAAGTTAGCGGGATTGAGCACTTGTTCCCCCTGTTAAGTCCGGAAACACGTGCGCGATAGAACAACTCGCAGAAGAGGTGGGCCATTCTCGTCTGTTTTGCCCTCGCACTGTTGTTAGTTATGGCTTCCCGGAAGATTGCGGCATCCACCAGCGTCTCCCTCCAGATCGCGATGCCTAACGAGGGACGCCGCGCAAAGGCTTTCAGTATCTGCTTGTGCGGGATCGATGCGACGGTTGCTGGGCCAAGCGCGCACAGCGCGTGGTCCATTCTGTCGATGAAGAGCCCTTGCGAGTCTGGCAGATCGCCGGACATGTGGAACGAAAGGTATTGTCGGCGCCCACCCTCCAGAAGGTGATAGCGGGCGAGCATCCCGGATACTACCAGCACCGCGACCTCTGGACGATCTCCCTGTCGGACAAAATCCTCGTCTGCCGCAAGCTCACGGGTCGTAATCGAAAAGCTGCGGATTTCGTCGATGTCATCGTCGGCCAGCCGGGAGTGCTCCCCTAAATTGCGGACCAACATCTGTTGGGGACTATCCAAGCAAACTCCCAAAAATCCTATCGTCGCATCATTTGGTACGTCGAGCCGATTTAACTCGCCTAAACTATGATTGCTTGGATGGTTCCAATTTCCAACTCGGAATTGTGAAGGTTTATTTCGATGGAACGAGTTTCAGTCCTGAAAAGATTGGTGGACGCACTAACCGTTACGAGGACTAGTCAGCATCCGTCGTTGACAGCAAGAGCAGTTCCTATGTCGGACGGCGAGTTAGCTCGTGCGATGCGTGAGTTGACGCTTACAAAGAGATCAAAGCGCCTGAAGGCGTCAGCCAAGGCGCAGACCGTGGCAGTCCGGCATTCGTTAGAGGAAGATGGGCACGCCATCGCACAATCGCAGGAGCTGATCTACAAAACTGTTCGAATATTGCGCGATCCTGCGCCGGATACATTCCTTGGCCGCAAAACCTGCGAACCCTTCCCGAGCGAAGACGATAAGTAGCCCTTTAGTCCTGATCGCAACGATGCCTTCTCACTGGAGTTTCCATGCCGCAGCGTTCGGCTATCCCCGTTTTTCAAAAGGTGATGAGCACCGGGGATGAGCGCGCCAGAAACATACTTCGCGAATTGCATGCCGCCGAGGAGGAGTTGCTCGGCAGAACCGTTGTGATGAGCGACGGCAAGGCTGGCGCGATAAATGGTATCGAGCTCGATGGCGTGCACGGGCTTCGCATATCGATCAGTGGACATCACGGCCATTGGCCGATTTCCACTATAAGATACATCCAGGGCTGAGTCCGTAGTTGCGCAGCTGCCCCGGTTTCGAGGCCCATCGGCGCTCAGTGGAACGCTCAACTAGTTGTCGGCTGCGGGTGTAGACCGGAAAGCGGATTGGGACGCTCTAGCCCGCCGATTTATGGTGGAAACTCTGCGATTGTTGCAGGCAAGGTCCTGTGACACGCAGTCCCGATTTTCATGATTTCAGATGTCGTAGCCACCGGAGCATATCGTAATACGATAGTTCAACAGTCAAATTAACCCATGTGAACGTCCAAGCATGATGACGCACATACACTCCACCTCCTCCTCTGCCTGATAGGGAGCATGCTGATGGGAAAAAGGCGAAGACGGTTTAAGCAAACAGATTCACTGGAAGCTCGGCTGCATCAGTTCGCAATGAATTTGCATGAACAGGCCGATAAGACACCTCCGGGCAGCGAACGATCCGCGCTGTTGAAGCGCGCGTATAATGCAGATCAAGCAATCAATCTGGAGCGTCAACTCCGCCGACCTCACTAGGAACGCCTGTGTCAGGGCAGGAACCAATGGTGTCGGGAAACCATGGCAAACCGGTGTGTCTCATTTTCTTGGAATGCCTCCATGCCATCACCGATCGAACCGCTTGTTTCGGCTTATGTACGCCTGAAGAACTGGAAAGCGTTGGAGAGTATGCGAGACCTTCGACGCCAGTTGCTGATTGATGAATCATCCGGGGCGGCCCGGACCGCGCTAAGGTATGTTCAGGATGACCTGCGGGTGATCGAAGAAGGGCTTACGAAATTGCGTGGTTCTGCCTAGCACTGCTGCCGCATGCTCATGTGTCCGCTTGGTGGCGCTCAGGTTCGCTTTCGGCTTCAAGGATCTTGAAAATTGCACTGCGCGGTCACTCTGAATGGCAGCCCGGGGCAATTCCTGCCAAGATAGACGGCGACCGGTCCGGTCAGCGCCATGCCGCGCAACTCGCTCGGTGATATCAGCCGTGCGCCGATGATCTCGCGCTTGTCGAGCTGTAACTCCGGCAGCCGATCCAGTCGTAGTTCAAAGAAAGGCACTTTGTCTCTTCGCCCTTCCCAGAGGCCTTGGACGTCGCCCTTGGCGACCAGCGGAAGTGCTCCGGCGAGGCCGATCTCTTCTGCCAGCTCGCGGCGAGCCGCTAATTCAGGGGTCTTGCCCGGCCGCACACCGCCGCCGGGAAAGTTCCACTCGATGCTATATGACGAGCGCACCAGCAGCAGCGCCTGACCGACGTAGACAGCCACAAGTGCCCCTCCATGCTGCTGGTGTCGCAGTTGCCACCAGATGCCGGCAAGCGGGAAACCGACTCGGTATGCTGTCCGCCACGCAGCGTCGAGAAGTGTGGAATGTCGAGTTTGTCCAAGGTCTGACATGGATCAACCGCCACTGCCTTGCAGGCCAGAGGGACAGCTCTTCGGCTGTACTGGGTCTCGGGCTGTTGTCCCAACTACATCTCTTAATGATCCTGAAGCCGAGCCCTCGACATTCGAACATGCTGGCAATGCACCCTCTTGGTCGCGCGTCGGTGCGCTTCTTTACGAGCGCCTTCCAACTGCTCACATCTCAACTTGCTGAACTCGAAAAATTACGTAAGCGGGTCCTAGTGGCCGAACCGGCGATGAGAGTGAAAATCCAAGCGGCCGCTCCAAGGCATTAGCGTCATGCTGCCTTCTTGTGTGTCTCAGCTGGACCGACGGGCCAAGACAGAGTTTTCCCGCTCATGCGATGACGTATCATCGCTGTAGCAGGGAAAGAAGACGCCGTCGGTCCTGCTGTCGCAGCCGCTGGCTTTCGCGCATGGCTTCCAACTCGGTTTCTTTCTCAGAGGCATCGAGCTTCTCTCGTTTCATCTCAGCCACTGCCGCCTCAAGTTCAGCGAGCCGACGCTCCGCTACAACTACATCCCCTTCAAGCCGCCGGAACTCGTCTTGAACGTGACTATTGTCCATCAATATTCTCGAAGCAGTTTATGCGGTGTCTTTCAAAGCAACGTAGCCGCCGAGCTGTTTGTTTCCACGGAACGTTAATCGAAGTCTTTCGGCGCCCCTCGGCGAACCCTCGCCGCTTAATCCGGTTTAGTTAACGTCGTCGGCATTCATTCCGGAAACTCCTAAATCGGAGGTTTAAAATGCGAATGCAAGATCGCGAAACGAGTGGTCCGATCGACAGTGATAAGGTTGAAGGTACAACGGTCTTGGGTGCCGACCGACGACGAGCGCAGCGAAAGGCACCGCGAGGCGACAGCGGGCCAGTTGCGAAAGTCTGAATAGGAGCCGCAGTCAACGGCCCCCGTCTCCGTAGCTTTAATTTGGGCCGCAGGAGCAAGTCGGTCGCCGCTTAGCGCGACCATGGCCACGCGAACGACGGTTGCGGTTTTTTAGCTTGCGGCCCGGCAGTTGGCGCCGGCTTTGGCGCGTTGGCAACATTGGCCGACTGCCGCGGACCCGGCAATGGTACTTCCTGCATGACCTTTGGGTTTTCTGGGATCGCGTTCGAAACTTCAGGCATCCTCTCCTTTGGCGCTGAGGCGTTCGCCGTCGCGCGGGCGAGTTGCTCCTGGTTTGCGTTCAGGCGATCGGCAAGCGTTTGACTTTCGCGTGCCATCTGGATCTGGATCCCTTTGATGTCGTCGATGACACGGTTGTTACGTGCGAGTTCTTCCTGGCCTGCCTTGAGTTGGCGCGCGACATTTTCATTGTCGTGGACCAATTTCTCTTGCGTCACGTTAAGCTGTTCGACAGCTTGCCTCAAGGCAGCGAGATCGCGCATCATCGACTGCAGCTGCTGCGTCAAGTCGGAAACCAGGGCGATTGCAGACGGCGCCGCCTCTTTCGGCGCCGCAGCTTCTCGGGGCCCCTGCGTCAGGGGTGCAGGGTCCGAAGGGGCCCTCATCGCCGGCTGAGCGGAGGGCGACCACCACCACCACCAAGCAGCGAAGGATACGGCCAACAGAGAGCAGACGAAGGCCACGCGGGGCTGTTTCGTCGATTGATGGTTCGTTGCCGGTGCTCGAGACGTCTCCTTGCTCGGCTGGAACGAGAGACCGTCTTCCGGCTTGCGCGCCAGTTGCGAAAGCTCCTCCGCGATCTGCCGTTCCGCGACGCTGTCGTCCCGCGTGGAAGCCATTTGGCCCTCCATATGAACCCTTGACGACGTTGCTGAGGTTTGTTGTCTAGCACAGTTTTAGCCTGTGCGCTCGGGCCCGGCGCTGTGCTTGAAGGCCCCGTCGGCAAATGAGTCCGATCGCCGAAAGTTCGAGGCTGATGGGGCAGGAAAAGCGCCTAAACTTCAGAGCGGCGTGTGCTTATGCCGACGTATGACGTCGAGTGGCAGGCTCGCGTGTCTTGCAGCGGGCGTACTCAACCTCCAGCCAGGCGAGTCCGCCACTTAAGCATTGATCGATCGTCGGGCAGGGCTGCGCAGCGCCCCCGTAGCATTCCATGCGGCGGACCAGGCTTCCGCCTCCGCCCGGTCGGCTTCTCGAACGGCCTCCTGGGTGCGCTTGCGAGTTTGCGCGTAGATCATCGCGCCCATAATCCGGCCGCTCCAGATTACCTCTCCACGCTTTTCGCGGAGGATTCCGGAGGTGGCTTGTGAGGCGAGCCGCAGCCGAGAGCCTCACATCTCACTTCGGTCAAGCGCGCTGAGCCTAGCGGCTCCCGCAATCTAACGTATCAAGTGGCTTGACCTGTAGAAGTGGCAAGCTTCGCGCGGAAAAAAAGCCGCGCGCTCTTGCGGAAGAGGGGCGAGCTACTGGTCCCTGGTTCTCGCCGCGCCGAGAATATCCACTCCTCCACACCCGAACGACCACGTCGTTGGATGATCTGGGATTTCCTACAACTTAGTCGAAAGCTTGTGTGACAATCTACGGTAACAAGCTACGAATGCGTGTCGTTACGGCGATAGCGGACATGGCTAAGATTGCACTGCAACGGGGTACCGATTGTCGATGTACATTAACGGGCATCGCGACATCAAACCAGCTCCCATTTCCGCAGGACCTCGCCTTGGCGCCAAGAGAGGGGCTCATTATCGGGCAGCGGCGGCAACTCAGGTAAAGGGCTTGACCTGGTGAGGGCAATTAGGCGCTGACATAGAAGAGCAAAAAACAGTTTTCTTCCACGGAATTTTCATGGACCCGGAAGCTCTCGAAGCCAAGGGGCTGCGTCCATCGCAGGTTAGGCAGGCTCATGTCGAGCATTTTGAAATGAGACTTGGTGAGCGCGCTACGCTCGTCCCAGTCAAGGAGGGCAGGGTTTACGGGATGGTCATGCGTCTCACACACGCTGAGATCGACCAACTATATTCGCAGCCTAGCGTCGTTGAGTACAGGCCCGAGCCGGTTCTCGTAGATTTGGGCGACGGCAGCGCCGAGCCCGCTCTATGTTTCAATCTGCCGAGGCCGCACGATCGGGCGAGCGGCAATCCGCAGTATGCCGCCGCACTACAGGCTGTCGCGCGAACGATGGTCTTGCCGGAATCTTATGTTGCGAAACTGACCGGTTGAGGGGGCGATCCATCCCAAGCTATGCCAATCGCTTTTTTTCGATGATCAATCGAACAGGGTGCCGGCCTCGCCGCTGGCCTACCGGGATCAACAGATCATCGCTGCGGACCTTCAACAGGATCAGGATGTCTGCTGATGATCGCAGATTACAGGCCGAACCGAGCAACCGGGCCCCGCGAGTGCCCGACGACCCTGTACATAGCTCTGCTCGATCTGCTCGGCGCGGGTGAGCGGGGCGATGTTTGCAGGTCCTGGCGCAAGTCCTTGAAGCAGGCGGCTCGAATAGATCGGGCCCGATCTCGCCGCCTTCGAAAGGCGCCATGATGATTCCGTCCGGCCGGTGAGCCAATACCTGCTGCACCGGTTCTTGCGCACGTAGAAGGGCAGGGAGCGCAGGTCCTCGCCGCCCAGGGCAGGCAGAAGCTCTGTTCCGCTTTTCGGAATTACTTAGTCGGGCAGTAGCTCCGACGCTTTCACCCCGGCCAAGCTGTGGAAATTCTGGCAGTGACCGATGGCTATGGTGGCGACATGAAGCTTGGTCGACGGCGGGTAGGACCACAGCAAAGTCGTTGCAGCACCCAGAAAGGTAACGGCCGCGATTGCAGTTAAGATGGCACGCATGGGAAACCTCTAGCTCTGGCTTCCCCCCGATTGAGGGCTTAGTCCGGCGGCGCGACTAAAGGTTCAATGGAACAGCCCAAAAAAACTGACCGCGCCGGCTATGCTGCCGACGAAAAAGGCCTTGGCCTAAGGAAGGAGGCTGAGGTCTTCTACATCTCGTCATATGGGGGGCCAAAGACTCTCACCATACCGATCGTGATCGGAGCCAGCGCAACGATTGCCCATAGGGCAGGCGAGTTGGAGGATAGACCGGCGAAAAAGATCAAACACCCACGAGGGCCGCCGAGATGGCGTAGGCGACTGCCATTTTCCATCGTCCACGATCTATCTTGGCGGGAGGGTGATCGTGTCGACCCTCCGACACGGCAAGCATTTGTAGGCGTATACGGCGGGCAGATTTGCAACGTGTGGCAGCACTGCAAGAAAATCCATGGGCCTCCTGCATTCCCGGCATATGAGGATCGGTGGATTATCCCGCGTCATTGCAGGCAGAGTAAGTTTCTTCGACGCCGGGTGCACCACCGGCCCAATACTGACGATTATCGAAAATTGGCAATCGGCGCTGTGGCCGCTTGAGCACGTCGCCGATTTACTCGCCACACGCCATTGCCTCCAACGCTAGACTCAGGCTTCTTCATTGGAGCCGGAATGGCTTCTATGGGGGACGACCGTGCACGGCGAAGTCGGATGCATAGTTTGCCGCCAAGCCAGAGTGCTTAAGGCGCTATTTCCCGTTGCAAGGGGCGTGAGAGAGCGGCGCGTCGCCGATTGAAGCATCACACAAGGCAGTAAGGGCACGGGTTATACCGGAAGATGTATAGAAGAAGATACCCTTACGAACTTGATCAACAGCGCGGGGCGATTCGATGCTGGAAATGATCTTGATAATAACCGGTCTCGGGACCGCGCTGGTGGGTAGCATCATCGTTGTATTCGAGTGGCGCGCACTAGTCGGCTATTGGCGCGGCTCGCGTGGCAAGCACCCGTAAATCTTCCAATAGGACAGTAGGGCCGCTTCAGTTTGGGAGCCTAACCGCACTACCGAAGTGCCTTACGGGCCGCCCCGCTGGCGGGCCCGGTCTAATGCAGGGTTCCGGCTCAGCCCAGCGACCGGAGATAAGCCTGCATTTTACGAACCTGTCTCTGCGCGCCTTGCCGCGCTCTCCAGGAATTCCAGCATGGAGGGGGCCACCTCCTCAAGCTCGACGAAACGACGGCGCAATTCGTCCGCGATATCCGCGGTCACATCGCGTGACCATCCCTGTGTCGTGTTGAAGGCCACGATGCGAGCGGGATGCATGTAGTGGCCTTCGATCAGGTGCCGTATGAGCGTCGCACGATTGCCGTCCTCTTCCGCCGTCTCGCTCCAAGCGCGTCCCAGCCGGCCGCCGAAGTCCTCAAGCACAAGGTAGACATCTTGGTCCGCGGCCACATGAGGCACGATGGAGGGGGAGCGGCGCATGTCAGAAACTCCGAGAACCTGCGAGTCTCCGACACTATGACAATTTAATGCGAGCAGTAAATATAAAAACAAAATTAAACATAATTAAATGTAGACAAAATTTGAATATGGATTAATTTGGAAGGTCCTTGGCGCCGGACGAACGCGTCAAGTCCTCAGAGAAACGGCCCCAGCATCCTGCCTCCTGCTCACGCTCGGATGTGGGGCCGTTTCTTCGGCATATAGGGGAGCGAACCATGAAGTTTCCTCTCCGCACTGAGCGGGTGCCGTCTTACTGGTTGAGATCGGATCACTGGTTGAGATCGGAGTTTCGAAAGTTGCGGGCGTAATCTGAGCCAAGCGTTGGCTCGCAACGGCAGTAAATTGCGAGAACGCGCCGGGGCAGAACAAGCCCGGCCACGTCAGTGGGGCCGTCGGACCGATCGCAGGTGCGAACCTTGCTATTCTAGCGGTTGGCTATGGTGTGTATTGGCTGGTGAGACGCCGCCGAGCTCCATAACTGCGATTCGCGAGCAGGTTTGGGAGATTGCAATGACCGAACAGGACGACGACTGGCGCGAATTCCTGAAGTCCTGACGTCTTAACGTCCGGCAAGCCTTGGAGAATATGCAGACCTTTGGCGCCAGTTGCTCGAACAGCTACAGTCCACATCTAGCACCAACGCGGTTCAGTCTCGGGAATTTATACTTAGGGACCTCCGAGTGATAGAGGATGGACTGAAGCAGCTCCAGCTCAGGCAGTAACGAGCGGCAGGCCATGTGCCTCCTATTTCGTACTTCCGGCCACGGCGAACAGTTGGGCCTCGGCGTCATTTGAAATCACGGCGCCTGCGGCGGGCCGCTGCTCGACGCCTTGCGGATATGAGTGCCCTAATGCAATAGCCAGCGATGACGCCGATGGTGAATGCGGCCACCGCTATCAAAGGTAAAGAGAACCGCTCCATAACAGCGAATGCGGTACCAGGCTGCAGCGTTCCTACCAGCGCCACCGAGGGGACCCGAACCGCCTTAGTACAAGGCTCGCACGGCTTCTGCTTGCCGGACCTTCTCTCTCAGCCTCACATTGCTTCAAGCAATCTCACCAGACCGGAGACCATATGCGCCAGAGTGGGCGTGCGGCTTTGGCACTCGAGATTTCTGTTTGATCGCGACACGGCTTCCTGCAGGAGATAGGGTGGATTGGCAAGGACCGCGCCAGCGAAGGGCAGTTGAGATTTCACGTCAGAGAGCGAAAGGGCAGCGTCCGAAGTGCCCCCGGCGAGGGGGATGGACCAAATCAGCTGGAGCATCGCCTCAACCCCGCGAACTTTAGTGCAATACGCGAGCGGCTTCTGCTACCCGGACTTTCTCTCTTAAGTCCTCGAGTTCCTGAAGCATTTTCAGGAGATCGGGCAGGACGTTTGCCGGCTTCAAAATTCGGGTCGTTTGTCCCATCGTTATACGCCTCCATGGCACGCTGACGGCGAGGCCACATCAAGGCGCACACACGCAAATTTTCCCCTGTAGGCGGAATGGTATTTTTAACAAATTAGCTCAGCAGGTCGGTGGGCCGATAACCCGTACCGAAAATATCGCTGTCGGCTATAAGCAGGACAGCATGAAGCGCCGGCCGATCGCACATTGGCGCGCCTGACCATGCGGCCTATGCCCGCCCATTTACGCTGAAGGGTCTGTTTCCGCCAACCCCGATCCGCCGACCCCAGCGCCTTTGCTGGCGTCCTGCGCAGGGCATCATGGGCCCGGCAAACCCGCAAGAACCATCAGACATCAGACGCAGCCGTCCAGCGCTCGATCAGGCGTAAAGCGATGCTGGCGAGCAAAATCCCGAGCAACCCGCCAACGACCTTTTCGGACGCATCCAGCAATCTAGCATGGCGCTCTGGCGTCAGCTTTTGCAACAATTCCAGCACCACTGCGCTACCAAGCACGACGCTGCACACCAGCGTCATCCGGTCCCGGTACGCGGCACAAAATGCGAAACCTAGAAACGCAAAGGCCGCGACGTGTTCGATGTTGGCCGAACTGCTCAGTTGAGGTCTGTCGTGGATTGGAGACAGACTTGCGTAGGTGATGAAGGCAAGAGAAGCCCACGCCACGGCAACCGAAATTCGATACATCATGCTAGCGACTAACCCCGAGTTGTTGCCGCAACATACTTCGACGCCAACCGTCACCCTGATCCAGAACTTCTGCCGCCGTGCGGCAGGCGACACTACCAATGGTTGCAGAACTAGATGTCACTTTTTAATTTGGAACTAATTAACACGAATTACCAGGGAGCCGCGCTGACCGTCGCCGGGGCGTGTCGATCGGCAATTGTTGGTCCGTCGCGTTATCAAGCGCCGCTTCCGTCGAGTGTGAAGGCCGCGCGGCTTGTTCGGTAGCGTCGGTTTGATGGAGCTCAATTCGTTCGCTGAACTCAAAGGCATGATCCGAACCTCCGGTTTCGCGCTTGTGCACGCCATGTATGCCGTTAGGCACTCGCGGGCCGTAATGGACGCGCTTTGACGCGCCAACGCGATGAAAAATGAACAAGGCTGATTGCGATGCCAAAAAGGCTTACGCAGTCGGCCACATCTAACATCAATTAAGGGCTTGCCATTTTTTCCCGACCTGCTGCAGAATTTTCGCGCCGGTATTTTGAAGGTTAGGTTCCGTTCAGCTCCATATTTAGAAAATTCATCAAATTGTTTGGGGACATTGCGATCGCTAAGCGTTCCGTTTCCCGTGACGCCTTTCGTGGGTTGTTCGCGTTCTATGCGGCCAAAGCCCACCATGATCATAACGGCGTCGCCGAAGGCCGGCTCCTCAAACTATTTGGATCGAGCGACCACATCCCCGATCGTCTGTTAGACTTGTGGTCATCGCGGACCGAGCTGATTGGCCCTGAGGCTGTTGGCAAATTAATGTCACCGCTCGCTCATCAGATCTTGGACGGCGACGCACAATATAACCACGCCAGCGACTTCTTGCGTCGACTGTTGCGAGAGTTGGACCGAGACGTCCACTACGGCCATCACAAGAATGTCCGCTCTGGCGTCGTCGTTTGCTGTACCTACGCAAACTCGGCGCGAGACTCGTGTTGGCGGCAAGGTATCCTGCCGAGCGCAACGCGCTTTAGGAGCGCAATCTGACCGCATGCCGAACCGAGCGGCTCGTGCTTAGGATGGAAAGCACCCCTAGCATCATCAGCAGTACGCCGAGCCAAGTTGCCGTCCGGCTCGTCGCCTCGCCATCGGCTTTAGCGAGGCGTAGGCCGACCGGAACGCTCTGAAGTTCGGACGAAGTTACCACATCGTTGGCCGGCGCGGCCGCCAGAAGTTGCTCAACGTCGACTTGATTTTGGTTCTGTTCGAAGGACATGGTCTGGCGACTGTGCTGGGCAATGAGAGCGGCCGATGCCAGAGCAGTGCTTGCACCGCGATCAGGGTCAGCATCAACTACCTTGAACTGTGCGCGAGGCGGCTGAGAAGGCAAGGCGGGTGCGGAGCGCAGCAACTCCGCGCGCGCATCAAGGACCCCGCTCTGCCTGGACCGCTCGGTCCCGCTCTCGTCTAAACCGGCCGTGGCAGATTTGGGGGCGCGACGAGCGATCTTCTTCACTTTCACGGTCCCCTCGCTCAGGAACCAGCACTTGCGGTGCCCGTCCAGTCGATAGACCCAATGTTGGCCGTCGGGAGCCGAGTTGCCGGGGCGTCCCACGCATTCTGCTTGCGCCGGGGAAGTCACTGGAGATGGGGCTGCAGCAGTGTTGAAGAGATCCGCAAGAGGATTGGAGGACGCAGGCGCCGTGAGAGATTCAAGAAGAACGAAACTGACGAAGCACAATCGCAAAGAACCGGACATCGAAAACTCCCGGTGTTGCGCCCACCCGGAACGACCCTTTGCACCGACCTGGGCAGCTATACGGCTCAAATCTGGCGGTGCGATGGATTCATTGTGCTCGTGCTATGGGATACGGGTGCGAATGCAAGGCCGGGCCGCCGTCATCTAGTCCAGTTTCCGGGGCCAATCAACTTCAATCGGTATAAGGCGTGGTCGGTCGGTTTCGGCAGTCTCGTTTGTCGCCAAGCAACGTCGCGCCCGCTCGATCTGTGCGTCGGTAGCGCCATGATTTTGAGCGTACATCTCGGCGACGGCTGCCGAGTATTTCACGACGTAGTATCTGACCTCACTGCAAGATATGCGCGTTGTGGGCCTTTGGTGACGGGAAGCGAAGGCATCGAACCCCAGCGGCATCAGCAGCAACGCAACAGTGCCCCCCGCGCGCTGAAGCTGGGCCGCGGCTTACCCCGACGGCCTGACTTCGAATAGCGGCTCAGCCTTTGATGACAATTTCCCACGGGGGTGTAGCCTTCGCTCGGGCGGAGCTTGATTCGTCATGCTGGAAGCTATTCTCATGCTGCTGGGAATTGGAGCGGTGGCCCTTCTGCTTATTGCGTTTTGGGGACTGCATAGGCACGTGTGAGCGGGCCCGTCGTGCTTGGGGAATCTAACGGTGGACGCTAGCCGGTTCACGACTGGCGAATTGTCTCTGGTCCGCTCTCTCAGTTGCCTTAGAGACAGCAAAATTGCTCTTCACCCGTCGTCTTGATGAGGGAAACCACCGTTACGAGATCCGCATCTCGACCTTTGTGCACTTCGAAATCCTGCCGATTGTCGTTGATCGGCGATCATGGCATGGATCGTTTACTAGACCCAAGGCTCCCGGCTGCCGATCCAATTGCGGGTAAGAGCGCCAGAGCAACGACGAAGCGCCGCTGGCGCGCCTAAAAGCTTATAGGACTTCTCCTGCGGCGGCACGTTCCGCACGATCGCCGCGGCACTGCGAATGCTCATACAGAGGCTGGTCAGCGTGAAGGGCAGGCCCAACAATCGGTGATTTTAATAATTGGGAGGCTTGTCTTCCCGATTGAGCAGTCCCAAACGCCGTTCAAGCTCTTCCTTCTTGGCCACGAGTCTCGCGGCAAGAATGTCATTGACGACCGCATGGAATCGCCAAAGCTCTTCGAGAGACATGCTCTCAAACGGCTGTCGTTCCATGAATCCCCCGACTCACAAATTGCCCATAGCTTGGGCTTACGAGGGGCAGATGGCAAGTTCGGGGTTGTTGCGCGGAGAGTTACCTACACCTGCGGCGCCGACCTAGTTTCTTGGAAGCTGCACGACTCGACCTTGACCGCGAGCGGCGCAACTGAGCTTGCGCTAGTCGGTTTCGCAGGACACCTAATTCAGCCATTTGACATTCGATAAATACGATACGTTGGTGCAGAGCAAAAACGGCATCGAAAGTTCGATCGGAAATACTCATCACGGCCTCAACACAACTGGACTGAAAAATATTTCGACAATCATAGCATTACAACAGTGGGCTGGCGCAATCGCAAGCTGAATTCTTGAGCAATGCGCCCGACGCCGTTTCTCGAGAAAGGAACACTGGGCGGACTGATGCTTCAATCGTTGCTGGGCAGCCGGCGCCGATGCACGAAACCATTCAACGCAATCGGCGAAAGTCGTCCGAAAGCAGGCAAGGTTGTAGGTTGACGACATCAGACGCGGGGAGGCCACCATGCTAGTCCTGATGAGCCTGATTTGGCGACGACTTGCCTACACAATGCTGATCGGCATGCGATCGAAGCTCGTACTCAGTGAAACGAGAGACGGCTGTGGGTCAGAGGCCACCATGCCCAAACAGGTCGTGAACAACCGGAGGGCGAGCGTGAGGCGGTGAGACTTAGCTATTGGTCATTGTCGGCCTGCTCCGCGGAAGGGGTTTTTCGTCGCCGAAAGAGCATGCCGATAGTCCCGATTATCACCAGAAACATGCCGGCGATCATCAGCCAATGAGGAAACTGAAGCTGCATCGCTTGGTCGAGCATTCCACGTCCCCGTTTTGCCGTCGGAAGGCTCATCGCTAATAGGTCAGTGCCAGCAGCCGCTGCACAATTGCGCCGAGACATACGAGCACCACAAGCAGCTTCAGCAGATTGGCCAATCTACCGTCCGGCGCAAACCTGTCGATCGCCCAAAAACAGATTGCGCCGACGACTACGATGATCAACACGCCGATCAGAACTGAAATAGCCCCCATATCAATCCTCCTGAGAATGGTGTGTTTTCCGGGTATTGACCCGCCGACTAAACTGGATCGCTAGTGGTCAACCGGATCGTCGGCATACCTTCATACTTCTCCGCGTCGAGCCCATCCCGATCAAATTTGTCGCTAGCCGCGGCCTCGATGCGAGCTCGAAACCTCTCGAAGTGCTCAAATGCGGAAGCCAAATCCCGAATGTCATAGGGATCTAGCTGGGCGAGAGCTTCATAGCTGACGAAAACACGGACGGGCCTAACAGGCGTAGCGCCCCTGACGATCATCCAAAATCCGATTGCCCGCAGCTCGCCGTGAGCCACGGCTTTGGCTTTCCCGTCGGCGACAAGCGGCATGGGACTTCTCCTGCGCCGATACAACCGCACCGAGCCAACAGGCGCAATGATTTCCCCAACCCGAGGGGTGAATTTCTTAATGCAAATCAGCGGAGGGCGAGCGGAGGGGTGTCCAGATGTTCGGGCATCAAGCAGTAGCCTTAGTGCGGGATCGGGGCAGTGTTTTCGACGTCGCTGCCGGACAAGCGCCAAGCTGCCACCCCAAAGCACAAGGTGAGGGTCAGTGTACGGCAAGGAGAAGCGTTGAGACGAAGTGGCTCACATGCACGACCGGTGTTAGGACTCCGCCGTGAGAACGAGCACAGATTACAGATTATTGATTCGGAAAGTGCAGAGGCGCTGACTACAGCGCGATTTCCCCAGCCAATTGGTGAGCCAGAGCATCGCTCAGCCGGTCCACGACGTTAGACAACACCCGCGGCGGTAGGCGGATGCCCGAGAGCTTCCAGGTGGTCCCTTCAAGATGCATGCTGACGCTGCCTGCGTCCCGATCTTCGCTGAGCTGCAAAGCAAACTCAACAGGCTTCACCAGCCGGATCCGGCGGCGAAAACAAAGATGTTCGAGATGTCGACATCGGCCAATGACGGCATTGTTCCGAAGGAAACCTTCTCAGCGGCGTTGCGGACCGTGCCATTTTTCAGAAGCACAGACAGGTTCTCGGACGTTGAGCTTGGCCGCGAGATCGTCGGCGATCGTTGCACCGAACGTGTTGATTGCCATTCTCTCAAGCGGTCGCACCGGCCGCTTTTGGCCGAGCCGATCGAGGTATGCGGACATAACCTGATCAATGATGGAGTGGCGGACCCGCGGCAGATCCGTTGCGCCATCACCTGGGTAGCATCGCCATTCCGCACGGCCGAAACGAGGCCCAGCGCGGAAACGAAAGCCGATCCGGCATACACCAACAGGCAGAGCAGGAGGGCGACAAGAGAGCCACTTCATCCGGCGGCAATTTGGGGTGAGCGGGCTTTGTTCAAGAACGCGCCAAAGCGCCCCCGGAAGGGCATAGACAAAAGTGGGATGGCTGTGGGTTTGATCACCCGGACCAGAGCTAGGCCGGGGGTCCCTTGGTCAAGGACTCACTCGTTTGACGCCGAGCGACGGCGGCTGAAATGACGGGCGCTTGGCGGCGCGGCTCCGACCAGCCAGCTATGGCTGGGGCGAGCGTGCTGTCCAGCGGGAAACCGTAAAAGCGTCTCGACCAGTCGCTCTGGCTGGTGATCAACGCCCGGCTGCCTGGTCTGACACCCAGCATGGCTTGATCGGCCGAACCCAGAGCCCAACCATGTCCAAGATCGTCACCTTCCCAGATTCCCAGAGCGCAATCCCGCGACGCAGGGCGATCCATCCTTCGCGCGACGGCATTTGCCGCCCGAAAACATTCAGCCTGTTGAATTCCGTGTCACTGGGCGCCAGAAGGCCGGCCGAGCACGCAACCGCCTTCGGCACCCCTGCAATCGGGTCTCCCTGGCTGTGACGATCGCCGGGCGGATCCAGCGCGGCCAGCCGACGGCCTTTTCCTACAATCCAGTATCAGACCTTCGCAAAGGCGCCGAGGGCGGCCCGTGAGCTCGCAGTGGCCCTCGACATCATCGCCGAGGAGTACACTCTACAGCCAGTCTATCAGGGAGAGGCTGATTTCGTCTTATACGCCCGGCTTACGGACGAGCAGAAGGCGATCGCGACGGCTGAGATCCTTAGGATTTTGGCGGAGGGTGATCGATGAAGCGCCGGCGCGGGGCACACAGGAAGCGCGACCGGCAGCGGCTCATGACACACCGCCGGCGGCTGCGGCGATAACGACCACGGGCCCGCCGGTTCACGCTGGCGGGCTTCTCAATCCCGCGACCGTTCCCTGCAAAAGAACTCCGTTCGCAGGTGCCGCTTAATGTTCCCGGGGTGCCGCTCCCCCTGGGCGGCGAGCGTAAGCACGCGCTCGGCGACCTCTACAGCGGTCCGCTGGCTCTGAAGGGTAAAAGTTGGGCTGGAGAGAACTTCGTCCAGGACATCGCGAAGCATTTGCACGGTGGCTGCGTCGTAAGACATGAGCCAAATCCTAATGTCTTGAGCCGAAAAAGCGGTGCCGAGCTCGAAATACGTGTCTCGGCACCGCCTATTTTCTAACTGAGCGCTGAAATCCCAGTTGGCGTTTAGGATGCAACGGCTATGCCACGGGCTGATGACGGCGTCGCGTGCCCTTACAGCGTCGGCTCCAGCCTCCTGATTTCCTCAAGCCGGGCTAGGCAAAACTCGCGGTACAGGCTGTCAATGAGCGTCCACATGGCAATCCCCCTTGGTTCAATAGAGGAATTGATAGGCAGGCTTTGTTTCAGGGGTGCTTCGTGCCGCTAGGAAATGGCTTCGTGAACTTGAAGGAGGCACGGCGTGGTCGGACAGATTCGGCGAAAAGACCTCAGCATCACCAAAGGGGAAGTGAGCCGGGGCGCAAGTTACTTGGCCCGGGATCACGAAACTGGGCTGTCGGAAAAACTTAGCAAGCTCCTCGTCGTTCCGCCATCCTGGACAGCGGAGAGACGGCCCCGGCTTGGCAGGGGGGCTTGGGGTATGGCCGGGGCCGCTCCGCCAGCTCGGCGAGCCGGCGAGACTCACAAGCCTGGTACACGGCCATTGTTCCTTGAAGATTTACAGGTGGTCAGGGCGACATGAGATTGTCGCCAGGCGACACGAGCCGGACATACGTCCCGCTCTCGTGGACCTCGAGCCAGCCGCGCTTGATCGCATAGCGGATACCGATGCCGAATTCTGGCCCGGTGGCCTTGCAGCCGCTCTTCGATAGAAACGGCGCGTTGATCTTCTCAATGTGGATGCGGCCATCCTGCACCGCCTCAATGTTCTTGGCTAACTCAATCAGCTTGCTCGCGGCGGCCTCTGGATCCGAAAAGGGCTGGCCTTCGGCAAACTTCATTACGCTGCTCCCTTACGATCGCCGAAGCTCGCCAAGTCCTTCCACGCCAATGCGATGCGCAACCATTTCTCCCGCTCGTCGGGGCGAGTCGCTGCCATGGCCATTCTCATTGCAGCGAGAGCCTCTGCTTCATGGTCAAGTTGTCGAATCATCGGCGTTATCGTTGGCCTGAATTATTAAAGCCAACGAAATGCGACAGCCCGGAAAACTACCGCTCTTCAGGGCTCCCAGCAGGCTTTGTCGCGCAAGTTGCGAATCTGCTAGCGTTCGCCCGCGACGGAATCCGCAGAGGCTGGACAGTTGCAACCAAGGCCGTGCGGCATAGATCCCGCGCGGCCTTGGCTATTTTGACTCCCACGCTGCTCGCCCAACCTCGCGTGCCACTTCTAGGGGTTGCTCGCGCGTCAACACTTCCGAACGTAGACCGGCGGGGCGGGTCGTCCCAACAGACGTAGCCTCGTACGCCCTGGCGAACCATACGTCGTATGGACCACCTCGATCTCATCCCGGTTCAACGATTGCAGCGGAATACTGCCGGCCTTTTTCAACGGAATCGGCCCGTTGCTGTCCTTGAGCCTGATCGTCGTCGCGTCTGCTGTTGACGGTCGACCAGACAAACGGCAGGGCCCATGTCCACAGCCGATCTTGACCCACAGCCGACTTGCGCGAGGTTTTCAGGGGGCGCGTAAGCGCTTAGCCATGACCCTATTGAAGCTGGCTTGATGTTTTGCAGAATGCCACGGCATGAGGTCATCGATCCTGCTGTGGGGATGGCCGTCGATGATCGCCTCGAGTGTTTCAGCGATGTAGGCAACCGGGTTGACGCTGTTGAGCTTGCAGGTGGCGACGATCGACCCCAGCATGGCCCAGTTTTCGGCCCCGATTTCATGGCCCGCGAAGAGCGCATTTTTTCTGGTTAGGCAGACCGGCCGGATGGCGTTCTCGACCGGGTTGGTGTCGAGTTCGAGACGCTTGTCTTCGAGGAAGCGGGTCAGCCCCTGCCAGTGATTGAGCGCATAGCGGATGTCCTCGGCGAGCGTTGAGCAGCACGGGGCACTAGCCTCGATTTGCCAATCATGCGTGCGTTACGGCGGCTGATGCTTCTCACAGATTTCTCGCGCAGCCAAGCTAAGCTCCAGCCCTCTGACCTGTTCGATCAGCAATTCGACAATCTGTTCATAGTCGGAGGGCGATAGCGAATTCACACCACGCAATCGCATCTGGTCTTGCAGAATGTGAGCCATCATGGCTTTGACGCTCATGCGCCCTTGCCCGCCTAGTCCCGATCGTTATGGTGATGGTGCTCGTGGTGCTCGTGACCACGGACGCCACCACCTCCGGAGTGCGCAATAGCGTTTGACGTGAGGGAGGTAGACAGCAGCATGGTCATCACGGGCGGCGTGACCGCCGCGTATTTTCCGCAGGTCTTCAGAAATTCACGCCGGTCGTCATCTTCAGCGGGCATAGCGCTCAATCCTCTATCTGCGATACAGTATTAAAGTGGCACCACCTAAATGAATTTAAATAAGTTTAATAGGTTCCAATATTTTCCAATGGACATACCTCGTACCTTCCATCGGCGTGCCGATGGGGAGCTATCTACTTTTGCAAACCCACGGTATGACACCGAAGGAAATTGCCTGCATTACAAGGGCTTACGAGCAAACGTTCAGTACTCTATGCGTTAAAGATCGCGACGATCCGCGGACGGAACTGGTGGCGAAAAACAATCACCAAGATCGCCGAGACGAGCTCAAAGACCTGGAACGATTTCAGCGCTAGCGATCGCCGAACTCGAATTGCGGTAGGCGGCGCAGCAGGTGGTAATTGTCCGATGCAACGCGGCCACTGCACGGCGTTGCGGCCAAGTTGTGCGGCGGCGACGAGGCCCAGCGGTGCTGGTCGGCTTCGGCCAAGTTTGAATTGAGTGATAGGCCAATGCTGGCCTAGTAAACGCACTGTCTGACCCAGTAGCCACCGCTCACCCGTATCCACTGGCATGGGCTCGGCGGGGGCTCTTTGATGATCGGCCACCCGTGAATATCGATGTTGGCCGGCGCGGTGATGCCGCGCCAAAACACAGCAAACGCTTCGGAGGGATGGAAGACCAAAGCTCCGGCGAAGGAGGTCGCGGCTACACAGCACAGCAGGAAACGGCTCATTTGTCTGATCCCGGTGAGACGTTGAACCCCTGCCAATGCTACGCGAGCCGCCGGGATTTATCCACACTCACGACATTGTTGAAGTAGCGTCGGATCGACAGCCGGCCGAAGAGTGGGCGGGCGTCACACCTCAGCCGCAGGGCCGCCCAAAGAACGTCGCGCAAACAATCGGCACGTAATGACGACCGCCATCTTAGTTGCCATGAAGCCGTGCATTCCAAGACGAGGAAGGCGAAGAGGGACCTTGAAGGCGCACGTATTTGTCGACCACACGACTGCGAGAAGCGGCCGGTCACGGACGGCGACGACGCGACCCGCGCCAAGCTTCGTTGCGCCAATCTAGACGGCCTAGCCGGGACGTCCTGGCGGCAGGGCGTAGACGCTGGTTCTGCGACCGCCCGAGGCAACTGCGCTGCAACATGATTATATGCGGTCGCTTGCTCTAATCTAATCCGGCGGATATCTTCGCCTCCTTTTGTAGAGTTGGAGTATTTTCCAATGAGTGGTCTTCAGGCCAAGCTGGAATGTTTCGAAAGTCTCGCAGCCGAATGGGATCTGATTGCGAAAAAAAGTCTGATGGCAGTAATCGAGAGTTGTATCTTCGCGCCGGGCGGCACTATCAGGACTTGGCAAACGAGGTCCGCGCACTGATCGCATCGTTTGACATCGCTGCGCAGGTTTTTCCGAGAGCCGCGCTACAGCGCCCTGAGCCTCATCAGATCGCGTCCAAGCTTTTCACCGAGGTCGCCAACGAGGCACTTGACTGACGAAGGGCACATCGAAATTCACCGAGAATAGGAACACCGTTCACCGCTGCGAGGTTCTTCCTCATCATAGGCTAGGCATTGCGGAGTACTCTTCCATGGCTACCCAGATCGTGATGGACGGCACCGGCGACAGCAGACACTTTTTTGACCAAACTGATCCCGTTGGGTTGGCAAAGGCTGAGCGCCGCTTTGGCAAGCTGACCGGCCAAGGATATACAGCCGCCACTCGAACGCCGTCCGGCCATCTCAACCTCATGCGGACGTTTGATCCGACCGCTGACGAGACGCTGTTCTATCCGCGCCTCGTCGGCGGGTAGCTTCCATATGGCACAAAATGTTCTTGGTCAGACGCAGCGGCGCTGCCAGTAACGCGCGTTTGCGCCCTGCACGCACTCTACCGGAGCTTCAACGAGCAAAACACTCCGGAAGCACGTGGGCGGCGTCTTCTCCGCGAATGGTTGTCTCCCGATCAACGTGCGCAGTTTGATGCCGAGAGTTATTTCGAAGTCACTGGCTCTCACACTGGCCGACGATATCGAATTCACTATGGTACCGTGAGTAATGTTGTGCAGGTCGACGAAGCCGGACAGCCGGAGACCGGGTGGTGTTTCGTTCCCGAAAGAGCTTTGGCGGCAGGCGATGTCATGCTCGCGCAGAAGATCGCCCTAGAAACAGACGAAATGTCAGTGCTCGCGTTAGCGAATAGGATCTCGCCGAAACAGCCTCGATTGCATCAAGTGGTGCGCCAGGCCTGCTAGGCGTGCTCATGGGCGGGGCCGCCGACGAACGCGGCGGCCCCTCGCCGCGAAGGCATCAGTACGCGAAACGAGGACGCTCTTCGCGACTGCGTCTAGGATTTGCGCCGCCGCCGGCAAGCGCAATGAGATACGATCTTTAGCCTTACTTTGACGGCTTAGTGGGAGCCGGCCGCTTCGCTGTTGGTTTTCGCGAGGTGATCGCCTCTACCTTCTTCAGCGTCTGCGCAAACTCAGATCGGACATACTGTTCGTGTTTCGGGTCTGTAGGCTCCGAAAGGAATGCAATCTTCACCAGGAAGCGATTCAGCAGCGATGCTATCGCGAGATTGTCCGAGTGCTGCGAGCGCAGTGCCGTGAGTTGCCGACGCATCTCCATTAGTTCAAGTTTTGGATAGTGTGACCGCTGCTTCAACAGAATGGCCTGCAATCAAACGAAGCCGCCACGCCGAATATAATGGCGCGACGGCTTCGCCATTGGGGGCCCGGACAAAGGGCAATGTCCGGCCGTGAGAAGCTACCGGTCCACGGCTTCGGTGCAATCAATCTCTGGAATTAAGCTTTATGTCGCGGCCGCGGGTTAATTCTGGAACAGTAGGGCGCTATAGCTCCCGCTCCATTGCCGGATGGCTGCGGTTCTTCACCTTGATCCAGTGCTTCTGACGCCCGCCGCTGTACGGCCGATCACCCCCTCCAAGCCCATTCGGCACGCGGCGCGGAATAGATCGGGACCGATCTCGCCGCGCTCAAACGCGCAACGATGATGCCCTCCGGCCGGCGCGCCAGCAGCCGCTCCAGATGGGTCTTGCGCAGATGCAGCGGCAGCTCGCCGAGATCGTCACTGTACGTGGCTAGGAGGTCGAAGGCGTAGAGCTGCACCTCCTGATCGTGCTTGCGCGAGTGTAGTGCATTAAAATCGGAAATGCCGTCGAACACCTAGGACGACGGCTTGGCCGTCGAACAGGAATGTTTCTGGCGGACCTTGTGCGCGGCTTCCATGATGATAACGGCTCGCCCAATTGAGCCGCGTGGTGCAGGGAAACAATGACTGCGGCAATGGAAGGCGACCAGACGGTCGCAAGTACGGAAACTGGTGGAGTGGGTGCTACCGCCGGGCTGGTTATATTTGGTGATTGAACTTGAGCAACCTAACTTAATTTAGTTAAATTGCTCCGGTGATTTAATATCGGCGCCCAAAGAACCAAAGGGTCAACCTAGGTTCCACTTTTCTTGCGATGAAATCGTGTGGTGACTGCGCACTCAATCGCCCGACGCCGCATAGGGACTTGAGTGGCCTCCATCATACCGAGGTTTTCCGGAAGCTCCGCGATGGGCCGACTTCTTCAAATCAGCCAATTTGACCGGGCAAGCGCATGCTGCCGCCGTTGTTCTTCGGTGCCGTTTAGAAACTTTGGCTTCTCAGCTCGCCGAGCTGGACGCTGGTGCATCAGGCTGAGCAGAGGATCGAGCCGAGAAACGCTGAACGAAACGCTGCTACCAGTCTCTGAAGTTGCGCGCGCGTTGTCGCCTGCGCGACTAGTCCCGGATTGAGGCGCGCGAATACACAAGCGAACTTCGCGCTGCCCGAAGCTCGGAGGCAGATATGTTCAGGTCGGTGATCAAGTTTACGGTAGTGGCAACATTGCTGATGTCCCTGATTACTCCTCCCGTAATCACCCAGGTGTTTGGCCACGGGAGCGGTGGCGGTGGTGCAGCGGGAGCTGGTACCGGTGGCGGTGCTGCCGGCGGTTCGGCTGCCAGCGGTGGCGCCGATGGCGGTGCGGGAGCTCCCAGCGCTGGTGCCGGTGGGGGATATGGTGGGGGCGATCCGTACGTCGGTGCATCTGGTTTGCCTTACCCGAACCGACTGGGCATGCAAATCCAACGGAGCAGGGGTTGGTCTGGCGATGGCTGGCTTCATGACGGTGCTTCTTACCCCTACCGAGAGCGCGCGGTCCGTTCTGGGTGGGATATGTGGAGACACGCGACGCCCGCGCCCTTCCGCCACAAGGCTCACAAAGTTCAGCGAACGAAGCTCAAGCCGTACGAACCAATGCGGAAGATCCTCTCGGATCACACCCCTGTGCAGCCGCTTGGGGCGCGAATGCCATTGGGCGCGCGGCGCGCGGGAAATGATGATGCTACGGCTGCTAGCCCACCGGTAGATCGCGCGTGGGATCGAGTTCAGGTCGCGCCCGCATCCGTCATCGACCGTAAAGGCGAGCAGACGGTTGGCGCGGCACCGGTAGATGCCTCAGCGGATGTAGTTCAGGTCACACCGCCAACCGCTATCGACCGCAAAGGCGAGCAAACGATCGGCATGGCGCCGGTCGACGTCTCGGCGGACGTCCTTCAGGTCACACCACCTCCCGAAATCGAATACAATGACGCGCGGATAACCAGCTCCCTCGACGGGTTGTCGCTAGTGATGATGATGGCTTTCGTGGCACTTGGCTTTATCGCATCATTGCCATTTCACCGTGCCCATGCCGAGCGCGTCTTAGCCTTTGCTGCGATGCGCCGCTCGGAAGCGCGAGCCGACGATGCTCGCCAACTCAGCTTACCGTGTCCACCGCAAATCGAAGCCGATCCCAACCCCCTATCTGGTCTAGAAGCATCCGTCAAAAACGTCCTCGACACAATTAAGGAGGTTGAAGCCGAGATGGTTTCGTCACGACAACTCCGAAAGCCGGTGTAAAGCCGATTCCCCATCTATGAACTCCTTAGGTCACCTTGAGCTGGTGCAGGAACGGCACGTTGAACTTCCGCCCTGCACCAGTTCGATGGTGACGGCGACTCTCCACAGTGTTGCCACCGGGCACTTTCTCGACGCGCGCCTCGCGCGGCATACTTCCACGCGGTCCAATCCAAGCTCTTCTAACAGCGCGAGCGCTCTCGAACCTCGCGGCGGTCCCAAAAAGGTGCATTCGGTTGCGCGTTATCCCGGATGTGGTTCGGAAGGGGCGTACGTCGTTCTCAGATGCAGACCGTAGCTTGCAACACGATATCATCGGCACGCAAAAGGTGTTTAAGTTCAGCGATTTGCTGTCCACGGTGCGTAATAATACGCAGCCAGCGTTAAGACTAACGTGGAAAGTTGGATGTACGGTTTTGGTAGGGCGCCGACTTCGGGCGAGCGGACCAATGAGGCCTGGAATTCCTGTCGCGCTTTGCGGGAAGCCGTTTGCCTGAGGCTCGTCGAGTACGAGATCGGTTGTTTGCTTGAATCCATCGGAGCGCTCAGCCCAAGTGACAAGGCAGCTCCGAACCACTTATGGGGTTGAGGAAATGCCGTCCACAAATGCACCTGCGCAAGTCGCAACGATATGGAGTATTCGAAATCTGCTCGTCGCAGCAGTCTCGCTACTCGCGCTCTTCGGCGTTGCTATCTCCGGGTATGTCTTGCGCAGTGCGAGCGTGGAGCGTGCCACGGCGGCCGACGCGGCTTCAGTGAACGAGACGGCCGACATGCTGCTGGAAAGCGCCGGCCAATGGGCACGAGAGCGGGGCGCAACCAATCTGGCGCTCAACGGTCCCGACCTTGCCTCTGATAGCCAGAAGAAGGCTATCGCAAACTTCCGCAAGCTCGGCGATCAGCCGTTCGAACAGGCGCTGGTCCGTATGTCGGAAAGGCATTTCTCCGGGAAGAATCAGATGATCGCTGGCGCGAAGCGTGCGCATGAGCAGCTGACGGCGCTTCGAGCACTGGCAGACGTCGAAATGACCAAGTCGGCGAGCGTGCGAGACAAAGCCGTCGTCTCTCAGTGGGCGCCAACAATCACCTCACTTATCATTGCGAGCCAGTCTCTCCGTGTGGCCGCAGCAATGGAGGAGGATGACATCCGGTCTCGACTGTCGAGCGTGCAGAACTTCAAGCATTTCGTGTGGATAATGAGCGAGTATCTCGGTCGCGAGCGGGCTGCGGTGGCAGCGCTTTTGGCGTCCGGCAAGCCGATGAGTTCCCAGGAAATTAGCAATCTGTCCGCCTTTACAGGACGACTTGAGGCGGCGTGGGACTATGTGCAGGCCTATGCCGCTAAATCGTCGGCACCGACAAGCATCGTGGCGGGCACCGAGCGCGTGCGCGAGAAAGTCTTCCGCAGCTTCGAGGAAACCCGCAAGCGTGTCTATGCCGCCGGTCTTGGCGGCGGGAATTATCCGATCAGTTCCGCTGATTGGTTTGGTCAGTCAACCCAAGCGATTGACGAGGTGATCGCGCTTAGTGCGACGGCCAGTCAGGAAGCCGCAAAACTCACCGACGCAGCGCAGCGCAACAGCCTGCACACGCTGCTTGTGAATGGCGTTTTGATGGCTCTGTCTACCCTCCTTGCGGCCGGCGCCCTCTGGATAGTTTTCAAGCGAATTATTCGTTCCATGAACCAGATGACGCGGGCCATGGGTACAATCGCCGGAGGCGAGACCGAAATCGTGGTGCCTTGCCTGGATCGTCGGGACGAGATGGGGGCGATGGCGCACGCATTGCTCGTGTTCCAGGATAATGCGGAAAAGATCCGGTCGATGCAGGCAGAGCGCGAGGCGCTCGAAAAAGCGGCCCAGGCGGAAAAGGCTGCCGCAATGAAGCTGCTTGCTGATGACTTCGAAGCTAGGATTGGCGAGATCGTCGAGACAGTTTCGTCGGCCTCTACTGAACTGGAGGCATCCGCCAAGACGCTCACCGCCACGGCAGATCGGTCGCAGCAGTTGGCAACGGCTGTAGCAGCTGCCTCAGAGCAGGCCACTGCCAATGTGCAATCGGTTGCCTCGGCGACTGAGCAACTGACTTCCTCGGTGACTGAGATTGGCCGCCAGGTTCAGGAATCGGCCCGGGTGGCCGGCGACGCCGTTGGTCAGGCGCGGGCCACCAATGACCGCGTCGGTGAGCTGTCGAAGGCAGCTGGCCGCATTGGCGACGTTGTCGAGCTCATCAACACCATCGCGAGCCAAACGAACTTGCTAGCGCTCAACGCCACCATCGAGGCGGCGCGCGCAGGCGAGGCAGGTCGCGGCTTTGCCGTGGTCGCTTCCGAAGTGAAGGCATTGGCCGAGCAGACTGCGAAAGCAACTGGTGAAATCAGCCAGCAGATCTTGGGCATCCAGAGTGCAACCGGTGAATCGGTCAGTGCGATCAAGGCAATTTCGGGCACTATCGAGCGCCTGTCGGAAATCTCTTCGACTATCGCCGCAGCCGTGGAAGAGCAGGGCGCGGCGACGCAGGAAATCTCCCGCAACGTGCAGCAGGCTGCGCAAGGCACCCAGCAAGTTTCATCGAACATCAATGACGTTGAGCGCGGTGCAGGCGAGACCGGGTCGGCGTCCTCGCAGGTGCTTTCGGCGGCGCAAATGCTCTCCGGCGACAGCAATCGGCTGAAGCTCGAGGTGACAAAGTTCCTTCAATCCGTTCGTGCGGCTTAACACTCAGGCGCCGAGTGAGGGCGGTTTTTAGCAGGCCACTGCCAATGTGTAATCGGTTGCGTCGGTACCGTACGCAAAATTCTGGCAATTGGAGCTGTCGATGCCCCGCTCCGGCAGGAAACGCACGGATCTGATTGATGACGCCGGTACGCTGACCGACCAATCGATAGCGGACGCGGTGCAGCGCACGAGCTGATCGGCGGCCTTGGTTGCGACGAATTTCATGGTCGGGCGTTGGACCGCCTCGACGATGGCTTCCGTATCTCGGGAAGGCATTCTTCTGCCCCTTCGTGTCAACGCCGACATAAATCTGACCCGCCTTCGCGGAAGTCGTCGAAGTAATTCTGACCCATCCCGGCGCTATATTGTGCTGGCCAGCTGCGGAGGGCAGAGCCCATAGCGGCTGGCCAGCACAATGTCCTATTTTTCTCCGGTAACCCTCCTGGCGGCCTGACCGGGTTTGCGTTTGTCGCGCAGGCGATAGCTTTCACCGCTGACCTGGACGATGTGGGCATGATGCAGCAGGCGGTCGAGCATGGCGGCCGTCAGCGTCTGACCGTCGGTGAAGGCGCCAGCCCACTGCTTGAACGCGAGGTGCTGGTGAGCACGATCGAGCCGCGCTCGTAACGTTTGGCCACCAGTTGAAGAACAGATTGGCTTCCTCACGTCCGAACGGCAGGTACCCGATCTCGTCGATGACGATCAGCTTTGGCGCCATCACAGCTCGATTGAAGTATTCTTTCAGGCGGCCTTGGGCTCGCGCCGCGGCCAACTGCAGCATGAGATCGGCCGCGGTGATGAAGCTTGTGACCGGCCATAACCGCCAGGTATGCCAATGCGAGAGCGATGTGCGTTTTTCCAACGCCGCTCGGACCTACCAGAACGACGTTCTCGGCACGCTCCACGAACGCCAGATGCGCCAGCTCGACGATCTGCGCCTTGGACCGCTGCCGGCGTTCCAATCGAGTTGCTCCGGCGTCTTGACCGCCGACATCGTGGCCAGCTTCAGCAAGGTCGCCCGCTTCGCTGTTCGCGCGCTGCCAGCTCTCGGTTCAGCAATTTCTCAAGGAAGTCGGCGAAGCTGACCTCGTCCTGCGCCGACTGTTGAGCCAGGCCTGGCCATTCGGTCGCCAGGCAGGCCATTTTCAGTTGTTCGCACAAGCTGGCGATCCGCTCCTGCTGCTGGATCATGACTGCACCTCCAAAAGCGCGTCATATACCGACGCTGTAAGCTTTCGACTGGAACTGGTACCCGCAGTGGCATCCCCGCAGTCCCCTTCAGCGCCGGTGCCGGTAGCATCACCGCACGCTCTTCCGCCAGACGACGCGCCGGAATCGCCTTAGTCGTGGCATGCACGCGAGCGTTGGCAACTTCGTCGAACGAAAGAGCTCTCGCTCGATGAGGATTCATTCGCCAGGGAGATCATCCGAAACATGCGGTTCTGGTGGCAGCGGGTCGCCCGCTATCACCTTCTGAAGGAAGGGCGTCGACAATACTTGTCCTTTCACATGTCGGGAGATCTGCCCGACGCACAGGGCCTATTTATCGAAAAAATGGACCATGCGCTTTGCTCGGTCGGTCCTGCGCGCGTGGCCTTAACACCTCACAGACAGATATTAGAAGCTTTCGAGCGACGTCCCTCGCTGGGTATCGCCATCTGGAGGGACACACTGCTTGATGCCGCGATCTTCCGGGAAGCAATCACGAACAATAGCGCAAGGCCAAAGCCGACCCTAATGGCGCACTTTTTCTGCGAACTATTCTACCGGGCACGCCTGTCCCATCGCACCAACGGAAACAGATGCTCTATCCCGTTAACATTGCCCCAACTTGGGGAGACGCTCGCCGTGGCCATCGCGTCGATCAACCGCGCGATCCAAGAACTGCGCTCATCCGGTAGCATGGATTTTCGCGAGGGAGAGTTGATTGTGCTGAACTGGCGTGACCTCCAACGGTTAGGTGACTTCAATCCAGATTACTTGCACATGAAGAAGCCGTTAAGCGATTTAGTCGCGTTGTAGGCAGCAAGTCGGCGCGCAGCTCACCGCCTCTGTAAAAGCGCCCTTCTTCCGCTTCCAGCCCGTCTGCGAAGTTGCCCTGCGTCTGCCGGAGGTCCGCCTACGCCGCCAGAGCGGGCGCCTTACTTCTTCCCATTTTGACCCAACTGAGACATTGGCGCTGGGCTTCCGTCCCGCGTTCTGCGTTTAGGACCACGGGGGCTCTTCGCTTGCCCCGCTTGCCTCGCGGTAGATCGTGACACCTGCCGAACGTAATCCTGTCAGCAACACGGTTCTTACAGAAGCAGGATCGAATCCAATATCTTTGGCGTTTGGTGGATGTGCCTCGCTGTCCTTCAATCGGAGCGCCAAGTGCAATTGCTCGCAAAGGTACTGAACGACGAGATTGACCTGATCGTCAGTCATGATCGACTTCTCCTGCGACCATTTCGTCACCCAACTAGGTACCACACTAAAAAATCGGACGGTACACGATTAGACCGCCCAAAGGATCAACCCTATGCGATGACCCATGGGCGCCAAATCGCCCGTCAATCGGAGTAGACCGGAAGCGACCAGCGGCAACCAAAGCGACGCCTTTGACCCAAGGGCGACATTAGTATCATCGCTCACACGACAGCGACCAACCGCAATGTCGGCATGCTTCGCCTCGAGCTGGACGCCTAAACACTTGAAAGTATACGCGCAGACAGCGAGGGCATTGGCGCCGCTTTCCCTAGCGTTCCAGCATGCGAAGACCGTGGAGTTAGCGCTATCTGGCTCAACGAGCGAAGCGGCAGGTTCTCCGGTCGGTACATTTCGGACGGCCGATGGCTTCCTTAGCCTCAACGCTCGACGAGATCCGGATTTTCGACGCCTTTGCGAGGCGCTCGGAAACACGTGGTTCTCGGATGAACGGTTCGCGTCGCCGGCAGCTCGGCTGGAGCACAATGCCGAACTGTCAGATCTGCTCGCATCGATCATCCAGAAGAAGTCGACGGCCGAATGGACTGCAGCGCTCAGCGAGGCGGACGTCCTCCATGCCCCTGTCAAAACGTACCAGGACTTGTTGACGGACGAGCAGGTCAATGCCCTGGGGGTGATCAGATGGGACGAACTCGAGGGCTTGGGCAGGCATCCTGTTGTCAGCGTTCCCGGTCTCGCAACATCTGGCGAGCGGGGCGCTCCCCGGATCGGCGAACACAACGAAGCAGTGTTGTCGGATTTGGGGTACCCCCGCTCAAAGATTGACGACCTCAGGGAAAGCGGCGCGATCGCTTGATTGCGCCGTCGACGCGACGTTAGAAAGGTCGCCATCGAGAGATTGTGTGTGGACCGATGCGCGCGCTTGTTCTCCTTGGGAGTGTGCGGTTGGTCGGTAAGGTCTGGAATGAAAAGCGCTTCGACCTTTCGGTCGAGGCGCTTCTAGTTGGAACGTGCGCTACTTGGCTGGCGGCAGGTCGACGCCGCTGTTCTTGATCGACGTTGTGGCGAAAGGCGTCGACAGAAAATCGTAAAATTGCCGGGCAGCGCTAATGCTGGACCTTTGGCGACACGGCTGCCGACACCAGGCTCGCCTTCTGAAGGTCTTCCGGCAGTGGTCCGACGATGGTGATGCCCTTTTCCAGCCGGAGTTCGCTGCTGGAGACCCAGTTCAACCTCGCTTTCCACAAGGGATTCGCCCACGAACTTGCGGCCCAGGATGACTTTGGCCTTGGGCTTCACCTGATCCTCAATGCCGAGCTTCTTGAGCAGCACATTAGCGACGTAGGAACCGCTCGCGCCCTCGAAATATCCGACGGACTTGGCGTCGAGCAATGCTTTCTTCAGCCGGCCTTCACGGCGACACCAATCCGTGAAACCGCGATATCCTTGCGCTCGACCGGCTTGAAATAGCCGCCTGCGATCAGTTCATCCATTCCCTTGTCGACCATGATCAGTACGTCGATCTGCTCGCCATTTTTGACACGCACCTGCGCGGCCTCCGGCGAATTGCCGGACGACGGCCCCAGGACATGGTGACCTTGTGGCTGTCGATTTTTCGAACTGGGCGGCGATCTGCGGGAATGAACCTTTGAGGATGCCGGTGGTGAGCACTTTTACCTCGTCAGCATGAGCGCTCGATATTGCTGCCGCCGCGGCGCAAATGGAAATCCCAATACCCTCAGATGATTCAATAGCACATTTTGCCTCCCTTTCAGCGTAAGCGCCTCTGGACGGCACTGTGCATTCGAGCGCAGGCGGGCGCACCTATGCAACTCCATTAAGTGGAACTGCGTCACGAGTGGCCGGTCGATGGCATCGCCGTCCTGCCGAACAAACTGAGGACGCAATCGAGGACCGATTTCGTGAAGCAATGTCTGGGGCCTATGTCGCGCTCGACAAACTTCGTTCCGAAGGCGTCGTCGCGGGTGCGCGCGCTTTGCGCAGGCGGGCTCCTTCGAAGTGATGCTGCTTGCTGGGCGCTATTCATTGCTGGAGCAGCCAGCGCTCGAGGAGTTTATGCCGCTGGCGCTGGAGCAGGGCATCGCGGTGTTGCTTGGCGGCGTATTCAACTCGGTGATTCTGGCGACGGGCGCCACCAAGGGCGCCAAGTACAATTATCAAGACGCGCCGCCGCAGATCGTTTCGAAGGTTGCCGAAATCCAGCGTATCTGCGCAGCTCATGGCCTCGCGCCGCCGACCGCCGCCCTGCATTTCGCGCTAGGTCACCCGGCAGTCGCAAGCGTGGTGCTCGGGCCGCATAGCGCGGAGGAGGTCGAGCGCAATGTGGCGCCGCTGGGCGCCAACGTGCCAACGGCGCTCTGGGGCGATCGCAAGGCTGCACGCCTGTTGGAATCGCAAGCGCCTGTTCCGAGGTAAACCCGCAAGGATCCGCCATAGTCGAAGATAGCCCTCGGTAACGTCCAGCCGGCCGAAGTCGGCCTAATCCAGAGCCTTTTCTCCGCCCGCTGCAGTGATAACGCCGACAATGATGAGCCCGGTGAGCAACAGCCGGACCCCAGGGCTGACGCCGAAGGTATTGAGCATGGTCAACAGCAGGACCAGAAACAGCGACGCGCCCCAGATGCCGGGAACGTTCGCCTTGCCGCCGGCCACCGATGTGCCGCCGATCACCACCACGGCGATGGATGCCAGCAGATATTCGTTGCCAATGTCGACGTTGGCCCCGCGGAAATAGCCGGCCAGCAGTGCGCCGTCCAAACCGCCGAGCGCGCCCGACAATGCGTAGGTGGCAAAGCGGGCCAATCCAACTTTGATTCCGGCGAGCCGTGCCGCACTCATGTTCTGGCCGATTGCGAGCACCGAGCGGCCATACACCGTGCGATGCAACACAATGCTGGCGCCGATTGTGAAAAGCGCCGTGAGGATGGCCAGGAGGGGAAGGCCGACAATCTGGATATTGGTGAAATCCGCAAAACCCGGCGGCGGTTTGATCTGAAGACCGCGACCATAACTGATGTCAATCGACTGAATGATAAAACTGGCAGAGAGTGTCGCAATGATCGGCGGAATGCGGAGCGCCCAAATCAACAGGTAGTTGATTGTTCCGATCGCGAGCCCGCAAGCGAGCGCGGCAAGTATGCCGATTGCGACGAGGTCGTCGTCGCCCGACATGACTGTCATGGCCACCGCGCTTGCAAGCCCGATATTGGCCGGCAGGGACAGATCAACGTTTCCCGGTCCGAGCGTTACAACGAACATCTGCGCGATGCCGACCACCACGGTGAACACCGCAAGCGAAAGCGCGGCTGTAATCATGCCTCCCGCACCGTAGCCGCGAGTGAAGAAGATTGCCGCCAGCCAGACCAAAAAAGCGCCGCCGTACGACCAAATCCACGGCTTCGCGAGAAGTTTGCGGACCGCGTTAGTCATCGCTCGGTTCCCGCACGGCTGATCAGCACGCGGGCGGCAAGAACGACGATGAGAATCGCGCCATTCGCTGCGACTTGCCAATCGGGAGGAATATGCATGAAGGTAAGGAGCGGTGAAGCGGCGAGCGCCAGAGTCAATGCGCCTATCACCGCGCCGATCGGCGAGATGCGGCCACCAACAAACTCGCCTCCGCCGAGGATCACGCCGGCAATGGAGAGCAACGTATAGCCATTACCGATATTGGCATCGGCGGACGTGGTGATGCCAATCAGAGCGAGACCCGAGAGCACGCCGAACAGCCCGGCCAATGCGAATAAGGCCATTTTCGCTTTCAACAATGACCAGCCGGCCCGACTGATGGCGATCGCGTTGCCCCCCGAACCGCGCAGAATCGCGCCATAGGACGTCCGCATCAGACCAAAATGGGCGATTGCAGCGACGATGAGAGCGGCCAGGACGGGAAAAGGAATCAGAGGGGGCTTGTGTCCCATGATGGCCAGTAGCCAGTCCGGCGCTCTGCCACCGGGTTTCGGCAATAACAGGATGGAAAGCCCTTGCCAGACGAAGCTCATGCCGAGCGTTACTACGATCGAAGGCAGATTGCGCAGGTGGATGAGAGCGCCAACCGCCGCATAGATAGCGAGGCAGCCAAATAGCAAAATGATTCCAAACAGCGGAGCGTCGCGCAAATAGGTTGCGGTGACACACCCGACGAAGCCGACGAAGGCGCCGATCGACAGATCGAGGTCATTTCCAGTGATGACGAACATCTGCGCGATCGTCGCGAGCGCGATCGGCACCGCAAGGTTCAACATCAGGGTGAAGCCGAAATAGCTAATCGCGCGAGGGTTGAGTGCGGCGATTGCCGCGAGCACCAGCGCAAGTGACAACCCCGGCAACAGCGTACGCAACAAGCGCGGCAACCTGCCCATGGCACGCGGCTTCAGCTGCATTGCGCCAGTCGTTACAACGGTCATCTCAGCTCGGCTCCGTGAACGACGACTGGATGACTCTCTCTTCAGTAAGCTCGTCGCGGGTCAAATCGGCGACGATTGCGCCATTGCGGAAAACATAAACATGATCGCATTTGCTCAGCTCGTCGGTTTCGGTCGTGTACCAGAGGAAGGTGCGGCCGGCCTTCGCCTCCTCACCGATGAGCTCGTAGACCTCGAGCTTGGTTGCAACATCGACGCCGCGCATGGGATCATCCATCAGCACGATGCGTGCATCCGAAGCAAGGGCGCGGGCGAACAATGCCTTCTGTTGGTTGCCTCCCGAAAGCGAGAGGATGTTGTTGCGGACATCGGGGGTTCGTATCCTGATCTTGTCACGCCAGAAATTGGCCAATGTCATTTCACGCAAGGGCGAAATCAGCAGCCCATGGCGCAGCTTGCCAAGCGAGCAGACGCCGATATTTTCCGAAATCGACCAGTGCGGGAAGATACCGTCGGCCTGGCGATCGCCGGCGACGAGCGCTACCGTTGCCGTGACTTCGATGTCCGGGCGAGCACGCATCGCCCCCGAAAAGATCCCAAGCAAGAGATCAGTCTGACCGTGGCCGGCAAGGCCGGCCAGACCGATAACCTGTCCCTCACGAGCGACCAACTCCGCGATGCCCATTTGTCGCTTGGGCCGAGCGCGAACGCGGAGTGGCGACTGCCCCCTGGCAAGGCGCTCTTCGGCGCGCGCTTCGCTCTGTTGCTCCTGGCCGCCCATTGCATTCATCAGCTTGGCACGATCGAACGCTTTGGCGCGATCCGCCGCCACTGTCTTGCCGTCGCGCATCACCACGACACGATCGCAGTTTTGCAGGACTTCGCCTAGAAGATGCGAGATGAAAATGCAGCTGATGCCTTTCTCGACGGCGCGTCGCATGTAAGAGAGCAACTGCCCGGCAGTGTGGGCATCGAGCGAGGAGGTCGGCTCGTCCAGAATGACAAGGCGCACCGGCTCATCGGTCGCGGTGAAGGCCCGTGCAACCTCAACCATCTGGCGCCGCCCGATCGCAAGATCCTGGACCAGGTCGGAGGCATCGATGCCGTGACCAGGAAATATATCGTCAAGCTTGTCGATGATGAGTGTGCCGGCTTTTCGGCGCCAGTTGAAGCCGCGGAGTGCGGAGTGAAATACGCGGGCGTTCTCAGCAACAGTTAGATTGGAGCAGAGCGAGAGCTCCTGGAAGACGCACCGGACGCCGAGTTTCTTGGCCTGACTCGGCGAATAGCGCTTCTGCTCGTCGCCGGAAAGCACGACGCGCCCGCGATCGGGAACGGAGGTCCCCGCGAGGATATGCATCAGGGTCGATTTACCTGCTCCGTTGTGTCCAACCAGCCCGAGGCATTCTCCTTTTTCGACCCGCAAATCGACACCGCCGAGCGCACGGACGGCGCCGAAATGCTTTTCGACGTCTTCCAGCTCGACGACTACAGGGCTCGCGACGACCATTATGCCATACACCTGGTGACAGCGAGGCCTTGTCCGTTTCGCGCCATCACTTCATGTTAGCTTTTATGGCCGCGATGGCTTCCTGCTGCGAATATTCATGGCTTGCGACACCGCCCTTTGTGATGTTGGGCAGTTCAGTCTCGAAATTATCCTGGGTGAAGGCGAGGTAAGGCACCAGCAGATCGTGCGGTATGTTCTTGTTTCCGTCCAGCACCTGTTGAGCGACCCAGAAAGCCAGTGTCGATACACCCGGCGCGATCGAGGCCGACCAGGTAGTATAGCCGTCCTTGGCTTTTTGCTCCTTCCACCATTGCAACTCGTCCTGGCGGTTACCCATGATGATGGTCGGCCGCGGCTTGCCGGCAGCAGCGAACGCCTGGGCCGCCCCATAGCCATCGCCTCCCTGATCAACCACTCCAATGACGGCGGGCAGCGAAGGCAGAACCGTCGCGACGGCTTTCTGCGCTGTGGTCTGGTCCCAGTCGCCGGTCACCGACCCCACAATCTTGAACTCGGGATGGGCCTTGACCCCTTCGAGAATCCCGGCGTGAATAGCATCGTCGATGGAGGTACCGGCCAGGCCCCGAATTTCGAGCAGGTTGCCACCCTTGGGCTGGAACTTGGCCATCTGCTCGACTTCCTCTCTGCCCATGCCCTTGAAGTCGACGACGACGCGGTATGCACAGGGTTCGGTGACAATGCCGTCGAACGACACGACGACGATCCCTGCGTCGCAGGCCTGCTTGATGGAACCGTTTAGGGCATCGGGAGAAGACGCATTGATGACAATTGCGTCGTAGCCTTGCAGGATCAAGTTCTGGATTTGCGCGGCCTGCGTGGGTACTTCCTTGTCCGCAGTGGTGAACACATCCGCGGCGGCGACTACCTTATCCGCTACCGCCTTTTTAGTGACGATGTCATAGCTCTTGAGCATCGCTTGGCGCCAGGAATTGCCGGCGTAGTTGTTGGAAAATGCAATTTTCTTGCTGCTTGTATCAGCGAGCGCCGATCCAGCCAGGACTGTGCTGCCAACGACGCACCAAGCCAGGATTGTGATGGTGGATTTCATGATGATACTCCTCCCTGAGCGGCTTGTTTATGGCTCCGAACATTTGAGTTTCGCCGGAACCTGATAACGATAGCGTCGCATTCTCGCTTCGACAAGCTGGACTAGTCCTCTGGATGACAGGCGTCACCTCCATTGCAAGCAGCCTACCACTGGGGATACACAGTGCGGCACAAGTCCAACGCGCGGGGGCAACGAGAATGAAAATGGCAACCCGCCGACGGATTGGCGGCCGAGGGAATTTCGCCGACGATGCGCGGCAGCCGGCCTCGGATGGCCGGGTCGGAAACCGAGCGCTGGTTTTTGGATTACCAAAGCTGCGGGTAGTAGCCGGGTGGAGCTTAGAGGAATGGCAGCCGGGTGATGGTGGTTGGCCGTCCAAGATGAGCCCAGTTTTCTTGTCGCACTGCTTCCCCTAAATTAGCAGGCGTGGGTCGGCCGCTCCGCCGACTCGGTCGGCAAGCGTCCCAAGACAGTAGCGCAACGCTTTCGAGGTAGGCATGGGAGCCGAAGCTGGGGGAAATCTCATGGCCCGGCTCGCCGGCCTCCTGGGGCGAGCCTGGAGGCCATTCTTAGGTGCGGGGCAGCTCTTGGCGCAAAGCGGACCATTAGTCGGCGCACGATGACAAGAAGCGCTAGCTAAGGTGTTCTTCATCTCTGACGGTATTTGAAACGACGCTGCGCTGGAGCGGGTATCGCTGTCTTGTCTACGCGGGCCACCCGATCAGTCGATTGAAGACCAAAAAAATCCGGGGTATACGGCCGGCGTTTGTCCGTCAGACGTGGAAATTTGTGCTTGCAAATCAACAACGAAGCGTCGTTTGAAATAATAGAGTGGGGAGTAGTGCGGCCGGCTGCTGTTGCGCAGTTTAGCGTAGACCGGTGGAGTTGTTGGCGTATCCTTTTGCACTGAGGACGTTGGCCAAGTAGTGAGCGTGGCTTATCCCGGTCGAGGTCGGCAATCCACCGCGTTTTTGCTAGCGGAGTATTGCTGCGCACTGGATCGTACAGAAGAGCGGGGCGGTGATCTGAAGCCCCAGCTTCGTGCACCGGCGCGCCGGCTCCGGAACGAGCTGACATCTTGGAAGGCGAATTACTTCTAAAGGTGTCCGGGACTGGCTCGCGGAGCAGGTTCTCTGCTTGTTTGACCAGTTCGCAGTTTCGGCGCCAATTTACGATTTTCTACGATACCGTACTTGCGATGGTGACGGTCGGAGCCGTTGAGCGCCGAAAAACAAGTGCAGTGATACGTGTTCGACCGCTTGCGAAAGGCGCAGAGCGACCGGCAAATTCAAATATCCTTGCACGCGGGCCTCAACATTTCTTCAAGACACCCGTTCAGTATAGACGAAGACGCGAAATCGCCGGCGAGCGGGAAGCTCGTCGGCGATGCACCGCCATCAGCAGAGTGTCACCTTATCGCCGCGTCAGGCGAACTAGGTCCTGCCTCAGGAGGTAGAGCGAGACGGCGAGGAGAACGACGTCCTTCATCAAGAAGGGCACATTGCCAGTCATGGCAGGGAATCCTCCTGCGGCGACTCCCAGCCTTCCGGCATAAATGGGATGATAGTGACCGTGGCGATGAAGGTGCCGGTCGAGCCAAGGGCGCCAAGAACGCCGAGCCGCTGGTTCCAGAAGCCTGCGAACAGCAGAGAGCCGAAGGTCCACTCCGAGGCACCGAGGAAATAGCTTGCGCCGGCGTGGCCGAAGACCGGATAGAGCCACCAGATGAGCGGTCCGTTGCTGATGAACGGGACCAGACGTTCGAACTCGTACGGAAACCACTTCTGGTACCCGAAAAAGAAGAACATGATCACCATCGAGGCACGGACGACGCGGTAGTCGAGATCTTCGGCCAGCAGCCCGGATCTGTGCAGTCCGCGGAGAAGCGGGTTTTGAGCAGTGTTAGCAAGCGTAACCATGGTCATGATCCCTGATTCAAGATGGTTGAGGAGGAGCGGTCGCGTTATGCGACCACCGGAAAATCGATCTCGGTGTCGTTGATGCGGTTGAAGACGTTGGTGAAAACGGTCGTCGCGAAGGCCAGGCTGATCTCCACGAGCTGCGCGTCGGTATAGCCGGCGGCTTTGATCGAGGCGAAATCCTCGTCGCTGACCGTGCCGCTGGACTGCGCGAGCTTGCGGACAAAGCCGATTAGCGCGTCGCGCTTGGCGTCGCCAGTGTGCAGACCACCAAGGATCTGCTTGAGCGGCTCCGCCTTCGTGCCGGCGAGCTTGGCGAGATGGTTATGGGCGGCGACACAGTAGTCACAACCAGCAGCTTCGCTGATAACGAGCTTGATCACCTCCTGATCGCGCTTGGTCAGGCTGCCTGCGGCGAGTACGGCGTCGGCGGCGAGCACTGCCTTGAGTGCGGCGGGACCGTGCGCCGCAATCGCCGCAAACGTGTTCGGCACGTTGCCGATAGCCTTCTTGAGTTGGGCATAGACTTGACCAGACGGGCCCGCATCAGTTTCGAGGTCCGGGACTGAAAGGCGAGACATGGTGGCACTCTTTTTTTGGGGGGTGGACGATTGCGGAGTGACAGTATGATCGCGCTTCGAGACGTTGAATGTCGCTTTTTATCGATTACATGCTCCATCGTCTCATTTTCAATTTCGAGGAGAGAGCCCATGGACTGGCTGAGCCGGCTGCTTGACATGATACCGGTGCACGGACGGCTCGACCTGCGCTGTTCCTACGGCGCGCCATGGCGCATTGATCAAGGGCCGGGCGAGGCGAACGAAATCCCGTATCACGCTGTGATCCGCGGTTCGGCGCTGCTCGAAGACGCGGCTGGGGGCAAACCGCTATACCTACAGACCGGCGATATCCTGCTGCTTCCTGGCAATCCGCGCCACCTCATGCACGACGGCAGTGGCGCGCGACCGAAGCCGGCACGAAATCGTCAGGAGCTCAACTTGGTGATCAGTGAAAACGCGGGCAGGGGTGAGCGGCTCGACTTGCTATGTGGACATTTTGCGATCGCGCCCCCGCACGATCGGCTTATGCGTAGCTATCTCCCGCCGCGCCTGGTCGTTCACGCCGGCTCGCAGTCAGAGCATAAAGAGACCGCCGCGCAGTTGGCCCGCCTCGTCGCTCTGATGCGCAGCGAGTCGGTGGACGATCACCTCGGCGGTCGTGCGATGCTGAATGCGTTATCGACAGCGATGTTTGCGCTTGTGCTGCGGCTCGCCAGCGAGGTGGAAGAAGCACCGCGCGGCCTGCTCGCGCTGGCTGGTCACCCGCGATTAGCCCCCGCCGTCGCCGCTCTGTTCAACGAGCCTGCGCGCGCATGGTCGCTGCCTGACCTCGCACGCCTGTGCAACATGTCGCGCGCCACGCTCGCCCGCCAGTTCCAGGAGAAACTCGGAAGATCGGCCAGCGATCTCTTGACCGACATCCGGATGACGCTCGCAGCAAGCGAATTGAAGAACTCATCCCTTTCGACGGGCGCGGTAGCAGAGGCCGCGGGATACCAATCCGAAGCGGCGTTCCAGCGTGCCTTCAAGAGCCACATGGGCGTCACTCCGGCGCAGTGGCGCAAGATGCAGCAGCTGTCGGGCCGGGATATTTTCGCAAGGCCGGCGGCTTTCGCGGAGACGAATCCGGCAAAGGCGACCGAAGCTGATAGAGCGGACAAGAGTAGGCCAGCGAGGGGCGATGATGCGCCCTCGCCATCGGAGAGATGAATCGAGCGGGCGAACGGTCAGGCCGGCACTGCGGCCTCGGCGGTCGGGTAATCCGTGTAGCCGCGCGCATCGCCGCCGTAGAAGGTCGACCGGTCGTAGCGGTTGAGCGGCTGACCACGCAGCCGCCGCTCGGGCAGATCCGGATTTGAGATAAAGTGGCGGCAAAAGGCGAAGATCGGCGTAACCGGAGGTGACGATGGCCTCTGCCGAAGCATCCGCCAGCGGCGATCAAGGTCCGCGAGAACTTCGGCCGCAGATGTTGGGCGGCGATTGGGACCTGGCCGCGTGCGATTTCCTCGGTGCCTATGCGTGGCTCAACGACGTGGAGGGAGGCAATGCCCAAGCGATCGAGTTGCGTCGCCACGTAGCCGAAGGTTGCGGGCGGGTTGCTATCCGACATTGATCCGTAGGTGCCGCTCGGAGAGATGCGTACGCCCACGCGGTCGGATCCCCGGACCGAGACGGCGGCTTGCGTCACTTTGAGCAGGAACCGGACGCGATTTTCAATCGGGCCGGCATATTCGTCGGTGCGCTTGTTGGTCCCGTCTTGCCGGAATTGGTCGGGCAGGTAGCCGTTGGCGGCATGACTCGACGCCATCGAAGCCCGCACGCAGCGCCGGATCGGAACTCGTCGATGATGCCTCGAATCTCCTGCGGTTCGAGGGCGCGCGGCATCGAGAAGGGGGGTTTCGCCGCTCTAGGTGTAGGCGCGGCCCTCGGGGGTAATGGCAGAAGGCGCGACGGGGTTTCGCCGTTCGGCTGCAGGTCGACATGTGACTGCCGGCCGACGTGCCGCAACTATTGAAAGATGCGGCCGCCCTTGGCGTGGACGGCGTCAGTGACGCGCTGCCATCGCGCGATCTGGGTATCCGAGTAGATGCCCGGCGCCCCGGCATAACCGTAGCCGCGGATTGAAACTGGGGTGGCCTCAGAGACGATCAGACCGCGTCGGAGGCATGCTGCGTGTAATATTTGACCATCAGGTCGCTCGGAATTTCACCGGGATCGGAGCGCATCCGCGTCAGCGGCGCCATCACGATGCCATGGGACAATCGATACGGGCCGACCTGGGTCGGCGTGAACATTCTGGACATCTTATCTTCCTTCGGGAGCTTGAGAACGACAGCGGCCGATGGTCGCGACGGACTTGCGCCCCACCGGCCGCCTCATGCGCCGTCATGCCTTGACGGCGGTCGCCCGCTGGAGGACCGGGATCATGTCTTCTGGCTCGGGCCGACGGGTGTAGTCGGGGTTCACTTCCGAGTAGAGGATCACCCCGTCCTGTCCGATGACGTAGCGGGCCGGCATCGGCAGCGTCCAACTCGGATCATCATTGAACGTCGGCAGATCGTTCTTGAGCTGCTTGTAGAGCTCGACCAGATAATCGGGCATATTGAACCGCAGGCCGAATGCGGCGCCGACCTTGCCTTTTTCGTCCGACAGGATCGGGAGAGAGAGCTTGTTCTGGCGCACCGATTTACGGCTGTTCGGGGCGGTCTGCGGCGAGATCGCGACGAGCGAGGCGCCGTACTTGTCGAATTCCGGCTTGGCGGCCTCGAGTGCCTGGAGCTCCATATTGCAGTACGGGCACCAGACGCCGCGGTAGAAGCTGAGTACCAATGGGCCACGCCCCAGCAGTTCGGTCGAATTGACCACATTGCCTTCCGGATCCTTGAGCGAGAAAGACGGGGCGACATCACCGGCCTTCTTGGCGCGCTGGGCGACCCCTGACTCGATCAGTTCGGCGGTGGCCCGGTGCATCGTCTCAATGACCGAGTGGGGGACATTGTAGGGCGGCTTTCCAGCTTCGAAATCAGCCTTGAAAGCGTCGAGCCTGGCCTGAAGCGACATGACGATTCTCCTTTTCATTTGCGTGGAAGACGGCGGGGCCGCCCGTTTCTCGAGGTCATGTGCAGGAAGCTAGAGGAGACCGCCGTGCAGGGTAGCGGGCTCGCTGGACTAGAGATTATTCCTGCCAGGAATGATTGCCCGCGAAGGGGTCAGCACTCGCGGAAGATGATCAGCTGGGTCTATCGCGCCGGTCGGCAGATCGGGAAAGACGCTGACAGCATCCTGTCGATAGTTTGCGTGTGCCGGCAAAAGCAGGCCGACAAAGACGAGAGCTGCGATGGCGACGCCGGTTGAGCGCTTCAGGATTGAGATGCGGGACATGGCGACGCTTCTTCGAGGAGGCTCGGGATGAGCAACTCCGTTGCGTGTCACCGTACTCACTCACCCAGAACGGTGAATGCTGTCCGGGATCGAAGACATGCTCGTTCGCCTCATCCAGCTCAGGCCCCCGACGCCGGTCCCGCTTTTTCGCTACGCGTTGAATGTACGATCGAAGAAATCCACGAACGCGCGCGCCTTGGCCGTCGCTGCACGCCCGGTCGGAAGCACGGCCCACAGATCGAGGGCCGGGAGGCTCCACTCCGAGAGGACCGCACGCACGGCCCGCGATCGTAGTTCAGGGCTGAACATCCACTCTGACGCGATGGTGAGGCCAACATCGGCGAGCACCGCAGCTCTGACGCCTTCCGCGGCGGTCACCCGCAATCTGCTTCGAACTGTCACGGTCAATTCGGCGCTTTCGCGCCGAAACGACCAGATCCCGCCTTCCTGGAGATAGACGACGGCCTGATGTCTGCTTAGTTCACTTGGGGTCGACGGAATGCCCGCGCGATCGAAATAGGCAGGCGTGCCCAACACCAGCCTCTTGCATGTTGCGATACGGCGTGCGGTCAGCGTCGAATCCGTCATCTTTCCCATCCGAAGAGCCAAGTCGATCCCCTCCTGGACGAGGTCGATTTGACGGTCGTCCAGAATAACCTCGAGGTCCAGCTCCGGATTTTGCGTCAGAAACTTCGGCAAGAGCGGAATCAGATGGATCCGAGCGAACGTGACGGCGGCGCAGATGCGCAATCTGCCTTTCAGTCCTGCATCAGCTCCGCGCGCCGCGAGCTCGGCCTCAGTCGCTTCCTCAAGTGCCCGCTTTGCACGCTCGAGATAACTGAGCCCGGCCTCCGTTGGGGTGAGGCCGCGCGTCGAGCGTGTCAGCAGCTTGACCCCGAGGTACTCCTCGAGCTGTGCGACTGACTTCGAGACCGCCGGCTGTCCCACCCGAAGCTGCCGGGCCGCTCCGGAGAAAGACCCCGTTTCGACGACCCGCACGAATGTCTCCATCGAAGCCAGACGATCCATCTTATTCTCCGCAGGAAATGAGCGATATCGCTCCGCTCTATCTGCCATGCCGCGCGAGCATTGCCCATCTCTCCCGGCAGCCGAACGGTTGCCCGGCATAGGAGAGAAAGCGATGAGCACCCATGAACACCCGATCGTGATGTTGGTCCGGAACGCCGGTGCTGCCAGAGCAATTGATGTGCTTGTCTTGCCGGTGCCCAGCCGCGCCTAGGGCACCGCCAGGTGCTCGCGTTTCGCTTGAACGCGAACTGCCATTTGCCCGGAATTTGACCGCGCATTGCGCGAGCGGTATCCTGTGTCGATCGGGACCCTTGCAATTTGTATGGGGTGCTCATGGAATGGTCGACCAGGCCGCAACAGACGGACCAGCCCTTTGGAAGCTGGGCGGATGACCTTGCTGCGGCATTTGTTCGTCTTGAGCCGCGCAGGATTGCGGACGAGGCCTTTGCAGGCGCGATTTCCAGAACAGATGCCTCGCCGATCCAGATCTCTCTGGTGACGGCGACGCGGCATACGGTGCTTCGTCTTGCCTCACATATTTCCAGGAGCACCGACGATCTTTGTTTCCTCAACCTCCAGATCGAGGGGCTCGGGCGCACCACGCAACGGGACCACGAGCAGACCTGTGCGCCGGGCGATCTCGCCGTCGCGGACACGACGGAGCCTTTCGAGATCGCCAACTGCCACAACTTCAAGCTCTTCTGCTTCGCCGTTCCGCGAAGGCTGCTGCCGAAACAGCTGCTCGATCGTCCGCAGCTCAACCTGTCGCGGACGGAGACCGGCCGGGCTCTGGCCAAAACCCTTGCTGGCTATGCCGAAATTTGCCTTGCGGACCGTCAGCATTCAAAAGCCTCGGCCCTGATTGGTCCGCATGTGGTCGATCTGATCGCGCACGCCTCCGACGTACTCACCGATCAACCCGCAGAACGCGTGCACATCCCCGTGCTGCTGTCGATGATGATCGATCATATTGAGCGCCACAGTGACGACCCCGGGCTTAGTGCGGCAGCGCTCGCCGCGAAGTTCCGCTGCTCGGAGCGCTACGTCCATCGTCTCTTTACGGCGACAGAGCGCTCCGTGAACGAACACATCAATGACCAGCGGATTGCTGCCTGCACGCGCGTGCTGCTGGATCCCAAATCTGGACGCAGGAGAATTGCCGAAATAGCCTTTGCCGCAGGCTTTCGCGACATCTCACATTTCAACCGTCTGTTCAGGCGCAGCCATGGTCTGGCTCCACGCGAGTTTCGCCGCGCGACCATCGCACCCTGACTGCCCGGTTCACTCCCGGCCTGGAGATTGGGCGCTGCCGTCCAAGACTTTCCCCTGATATCGGGATAGATGCCTCGACGGCTAAAGTCTCCGATCAAAGGACCTCGTCATGGCGATCGATTTCACGCTTACGCCGCAACAGCGGGAGCTCCAGCGCGCTTCGCGCAGGTTCGCACAAGAGGTGCTCATCGAGGCCCGCCGGGCCGAACTGCTGCCGACACCGGAGGCGCGCTTTCTCGCGACCAGGCCCGCTTACGAAGCGATGGTCACGGCCGGTTATTTGCGCAAATGCATCCCGGCGCCGGCCGGTGGCGACAATGCCGGCCTGATCGACATGGCTGTCCTGGCCGAGGAATTCTACAGCGTGAACGCCAGCGTGACTTTGACGATGCTGGGCACGGTGCTCGGTCTCCTGCCGATACTTCTCGGAGGCACTCCCGACCAGTGCCAGCGGCTGCTGGTGCCGTTCCTGACGACGAGTGGCGCGCCGCTGGCAGGCTTCTGCTCCAGCGAGCCCGGGGGCAGCGCAAATTCCGGGTCGCCTCCGCCGGGCGAAGGTGTCCGCACCACTGCGAGGCGGGAGGGCGAAAATTGGATCATCAACGGCCGCAAGAAATGGGTGTCCTCAGCCACCGGCTGGAACCGAGAGGGCGCAGACGTCCTGTGCGTCGTGTGTCGAACCGATGCGGCAGCGCCCGCCAACGAAGCAATCTCGATCATCGCCGTCGAGGGACCGGTCAAAGGACTGGCACTTGAGCGCGCGATCGACACGATCGGCCATCGCGCGCATCTCGTGCCGCAGTTCGGGTTGCAGAATGTTACGACACCTCACCACAATCTTCTTGGCCGGGAAGGGGCGGGGCTGGCGCTCACGGCGGCTGCGTTCACCGGAACTGCGGCGCTCGTCGGCATTTTTGGCGTGGCGTTGATGCGCGCGGCGTTTGACTTCGCGCTTCAGTTCGCCCGCACGGAAAACCGCGGCGGCGTTCACCCGATCATCGAGCATCAGGCGGTCGGATACGCCCTGGCCGATGCCAAGACCACCATCGAAGCCGCACGCTATCTCAGCTGGCGTGCCTGTCATGCCGTCGATACCCAGTCGCCGGGCGCAGATGAACTGGCAATCGAGGCAAAAATCTATGGCTCGGAGGCCGCGGTGCGCGTCATCACCGATCTCATGCGCGTGGTGGGCGTCGACAGCTACGATCACGAGACGCCGTTCGCTCGCTTGCTCCAGGACGCGCTGGCGCTGCCAATCTTCGACGGCGGCAATATGGGCGTCAGACGACGGCAACTGCACATGATGCTTCGGCAAGGCAGCTACGATCCGCTTGCAGCAAGCGGCGCCGCCTGAGGGAGATGGTCATGGCCACAGAGCGGAAAGTCGCCATCGTCACGGGAGCATCTCAGGGTATCGGGGCGGGAATTGCCGGGGCGTTTCGCCAGCGAAACTACGGGGTCGTCGCGACCTCGCGATCAATCAGGTCGGGCGCAGATGCCGACATGCTGGTCGTGCCGGGTGACGTCGGCGATCCCCAGACGACGCAGCGGGCATTCAGCGTGGCGCTCGAGCGTTTCGGTCGCGTTGACACGCTCGTCAACAACGCGGGTATGTTCATGGCAAAGCCGTTCACCGCTTACACGCGGGCCGATTATGACGCCTACGTCTCGACGAACGTCACCGGCTTCTTTCACATGACCCAGCGCGCGCTCGAGATCATGAGCAAGGCGGGAACTGGCCACGTTGTCACGATCACGACGAGTCTCGTCGACCAGCCGATGAATAGCGTCCCGGCCGCCCTCGCGTCGCTTACCAAAGGTGCCTTGAATGCAGCTACCAAGGCGCTCGCGATCGAATACGCGAGCACTGGTGTCCGCGTCAACGCCGTCTCGCCCGGCATCATCAAAACACCAATGCATCCACCTGAGGCGCATCAAGCGTTAGCCGCACTCCACCCCCTGGGCCGGATGGGAGACATCTCCGACGTAGTCGATGCGGTGCTTTACCTCGATGGGGCGGGGTTTGTGACAGGCGAGATTCTCCATGTCGATGGAGGGCAGTCCGCCGGCCACCACCGCATCTAGGCAGACGATAAGGATTCGGATACGCTTCAATTCAGCCGCATATCCCCGTCGACGCCGGCAATCCATCGCGTTTTCGCAAATGGCGTATTGTGGCGCCCTTGATCGGACAAATGGAGGTGTGTCCCACCCAGCCGTCCGAGCCGTCCCGGTAAATGCATCGTAGTACACAACCGGTCAGCAGCATTGGTTGACCAGGAGAATTCATGACGTGGGCTCATCAGTCCCGACCAAAATCCACTCAAGCGGGCGGGGTCGGAAGTCGAACTCGCGCCGGGCTTTGTCGTTCGAAGCGCCCCTAAGCTTCGTCGCGTAGTAGACCGCATCCTGGCCGAGCGTCCGGAGCGCCTCTTCTTCGCTGACGCGAGGTGGCGGGGGTGCTCCAGCAGCGCGCGCAAACGCTGTTAGCCACACGTGCTGAGGAGACGGATTTCCGTCAACTATGCTGTATGCTCCCGGGGGCGCTCTCCAGTGCGGCAGCGGTCGCTGCGGCCGCATCGTCGATATGCACGAAATTGTAGACGCCCTGGCCCTCACCGATAATCGGAATCTGTCGTTGCCGCACCTGATCACCAGATCGCCCTCGCGAGTGTACCAGGTGCTGGGACCGTAGAAGAACCCGTACCGTAGCGCAACCAACTCAATTCCTGCCGCTGCTGATGCGCGCGCTTCTAGTTCCTGATACGTGCCGACACTCGCTTCGACTGCGGGGGAGCCGGTGGAGATGAACGGGACAGTTTCATCTGCCAGCCCTACGCCCGGCGCATACCAAAATGCTGCGCTTTGCAGCAGATATCGGCGCACGCCGGCGTCGCGAAGCGATGCAAGCAGGTTTGCGTTGCCCTCCAAGCGGACTCTTCGATCGCGCGCTGCCGCTGCTTTCATTTCGGCTCTCGTGTAGTGCCGGGGCAGGGAGGTCAACTCATTGATCACGGCATCGGGCCGGATCCGTCCAAGGGCGGCCTTTACCGCGGGGCCATCCAACACGTCTGCAAGGATCACCTCCGCGCCGATGGCATTCGGGGTGGAGGCGGACTCAGGCGATCGGGTCAGCGCAAAAACCTCATGCTGGTTCGCTCTCAGGTGCTGAACTAACGGCCGGCCGATCGCGCCAGTTGCCCCGGCAATCAGAACTTTCATTGCGCTTCCCTCTCATCTTGCTTTGCGGCTTTAGCGGCGGAGGACCGATGCTGTTGGGCTGGAAGCGATTGGAGCTCTAGAGGCTTGTTTGCTGCCAACCGAGTGTCGATCCACTCTATTATGTCCGCTGTAATAGTCTCCCTGCCAAGATCGTTGAGCAGATCGTGGAACGCACCGGGATAAAGTTTCAGGGTCTTATCTTTCGAGCCGGCTGTCTTGAAAAATAACTGGCTCCCGCCCGGACTTGCCGCCTTGTCCTCGGTGCCATGCAAGATAAGAAGGGGCAAAGCAAGCCGGGTGAGGGCAGTCTTGAGCTGCTCATCTGCGGCAATCAATTCCGATATGGCTTTGGCCGTCTGACGTTCACCTGCGATTAGCGGGTCCTGGTTCCGGGATCGCACGATTTCGGGATTGCGCGAGAAGTCCTCGTTCTTGAGCTTCACCACACGAAGATGCGGCATCACACGACCGAGCAGATTAAGCGTCGCGAGTGCAACTGCCGGAGCAGGCACCTGCAACGCGGAGCTTTCCGAAATGAGACCCGCGAGTTCGGATTGCTGGTCAATCGGGTAGAGAGCTGATATCACGCCGCCCGCGCTGTGACCGAGAAGGAAAACCGGAAGTCCCGGCTGACGGGCCTTAACGACACGAACGAACGTCGCGAGGTCATCGACATAATCGGCAAACGCATCGACATGGGCTCTCTCCCCTCCGGACTTGCCACGTCCGCGATGATCCATCGCATGGACTGCGAAACCTGCCAGTACGAACTGCTCTGCCGCCCAGGTGTAATGTCCGCTATGTGAATTGAAACCATGGGCAATCACAATGGCCGCGCGCGACCCTGCCTCTGGCAGCCATGAATGAGTGAAGATCGTGACGCCGCCCACGCCTTTAAACGTGCTTTCGGCACAATCAGACCGCGAGTTGAGCGCGTGTGAGAGATACATTTTGTGTTCCTGATGGCTTGACTTACTGTTCGACCGCACTTCACGGTCATAGCCAGGTCCATCAGCCAGAAATTGCGCGTTATCGGTTGTGAGATGCTGTTAGCCGTTATCAAGCTGCCAGGGCGCACTGCCAGTTCCTCCAGCGGCGGGAACGGTTATGGGCGGCGGCATGAGAGCCTGATAACGGCCGTCTGTGCCGGGTGGGGATCGCTCCCCGGGGAAAGTCATGGTCATCAGCAGTTGTCGTTGCCCCAAGGTGTCGCTTGTTGCGCTATAATGCCGCCCGAACCAGGTTCTTGAGCCAATCAGGATGGCGACAGCAGCAAGTCAGAACAAGGACGTGTGGTCGTTCGGTCCATTCACCGTGGTCGCTGGCGAACGACTCCTCGCGAAAGAGGGAGTGCCCGTCGAGCTAGGTGCACGGGCTCTCGACATGCTGATCGCGCTGATTTCCAAGCCAAATGAGGTCGTCAGCAAGAAGGAGCTGATGTTGCGGGTGTGGCCTGACGTCACCGTCGAAGAAGCCAGCCTGCGGTTCCATATGGCGAGCCTGCGCAAAGCCCTCGGCGACGGAAAGGAGGGGGCTCGCTATATCACCACCCTTGCAGGTCGGGGCTACTGCTTCGTGGCCCCTGTATCGCGCGGAAGCCGCGCGCCCGAGATAGCACCGGCAGTGGCCGTCAACTTCCCGCACGCCAACCTTCCGAGCCGCCCGAGCCGAATGGTCGGCCGCGATGATGATGTCGTGAGGCTGGCAGCGGAGCTGATCAGCTGGCGGTTTGTGAGCATCGTCGGCACGGGAGGCGTAGGCAAGACGACAGTTGCAACTGCCGTTGCACATCACCTCCTGGACTCCTTCGCAGGTTCTGTGCTTTTCGTAGATTTCGGGATGCTAATCGATCCGAAGCTTGCCTCGACGGCCGTGGCATCCATGCTGGGGCAGTCGGTTCAGTCGGAAGATGCATCGCAGGGTCTCATTGCGTTTCTGCAGAGCCGACGGACTCTCCTGATCCTGGACAACTGCGAACATCTGCTTGAAACGGTTGCTCCACTGGCGGCGAGGATCATCGAGGCCGCGCCGCAGGCTCATATCCTTGCTACCAGTCGTGAGGCCTTGCAGGTCGAGGGTGAGCACGTTTACCGACTGGATGCACTTGCGTGTCCTCCAGAGGAGCCGGACCTCACTGCGGCGTCCGTTCAGAAATTTCCGGCAACCAGGCTTTTCGTGGAACGAGCCATAGCGAGTGGCGCGCGCCTGGATCTCAGCGACGACGAAGCGCGCGTTATCGCAGCCATCTGCCGTAAGCTCGACGGTGTGGCACTTGCAATTGAACTCGCAGCCAGGCGCGTTGAGTCTCACGGGTTGCAGCAGACCGCAGCTCTCCTCGACGAGCGCCTGGCACGGCTGTGGCACGGGTCGCGCACCGCGCCTCCACGGCAGCAGACCCTGCAGGCCACGCTCGACTGGAGCTATGGGCTTCTGTCCCTGCAGGAACGGCTGGTGCTGCGCCGGCTCGCCGTTTTCGTTGGCCATTTCACTCTGGACGCTGCGCTGGAGGTCGTTACCGACGCTCCAGTCGATCGGTCGATTGTTTTTGAAGCGATCGACAGCCTGGTAGCCAAATCAATGGTCGCTACTCGCCCGACAGGGGCGATGATGCGCTACCGGCTGCTTGATACGACGCGCGCCTACGCTCTCGACATCAGCCTGGATGCGGCCGAGGCCACTGATCTCGCCCTCCGCCACGCAAACTACTACCGGCGCTGGCTGGAACAGACGGGAAAGGATTGGGATACCCTGTCGACCGGAACGGAAAAAGCGCCTTATTTCGCCGGCCTCAACAATGTCCGCGCCGCCCTGGAATGGTGCTTTGGCGAAGAGGGCAATGCAACGGCCGGTATTGAACTGGCATCTGCTGCCACGCCCGTTCTTTTGACGATGTCGCTGTTAACGGAATGTCAGCGCTGGTCGGAGCGGGCCCTGGCCGCTCTCGATGAACCGCGCCGAGGTGGCCGCGAAGAAATGCAGCTTCAGGCTGGCTTGGGAATTTCACTGATGTTCACGCGTGGCAACAGCGATCAGGCCCGTGCCGCTCTTACCAGAAGTCTTGCAATTGCGGAGGATTGTGGCGATGCCTTTCACAGCTCGGGAATGCTGAGCATGCTGCACTTGTATTATTTGCGCAGCGGTGACTACGGTCTCGCGCTGCGATGTGCAGAACATGCTTCAGCCCTGGCCGGCAGGCTTGATGACGTCATGTTGCACACGGTGTCACATTCCCTGTTAGGGATTTCACGCCATCTCGCCGGTGATTTAAATGGCGGGCGTATAGATTTGGAAACAGCGCTCGAGTCCAGCCCGGCAAAGACGGCCGGCCGCGCAATCTATTTTGGATTTGACCACCTCAGTTTGTCGAGGGCTTCACTGGCGACGACCCTTTGGCTCCAAGGTTATCCGGCTCAAGCATCTGCAAGAGCGCTTGAAGTTCTCGACGACGCCGAACGCATGAATCATCCTGTGTCTTTGGCCATCGCGCTGACTGCCATGATAACGCTGTTGTGGACTGGCGAGCTTGATGCCATCGAGCAGCATCTGGAATGGTTTGTTGCCCGTGCGAAAACGCAGAGCTTCGGGCCGTATGTCGATGTGGGGGGCGGCCTACAGGCCGAGCTCGCGATCCGCCGCGGCAATTTCAAAGCCATCGAAACGTTGATAGAGTGCCTCGAGAAGCTTCACGGGGCGCATTACGAGCGCTTTACCGCGCGGTTCAATACAATGATCGCTCACGGTTTCGCCGCCACCGGTCGATTTACGGAGGGGATCGCCCTCGTTGACAAGACGATACAGTTGGTAGAAGCGAAGGGAAGCATCCCATACATTCCCGAGCTCTTGCGCCTGAAAGCCAGCATATTGCTGACGATGCCGACGCCCCGCGCCGCAGAGGCGGAGAGGTGTTTCAAAATGTCCCTCGAGTTGAGCCGCGCCCAGGGCTTACGTGCCTGGGAGCTACGAACAGCGACGGATCTGGCCGCGCATTGGGCCGGACAGGGACGGGCCAAGAACGCCCGCACGCTGTTGCAGCCGGTATTCGGGCAATTCACCGAAGGTTGGGATACGCCAGACCTGTTGGCAGCTAAGTCACTGTTAAACAAGTTGGATTTGGCAGCCAGCTGTTGATTGGCGGTCAGTCGATGTTGGCTCGGCTTAGGACGCCCCAACACCGCACCGCCAGTTCCTAATAACGTCTCACAACCGCTAACGGGCGTTTCTCGCGTCGCGGACCTAGTCCTTGAGCAGCCAGAAATCAGATGGCTTTCCTCGAAGGACCACGATCATGCACGGAGTCATTCCTGCCCACCTCACCGAAAGTCAGCCGATCGGGCGGTTCAGGCATGTCGGTAAACGGGCGATTCTCATTGCGGCTGTCGCGCTAGTGACTACAGGGGCTGCCTGGTATGCCAGGTACTGGTTGACCGAAGGCCGGTTCATCCAGTCGACAGACGACGCGTATGTCGGTGGTGAAGTGACGACCATCGCGCCAAAAGTTTCGGGCCTGGTGCAAACTGTCGCGGTTACGGACAACCAGCAGGTCGGGGCTGGTGATCTTCTGATCAAGCTCGACGACCGCGACTACCGCGCTCAGCTCGACAGGGCTGAAGCCAGCGTCGATGCGCAGAACGCCACACTTGCAAACCTCGAAGCCAATCTGGTCTTGCAGCATGCGGCAATCCAGGAGGCGAGGGCAGAGATCTCGGCGACCATGGCCGAGGTGGAGCGCGCCAAATACGATGCTGATCGGTATCGCGTGTTGTCTGACGGACAGAACGCCTCGCAGCAGCGCTATCAGCAGGCGGACGCAGACTACAAAAAGGCTTTGGCGGCTGACCAGAAGGCACATGCCACTCTGGAAGCCGCGGAGCGCAAGCTGGACGTTATCGAAACCCAGAAGCAGCAGGCCCGCGCTCTCCTGGATCAGGCTGTCGCCGAGCGCAACCTTGCGCAAATCAATCTTGGCTACACCGAAATCCGATCGCCGATTGACGGAGTGATCGGTAACCGCGGTGCGCGCGTAGGCTCTTATGCGCCTACCGGAGCGAGGCTGCTCTCCGTCGTCCCCAACCACGATCTCTGGATAGATGCAAATTTCAAGGAAAACCAACTGGCGCGGATCCGCGAGGGCCAGCCCGTCAAGATTGCGGCTGACCTGCTGCCAGGGGCTGCTCTCCGTGGCCGCGTCGTGAGCGTGGCGCCAGCCACTGGCGCACAGTTCAGCGTCATCCCGGCGGAGAACGCCACCGGCAATTTCACCAAGATCGTCCAGCGCGTGCCGGTGCGCATTGCGATTGATCAGCGGGGCGAGGCAACGAACCTACGGCCGGGACTGTCGGTCGAGGTGCGGATTGACGAGCGCCCGCAGCCCGGCTCTTCACTTCAGGAGATCCAGCAATGAGCGCCATCGCGACATTTGGGCCGGCTGACATGGCGCGGCCCGCGTCCCCGTCCGATCTTCCGACCGGCCACAAGGTGCTGGCGCTCGGAATCATGAGTGTCGGCTTCTTCATCGCTTATCTCGACATTCAGATTGTTGCCGCCTCGATCAAGGAGATCGGCGGCGGGCTTTCGGCCAGCCAGGACGAGGTGAGCTGGGTGCAAACCTCCTATCTGATCGCCGAGATCATCGTGATCCCGTTGTCCGGGTGGCTGAGCCGGGTCATGTCCACGCGCTGGCTGTTCACGGCCTCTGCGGCAGGCTTCACTGTAGCAAGCCTGCTCTGCGCCTATGCCTGGGACATCCAGTCAATGATCGTGTTCCGGGCGCTGCAAGGCTTTCTCGGCGGCTCGATGATCCCGATGGTGTTCACCTCTGCGTTGACTTTTTTCGACGGGAAGCAGCGGGTGATCGCGGCCTCCCTGGTCGGAGCCCTGGCATCGCTCGCGCCGACGTTCGGGCCCGTCGTCGGAGGATGGATCACCGACAATTGGTCGTGGCATTGGCTCTTCTAGATCAATGTGGCGCCCGGCCTGCTCGTCACGCTGCTGGTGCCGCTTTTGGTCGATATCGACCGGTCCAATCCCGGACTGCTGAAAGGTGCGGATTACCTCGGCATCGCGCTTATGGCACTGTTCCTCGGATGCCTAGAATATGTCCTCGAGGAGGAGCCGCGCTGGGACTGGCTCGGGGACGAAACCATCCGACACTGCGCCTGGATTTCGGCGCTGGCCGGCGCAGGATTTATCATCCGTAGCCTGACCTATTCGCAGCCGGTGGTTGATCTCCGGGCGCTGAAAATCCGCAATTTCGCGCTCGGGAGTTGGTTTTCCTTCATTACCGGCCTCGGCATCTTCAGTACGGTCTATCTTACGCCTCTGTTTCTCGGTCGCATCCGCGGCTTCGACGCCTGGCAGATTGGAACGGCGTTGCTGTCCGCCGGAGTGTTCCAGCTTTTCGCAGTTGCCGCCTACAGCGCAGTTGCCAACCGCATCGACCTGCGCTGGCTGATGATGTTTGGTCTGGCCTGCTTCGCTGTGGCGATGTGGCTGCTCGCCTCGGTGACTCACGAGTGGGGTTGGCACGAACTTCTCATCCCGCAGGCCTTCCGCGGCTTCGCGCAGCAGTTTTGCGTCGCGCCCGTCGTGACGCTGACGCTTGGAACTTTGCCGCCCGAACGCCTGAAATCAGCGAGCGGCTTATTCAATCTCATGCGTAATCTTGGTGGCGCAATCGGTATCGCAGCCTGCGGCACGATCCTCAATGACCGGGTCAACCTGCACTTTCTGCGGATTGCCGAGCACCTGAGCGCTGTCAATTCAAACGTCACGGAACTGCTCAACTCGGCCGTGGCGGGCTATGCACAGGCTTGGGGCGACCCAATCCACTCGCAGACCGCCGCGCTGAAGAGCCTTTGGCTTCTGGGAGTCCGTGAAGCGCAGGTCCAGGCCTTCGCCGACGCTTACCTCGCGATCGCAGTCTGCTTTGCATTAGCATGCTTCATGGTGCCGCTGATGCGTAAGGTCGCGCCGCCGAAAGCCCCGTCCGCAGACGCGCACTGACCTCGTAGCTTCACCCTGGCGCCAACGCTGGGGCGAGGCGGCTAATAACGTCTCGCAACGGATAACAAGCGTTTCTGCGCGGGGGGACGTAGTTTCGGGGATCGCGTAGTGACCGATGGAGCGCCCCATGAACACCATTGAATCCTTCGGCCCAACTGATGATGCGCCTTGCTTATACTCGCTAAGACGCCCAGGGGGCGAGTGGGGCGCTCCCGTGTCCAGCGCGGTGGCGCGTCAGGCCGCCCCAGGGTTGCTCGGCATCCATATCAACCTGCCGGCAGCAGTACCACCCGATGTCGCCGCGGTGCTCGCAACCGGAGGTGCCGCGCCTGCCGGGTTTTTGACAATGTGCGCGCTGCATTCGACTCGCTCATCACATTCTTCAAGAAATATCGCGCCTATGCGTCACGATGGGCACACGGCCACAGACGAATCGGCTACGTGCTGGCGGACTCTCCGATCGGGCTCGCGGCCTGGATTTACGATTACAACAACGGCGAGCCTGCGCACTTGCTCGACCGCGATGATGTCCTCGATGACATCAGCTGTACTGGCTGACGAACACCGCAACCTCGGCAGCCTGGATCTACTGGGAGACGGCTGGTCAAAAGCACACGACCTGTCGGTCACCAGCAACAACAGCAGCTAACACGATCTCACAGCGCATAACGTGCGATTCTCGATCGACCAGCGTACATATCCGACAACAGATCGCACCGCAGATCGAACCGAGCAGGGAGTGTCACATGAAAAAGTATCGCATCTTAAGGGCAGCAGCTGCTGTGCTGGTCGTCGCGACCAGCCTGGCTCTGCCCGTGGCGCAGGCTCACGACATGAGCTTGGGCGACCTCAAGCGCACCAATCTGCTGCGCGACGATCTCAGCGCCCCCGGACGCGAGGTCATTCAGGTTCTCGTGGAATTCGTGCCCGGCGGAACTGCGGTTCGGCACTCTCATCCGGGCGAAGAGATCGTCTACGTGACCGAAGGCTCGTTGGAGTATCAGCTAGACGGCAGATCGCCTGTGATCGTTAAGGCGGGCGAGTCGCTGTTTATTCCGTACGGAACGGCTCACGCCGTGAAGAACGTCGGTACCGGCAGGGCTGCCGAGCTCGCCACGTACATCGTCGAGAAAGGCAAGCCGCTTGTCGCGGCGAGCGAGTGAACTTCATCAATCTGCAAACTTCAAACGCAAGGGAAACATCATGAGCATTATTCAATCGCATAACTCTGCAATCCGCAACGCGAAGGCGCAGACCGTCGCTACCAAGCTCGAGGTCGTCGTCATCCCCGTCTCCAATGTCGATCGTGCCAAGGATTTCTATGCCAGGCTCGGGTGGCGGCTCGACGCTGACTTCGCCGGCGAAGGCTGGCGCGTCATTCAGTTCACGCCGCCTGGCTCACCGGCCTCGGTCATCTTCGGCAAGAACGTCACCGCGGCCGCGCCCGGCTCCGCGCAAGGCCTTTATCTCATCGTGTCGGATATCGAAGCCGCACGCAGGAACCTCATCGAACGCGGCATCGAAGTCAGCGAGGCCTTCCACGCCGAAGGCGATGTGCATGTCGGCAGAGACGAGCCCTATCTGTTCGGCAGCGTCCGCAGCAAGGGTCGTGATCCCGCACGCGGCACGTATCGCTCCTACGCCTCCTTTAACGATCCCGACGGCAACGGCTGGCTCTTCCAGGAAGTCACCGCGCGATTGCCCGGACGCGTGGACACGGACCAGACGACCTTTGCTTCGGTGGCGGAACTTGCCTCGGCATTCCGCCGGGCCGCCGCGGCGCATGGAGAGCATGAGAAGCGTAACGGGGGCCAGTATGACGCCAACTGGCCGGACTGGTACGCCGAGTACATGGTGGCTGAGCAGTTGGGCAAGGAGCTGCCGCAATAGGGGCGACACACGATCGCTGGGTTCATCCCGGTGACCGTCACGACCCGAAACTCGGAGTCCAACGGCCATGAGCAATCGCATCCTCGTCTTCTACGGTTCCTATCGATCCGACCGGATGGGCATCCGGCTCGCGGAGTACGTCGTCGAGCGGCTGCGGCGTCGCGGGGAGGACGCCGAGCTGATCGACGCCAAGTCGGTCAATCTTCCGATCCTCGATCGGATGTACAAGGAATATCTGAAGGGCCAGGCCCCCGAGGTCCTCGAAACACTTGCGCGCAAGATCCGAGAAGCGGACGGCTTTGTGTTCGTGACTGGCGAGTACAACTGGGGGGTCCAGCCCGGACTGAAGAGCCTGACCGATCACTTCCTCGAGGAGTGCTTTTGGCGGCCAGCCGCGATCGTCAGCTATTCAGCTGGTCGTTTGTCCGGTGCGCGCGCTGCAACGGCTTGGCACGGCACGCTCTCGGAGATGGGCATGGTGGTGATCTCCAGCACGATGGGGGTTGGTTCTATCGGGCAAGCCCTGGCGCCCGAAGGCACCCCCCTGGGTGAAAACGGGCAGGCGCTTGAGCAGGCGTTCCCGCGCTTTGCCGACGATCTCACGTGGTGGATGGAGGCGGCGAGTGCGCAGCGACAGCGCAAGGCACCGCCGTACTGAGCCCCGAAGCAAAGGCCCAGCAGAGGTATTGCCGCCGAAAAGCGGGAGACAGCCATAAAGGAGACCCATCATGACCACCAGTTCTGAAAAGTTCGACGCCCATCGTCGCGAGCGGCAGAGGTCGCGACCGTAACCGTCGCCCCGAAGATGCCATCCTCGCACCAGTGGCGGTGCACTCTTCTACGCCAGCACCCGCCGAAGTTCTCTCCGGGCTAGATGGGAAACTCGACATCGGTTTGTTCGAGATCGACAGCGACATCGCGCTCCGAAGAATGGTGGTCCACAATCCGATTCCGAAAGGGACTGTTCTCTTCCTGCACGGGTTTCCGGAGACCCTCTATGCCTGGAAGGACATTTCCCTCGCTCTCACTGATGACTACGAGATCCACGCCTTCGATTGGCCGGGTTATGGTTTTTCGCCGCGGCCGGCTGTCGAGAGGTTCTCTTACGCGCCCAAAGACTACGCGCGTGTTCTAAACGACTACATAGCCAAAGCAGACATCGACACATCGAAACTCACGATTTATGCGACCGACATCGGAGCGCTTCCAGCCCTTCTCCTGGCCCTGGAAAAGCCGGACATTGCGAAAGCGCTCGTTGTTGGCGATTTCGCGCCGTTCGACAGGCCCGCTTACATGTATGAGAGCCTGCAAATGCTGAAGGCGGGACCTGCGATGGATCAGCTGCGTGCCATCCTGAACAAGAATCGCGACGAGATTCTCGAAAATACCTTCACGAGAGGATTGCCCGAGCAAGCGCATTTCGAGGTTTCGAGGGAATTCAAGGACGATATGTCCCGCGGATGGAGCCGCGGCGCGATGACGACGGCAGACGCGTTCTCGCACTACTATTCCCACTTTACGCGGGATCAGTTCGAATCGCAAATGACCCGGCTCAACACGCCGGTGAAGGCGGTGTGGGGCGAGAAGGACCTCTACATCAACAAAGAAATGGGCGTCGAGTTTGCCCAAAAAGCGGGCGCTGAACTCACCCTTCTTTCCGGGATCGGGCACTTCCCTCATCTCCAGAACCCGAAGCAAACCATCAACGAGGTTCGTGCCTCGTTCACGTGAGTTCGCAACAGCTCATGAGGCCTCGATCGATGAGGCCCCGTTGCATGCGCGCAGCCGTTCCTGGCGGCCACAATTTCCTTCAGCTCCGGAGGGCAATACCGATGAACACGTCCAAACTCCTGGTGGCAGCAATCCTCGCGATTGCGGTCGGAGCACCGATCGCCGGCTTTATAAGCGAAATCAAAGGTCAGCCGATGATGTCCGCTGGATCACGAAGTTTGTTTGAACAGGAATTCCCGAGTGGCCGGTTTTCCGGTCAAAGCGAGCTGGCATCGCTTGGCCGCGCAAGCGAATGGCTGAACTCGCCGGCCCTGACGCCCGAAAGCCTCCGCGGCAAAGTGGTCTTGATCAATTTCTGGACTTACACGTGCATTAACTGGCGTCGTCAGCTTCCTTATGTCCGTGCTTGGCAAGAGAAGTACAAGGACCAGGGGCTGGTGGCGATTGGCGTCCACGCGCCTGAGTTTGAGTTTGAAAAGGACTCGGCAAACGTTCGCTGGGCGGCCGAAGAGATGAAGGTCCGCTACCCGATCGCCGTCGACAACAACCACGCCATTTGGCGCGCATTCAACAACCAGGCATGGCCGGCGCTCTATTTCATCGATGCGCAAGGGCGTGTTCGCCATCAATTTTTCGGCGAAGGCGATTACGAGCGGTCGGAGAATGTCATCCAGGGGCTGCTGCGCGAGGCCGGCGCCACCAACGTCAGTAGCGAGCCGGTTGTGGTGGAGCCCCGCGCCCAGGAGGCTACGGCGGACTGGCCCAACCTCCGCTCCCCGGAAAACTACCTGGGTTTCGCGCACACCGAGAGCTTTGCATCGCCAGGTGGGCTCTTGCAAAACAGGCCGCATATGTATGAAGCGCCCACTCACTTGAACCTAAACGAGTGGGCGTTAATCGACGATTGGACAGCGAGGAAAGATGCCACCGAACTGAACGAGCCTGGTGGGAGCCGCTTCCATGCCCGCGATCTCCATCTCATCATGGGTCCGGCCGCGCATGGATCGCGCGTGAAGTTCCGCGTCCTGATCGACGGACACGCGCCAGGCTCCGCCCATGGGGTCGACATCGACGCGCAAGGCTACGGCACTCTGACCGAACAGCGGATGTACACGCTGCTCCGGCAACCTGGCCAAATCGTTGACCGCCGTTTCGAGATCCAGTTTTTCGACGCGGGCGCGCAGGTCTATTCCTTTACGTTCGGCTGATCGTTCTGGCTGAAACCGACGGCATCTCACAACGCATAATGGGCCGTTCCCAACTTTCGGACACACTCCAAAGCATCGAACAACACCGGCAGGAGGCCGACCATGGATACCGCCCAAGACTAGAGAAAGCATTGACGAAGTCCGACGCTCCTTCATGAGCGGAGCGGCCAAAACTGCCCCTGCCACGACGTTCGGAATCTGTCTTCCTCAAGGTGGTCGCAGGCGGAAACTCCGCCGCCCTCTCGCACGAACGCCTCACTTGGCCCACTGAAGCATATTAACGCAGGCCTCCTGGATCTCGCTTATGCAGAGGCTGGTCCGACCGACGGCGCACTTGTGATTCTCCTGCATGGCTGGCCATACGACATTCACAGCTTCGTCGAGGTAACCCCGATGCTGGCGGCAGCCGGCTATCGCGTGCTGATGTCCTATTTGCGTGGTTACTGCCCGACGCGCTTTCTTTCCAAAGAGACTTTCCGCAACGGGCAACCCGCGCGTGAAGCCGACAAGCCAGAAGGACATTTTGCTCTATGAGCGACAATTCAAAGATCGTGCACACTGCGAGGACCTACACCAGAGGCGGCCGCGAGCATGGCGTGGCGCGTAGCGCGGATGGCTGCTTGGACGTCAGGCTTGCCGCACCAGGCAACATGGCACCACTCCGGAGCACCTGTTCGCTGCAGCTTGGTCGGCCTGCCTGCAGCACGCAATCAAATCCGCGGCCCGAAGAACGAACGTCAATGTTCCGACCGAGATCGCTATCGATGCAGAAATGCGTTTAAATGTCTCGCAAGCCGGTGGTTACTTCCTCAGCGCTGACTTCAATGTCAGCATCCCAGGCATCGGGCGTGAGCAAGCCCAGGCGCTAGTGGACGAAGCCCACGCGACTTGCCCATACTTAAATGCAACACGGGAGAACATAGATGTACAGATCAAGCTTCGCGAGCCGCCTTCTCGCTGAATTCGCTGCTACGTTTCTATAGAGCCGGATGCCATCTCAGCCGCCTGTTTCCAAGCAGCATAGCGGGCTTCTTAGTGAACAATAGCCGCGGCACCAGGCAGTGGTCTGCAACGGCACCAGATTATGATGTTTTGGGTACCTCGGTCGCCCATTATGCGTACACACATCAGGCGTTTTACGGGATACAAGGTCCCGACCCTTGCACGGTCGTCGAGCTTTCAGCCTGATGAGACCGTGACTTGCGAGCCGTCCTGTCGATGTGTTCGATGCCAGTTTTAGTAGCCGATTCAGTGGCTCGGCTCTCGCGCAAACCCTTTGCTTGCAAAGTCTAATAACGCCTAACGAGCCAACAGTCCGACTTGGGTGCAGAGTACAGGTGCAAGTCCCGACCACTATCGGTTGCAGTAAAAGTCAAAACATGGAGACCTATCATGAGTGTAGAACGAAAAGTTGCCATCATCACCGGTGCTTCGCAGGGCATTGGCGAAGCCCTCGTCAACGGATATCGCGATCGCAACTATCGGGTTGTCGCAACCTCCCGATCGATTAAGACGTCCTCGGAGACTGATGTCCTGGCGGTCGCCGGCGATATTACCGATCCGAAGACCGCTGATCGCCTCGTTGCGGAGGCGCTCGAGCGCTTTGGCCGTATCGACACGTTGGTCAACAATGCGGGCGTTTTCGTCGCCAAGCCGTTCACCGACTACACCGACGAAGATTACGCCAATGTCCTTGCTATCAACCTCAACGGGTTTTTCCACATTACCCGGCGCGTCGCCAAGGAAATGTTAAAACGGGGCTCAGGGCACGTCGTGCAGATCACGACCAGCCTCGTCGATCACGCCAACAGCCTCGTGCCCGCGGCACTCGCCTCGCTCACGAAGGGCGGCCTGAACGCTGCGACAAAGGCGCTCGCAATCGAGTACGCAAGCAAGGGAATTCGTGTCAACGCGGTTTCGCCTGGCGTGATCAAGACGCCGATGCATGGGCCGGAGACGCATCAGTTCCTCGCAAATCTGCATCCGGTCGGCCGGATGGGTGAGATCCGCGATATCGTCGACGCCGTCTTGTATCTTGAAGGCGCAGGATTCGTGACAGGTGAGATCCTGCACGTTGACGGCGGCCAGAGCGCCGGTCACTAAGAAGGATTTATGGCCATGCCAATTGTCACAATCCAGGTCACCCCGCGAGGGTACCAGCCCAACCACCACTTTCGTCACTTCGGAGCAGAAGGCGGCCCTTATCAAGGGAGCGAGCCAATTGCTTCTCAACGTTCTCAACAAGCCGCTCGACTCGACTTTCGTGGTCATCGAGGAGGCTGAGTTGGATAATTGGGGCTGGGGTGGATTGCCGGTCGCCCGGCGCGAAATTGGGGTGATAGCGAGCGCGCCGTGAACCCCCACATCGGATGGTCGGATCGGTACAAATCTTTAAACGTGCAAGACGCGGCCGAAGGTCATCACCGAGACAGCGGTGTGTGCTGATCTACAATCAAACGCGTGCTCAACATAATCGGCGTCGAGCCTCGGGTCCGTTACTTGCGCAACGATTTGAAGGTTGCGCGTAGCTCATTTGAAAACAGCTTCGGCTCCTCCCAGGCGGCGAAATGTCCGCCACGTTCGGCCTCGCTGAAATAGGCGAGGTTGGGGTACATAATTTCGACCCAACTTCGGGGCGCAGCAAAGAGTTCGCCTGGGAAGGTCGTAAATCCCAAGGGAACCGCGACCGGCGGAGGAGACTTGCCGGCCCCACGGGCTGCGGCCTGTCCGGCCTCCCAGTACCACCGTGCGGCCGAGGCTCCGGTGCCGGTCAGCCAGTACAGCGTGATGTTGTCGAGGATGTTGTCCCGGGTGAGATTGCCC
>Ga0102590_1000744_pt1 | contig 61880 bp, 55 predicted proteins | sample AraplaMF_Col_mMF_FD_76859 | JGI IMG/M metagenome (GOLD analysis project Ga0102590, IMG submission 76859) | Arabidopsis root microbial communities from the University of North Carolina, USA - plate scrape MF_Col_mMF | ecosystem: Host-associated > Plants > Roots > Endosphere | place: USA...
AGAACCTCACGGGCGTCGCCGTGGGTTCGGCCCTCACCGTTCCGGTGCGCTTCACCAACATCGGTGACCGGCCGGCGGACTCCACACAGGTGTTGCTGATGGCATCGCCGGGGCTGAGCTTCACCAAGCACTATGCGAACTGCATGTACAGCACGGGCTTCAGCACGCGGGAGGCGCAGGCGGCGCTGTGCACCGTCCCCGGCCAGGTGCTGCCCGGGGAAAAGGCCGCAGTGAGCCCGGCACCCAGGGTGCGGGTCGAGTCGAGCGCGTACTACACGTACCTGGACGCGCAGATCGCGCCGACCGGCGACGCCGGTCTCCAGTCACTGGCGGCCGGCCGCCAGTGGACGCAAGGCACCGGCGGCCTGCTGACGCTGAAGGTCATCACGCCGGGGATCGCGACGGACGCGCCGTCCGGCACCGTGTCGCTGCCCATGACCGGTTCCCGCGGCAACTACCGGGTGACCAGTCTCCGGGCCGACAACACGGCCGACTTCGCTGTCACGGGCGACAGCGCGACGGCAGCGCAGGGCGACACCGTGACGATGAACTTCAGCATGGTGAACAACGGCCCGGCGACGATCTTCTACCGCAGCGGCGACACCATCGGAGCCGAGGTCGACCTGCCGCCCGGCACCCACGTGGTGAGCACGTCCGCCAACTGCCGGCCGATGAGGGACGGCAGGCCGGAGGGTCCGTACGACTGCGAGGGGGCCGACATCGTCACCCCTGCCGGCACGGTCGCGCACTTCTCCATCACCTTGCAGGTGGACGAGGTCATCGCGGGCGCGCAGGGCTCGGTCTCGATGGAGTGGAGCCCCGACGGCAGTTACCGTCCGCCGTTCGACCCGGACGCGGCGGACGACACGGCCGTACTGACCCTCAACTGATCCGTTCCGTATCGCATCCCCGGCCGGCCTTCGTGTGCGGAGGCCGGCCGGAACCGTTGCGGCCGGGCGGCGGGTCGGCCGGGCGACGGGCGCTGCGGCGAGTTTCAGCCGGGCTTCAGGCCGCGCCGGTGGAGAGAAGTCTCAGGCGCGGGTCCATATGTGCATCACTCCGAAGTCGGAGGTCGCGTACGTGTACCAGGTGCCGTCGGCCAGGGCCTGGGCGGCGCTCGTCACAGGGAGTGGGTACGTGATCTGCTCGGGGGTCTGCTGTCCGGTCGAGAGCAGCCAGTGGCGACCCACGCCCCACTCCTCGTCGCTCTCGACGGTGCCGGCGATCAGGGTCGTCTCGTCCAGGAAGCCGCCGGCCCAGTCCCAGGCGGCCCAGACTTCGTCGTTCTCGGGTTCGGCTTCCGGATGGCGCGGGACATCCGACTCGACGTCCCACTGTGTGAGGACCGACCCGTCGGCGGTGTCGTGCACCGCGAGCGTGCCCTGGTCGTGGGACACGGTCATGAAGCGCTCGCCGGACGGGTTCAGCCCGATCAGCACGAGGTCGTGGCCGTCGAAGTAGTTCACGGCCAGGGTCCGACCGTCCCAGCGCCCCCAGCGCAGGGGCGCCCCGTCCTGGCCCTCCCCGATGCTCAGCCCCATCTGCCCCGGGCCCGGATGGGCCAGGTGCTCGCTTCCTGCCGCCGCGGCGCAGGCGTCCACCCGGGCGAGCACCCGACCGTCGTCAGCCGAGATGATCAGCCACTCGTCAATCACCCCGTCCTCCAGCTCGCCCTCCGGCAGCGGGCCACGCACATGTGCCCACACCAGCCGGCCGTCCGACGAGAACCCGGCCGAACCGCGCTCCGGATACTTGTGATCGGGCCGGTCGGCATACTCCTCGTACGACTCGTGCATCTCCAGGCAGGCGCCGTGCCAACACCCATGCCGGATCTCCCAGCGCACGGTTCCCGACGGCTCCACCGCCCGTACGGCGTGCACGCCCGCGAAGACGGCGAGACTTCCGTCCGGCGCCACGGCCCACGTCCCCCTCCGCTGCGGCCACGGCGCCGGAAACCTGACCGACGCCTCTTCAGATGTACCGAGCGCGTACGAGTCGTCCAGGGGGACCCACAGTGCCTCCCGGTCGCCACGCTGCAACAACGCCGTACGACCGGCCGGCCGTGAAAGCTCCGGTGCCTGCGCCTCGGAGGCGGACAGTGGCGCGGTCAACGTGGCGACCAGACGGGCAGCGACAGGGGACACGGAACTCTCCGGGGCAGGGCGGATGTCTGTATGCGGCGAACAGTACGACACGGCAATGACATCGCCCGAGGCACCGGCGGGGAACGCACACCACGCAGTTGGAAACTCGTCCCATCGCTCAGGCGCTGTCGCTCGGCCCGCGGCCTCGGCCTCAACTGGCCCTGACCGGATAATCGAGCTCCTGCCCCGGCAGAACATCGCTCCCTGCCGCGCACCACAGCCGACGCATCAGCTCCCCCCTTCACATTCCGGAACGTTCAACGCATCGTAGGGTCCTCCTACCGGTCCCGAGACGCGCAGCAAGGAAGACCGCGGTGGGACACCGGCATGCTCCGACACATCACTTCGGCGCCGTGTCCTTGCAACTCTCCGAAACCTTCACCACGTCGAAGATGACTCGGAGATTGGTGATCTGTTGGTTCGGGCGCGGCTGGGAGTTGCAGATCTTCCACGCGGCAGGGTCGTCCACCGGACGGCCCTGTCCGCTCGCGTCCTTGAAGGTCATGTCGAGTTCGGAACCCATCTGCTCGTACGCGCGCCCGGCGTTGCCGCCGATGACATCGGGCATGATGGCGGCGACAGGCTCGGGTGCTGCCGAACGACGCGTTTCGGCGGACCTCGATCCGGTTGTGGTGCTCGCCGAGTCATCCGGCACAGACGACGCCCCGCAGGCGGTGACCGAGGCCAGGAGCGTGGCGACAAGGGCGGATCTCAGTAGCTTGGTGACGGTCATGTTTCCCCCTGGGCGTGACGGCAGTTCGGAAAATCGTTCACCGTGAGGCACGAGGAAGTACCGCCTCCTAGATCAACTCTAAGCCGCCGTCGCCCGAACCCCGCCACGCTCGCGTTCCTGGCCGCGGTCGTGGCTCGGGGCGTGGTCACCGCCGTCCGCTCGACAGGCGGCAGCGACGGCGAGACCGCCGCGAAGAACATCGCCAAGGCCCGGAGCAACCGCCGCTGACGCCTGCTCCTCGCCCAGCAGTGTCCAGCCCTACTCGGGCAGGGGGAGCAGGCTGCCGCTCCAGCGCTCGTCGTCATCCCCGGCCGTCGTCACGCGCAGCCCGAAGGCGTTCTCCGCCAGGGCCAGCACGCTGTGCAGCGGATCGGACCGGCCGGGGATGAGCCCGAGCGGACGCATGAACGCGTCGAGCCGCTGCGGGTCCAGGCCGGTCGGTTCGATCGGCTGGAGCGTGTGGAAGTCGACGATGATGTCGCCGTTGACCGCGTACTTGAACCAGTGCATCGGCTTTTCGTTGTAGTGCAGAGCAACGGCCTCGGCCCCCCGCGAGACTTCGGACAGGATCCGCGCGTCCAGCCCGTGGCTGCCGCCCTGCTCCCACGCCCACGTCCACGCACCGTCGGTGCCGGTCGTCACCACGGGCTCGTCCTCGTCGTACAGGGTGTCGTCGAAGTCGTCGTGCAGATCCATGGGATCGCGCAGCGCCAGCGTGTCCGGATCGACTCCCATACGGGTCAGCAACTCCGTGGGGGACAGGCCCTTGGCGAAGGTCAGCGTGTAGATGGGGATATCGCCGCGAATTGATCCAGACCACGGCCCGTAGCGCTACTCGTCATGCCCGGGATGCTGTCACGCCCCCCTGACACCCCGGCCGAACGCCGGCGGTGGGCTCGGGCAACCGCACTCCTCGGTAGGCATTCCCATGGGTCGGTAGACGATGGGCGCCCCGTTCACTCAGCGCCCTTTCGGCAAGAGGATGGCCACAGAGCGCCCTGAGCAATGTGCCGTTTCGCCATCGCATTAGACTCCCGGCTGCACTAAAGAGGGGAGCCCTTAGATGACGCCATACCAACTAAGCGTAGAAATGGGCCAGTTGGACCTCTACGTCGTTTTGGCGCTCGTAGCCATCTGGCTTGCGACGGGCCGATGGCGGTACCACCCGAGCCCTGAAGGGAGGAGCGCCGAGGAGGTCGAAGCCGAGTCGCGGCGCCGTTCGCGATTGGTCAACCGTTCGATTCTTGCTGCCGCCACGTTGTGGTTCCTGACGGACGTCATCATCACCGTGTGGGCCTCGTGAAAGCCGACCGCTCCGCACCCGTCAGGAAAAGGAACGGCCGAAGTGCGCCGGTGAAACGGTACCTGGTCGCACAACTCTCGCAGTTTCGCTGCCCAGTTCAACTGTGTGCGCCCCTCTCCGAGGAGCATCGATAAGCTCCGTTAACCACCGCGCCGCCGCTCAGATTGCGCGTTTCAGGCCGAAGCTCCGTAGGGGAAAGTCGTGACTCACGTGTTCGACAAGCGCTGACGCCCTACCTCGGCCATACAGCGACCCGGGGTTCACGCTCAGGGTCTACACCCACCTCATGCCGAGCAGCGACGCGCGGGCGCCGAAGGCCGTGGACTGCCTCTACGAGGGCACCGATCCGGCGCCGGACGGCCCAGAGACGGCCCAGAGAGAGTGAGACGCACTGGGGCCGACGGTCCACGACCGTCGGCCCCATGCGCCGTCTCAGCGAGGAACCCGCCCTGACCTGCTCCTACAGCACCGGCAGATTCTTCCGCAGCTCGAACGCGGTCACCTCGGACCGGTACTCGTGCCACTCCGCCTGCTTGTTGCGCAGGAAGAAGTCGAAGACGTGCTCTCCCAGCGTCTCGGCGACCAGGTCGCTGCGCTGCATCAGCGTCAGTGCCTCGCCGAGGTTCTGCGGCAGGGGCTCGATGCCCATCGCGCGGCGCTCGGCGTCCGTCAGGGCCCAGACGTCGTCCTCGGCGCCCGGCGGGAGTTCGTAGCCCTCCTCGATGCCCTTCAGGCCGGCGGCCAGCAGGACCGCGTAGGCGAGGTACGGGTTGGCGCCCGCGTCGATCGAGCGGACCTCGACCCGGGCCGAACCGGTCTTGCCCGGCTTGTACATCGGGACCCGGACCAGGGCCGAACGGTTGTTGTGGCCCCAGCAGATGTACGACGGCGCCTCGCCGCCGGCTCCCGCGGTGCGCTCGGAGCCGCCCCAGATGCGCTTGTAGGAGTTGACCCACTGGTTGGTGACCGCCGAGGTCTCCGCCGCGTGCCGCAGCAGACCGGCGATGAAGGAGCGGCCGACCTTGGAGAGCTGGTACTCGGCTCCGGACTCGTAGAACGCGTTGCGGTCGCCCTCGAAGAGGGACAGGTGCGTGTGCATGCCGGAGCCCGGGTGCTCGGAGAACGGCTTCGGCATGAACGTCGCCTGCACGCCCTGCTCCAGCGCCACCTGCTTCATGACCAGGCGGAACGTCATGATGTTGTCGGCCGTGGACAGCGCGTCCGCGTACCGCAGGTCGATCTCCTGCTGCCCCGGCGCGCCCTCGTGGTGGGAGAACTCCACGGAGATGCCCATCGACTCCAGCATCGTGATCGCCTGGCGGCGGAAGTCCATGCCGATGTTCTGGGGCGTGTGGTCGAAGTAGCCGGAGTTGTCGGCCGGGGTCGGGCGGGTGCCGTCGAGGGGCCGGTCCTTCAGCAGGAAGAACTCGATCTCCGGGTGGGTGTAGAAGGTGAACCCCAGGTCGGAGGTGCGGGCGAGGGCCCGCTTGAGCACATACCTGGGATCCGCGAAGGACGGCGAGCCGTCCGGCATGAGGATGTCGCAGAACATACGGGCCGTGCCCGGGGCCTCGGCCCGCCACGGCAGGACCTGGAACGTCGACGGGTCCGGCTTGGCGATCATGTCGGATTCGTAGACCCGCGCGAACCCCTCGATGGCCGAGCCGTCGAAGCCGATGCCCTCGTCGAAGGCCTGCTCCAGTTCGGCGGGCGCCACGGCCACGGACTTGAGGAAACCCAGCACGTCCGTGAACCACAGGCGTACGAAACGGATGTCGCGCTCCTCCAACGTACGGAGCACGAACTCCTGCTGCTTGTCCATCTTCCGCTTCCCCATCCTTGCTGGTCAGGCCGCCTGCCGGTAGCACGCGAGAGGCGGTCGGGCACCTGAGCATCACACCACAACACCGTTTCGTCCGCGTTGCGGACCTTGATCGGCCGGCCGACTCCGGACCGAACACCCCGCAACCCGGCGATGTCCTGCTCTGCCGCCCATCTTGCCTGTTCGTCGGCCCATGTGTAATGGCCGACCCCTTCCCACCGCACCCCACCTTTAATTTGCATCTCAGATGCAACTTTTATTACCGTGTCGAGTGCCCGAAGGGCCGAGCCCTCCCTCCACGAAGGAGTCCCGATGCTGTCCGAACAGTCCGCCGCCACCGTGCGCGCCACCCTCCCCGCCGTCGGCGCCTCCCTCGGGGAGATCACCGAGCGCTTCTACGACGGGCTGTTCACCGCCCATCCGGAACTGCTGCGCGACCTCTTCAACCGTGGCAATCAGGCGGCCGGCACCCAGCGCCAGGCACTGGCCGCCTCGATCGCCGCCTTCGCCGCCCACCTGGTGGAGCACCCGGACGAGCGGCCCGACGTGATGCTGAGCCGCATCGCCCACAAGCACGCGTCCCTCGGTGTGGCACCGGATCAGTACGCGATCGTCCACCAGCACCTCTTCGCCGCCGTCGCGGAGGTCCTCGGGGACGCGATCACTCCCGAGGTCGCGGCCGCCTGGGACGAGGTGTACTGGCTGATGGCGAACGCGCTGATCGCGATCGAGAAGCGGCTGTACGGGGCGAGCGGGCAGACCGGCTGGCGGACGTGGCGGGTGGCCGGGCGCGTCGAGGAGACCGAGGACGTCGCCACCTTCCAGCTCCGCCCGGCCGACGGCGACCCCGTCCCGGACTTCCGCCCGGGCCAGTACGTCTCCGTCCGCGTGGAGCTCCCCGACGGCGCCCGGCAGATCCGCCAGTACAGCCTCTCCGCCGCGCCCGGCTCACCGCTGCGGCAGTTCAGCGTCAAGCGTGTCAGCGGTGGCGCGGCCCCGGACGGGGAGGTCTCGGCCCATCTGCACGCGCACGTGCGCGAGGGTGACGCCCTCGAGCTGTCCGCGCCCTACGGCGACCTGGTCCTGGACGCCACCGAGGCCCCCCTGCTGCTGGCCTCCGCCGGCATCGGCGTGACACCGATGATCGCCATGCTGGAGGAGCTGGCCCGCACCGGCCACGGCTCACCTGTCACCGTCGTGCACGCGGACCGCTCGCCCGCCGCGCACGCCCTGCGCGCCGACCACGAGGGCTTCGCGGCCAAGCTGCCGGACGCCGACGTGCACTTCTGGTACGAGGAGGGCGCCCACGAATCCGCCCGCACCGGCCGTGTCGACCTCGCCACGGTGCCGGTCGCACCGGGCACGCGCGCCTACCTGTGCGGTCCGCTGCCCTTCATGCGGGCGGTACGCACCCAGCTCATCGACAAGGGTGTGGCGCCCGCGGACATCCACTACGAGGTGTTCGGGCCGGACCTCTGGCTTGCCCAGGGCTGACGAAGCTCCCCGGGCCGGACGCGCGCGGCCGGACCGGCCGCGCGCGGTTCAGGAAGGCCGGGGGGAGAGCCCCAGCAGCAGCGGTCCTGTCGGGGCGGCCACCACGTCCTCGACCGTCAGCGGGTCCAGCGAGGCGAAGAACGCCTCCTGGGCCCGTCGCAGCGCGCCCCGCAACCGGCACCCGGTGTGCAGCGGGCAGGGCGTGGCGCCCTCGCAGTCGACGACGTCCCCGTCGCCCTCGAAGGCGCGGACGACCGCACCCACCGACGCCGTACGCCCGGCGTCGGTCAGCGTGAGCCCGCCGCCACGGCCGCGCCGGGCTTCGAGCAGCCCCATGTGCTGCAGTTCGGCGACGACCTTCGCGGCGTGCGTGTAGGGCACGTCCATGGCCGCCGCGACCTCGCGGGTCGTGGGGTTGGAGCCGCCGGCGACGGCGAGCCTCATCAGGACACGCAGTGCCAGGTCGGTGGAGCGCAACAGCCGCATGCCGCCAGCGTAAATAATGCGCATCCACGCTTCAAATTATCGGCAGAAAAGTCTCTTGTTCGGCCATTCCCGTGCCCGCCGTAGGTGAGGGCTCCCCCGCCCCACTACGATCAGCCGTCCCGAACGTCCCTCCCTCAAAGGACTCCGCATGGGCTCCGCGAACAAGACCGGCCCCTCCGCCGACCGCAGGGCGCGCATAGAGGAGATGCGCCGTGCCGAGCGCGCACGCGAGCGCCGCAACCGGATCGTCACCGTCGCCGCGAGCGTGGTCGTCGTCGCCGGTCTCGCCGTCGGCGGTGTCGTCCTGCTCCAGTCGCAGTCCGGGGACAAGGCCTCCGCGGCGAGCGACGACAAGGGTTCGGGCCGGTTCGTCACCGGCGCGGACGGGGTGAGGACCTGGAAGGGGACGCTGGGCCGCACCCACACCAGCAAGACCGTGTCCTACCCGATGGAGCCCCCGGTCGGCGGCGACCACAATCCGGTCTGGCAGAACTGCAACGGCGACGTCTACACCAAACCCGTCAACAACATGAACGCGGTGCACTCGCTAGAGCACGGGGCGGTCTGGGTGACGTACAACAGCAAGGCGCCCAAGGCCGACGTCGACGCGCTGACGGCCAAGGTCAGGAAGACGCCGTACACGCTGATGAGCCCCGTCGAGGACCAGAAGGACCCGATCATGCTCTCCGCCTGGGCCCACCAGCGCACGGTGAAGAGCGCGAGCGACCCGGCCGTCGACGCGTTCTTCGCCCAGTTCGTCCAGGGCTCCCAGACGCCCGAGCCGGGGGCCGCGTGCACCGGTGGGCTGGGGCAATGAGGCACGTCGGCTGGATCGCCGGGGCAGCCGCGGCGGCGCTCGTCGCGGCCGGGGCGATCACGTACGCGGTCGCCGAGGACGCCGGGCCCACGGCGAAAGCGCCCACCGTCGACTCCGCGGACGCGGGCTTCGCCCGGGACATGGCGGTGCACCACCAGCAGGCCGTCGAGATGTCGTACATCGTGCGCGACCGCACTGAGGACGGCGAAGTGCGCCGACTCGCCTACGACATCGCGCAGACGCAGGCCAACCAGCGGGGCATGCTGCTGGGTTGGCTCGACCTGTGGGGACTGCCGAAGGTGTCCGCCGATCCGCCGATGACCTGGATGGGCATGGGTGACATGCCCCCCGGCGAGGACGGCGCGCTGATGCCCGGCATGGCGACGAACACCGAGATGAAAAAGCTCGGCACACTGCAGGGCAAGCAGGCCGAGGTCCTCTACCTCCAGATGATGACCGACCATCACAGGGGCGGCATCCACATGGCCGAGGGCTGTGTCGCCAAGTGCACGGTGGGCGTGGAGAAGAGGCTCGCGCAGGGCATGGTCGACGCACAGCAGTCGGAGATCGAGCTGATGGCCACGATGCTCAAGGAGCGCGGCGTGAAGCCGCGCGACTAGCGGGGCTCCCCGGACGGGGTCCGAAGCCCCGTTGGACCTCTCCGCACCTCCCGGTGAGAGGGCCCCGGCCCACTCGGGCCGCCTCAACCAGGCCGCAACACGGGGCGGTTCACCGAAACCGCCGCAAACCCCCACGATTCTCTGCCACTTGAGGTCTTCTTGGCCTTTTCATTCCCCTGGCATGAACCGTTCATCGCAAGAGTGGCCTCCATCGCGTGATCCATTCACCGCGCGTTCCACGCGTGGTTCTACGCGGATCGACGACCACTACATGCGAAGAACCGCATCGCAGGGGGTTTTATGAGATCCAACCGCGCCAAGGCGCGCGCCGGCGTGAGCCTGGCAGCGACACTGCCGCTCCTCACAGGCGCACTGGCGCTCGGCATACCCGCGGCCCACGCCGCGGACAACCCCGGCCGTGACGCGCTCGCGGGCACCAGGCCCGTGTGGGCGACGGCCAAGGCGGACAAGGGCGCGACCTCCAACGGCGCCCAGGTCTCCGCCCGCGTGTACCTCGCAGGCCGCGACGCCAAGGGCCTCGCCGCGTACGCGCAGTCCGTGTCGAACCCGGCATCGCCGCTGTACGGCAAGTACCTGAGCGCCAAGCAGACGCAGCAGCGCTTCGGCGCGACCAAGGCCCAGGTGGCCGCGGTGACGTCGTGGCTGAAGTCGGCGGGGCTCCAGGTCACCTCCGTCACTGCGCACTACGTCTCCGTCACCGGCGATGTGGCCGCGGCGGAGAAGGCGTTCGGCACCCAGCTGCACAACTACGCGAAGGGCTCGAAGACCTACCGGGCGCCGACGCAGACGGCCTCCGTCCCGGAGAGCCTGAAGGGTGCCGTCCTGACCGTCACCGGTCTGGACAGCGCTCCGCACAAGGCGAGCCACAAGGACGCGCTGCCCCCGCCGGACGCCGTGTTCAAGAACGCCGGGCCGTTCTCCTCGTACTACGGCTCGAACACCGCGAAGACCCTTCCCTCCGCGTACGGCACGAAGATCCCGTACGCCGTCCAGGGCTACACCGGCAAGCAGCTGCGGGCCGCGTACGGCGCCGGGAAGTACACGGGCAAGGGCGTCCGGGTGGCCATCACCGACGCGTACGCCTCGCCGACCATCGCCTTCGACGCGGCCACCTACGCGAAGAAGCACGGTGACGCCGCCTACGGCAGCGGCCGGCTGCACCAGGTGCTGCCGGACACGTACACGAAGACCGAGGAGTGCGGGGCCGCCGGCTGGTACGGCGAGGAGACCCTCGACGTCGAGGCCGTGCACGCGGTCGCGCCCGCCGCCGACATCACGTACGTGGGCGCCGCCTCCTGCTACGACGACGACCTCCTCGACTCGCTCGGCAAGATCGTCGACGGTCACCTGGCCGACATCGTCTCCAACTCCTGGGGCGACATCGAGGCGAACGAGACGCCGGACGTCGCGGCCGCCTACGACCAGGTCTTCCAGTTCGGCGCGGTCGAGGGCATCGGCTTCTACTTCTCCTCCGGCGACAACGGCGACGAGGTCGCCCACACCGGTACGAAGCAGGTCGACACCCCGGCCAACTCCGCCTGGGTGACCGCGGTCGGCGGTACCTCGCTGGCCGTCGGCAAGGGCGACAAGTACCTGTGGGAGACCGGCTGGGGCACGGACAAGGCCAACCTCTCCACCGACGGCAAGAGCTGGGTGGACTTCCCCGGCGCCTACACCTCGGGCGCGGGCGGCGGCACCAGCAAGACCGTGGCGGAGCCCTTCTACCAGAAGGGCGTCGTGCCGGACGCGCTGGCCAAGGCGAACAACGCCACCGGTAACCGCGTCGTCCCGGACATCGCGGCGATCGCCGACCCCAACACCGGCTTCAAGGTCGGCCAGACGCAGACCTTCCCGGACGGGTCGCAGCAGTACAGCGAGTACCGGATCGGCGGCACCTCGCTCGCCGCGCCCGTGATCGCTGCCGTGCAGGCGCTGTCCCAGGAGGCCCGCGGCGGCAAGGCGATCGGCTTCGCCAACCCGGCGATCTACGCCAAGAACGGGTCGAAGGTGTACCACGACGTCACGGACAACCCGACGGGCTCCGGTCTCGCCGTGGCGCGTGTCGACTTCGTCAACGGCTTCGATGCCGCGGACGGCCTCGCCACCTCGGTCCGCAGCCTCGGCAAGGACAGCTCGCTGAGCGCCGTGAAGGGCTACGACGACGTGACCGGTGTGGGCTCGCCCGCTTCCGGCTACGTCAACTCGTGGCGCCGCCGCTGACCGGCGGCCTCACGCGGTCCCGCGTCGCGCCCGTCCTCCGTCACCGGAGGGCGGGCGCGCTGCGTCCGGGCGTTCGTACCGGCGACCGAGGCCGGGAGGTGGCCGGTGCGGCGTAGGCGGCCCGGCGCGACTGCCACGTGGGGCGCCCCACACCCCCATTGTGTCGCTCTGACGATTACTGGAGTCTAGACTGGGCCCGTGCCTCAACTACGCCTCGCCCTGAATCAGATCGACTCGACCGTCGGTGATCTCGCCGCAAACGCCGAGGCGATCCTCCGTTGGACCCGGCACTCCGCCGAACAGGGAGCGCATCTGGTGGCGTTCCCGGAGATGGCGCTGACCGGGTATCCCGTCGAAGACCTCGCCCTGCGGTCCTCCTTCGTCGAGGCCTCCCGCGCCGCCCTGAGGGACCTCGCCGCGCGCCTCGCCGCCGAGGGCTTCGGCGAGCTGCCGGTGCTCGTCGGCTACCTCGACCGCTCCGAGACCGCCCAGCCGAAATACGGGCAGCCGGCCGGGTCCCCGCAGAACGCGGCGGCGGTACTGCACCGGGGCGAGGTGGCGCTCACCTTCGCCAAGCACCATCTGCCGAACTACGGCGTCTTCGACGAGTTCCGCTACTTCGTGCCCGGCGACACCATGCCGGTCGTGCGGCTGCACGGTGTCGACATCGCGCTCGCCATCTGCGAGGACCTGTGGCAGGACGGCGGCCGTGTACCGGCCGCGCGGTCCGCGGGGGCGGGCCTGCTGCTGTCGATCAACGCCTCGCCGTACGAGCGCGACAAGGACGACACCCGGCTGGAGCTGGTGCGCAAGCGGGCGCAGGAGGCCGGCTGCACCACCGCCTACCTGGCCATGATCGGCGGTCAGGACGAGCTGGTCTTCGACGGGGACTCGATCGTCGTCGCCCCCGACGGCGAGGTGCTCGCCCGGGCGCCGCAGTTCGCCGAGGGATGCGTGGTCATGGACCTCGACCTGCCGCGGGCGGACCCGGACGCGCCGGCGGGCGTGGTGGACGACGGTCTGCGCATCGACCGGCTGGTGCTGTCCGAGGAGCCGCTGCCGGCGTACGAGCCGGAGCTGACCGGCGGATACGCGGAGCGCCTCGACGACGCGGAGGAGGTCTACTCGGCACTGGTCGTGGGTCTGCGGGCGTACGTGAAGAAGAACGGCTTCCGGTCCGTGCTCATCGGTCTGTCCGGCGGTATCGACTCGGCCCTGGTCGCGGCGATCGCGTGCGACGCGATCGGCGCGGAGAACGTGTACGGCGTGTCGATGCCGTCGAAGTACTCCTCCGAGCACTCGAGGAGCGACGCGGCGGAGCTGGCACGGCGGACGGGCCTGCACTTCCGCACCGTCGCCATCGAGCCGATGTTCGCCGCCTACATGGACGCACTGGGCCTGACCGGGCTGGCGGAGGAGAACCTCCAGTCCCGGCTGCGCGGGACGCTGCTGATGGCGATCTCCAACCAGGAGGGCCACATCGTGCTGGCACCCGGCAACAAGTCGGAGCTGGCGGTGGGCTACTCGACGCTGTACGGCGACTCGGTGGGCGCGTACGGTCCGATCAAGGACGTGTACAAGACGTCGATCTTCCAGCTGGCGCGGTGGCGCAATCGCGCGGCGCAGGAACGGGGGCAGACGCCGCCCGTCCCGGAGAACTCGATCACGAAGCCGCCGAGCGCGGAGCTGCGCCCAGGCCAGGTCGACACCGACTCGCTGCCCGACTACCCGGTGCTGGACGCGATCCTCGACCTGTACGTGGACCGGGACAAGGGCGCGGACGTGATCGTGGCGGCGGGCTTCGAGCGCGAGCTGGTGGTGAAGACCCTGCGTATGGTCGACACCGCGGAGTACAAGCGCCGCCAGTACCCGCCGGGCACGAAGATCTCGGCGAAGGGCTTCGGCAAGGACCGCCGCCTGCCGATCACGAACCGTTGGCGCGAACACGCATGACACCCTCGGGGCCGCCGTCGGTCCGACGGCGGCCCCTGTCGAGCCGGGTTGCCGCGCCGCCCCGGTGAGGACGCCGGGTGGCGCTCCGCCGCCCGCCACGGCGGGAACTCCGGGGGGCGGTCGACCCGCCGGCTCCAGGGGGCGGTCGGACCCGACAGCGTCTCCACCCGAGGAGCGAAGCCCCCCGGGCGGAGGGCTTCGGGCGGATCGCGCGTGTCAGCCGTGCACGGTCTCCGCCTGCTCCGGGACATGCGTCGCGATCACACGCTCCCGGCCGCTCAGCGGGCCCCGTCGCCGGTCAACCGCGTGGGCGACCCCCGCCACGGCCAGTCCCAGGACCGCCAGGGCCGCGCCGGCGAGGGCCGGGGAGGTGACGCCGAAGCCCGCCGCGAGGGCGAGGCCGCCGATCCAGGCACCCCCCGCGTTCGCCAGGTTGAAGGCCGCCTGGTTCGCCGAGGACGCGAGGGAGGGGCCCGCGGACGCCTTCTCCATCACCATCAGCTGCAGCGGTGAGCCCGTGATGAAGGCCGCCGTGCCGAGCAGCGTCACCACGAGGGCGGCGCTCCACTGGGCACCCATGAGCAGCGGGAACAGCAACAGGACGACGACCATCGAGGTCAGGCCGCCGAACAGGGTTCCCCGCAGCGAGTGGTCCGAGAGCCGGCCGCCCACCAGATTGCCGATGGTCGCGCCGACGCCGAACAGGGCCAGCAGCAGGGTGACACTGGCGTCGGCGTAGCCCGCGGCGTCCGTCAGCATCGGTGTCACGTAGCTGTAGGCCGAGAACAGCGCGCCGAAGCCCGCCACCGTCGTGCCCAGGGCCAGCCAGACCGGCAGGGAGCGCAGGGCCACCAGCTCGCCCCTCAGGCCGCCGGACGGGGCGTGGGTGTGGTCCTTGGGGATCAGCAGGAACAGCGACGCGATCGCCGCCGCGCCGATCACGCTCACCCCCAGGAACGTGGCCCGCCACCCGAGGTCCTGGCCCATCAGGGTGGCCACCGGCACACCCGCGATGTTGGCGACCGTGAGCCCGAGGAACATCAGGGAGACCGAGCGGGCCTTGCGTTGCGGCGCCACCAGGTTCGTGGCGACGACCGCCCCGACGCCGAAGAACGCACCGTGCGGGAGACCGCTCAGGAAGCGCGCGGCCAGCAGCCAGTGGTAGTCGGGGGCGAGCGCGGACAGCGCGTTGCCCAGGACGAACAGCACCATCAGACCGATGAGGACGGTGCGGCGGGACATACGGGCCGTGAGCGCGGCGAGCAGCGGCGCGCCGATCACCACGCCCAGCGCGTACGCGGACACCAGGTGCCCGGCGGCGGGGATGGATATGCGCAGGTCGTCCGCGACGTCGGGCAGCAGCCCCATCATCACGAACTCGGTCGTACCGATGCCGAAGGCGCCCACGGCGAGGGCGAGCAGGGCCAGGGGCATGAAGGGCCTTTGCCTTTCAGGAGCAGGGTTCCGTCACCTTATAAGTTCAAGTACGGAACAAAGCATGCCGGGCCCAGTATTCCGCCGGGTTACGGCGTGGTGACCTTCACACGCGCCGCGATGGGCAGATGATCGCTGCTCGTCCGCGGCAGGGTCCACGAGCTCGTCGGTTCCACGCCCCTGACCATGATCTGGTCGATCCGCGCCATCGGGAACGACGCCGGCCAGCTGAAGCCGAACCCGCTGCCCGCCGCACCCTGTGTGGACCGCATCTGGGAGGTCACGGCGTTGAGCGAACGGTCGTTCATGGTGCCGTTGAGGTCGCCCAGCAGGATCACCTTGTCCAGCTTCTCGTCGGAGATGGCCTCACCGAGGGCGTCCGCGCTGGTGTCCCGCTCCCGCGCGGTGAATCCGGCCGCCAGCTTCACCCGCACCGAGGGCATGTGGGCGACATAGACGGCGACCCGGCCCTCCGGCGTGTTCACCGTGGCCCGCATCGCCCGTGTCCAGCCGAGCTTGATGTCCACGGGCGCGATCCCGGTCAGCGGGAACTTGCTCCACAGGCCGACCGTGCCCTGCACCGAGTGGTACTTGTACGTCGCCGCCAGCGCCTGCTCGTACACCGGCACCTCGGACGCCTTCAGCTCCTCCAGGGCCAGCACGTCCGCGCCGGAGGCCGCCACGTCACGCGCCGTGCCGTGCGGATCGGGGTTGTCCGCGTTGACGTTGTGCGTGGCGACGGTCAGATCGCCGCCGGCGCCGGTCTTGTCGCCGAACAGACCACCGAAGAGGTTCAGCCACACGACGACGGGCAGCACCAGGGCGACGAGCGCGGTCGCCGACTTGCGCACCAGCCCGAGAATCAGCAGCAACGGGATGAGGACCACACCGAGCCAGGGCAGGAACGTCTCGGTGAGACTGCCGAGATTTCCTATGGCGTTGGGGATCCGTGCGTGCATCACCATCACGAGCGCGAGGACGATCGCGAGAGCCGCCAGCACGATCCCGCGACGCCAGATGCCGCGGTCGTCGCGCAGGACGCGGTACAGGTGCCGGAGCCGGGACCCTCTGCGGTCCGGCCCCGTGCCGCCGCTGCCCGCCTCCGTCATGTACGCCTGCGCCATACGTCGCCTCACACCTTGCCGTGCACACCGTCTCCCCGCGGTTATGACCCTAGGGGATGATCGGCCCCGTTCCCTGCCGCACCCGGGCGGCCGTTCGCGGACGAGGACGGCGAAGTCGGCGTGAGAGGTTCCGGATGAGGGCACGAGTAGGGCCTTCTGTGACGAAACCCGGACACTATGACGGGGAACTGACGGGCCGTAGTCCTTCCATGACCGTGTCGACTATCTGCTCGGCGAGGCCCTTCTCCAGCTTGGCGTCCGGGCGCAGCAGGGAGCGCACGAGCATGGGTCCGACGAGGATGTCGTTCATCAGCTCGATGTCGAGGTCGTCACGCAGTTCGCCGTTCGCCTGCCCGCGGCGCAGGACCTCCAGCCCGAGCCGCCGTCTCGGGGCGACGACGGTCGCGTGGTAGGCGGCCCAGATCTTGGGGCTGGTCTTCATCTGCGCGTACACGTTGTGCAGGATCGCCGAGGAGCGACTGGCGAGCCCGCGCTGCCGCAGCGACTCGAGCAGCACCACGAGGTCGTCACGCATCGAGGTGCCGGGCAGCTCGGGGTCCGGGGGCTCGGTGGACCGCATGACGTCGACGAAGAGGTCCTCCTTGTCGCTCCACCGACGGTAGATGGTGGCCTTGCCGACGCCGGCGGTACGGGCGATGCGCTCTATGGAGAGGTCAGCGAGGGGCACACCCTCCTCGATGAGCTTCATCACCCCCTCGACGATGGCCCGTTCGACGGCCTCGCTGCGGGGGCGCCCCCGCACGGGGCAGTCCTGCTGGGTCCGGCTCTCCGCGAGGCTCACATTCGGCTCCGTCCTTGCTGCGCTGGGATGATTCTCCCCGGTGAACGCATGATCGGGCACTCGACTCCCCGAGTGCCCGGTCATGACGTGCCGTCAGTGGTCGGCGGCCACCAACTCAGGCTCCTCCTTGCCGCTCTGCGGCACGGGCGCCCTGCCGGGCAGGAACAGTGCCACGACGATCACGCCGAGCACCGCCACGCCCGCGCCGCACAGCGCCGTCACATGCATCGCGTGCAGGAACGCGTCGTTGGCCGGCGAGACGAGGGCCTTGCCGTTCGGGCCGAGCTTCGCGGCCACACCGAGCGTCGCCTCGATCGACTCGCCCGCGGTGTGCCGGACGCCCGCCGGGACGAGCGCGAGCTTGTCCTGGATCCCGTCGCGGTACGTGGCCGACAGGACCGAGCCGAGGACCGCGATGCCGAGCGCACCGCCGACCTGGCGGAAGGTGTTGCTGAGTGCGGACGCGGAGCCCGCCTTCTCGCGGGGCAGCGCCTGCATGATGACGACGCTGGTCGGCGTCATGATGTGCGCCATGCCGGTGCCCATGAGGAAGAAGATGACCTCGAGGATCCAGATCGGCGTGTCCGCCTGCAGGGTGGCGAACGCGGCCAGCATCGCGGCGATGATCACCATGCCGCCCGTGGTCGTGGCCCTGTTGCCGAACCGGTCGACCAGCAGCCGGGCGCGCGGCGCGAAGATCATCTGTGCGGCGGCCAGCGGCAGCATCAGCAGGCCCGTCTGCAGCGGCGAGTAGCCCCGCACGCTCTGGGTGTAGAAGACGGAGAAGAAGGTCACGCCCATCAGGGCGAAGAAGACCAGTGCGATCGCCGCGATGGCGGCGGAGAAGACCTTGTTCTTGAAGTAGGTGACGTCGATGGACGGGTGGTCGCTGCGCTTCTCGAAGACCACGAAGAGCGCGAGGACGGCGACACCGGCGGCTATGGTCGCGAGCACCGTGGTGTCGGTGAAGTCGGCGAGCTGGCCGCCCTTGATGATGCCGTAGACGAGCAGGACCAGGCCGACGACGGACAGGACGACGCCCACCGGGTCGATGCGGCCCGGGCTGGGGTCGCGGGAGTCGGGGACCAGCCAGATCATCAGGGCCAGGGCGATGACCACGATCGGCACGTTGATGAGGAAGACGGAGCCCCACCAGAAGTGGGCGAGGAGCAGACCGCCGGTGATCGGGCCTATCGCGATGGCGAGGCCGACACCGCCCGCCCAGATGCCGATGGCCTTGGGCTGCTCGTCACGCTCGAACACGTTCATGAGGACGGCGAGCGTGGCGGGCATGACGAAGGCCGCGCCGAGGCCCATGAGCGCACGGAAGACGATGAGCTGAGCGGGCGAACCGGACTCGGCGGCGAGCGCCGACCCCGCACCGAACACGGCCAGTCCGGCCAGCAGCATCTTCTTGCGCCCCAGGCGGTCACCCAGCAGACCCGCGGTGAACAGCAGCCCGGCGAAGACCAGGGTGTAGGCGTTGATGGCCCACTCGAGCTCGCTCTGGGTGGCGCCCAGACCGGTCGGCGCCGGAGTGGAGATCGTCTTGATGGCGACGTTCAGGATGGAGTTGTCGAGCACCACGATGAGCAGGCTGAGCATCAGCACGCCGAGAATCGCCCACCGGCGGCGGTGCACCGCCTCGGGCACACGCCGTTCCGCAGGGGCAGCAGGGGTAGTCATGGCAGAGAGCGTAGGGGAATTTCGATACGGAACGGTCTCGTATCTAAAGACTTTACGGAGACCTTAGAAAGAGACCTAGGTCCCGAGTCCGAGCACCGCCTCCCAGGACCCACGCACACCCTGCGTTCCGGGCCCGGAACGGGTCCTCCCGGGGCGCGGACGCCGTCGGCCGGCGGGCTCGGCCGACGGCCGTGCGGGGGTGAGCCACCTCGCGCGCCCCGCACTAGCCGGGCGTGGCACGAGGTGCCACCATGGGGGTGGTCCGGGGACGCCGTCAGGGCGCCTCGAGATGACAGAAGGAGCGTTGCGATGACGCAGCTCACGGCTGCCCAGGGGCAGCCCGCTCAGGGTGCGCTCAAGCCCTCCGACAGCAGCAAGGCGCTGTACGGGGGAAAGAGCACCCGCCGCATCACCGTCCGGGACATCTCCGCCGCCAAGGAGCGCGGCGAGAAGTGGCCCATGCTCACCGCCTACGACGCGATGACGGCGTCCGTGTTCGACGAGGCCGGTATCCCCGTGATGCTCGTCGGCGACTCCGCGGGCAACTGCCACCTCGGCTACGAGACCACGGTCCCCGTCACCCTGGACGAGATGACCATGCTGTCGGCCGCGGTGGTACGGGGCACCAAGCGCGCCCTGATCGTCGGCGACCTGCCCTTCGGCTCGTACCAGGAGGGCCCGGTGCAGGCGCTGCGCTCGGCCACCCGCCTGGTGAAGGAGGCCGGCGTCGGCGCGGTGAAGCTGGAGGGCGGCGAGCGCTCGCACGGCCAGATCGAACTGCTCGTGCAGTCCGGCATCCCCGTCATGGCGCACATCGGGCTGACCCCGCAGTCCGTCAACGCGATGGGCTACCGGGTGCAGGGCCGCGGCGAGGAGGCCGCCGCTCAGCTGATGCGGGACGCCAAGGCGGTGCAGGACGCCGGCGCGTTCGCCGTCGTGCTCGAGCTGGTCCCGGCGGAGCTGGCCGCGGAGGTCACCCGCGCGCTGCACATCCCGACGGTCGGCATCGGGGCCGGACCCGACACCGACGCACAGGTCCTGGTGTGGACCGACATGCTGGGACTGACCGGCGGGCGGGTGCCGAAGTTCGTCAAGCAGTACGCGGACCTGCGCCGGGTGATGGGCGACGCGGCGAAGGCGTTCGCGCAGGACGTCATCGGCGGATCGTTCCCGCTCGACGAGCACTCGGTGCACTGAGACACCGCCGGTTGCGGTGATCGACCTGCTGCGGACCGTTTCAGGCCGGTCACGCAGTTCCCGCGCCCCTCACGGGGCGCCCGACAGCCCGCCGATCTTCCCCCGTCGGCGGGCTGTCGGCGTCCTGTGGGCGAAGCGGCGGCGGCTGTCGGCGGCCTGTAGGCGGTTTGTCGGTGCCTGCTGGCACCGTGGTCCGCATGACACGAATCGACAACAAGCCCAGCGACGCCGCACCGGACGCGGCCGTCACCGTACGGGGGCTGGTCAAGCACTACGGCGAGACCAGGGCACTGGACGGTGTCGATCTCGATGTGCGCGAGGGCACCGTCCTCGGCGTGCTCGGTCCGAACGGCGCGGGCAAGACCACCCTGGTCCGCTGCCTGTCCACCCTCATCACCCCCGACTCCGGCCACGCCACGGTCGCCGGCTTCGACGTCGTCCGGCAGCCGCGGCAGACGCGGCGCGTGATCGGCCTCACCGGCCAGTACGCCTCGGTCGACGAGAAGCTCTCCGGGTTCGAGAACCTGTACATGATCGGCCGGCTCCTCGATCTGCCCCGCAAGGAGGCCCGGGCCCGTGCGGACGGTCTCCTGGAGCGGTTCTCCCTCACGGAGGCGGCCAAGCGCCCGGCCTCCACGTACTCCGGCGGTATGCGGCGCCGGCTGGACCTCGCCGCCTCGATGATCGGCCACCCGGCCGTCCTCTACCTCGACGAGCCGACCACCGGTCTCGACCCGCGCACCCGCAACGAGGTGTGGACCGAGGTCAAGCGGATGGTCGCCGAGGGCGCCACCGTGCTGCTCACCACCCAGTACATGGAGGAGGCCGAGCAACTGGCCTCCGAGCTGACCGTCATGGACCGCGGCAAGGTCATCGCCGGCGGCCGCATCGACGAGCTGAAGGCCCGGGTCGGCGGCCGTACGCTGCGCATCCGCCCGGCCGACCCCCGCGAACTGCACCCGACCGCCACGGCGCTCGACGAGTTCGGCCTCACCGGTCCCGGCAGCGCGACCGTGGACACCGAGAGCGGCACCGTCCTCGTCCCCGTCCTCAGCGACGAACAGCTGACCGCGGTCGTCGGCGCGGTCACCGCCCGCGGCATCACGCTCGCCGGCATCACCACCGAACTGCCCAGCCTGGACGAGGTGTTCCTGTCGCTCACCGGCCACAAGGCCAGTGCCCCGCAGGACGCGTCCAACGCCCTTGAAGAGGTCGCCGTATGAGCTCCGCCACCCTGACCGCCCCCGCCGCCCAGGTCTTCGAGGGCCGGATCGGGCTGCGCGCCAACCTCCGCCACATCGGCGCCCTGGTCCGGCGCAATCTGCTGTGGATCCGGCAGGACCCGGAGTCGATGTTCGACGCGGTGCTGATGCCGATCGTCTTCACCCTGCTGTTCGTGTTCGTCTTCGGCGGCGCGATCGCGGGCACCCAGAACCGTGACGCCTACGTCAACTACGTGGTCCCCGGCCTGATGGCGATGATGGGCATGAACATCGCCATGGGGGTCGGGACCGGCTTCAACCAGGACTTCCAGACGGGAGTGATGGACCGCTTCCGGTCCCTGCCGATCGCCCGCTTCTCCGTGCTGATCGCCAAGATCACGGTGGAGATCGGCCGCATGCTGGTCGCCACCGCGGTGCTCCTCACGGTCGGTTTCGTCCTCGGCCTGTCCGTGGCGAACGTGCCGGGGCTGTTCGCCGCCATCGGTCTGTCGATGGTGTTCGGCTTCGGCATCATGTGGATCTTCCTCACCATGGGCGTCGTGATGAAGAACGCCCAGGCCATCCAAGCGATGGGGTTCCTCGTGCTGATGCCTCTGCAGTTCGGATCGTCCATCTTCGCGCCCACGAGCACCATGCCCGGCTGGCTCCAGGCCTTCACCGACTACAACCCGCTGTCCTCGCTGGCGGACGCCGCCCGCGGCCTGATGAACGGTGGACAGCCCATCGGCCACGACGTGATGGTGACGGTGCTCTGGTCGGTCGTCCTGACGGCGGTCATGGCCCCGATCGCCATCCGCAAGTTCACCACCAAGGCCTGACACCACCGGCACGACGGCAGGACCGCGTCACACCAGGGTGACGGCCTCCTCATAGGGGAGGCCGTCACCCTCCGTGTATGCCGCCTCGTACGCCGCGTCGCCCAGCAGCGCCCGCACGCGCGTCTCCGCCTCGGCGCGGATCTCACGCTCCGACGGGGCCCGGAAGTGACCGGGGGGCAGCAGCCGGTCGGCGGCGCCCAGGCACCGGGCCGCGTCCAGGACGCGGGTCCCGCCGTCGACTTCGGCGAGCACGATCGCCGCGATGCACAGATGCACGGACGGCAGATGCGGCGCGACCACCCGGGTCATCCGGTCCGAGGCCCGCTCGAGGGCGGTGCGCACCTTGCCCGCGGCGTCCTCGTACCGCTCCTCGACCGTGTCCAGCCAGGCCTCCAGGCCGAGCACGATGCTGTCGAAGAGCACAAAGGTGACGGCTCCGAAGTCCCGGCGCAGCAGCTCGAGTTGCTCGCGGGCCTCGGTGACCCGCGCGGTGCGGCCGAGCCACATCGTCAGGAAGAGGCGGGCGGCCGGCATGGCGTCGTTGTGCGAGCCGTGGCCGTCCTCGACGACCCGGCGCAGCAGCCGCTCGCCCCGCTCGGTCTCCCCCGCGTCCAGCAGCACGCTGCCCAGACGGGCGTCGAGGACGGCCATCTGGGAGTGGGCGCCGAGCTGTTCGGCGTACGCTCGGGCGGCCTCGAAGTCGGCGGCGGCGAGCAGGAAGTCGCCACGGCGTTCGTGGGCCTCACCGCGGGCGGACAGGGCCTCGGCGGCGCCCCAGGCGTCGTCGATCCGGCGGAAGATCTCCAGTGCCTCGTCGGCGTCCCGGGTCGCGTCCCCCGCCCAGGTACTGCGGTTGGCGAGGACGTTGGCCCGCATCTGGAGGGTCTGGCCCAGCTCCCAGGTGTAGCCGAGCTCGCGGCACGTGCGCACGGACTCGTCGATGACCTCCCGCATACGGTCGAGGTCGGCGGTGAACAGGACGGCGAAGAACCAGAGGAATCCGGGCATTCGGCAGGTCTGCGGCTGGCCCGGCCGGTAGGTCTCGCTGATGACTCTCAGCTTCTCCTTCGCCTGCATCGTCTCCCACGCCCTGTGGTCCATGTCCATGCAGGCGAGGTGCACGAGATGCGCACCGCGCCGGGCCTCCGCCAGGATCTCCGGGCGCATGGGCGGCGGGTTGTCGGTGCACGTCTCGGCGATGTCGGGCACCGGGCGCGCGGGCGGCGTGAAGGGGTCGGGGCCCATGGCGATGACGGCGGTGGACCAGGTGCGGGCCTCGGTGCGCTGATCGTGCATCTGCCAGTACCAGGACAGGGACAGGAGCAGGCAGAGCGCCTCGTGCTCGTCGCGGGTCGCGACGGCGCGGCGCAGGGCGGTGCGCAGGTTCTCGTACTCCAGCTCCAGCCGCTCGATCGCGGCGCGCTGCCCGGACGCACGCAGCAGCGGATCGGTGGTGCGGGCCAGTTCGCGGTAGTACGTGAGATGGGCGCGCTCGGCATCGGCCCGCTCGCCGGACTCGTCGAGCCGCTCGCCCGCGTACTCGGCGACGGTCTCCAGCAGCCGATACCGCATCTCCCCGCCGCCCGAGGGCGCCGCCACCACCAGGGACTTGTCGACGAGGGAACCGAGCACCTCCAGCGCGGCGGGCCCGCACACGGCCTCGGCCGCGGTGAGGTCGCAGCCGCCGGAGAAGACGGACAGCCGGCGCAGCACCGTGCGCTCGTGCCGGTCGAGGAGATCCCAGGACCAGTCGACGACGGCCCGCAGGGTCTGCTGCCGCGGCAGTACGGTGCGGCTGCCGGAGGTGAGCAGCCGGAAGCGGTCGTCGAGCCGGTCGGCGATCTGTCGCGGCGACAGCATCCGCAGCCGGGCCGCCGCCAGTTCGATGGCGAGCGGCAGGCCGTCCAGGCGCCGGCAGATCTCGGCCGTGGCCTCGGGGTCGTCCTCGATCCGGAAGTCCGGCCGGGCGGCGGCGCCCCGGTCGGCGAGCAGTTCCAGCGCGTAGGGCTGAGGCAGCGGTTCGACCGGCCGCAGGGACTCCCCCGGTACGCCCAGGGGTTCCCGGCTGGTGGCGAGCACCGTCAGCCCCGGGCAGTGCTGGAGGAGGTGCTCGACGAGCCGGGCGGCGGCGTCCACGACGTGCTCGCAGTTGTCGAGGATGAGCAGCATGCGCCGCCGCGCGCAGTGCTCGGCGAGCCGGACGAGGGGGTCGTCGTGGCGTTCGGCGACGGCACGCATCTCCTCGGCGCCGGCGCCGCGCAGCACGGTCTCGCGCGCCCCGACCGCGGTGAGCACGGCCTCGGGCACGGCCTGGGGGTCGTCCACCGGCGCGAGCTCCGCCAGCCACACCCCGTCCGGTGCCAGATGCGTCACCGCCTCGGCCGCCTCCTGCGACAGGCGGGTCTTCCCGGCTCCGCCGGGCCCCAGCAGCGTGACGAGCCGGGCGGCGGCGAGATCCGCCCGCAGGGTGGTGATATCCGTGTCCCGCCCGACGAAGGAGGTGAGGCGGGCACGGAGGTTGCCGGGTGGCGCGGGTGCCGCAAGGGCGCCTTCGGGTGCGGGCGCGCGGGGGTGCGGCGGGGCGTGGGACGGCACCGCGTCCGGGGTCCGCAGCAAGTCACCGTGCAGCGACCGCAGTTCCGGCCCGGGGTCGGAACCCAGCCGGTCCGCGAGCAGCTGCCGTACCTCCTCGTAGGCGGCCAGGGCCTCGGCCGGACGGCCCGCGTCGCGCAGGGCGCGCAGACGCAGCGCCTGGAGCGGCTCGTCCAGGGGATGGAGGTCGCACAGAGCGGTCAGCTCGGGCAGGTACTGCTCACCGTGCCCGAGGGCGAGGGCGGCGGTCAGACGGGCGCGGCGCACATCGAGGCGGCGGGCATCCCAGCGGGCCGCCTCGGCCGTGCGGTCCGGGAGGTCGGCGAGGGCGGGCCCGTGCCACAGGGCGAGGGCGTCGTCGAGGACGGCCGCCGCCTTCGCGGGGTCGCCGTCGGCCAGGGCGGCCGTGCCCTCCGCGGCGAGCCGCTCGAAGCGGTGCAGGTCGACGTCGTCCGGAGCGGCGGCCAGCCGGTAGCCGCCGTCCACCGACTCCACCGTGTCCGCCCCGAGCGTCCGCCGCAGCCGCCCCACCAGCGCCTGCAGGGCGCCGCCGGCATCGGCGGGCGGATCGTCGTCCCACACCTCGTCGACGAGGAGGGCGGCGGGTGCGGCCCGGCCGGGTCGCAGGGCGAGAACGGTCAGCAGTGCACGCAGCCGTGCCCCGCCGACCGGGACGGGGCTGCCGTCGGCGCGGAGTGCCTGGGTGGTGCCGAGAATGCGATAGCGCACGGGGTCCATTGTCTCCGGGGCCGACGGTGGGCCGCCTCCGGGTTTCGGACTCGCGTGGAACAGGGTGCGGCAAAGGACGGGTGGGCTCCTTGCGGGCCGGGAACGCGCGCACCGATGGGCACGTCCGCGGCGCCGTGCGCGGACTCGCCCCGGCCGGCGCTCGTCGTGCCCGCCGGCTCGGCGACAGCCCGTCCTCGGGCCGGAACCCGGAGCAGGCCACGAGACGTTTCTCCCTCGTCACCGGTACGGTCGACCCGCCAGCGCTGTCACTGACGCACCCAGGAGTCCCATGACCACCGCCGCAACCCGCCACAGCGACCGAAGGGTCAGCCCCGTCTTCGTCGGGATCCTGGCCGTGACGGCGGTCACCGGATGGGCCACCTGGAGCGGCTTCGCCGAGCAGCCCGGTGTGGCCGTCTTCCTGTTCGTGACGGCCGCCTGGATCGTGTCGCTGTGCCTGCACGAGTACGCGCACGCCCGCACCGCCCTGCACAGCGGCGACATCTCGGTCGGCGCGAAGGGCTATCTCACGCTCAATCCGCTGAAGTACACACACGCCCTGCTGAGCATCGTGCTGCCGGTGATCTTCGTGATCATGGGCGGGATCGGCCTGCCGGGCGGTGCGGTGTTCATCGAGCGCGGCCGTATCCGGGGGCGCTGGCGGCACAGCCTGATCTCCGCGGCCGGCCCTCTGACGAACGTGCTGTTCGCCCTCGTGTGCACAGCCCCGTTCTGGCTGCACGCCCTGGACGGTGTGCCGCAGGACTTCCGGTTCGCCCTGGCCTTCCTCGCGCTGCTCCAGGTGACGGCCGCGATCCTGAACTTCCTGCCGGTGCCGGGCCTGGACGGCTACGGGGTGATCGAGCCCTGGCTGTCGTACAACGTCAAGCGGCAGGTGGAACCCTTCGCCCCGTTCGGCCTGTTGTTCGTGTTCGCGCTGCTGTGGGTCCCGTCGGTCAACAACGTCTTCTTCGACGCGATCGACTCGATCCTGAACGGCATGGGCATCGACGACTTCGACCGCTACTGCGGCCAGGAGCTCTACCGCTTCTGGCAGGGCACCAACGATTTCTGCCAGGTCACTCGCTGACCGAGCGGCTCCGGGCCCCCCTGCCGCGCCGCAGGTAGTACCAGGCCATGTTGGACGACAGCCCCGCGAGCAGCACCCAGACGATCCCGAGCCAGCTGCCCTTGGCGAAGGCGACGACGGCCGCGGCGATCGACAGGACGCACACGGCGATGGTGTAGAGGGCGAGGCGGGGCATGGGGGTCGGCTCCTGACGGACGGCGGTCGTACGGCGTCCAGTGTCCCCCATGCCCTTGCGCCGGCTACACGTCGGTCACCCTCAGGCCCGCGTGCGCCTTGTACCGCCGGTTGACGGAGATCAGGTTCGCCACGAGGGCCTCGACCTGGTGGGCGTTGCGCAGCCGGCCCGCGAAGATCCCACGCATGCCGGGGATGCGTCCGGCGAGGGCCTGGACGATCTCCACATCGGCGCGCTCCTCGCCGAGGACCATGACGTCGGTGTCGATCTGCCCGACCTCGGGGTCCTCCAGGAGCACGGCGGACAGATGGTGGAAGGCGGCGGTGACCCGCGAGTCCGGCAGCAGCGCGGCGGCCTGCTCGGCGGCGCTGCCCTCCTCCGGCTTGAGCGCGTACGCGCCCTTCTTGTCGAAGCCGAGCGGGTTCACGCAGTCGACGACGAGCTTGCCCGCCAGCACCTCGCGCAGGGACTCGAGCGTCTTGCCGTGGCCCTCCCAGGGCACGGCGACGATCACGATGTCGCTGCGCCGGGAGGCCTCGGCGTTGTCGGCACCCTCGACGCCGTGGCCGATCTCCTCGGCGGCGGCCTGCGCGCGCTCCTCGGCACGCGAGCCGATGATCACCTGCTGGCCGGCCCTGGCGAGCCGGTAGGCGAGGCCCTTGCCCTGCGGCCCGGTCCCGCCGAGCACGCCGACGACGAGCCCGGAGACGTCGGGAAGGTCCCAAGGGTCCTTGGCGGGGGCCTTGGCTGCACTGTCGGTAGAGGTCATGGGCCGACTCTACGTGCGCCGCCGCCCCACCCGCCGCTCAGGCGAGAGCGGCCACCGGGACACGGCGGAAGGCGATCGTCTCGTACGCGCCGAAGTCGCCCGTCTCGTAGAGCAGGCCGACGGTGTCGGCGTCGGCGCGGACGAGGTCGCAGTAGCCGGCCGGCAGCCCGTCGACGGTGTACCCGGGCCGCCAGGTGACGCCGGCGTCGATGGAGACGCGCACGGTCATCAGGGCCCGGGCGGCGGGGTCCGCGGGGCCGGAGAAGAGCAGCAGGTCGGGGTCGCGGAGCTGGAGGACGCTGCCCTGGCAGACGGGGGCGACGAGCCCGGCCTGCGGGCGGAAGGGCCTGACCAGGGTCCGGCCGCCGTCCTCCGAGTGGGCGTCGGCGCGGTGGCCGGGCGACCGGGAGTCGGTGCGGGTGTTGAAGTAGACGCGTCCGTCGGGGAGTTCGGCGGCGGACGTCTCGTTGACGTTGATGTAGCCGTCCGTGTTCTCGTCGACGTAGCCGAGGTACCAGTTCTCGCCGCGGTCGTCGCTGAGCAGGCAGTGGCCCGTGTAGTACTTCGACTCGGTACCGGTGTCGGTGCCCGAGGGCGGGAGGCTGTGGTTGCCTGGGACGACGATCCGGCCGGTGCCCAGCTGGAGGCCGTGGCCGGGGGTGGTGGCGTACCACCGCCAGTCCTCCCTCTTCACCTGCGCGGTGATCTCGCGCGGCGCGGACCAGCCGAGCCCGTCGTCGTCGCTGTGCTGCACCCAGACGCGGCGCCCGTCCTCGGGGCCTACCTGTCCGCGCATGACGGCGTCCTCGGTCGCCGTGCCGGCCGCGCGGACGTGGACGAGCAGGACGCGACCGGTGTCCAGGACGACCGGGGCGGGGTTGCCCGCGAGGCCGGAGCCGTTGCGGGCGACGGTGAGCAGCGGGCCCCAGGTGCGGCCGCCGTCCGTGGACCGCCGCAGCACGATGTCGATGTGCCCGTGGTCCGCGGCGGAGTCCACCCGTCCCTCGCAGAACGCGAGAAGGGTGCCGGTCCCCGTGGCGACTACGGCGGGGATCCGGTAACTGGCGTAGCCCTCGAGGCCGGCGTGGAAGGGAACGGAGGCTTCGGTCATGGAGGCTCCTCGGCCTGTTTGTCACGGTTCGTCCGTCGGGCTCTGTGCCCGACGGCTGGGCTCCCTGCCCGGGTCGGGCGAATTCGGAGTGAACTCCGGGTCACGAGTCGCCGGTTGCGGCAGGATGCTTCCGTATGGACGCCGTACGGGTCGCGTTGCTGCGGGAAGTGCTCGCCGGGACCGAGTGGCCGGAGGCCACGCGGCAGTTCGCGGGGACCCTGCGCGGATCCGTGGTGTCGTACGGGGGCGGGCTGCTGCTCGTGGGCACCGAGGAGTACGAGCCCTGGCATCTGGCGGCCCATCTGGTCGACGAGGCGGCCTGGTCGGGCACACCGGAGCTGTCCCCGACACTGGTACGGCACTCCGCGCGGGCCACGGATCCGGCGCATCTGGCCGTCGGCCCCGGACGGCTGTCGGCGGCACGGCGCGGGGAGACGCTGCTGGTGGTGTCGCCCGCCGCCGCGGGAGCCGGGCTTCTGGAGCGGGTCCACGACGCACGGCGGGCCGGGGCGACGGTCCTTGCGCTGGACACCGGGGACCGCGACCTCGCGGCCATGGCGCACGAGTCGCTGACGGTGCCGCAGGACACGGACCTCGACCTGGACACGGTGCAGCACCTGGTGAGCGCCGCGGCCGGGGAGAACTCGCTGCCGGCCCCCCGCGGCCGCCGGCGTCTGCGCGACCGCCTGTCCCGCCTGGCCGATCAGCTGACGTCTCCCCCGCCACCGCGATGGTGATCGCCGGGAAAACCGGTTGCCCCGGGCGCCGGGTCCGCTGAGCATGACCCGTCGTGACCGACGACACCCAGGCTCCCCCCGCACCACCCACGGCGCCCGAGGACGCGACCGCCGGCCTCTCGGCCCGCCGCTCCCCGAAGTCCCGCTCCCTGCTCCCCGATCTCGCGCCGTGGCACGCGTCGGCGGACTTCCGCAGGCTGTGGCTGTCCGGTCTGATCAGCAACTTCGGCACCTTCCTCACCTTCGTCGCGGTGCCGGTGCAGGTGAAGGATCTCACCGGCTCCGCGGCGGCCGTGGGCGCGATCGGCGCCGTGGAGCTCGTGCCGCTGATCGTCTTCGGTCTGTACGGCGGCGCGCTCGCGGACGCCCACGACAAACGGAAGCTGATCCTGTCCACCGAGGCGGGGCAGGGGCTGCTGTCCGCGGTGCTGCTGGTGAACGCGCTGCTGCCGCGGCCCGCCGTCTGGCCGCTGTACCTCGTCGCGGCCCTCGCCTCCGCCCTCGGCGCCCTCCAGCGGCCGGCACTGGACTCGCTCATCCCGCGGATCGTGGCGCACGAGCACCTCCCGGCCGCCGCCTCGCTCAATTCGCTGCGCTGGACGGTCGGCGGGGTCGCGGGCCCGGCGCTGGCGGGTGTGGTGGTCGCCTTCGCCGGACTCGGCGCGGCGTACGGGGCCGACGTCGTGACCTTCGTGGTCTCCGTCGTCCTGTGTCTGCGGCTGGCCGCGTCACCCGCCGCCCACGAGGCGGCGAAACCCTCGCTGCGGTCGATCGCGCAGGGCGCGCGCTATGCGTGGAACCGCAAGGAACTGCTCGGGACGTACGTCATCGACCTCGCCGCGATGTTCTTCGCGATGCCGCTGGCGGTGCTGCCGTTCCTCGCGGACGAACTGCGGGCCGAGTGGTCGCTCGGGCTGATGTACGCCGCCGTGCCGGCCGGATCGCTGCTGGTGTCGCTGACCGGCGGCTGGACGTCGCGGATCCACCGGCACGGCCGGATGGTGGTCCTCGCGGCCGCCGGCTGGGGGCTCGCGATCGCGGCGGCGGGCCTCATGCGGAACGTCTGGCTGGTGCTGCTCTTCCTGGCGCTCGCGGGCGGTTTCGACATGGTCAGCGGGATCTTCCGGGGAGCGATGTGGAACCAGACGATCCCCGACGGGCTGCGCGGCCGCCTGGCCGGCATCGAACTGCTGTCGTACTCGGTGGGCCCGCAGCTGGGCCAGGTCCGCGCCGGTGGCATGGCCGCCTGGCGAGGTGTGCGCATGTCGGTCTGGTCGGGCGGCCTGCTGTGCACGGGCGCGGTGGCCCTGCTGGCTCTGTGCCTTCCCGGCCTGATGCGCTACGACGTCCGTACGAACGAGCACGCGCTGCGGCTGAGGGCCGAGCGGACGGGGACGGCGGGCTGAGAGCCACGTCCCCGTCCGCCCCGACCGCTCGGTCGTCTCAGTCTTCCTCCCGCTCCGCCGCGGGTGTGTCGTGCCAGCGGGGATCCGTCTCCCACTCCTCGTTCCGCTCGCGCGCGATCTCCATCGCGTGCTCCGCCTCCTCACGGGACGTGTACGGCCCGAAGCGGTCCTTCGCGGGGCACTCGGGTCCCTCCTCGACCTTGTGGTGGGCCAGGCAGTAGTACCACTCGCCCGGCTTCCCGGCCGTCCGCTTCTTGAACAGCGCCATCGCAGGAGCTCCTTTCACCAGGGCCATGTTCCCGCACAGCCGCTGGTTAGACTCGCTGGCATGTCTGGCCAGTCGCTGCTCGTACCAGGAGAGCTGTCTCCCACCCGTTCCGTCCCCGGAAACATCCGCCGCCCGGAGTACGTCGGCAAACCCTCGCCGACCCCGTACAACGGTCCCGAGGTGCAGACGCCCGAGACCATCGAGGCGATGCGCGTCGCCGGCCGGATCGCGGCGCGGGCGATGGCCGAGGCCGCGAAGATCATCGCCCCGGGAGTCACCACGGACGAGCTGGACCGGGTCGCGCACGCATACATGTGCGACCACGGCGCCTATCCGTCGACGCTGGGCTACCGCGGCTTCCCCAAGTCGCTGTGCACCTCGCTCAACGAGGTCATCTGCCACGGCATCCCGGACTCCACCGTCCTGCGCGACGGCGACATCATCAATCTCGACGTGACGGCGTACATCGGCGGTGTGCACGGCGACAACAACGCCACCTACCTCGTCGGTGACGTGGACGACGAGTCCCGGCTGCTGGTCGAGCGGACCCGCGAGTCCCTCGACCGCGCGATCAAGGCCGTCAGGCCCGGCCGCCAGATCAACGTCATCGGGCGGGTCATCGAGTCGTACGCCAAGCGGTTCGGATACGGCGTGGTGCGGGACTTCACCGGGCACGGCATCAACTCGTCGTTCCATTCCGGGCTGATCATCCCGCACTACGACAGCCCGCACGCCACCACCGTGATGCAGCCCGGGATGACCTTCACCATCGAGCCCATGCTCACGCTCGGCACGCACGAGTACGACATGTGGGACGACGGCTGGACCGTGGTGACGAAGGACCGCAGGCGCACCGCCCAGTTCGAGCACACCCTGGTCGTCACGGACACCGGGGCGGAGATCCTGACCCTGCCCTGAGACACACCGCGCGTACCCGAAAGAGCCCGCTCCGCCCGACGGAGCGGGCTCTTTCATGTGGCTGCGTCCGTATCAGTGGGTAGGGTTTTCCCGACAAGGTGTCGGCAAGATGCTGGAGGCCCCATGACCCCGCCGGACGCGTCCCCCACGGCGTTCTCCTCGCTCCTGCGCAGCGCCTCGCTCGAGCAGCACCACGAGGCGAACACCTCGGCGTTCATCACCGACCTGCTCGGCGGCAGGCTCGGGGTCGAGGCGTACACGCGGTACACCGAGCAGCTGTGGTTCGTGTACGGGGCCCTGGAGGCAGGGGCCGAACGGCTTGCCGGCGACCCGGTGGCGGGCCCCTTCGTACGGCCGGAGCTGTTCCGGCGGACCGCACTGGAACGGGACCTCGCCCATCTGCGCGGGCCCGGCTGGCGGGCGGGCCTCACCGCGCTGCCGGAGACCCGGACGTACGCGGCGCGCGTGCGGGAGTGCGCCGGGGGATGGCCCGGCGGCTACGTCGCCCACCATTACACCCGCTATCTGGGCGACCTCGCGGGCGGCCAGATCATCCGCGACACGGCGGAGAAGACATGGGGTTTCACTCGAAAGGGTGATGGGGTCCGGTTCTATGTCTTCGAGGGGATCCCCAATCCGGCGGCGTTCAGGAAGGGGTACCGCACGCTCCTGGACGAGGTCCCGGCGGACGAACTGGAGAAGCAGCGGATCGTCGCCGAGTGCAAGCGGGCGTACACCCTCAACACCGCCGTCTTCCGGGCTCTGGGCGAGGAGTTCCCGCTGAGCGCTTAGGCCGTGCCGGGGTGGCCGACGATCGGGGGTGACCGGGGTCGGCGGAGCGACTGCGTACCGATGACGGACAGCAGCCGCAGCTTGTCGTGGCTCTCGGTGCCCGGGGCGGCGGTGGAGACGAGCAGGTTCCCCCGACGCCCGGCGCGGCGCGTTCCACATGCCCGGCGGGCTCTGGCACATGGGCGGCCCTCCCGGCGAGCAGAAGCTGTACAGCCGGTTGCGCAGCACCGATGGTGCCCGGCGCACCCGGGAGATCCCCGAGGAACTCGTGCACCGTCCCGGCCCGGGCGCAGCGCCGTGGCCCGCCCTCCGGTCCGGCGGTTCACGACGGGGGCTCGCTCAGTGGCGGCGGGCTCCGTGCGGTTCCGGTGCGGGGTTCGGCGGCGTCGCGTCGGCCGTCAGATGCACGAGGAGAGCGAGGGAGCGGGCGGACTCGGTGCCGGGGTCCGCGTGGAACAGGACGAGCACCTGGCCCTCAGTGCCGGTGACGGCCAGCTTCTCGTAGCTCAGCTCCATCGGGCCGACCTGTGGGTGGTGGAGGACGGAGGAGCCGCTCGCCCGCGGGGCGACGTCGTGCCGGGCCCACAGGCGCCGGAACTCCTCGCTGCGCACCGACAACTCCCCCACCAGCTGCGCGAGATGTGCGTCACGGCTCTCGGGTCCTGCGAGCGCCCGGACCGAGGCGACGGTTCCGGCGGCGATCCTCGCCCAGTCGTCGCCGTAAAGGGCCCGGACCTCGGGGTCGAGAAACGCCGAGCGCAGTGCGTTCTCGCCCGGCCGATGGGCGGAGGACAGCGCGGTGGCCAGGTCGTTGGCCACCAGGACGTCCTGGTAGCGGCCGAGGACGAGGGCCGGGACACCGGTCAGCGACAGCACGAGCCGGCGGGTCCCCGCCGGTACCCGCTCCGGGCGGCGGCGCCCCGGGCGTCCGCGGGGCACGGGGGTGGCGAGCTGATGCAGATACGCGGTCGCCTCCGCACCGAGGCCGAGCGCACGGGCGAGGGCGTCCAGGACCTGGGCGGAGGGGTGGTGGTCCCGGCCCTGCTCCAGCCGGAGGTAGTACTCGGCCGAGATGCCCGCCAGCTGGGCGACCTCCTCACGGCGCAGCCCGGGCACCCGGCGCCGGCTTCTGTCGGCCGGACCGAAGTCCTCGGGACGCAGGAGGTCACGGCGGGCGCGGAGATAGGCGCCCAGCTCGTTGGACGGACTCATGTCCTCCACGGTAATCGGGCCGTCGACCCCGAGCCTGGCCCCCGTGGCACCCCTGTCGGCAGGGCCCTGGCCGGCGCCCCCGAGGCGGTCGACGGTGGTGACGAGGCCGCCGCGCCCGGCGCGCCCACCGACGGCTCACGCAGAACGGCACCCTCATGACCTACGACCACCCCCGCTGGACCACCCCCTTCACCCGTGACACCACGGCCGACGAGGTCCTCGCCGGCGTCGATCTGAGCGGAAGGCGCGCGGTCGTCACCGGCGGCGCCTCCGGCATCGGCATCGAGACCGCCCGCTCGCTGGCCCGCGCGGGCGCCGAGGTGACCCTCGCGGTTCGGGACACCTCCGCCGGACGGAAGGTCGCCGACGAGATCGCGGCGGACGGCAGCGGAGCCCGGGTGGACGTCGCCCCGCTGGAGCTGACGGACCGCGCCTCCGTCGCCGCCTTCGCCCGCGCCTGGACCGGTCCGCTGCACATCCTCGTCAACAACGCCGGTGTGATGGCGGTACCCGAGCTGCGCCGCACCCGTGAGGGCTGGGAGCTGCAGTTCGCCACCAACCACCTCGGCCACTTCGAACTGGCCCGGTCCCTGCACCCCGCGCTGGCCGCGCAGGGAGCGCGGATCGTCTCGGTCAGTTCGAACGCCCACCACCGCTCGCCCGTCGTCTTCGACGACATCCACTTCGAGCACCGCGCCTACGACCCCTGGCTGGCCTACGGGCAGTCCAAGACCGCCGGCGTCCTGTTCGCCGTGGAGGCGGGCCGACGCTGGGCGGACGACGGGATCACGGCGAACGCGCTGATGCCGGGCGGCATCCGCACCGCGCTCCAGCGCCACCAGGAGGGCGCCGCGATGTCCCCGGAGGTCAGGGAGATCTTCGACTCCTACCCGTGGCGCACCGCCCGGCAGGGCGCGGCCACCTCCGTCCTGCTCGCGGCGTCTCCCCTGGTCGAGGGGGTCACCGGGCGCTACTTCGAGAACTGCAACGAGGCACTCCCCCTCGACCCGGCGCTCGCCGGCCGCTCCGGCGAGCCCTCGGGGGTGGCGCCGCACGCCCTGGACCCGGACGCCGCGGCGCGTCTGTGGGAGGTCTCCGCACGGACACTCGGCGACTGATCCGCGCGCACCGCGGGCACGGGGGCACCGCCGCCCGTGGGCCCGCGGGGTCGCCCCCGCGGGCCCGGCGGCTTGGGCGGTCGGCACCGTCCGCGGCCGGGACGGTCAGCGCTCCAGGAACACCCGGCCGCCGACCTCCACCCATCCTTCGGGCTGCGGTGCCGTCAGGATCTGGGAGCCCGTTCCCTGACGGATGTTGAGCGCTCGACCGAGACGGTCGGTGAGCAGCAGCGCCGCCGCGCCGGTCGCCTCGTCCTCGTCGATGCCGTCGTCCCGGCCGGGGAAGGCCCGGGCGCGTACTCGGCCCGCGGCCTCGTCCTCCCACGCCCAGGCGTAGATCCACTCCCCCGGCGGCGGCACCGCGAGCGCGTCCACCTCGCTCGCGGTCGCGTGCCGGCGCAGCGTACGCGGCGGCGCCCACTCCGGGCGGGCCTCGATCCAGCTGAACTCGCCGTCCGCGCGGGCGCCCACGACCCCCGCCGGTGTGACGAGTTCGGGCACGTCGAGCAGCCATGCCGTGCCGACGCAGGGGTGCCCGGCGAACGGCAGCCGCAGCGTGGGCGTGTAGATGTCGATGGCACCGCGCTCGGGGTCGTCGACGAACACGGTCTCGCTGAAGCCGATCTTGGCGGCGAGCGCCTGGCGGTCACCCCGGTCGGGAACCGTCGAACCGTCGCGGACGACGGCGAGTTCGTTGCCGTGGCCGCCGTCCGGCCCGCAGAAGACGCGCAGCACGTCGTAGTCAGTCACGCGGGCATTCAAACATCGCGCGCCGGGCGAACGCGTCCCAGGCGGCGGTCCCTCCGGCCAGGGGCCAGGAGCGGGTGCGTCCGCGCCGCGAAAACTGTTTGCCCCGGCCCCGGGCCACCCCCCGTTGGGCCCCTCTTGACCGGTCCTTGGGGTTCGTTTTGAGTCGGCGTAATCAAGCCGTTTCTGTGATCTTTTCGTGAGCGTCGAATTGCCACCCGGGTGGGTGCAGGTGAGGTAAGGCTCAGGTAACTTAGGTCAGCCTCACCACACCGTTTCCGCTTGGAGCCTGTATGCGAGCCGTCCGACTCACCGTCACCGCCGCCGCCACGGTGGCCGCTCTGACCGCCATCACGGCCTGCACGGCGAAAAGCGACGCCAAGGACGGTGACGCGATCCAGGTGACCGCCGCCGACTCCAAGTGCGACACCTCCGCCAAGTCGACTCCGGCGGGCCAGGTCACCCTGCAGATCGAGAACAAGGGCTCCAGGGCCACCGAGGTCGAGATCCTCTTCCCGGACGACCGGATCGTCTCGGAGAAGGAGAACATCGGACCGGGCACCAAGTACACGCTGACGGCCGAGGTCAAGGCCGGCTCGTACGAGATCGCCTGCCGCCCGGGCATGAAGGGTCACGGCGTACGCCAGAAGCTCACGGTCACGGGCGGCTCGGCCGCCGAGCGGAACCCGAAGCTGGACAAGGCCGTCGCCGACTACCGCCAGTACGCCCAGGACCAGGCCGACGAGACGCTGCCGCGTGTCGAGACCTTCGCCAAGGCCGTCAAGGACGGCGACCTCGAGGCCGCCAAGAAGGCCTATGCGACCTCCCGCATCGGATGGGAGCGCACCGAGCCGGTCGCCGAGTCCTTCGGTGACATCGACCCGAAGGTCGACACCCGCGCCGACGGCCTGGAGCAGGGGCAGAAGTGGACCGGCTGGCACCGCCTGGAGAAGGCCCTCTGGGAGGACAAGAAGATCGGCGACGAGGAGAAGACGCTCGCCGACCAGCTGGTCACCGATCTCAAGGACTGGCAGCAGCGGGTGGGCAAGGCCGAGATCACGCCGACCTCCATGGCCAACGGCGCCAAGGAGCTGCTCGACGAGGTCGCCACCGGCAAGGTCACGGGCGAGGAGGACCGCTACTCGCACACCGACCTCGTCGACTTCAAGGCCAACGTCGAGGGCGCACAGAAGGCCTACGAGCTGCTGAAGCCGGTCGCCTCGACGAACGACGCCGCGCTGACCACCGAGCTCGACAAGCAGTTCGCCGCACTGAACACGCTGCTCGACAAGTACCGCACGGACCCGGCGCAGTACGACTTCGTCTCGTATGACAAGGTCACCAAGGACCAGCGCAAGGAGCTGTCGGACAACGTGAACGCGCTCGCAGAGCCGCTGTCCAAGCTCGCCGCCGCCGTTGTGAAGTAGGGACGACCATGACCGAGACCCAAGGCACCGCGAGTCCCTCGCGCCGTGCGCTGATCGGCTGGGGCGGCGCCGGCCTCGCGCTCGGCGCCGCCGCGGCCGGCGGCGCGGTGGCGATGACCCGTACGGGCAACGACGTGGACCCAGCCGGGTCCGCGACGGGTGTCGCGGTCGACTTCCACGGCGCGCACCAGGCGGGCATCGCGACGCCGGTGCAGGACCGGCTGCACTTCGCCGCGTTCGACGTGAAGACCGACGACCGCGCCGAGTTCGTCCAGATGCTCAAGGACTGGACCGAGGCCGCCCGGCGTATGACCGCCGGCCGGGCGGTCGGCGACGGCGCGTTCGGAGGGCTCGCCGAGGCGCCGCCGGACGACACCGGCGAGGCCGTGGGCCTCAAGCCGTCGAGGCTGACCCTGACGATCGGGTTCGGGCCGTCGTTCTTCGAGAAGTTCGGGCTGGCCGGCAGGCGGCCGGAGGCACTGGTCGACCTGCCCCGGTTCCCCGGCGAGAACATGGACACCTCCCGCACCGGCGGCGACCTGTGCATCCAGGCCTGCTCGGACGACCCCCAGGTGGCCGTGCACGCGATCCGCAACCTGGCCCGCATAGGCTTCGGCAAGGTCGCCGTCCGCTGGTCCCAACTCGGCTTCGGCAAGACCTCCTCGACCACCCCGGACGCCCAGACCCCCCGCAATCTCATGGGGTTCAAGGACGGTACCCGCAACATCGCGGGCACCGAGACCGACCGCCTGAAGAAGTTCGTGTGGGTCGGCGAGGGCGACGGCACCGACTGGATGACCGGCGGCTCCTACCTCGTCGCACGGCGTATCCGGATGAACATCGAGACCTGGGACCGTACCTCCCTGCAGGAGCAGGAGGACGTCTTCGGCCGCGACAAGGGCGAGGGCGCTCCCGTCGGCAAGGCGAAGGAGCACGACGAGCCGTTCCTGAAGGCGATGAAACCCGACGCCCACGTACGGCTCGCGCACCCCGACTCCAACGGCGGGATCACGATCCTGCGCCGGGGCTACTCCTTCACGGACGGCACGGACGGACTCGGCCGGCTGGACGCGGGTCTGTTCTTCCTCGCCTACCAGCGCGACGTGCGCAAGGGCTTCATCCCGCTCCAGCGCAAGCTGTCGGCGTCCGACGCGCTCAACGAGTACATCCAGCACGTGGGTTCGGCGGTCTTCGCGATCCCGCCCGGCGTCCGGGACAAGGACGACTGGTGGGGCCGGACGCTGCTCACCGAGGAGGCGTAGCCAGTGTTCTCCAACTACCTGATCGGCCTGCGCGAGGGGCTTGAGGCCAGCCTCGTCGTCTGCATTCTGATCGCCTATCTGGTCAAGACGGGCCGCAGGGACGCCCTGAGGCCGATCTGGATCGGCATCGCCGTCGCGATCGCCCTCGCCATGGGCTTCGGCTGCGCGCTCGAATTCGGCTCCCAGGAACTGACGTTCCAGGCGCAGGAGGCGCTCGGCGGCTCCCTGTCGATCGTCGCGGTCGGCCTCGTGACCTGGATGGTCTTCTGGATGCGTCGCACCGCCCGGCATCTGAAGGCCGAGCTGCACGGCAGGCTGGACGCGGCCCTGGCACTGGGCACGGGCGCACTGGTCGCCACCGCGTTCCTGGCCGTGGGCCGCGAAGGTCTGGAGACCGCGCTGTTCGTGTGGGCCTCGGTGCACGCGGCGAGCGACGGCACCCCGCGCCCGCTGATCGGCGTGGCGCTGGGCCTGGCCACCGCGGTGCTCCTCGGCTGGCTGTTCTACCGCGGCGCCCTGAAGATCAACCTCGCCAGGTTCTTCACATGGACGGGCGGCATGCTGGTCGTCGTCGCGGCGGGCGTACTCGCCTACGGCTTCCACGACCTGCAGGAGGCCGACTGGATCCCGGGCCTGACGAACCTGGCCTTCGACATCAGCGGCACCATCCCGCCGGACAGCTGGTACGGCACCCTGCTCAAGGGCGTGTTCAACTTCCAGCCCGACCCGACGGTCCTCCAGATCACGGTGTGGGCTCTGTATCTGGTCCCCACCCTCGCCATCTTCCTCGTCCCGGTAGGGTTCGCCTCCGGGAAGGGGAAGGTGAAGGCCACTGATGACCAGGGATCGCGGGGATCACAGCCCTCGAACGCTTCGTAGTCTCAACCGGTTCGCCCTGGCAACCGCGACGGCCGCCACCGTCGCCGTGGCCGCGAGCGGCTGCGTCGTGGTCCACGGCGAGCGGGAGGTCGTTCCGACGGCGACGCGCGCCGAAGCGGCCCGCGCGCTCGCGGACTTCATGACCGCGTACAACAAGGCGGACAAGGCGTACAACCGTTCCCTGGACGCGGACCGGGTCACCGGCCCGCTCGCCGCCATCGACGGCGGCAAGCTGGACGCAGGCCACAAGAACCACCCCGCCGGCAATCCGGCCCATGTCCCGCTGAAGCTGACCGACGCGAAGTTCACCATTCCCGAGAAGGCGGGCTGGCCGCGCTGGTTCGTCGTCGACACCCGGTCCAACAAGGGCAACACCGACGCCCATTGGCTGCTCGTCTTCACCCGCTCCGACGCGAGCAAGGTGTGGGCGGTGTCGTATCTGACGATCCTCGCGGCCGGTGACGTACCGGCGTTCAAGAAGGACGAGGACGGCTGGGCCCAGCCCGTCACCGCCGGCGACGCGGCGCTCGCGGTACGGCCCCGTGAGCTCGGCTCGGCCTACACGGCGTATCTGAAGTCCGGCGGGGACACGTTCGCGCCCGGCGCGCACACCTCCCGGTGGCGCGCCACGCGGCTGAAGAACGCCACCAAGCCGGGGCTCGCCCGTCAATACCTCGACGAACCGCTGACCAACGGCGACTACGCGCCGGTGGGACTGCGTACCACGGACGGCGGCGCACTCGTCTTCTTCGCCACCCGCCACTTCGAGAAGCAGACGGCCGCACCGGGCGTGAACATCACCGTGGCGGACCCGAGCATCAAGGCACTGCTGACGGGTGAGGTCAAGCAGTCGCTGACGCTGGAGTTCGTCTCCAACCAGGCGGTACTGGACCCCACGCAGGGCAAGGTGACGTTCCTGAGCAGGGTGGAGGGGCTGACGGGGGCGAAGGGCGAATAGGGCGCGGCGCCGGGGCTCAGCCCCGGTGCGGCCAGCCGGCGAGCTCGGTCTCGTCCCGGGCGTGCCGTGCGCACGCGTCGGTCAGCACCTCGAGCAGGCTCAGCGGATCCGGCAGCGGGTGCTCCGGGCCCTGTACCCACTCCACCGACTTCTCACCCGGCAGCCGCGCGGGCGGCAGCAGCACGTACGAACCGCGGCAGTGCCAGCGAAGGCCCGGGTGCTCGTCCATCGTCTCGGGGTGGCAGTCCAGTTCACACGGCCACCACTCGTCCTCGTCCTCGGGTGTACCGCGCGTCAGCGTGAAGAACAGCATGCGCCCGTCACCGGTCACGGCGACCGGACCCACCTCGACGCCGGCCTCGAGCAGTCGCCCCAGGGCCTCCTCGCCGGCCCCGCGCGGGACGTCCAGCACATCGTGGACCATCCCGGTGGCGGTGATGAAGTTCGCCTGCGGCTGGTGCCGGACCCAGCGCTCGACCTGCGCACGGTCGGTGGTGGACTGCGTCTGCCAGGCGAAGGAGACCGGGTGGCGGGCGGGCGTGGGACAGCCGACGCGGTCGCAGGAGCAGCGGTAGCCGAGGGGATGCGCGGCGGGCGCCATCGGCAGCCCTGCGGCGGCGGCAGCCAGCAGCATCGCCTCACGGCCGCCGTCCCCGGCGTCCTCCTCGAGACGGGCGGGACGTCGTCCGCGCAGCCACTGGGAGATCCTGCCCTGCGCGCCCCTGCGGCGGCCGAACTCTGCGCTCATCTATCCCCTCGCTCGCTGCTGTGGTGCGGACAGCACGCCTTATCGTCCCACCATCCTGCGCCTCGGGTGACCGGAGCCCACATCCGGGGTGGTCGGGGCGATGCCAAACCGCAGCCCTTCATCTGCGATGATGTCGGCATTTCCCCGGACATATCCGAACGAAAAATCGGCCGGTGGAGGCCGGGGCCCACCCGGAGGCGGTGTCAGTGGTCCTCGGGCGGCCAGGCGTCTCCCCAGTCCGTGTCGCGAGCCGCCCGGTACAGCGGACCGTGCCGCTTGGTCACCGTCTCACGGTGCAGGGACTCGTCCGGGCCGCACAGCTCGAGCAGCACCTGCCCCTTGCGGATCTGCGGGCGGCGGACGACCCGGGACGCGGCCGGCGCCACCGGGAAGCGGGCCGCGGCGACATAGCTGAACTTCTCGTCCTCGTAAGCCAGTGAGCCGCCCTTGACCTGCCGGTGCAGCGAGGAACGGCTGACCCGGGCGGAGAAGTGGCACCAGTCCTGGCCGGGGACGATGGGGCAGGCCGCACTGTGCGGGCAGGGCGCCGCGACCTGGAGACCGGCGTCGATCAGGCGGTCGCGGGCCTCGATGACGCGGGCGTAGCCGTCCGGGGTGCCGGGCTCCACGATCACGACGGCCTGGGCGGCCGCGGCCGCCGCGTCGACGACATGGGCGCGGTCGGCCGCGGTCAGCTCACCGAGGACGTAGGAGACCGTGACGAGATCGGTGCTCTCGATGGCGAGCGCCGCTCCGATACGGGTGCGGTGCCATGCGGCGGACTTCAGCGCCGGGTTCGCCCCGGCGATCTCGCGGCCCAGCTCGAGTGCCGGCTCGGCCCAGTCGAGCACGGTGACCGGCCGTTCGCCGTCCCAGGTCGCGCTCACGGCCCAGGTCGCCGCGCCGGTCCCGCCGCCGACGTCGACATGGCCCGAGGGCACCCAGCCCGGCGTGGCGTCCGCGAACGCCTCCAGCGCCGCACACACCGCCTCGAACGTCGCGGGCATCCGGTACGCGGCGTACGCGACCACATCCGCACGGTCCCGCAGCACCGGTGCGTCGGTCGGGGTCCGTCCCCGGTAGTTGGCGATCAGCCGGTCCACGGCCTGTGCGGCCTGCCGGGGCGGCAGCCCGTCCAGCAGCCCGGCGAGGGCGGCGCGGAGCGTGTCGGCTGAGGAGACGGGGGCGTTCACCCGCAGATTCTCTCAGGTGCCGCGGACCGCCCGTGCCAGTCGATCCGCCGCCGCGACCCGCACCCGGTTGTCGGGGTTCCGGCGGCGCGGGTGGACCGCGTTCGCCAGGAGGACGAGGAACGTGTCCGTCGAGGGGTCGAGCACCAGGGACGTGCCCGTGAAACCGGTGTGGCCCGCCGCACCCCCGCCGGCCAGCTCCCCCATGAACCAGGGCCGGTCGACCGCGAACCCCAGCCCGGGCGGGGCCAGCATCAGATCGACGAGGTCGGGACCCAGGATGCGCGCCGGGCCGTACGAACCGCCCGCGAGCAGGGTGCGGCAGAAGACGGCCAGGTCGCGCCCCGTGGAGAACAGGCCCGCATGGCCCGCCACCCCGCCGAGCGCCCAGGCGTTCTCGTCGTGGACCACACCGCGCAGCATCCCGCGGTCCACCTTGGCCCAGGGCCGCCGCTGGTCCTCGGTCGCCGCCGCGTCCCGGCTGGGTCCGAACCCGGTCGCCGTCATCCCGAGCGGCCGGGTGATGCGGTCCTCGACGAGCTCGTCGAGCGGGCGCCCGGTGACACGCTCCAGCACGAACTGCAGGAGCAGCATGTTCAGGTCCGAGTAGCAGTGGGTGCCGGGCGCGGTGACCGGTGCCTCCGCCCGCAGCAGCGCGATCCGCGCCGCGTAGGAGGGGTGGTCGTACAGCGGGAGTTCCGGCCGCAGCCCGGAGGTGTGCGTCAGCAGCCGGCGCACGGTGATGCCCCGCGCCGCCACACCGCGGAAGTCCGGCAGATACGCCTCGACCGGAGTGTCGATGTCGACCGTGCCGCGCTCCAGCTGCTGGACCACGGCGACCGTGGTGAACAGCTTGGTGAGCGAGGCCAGGTCGAAGCGTGTGTCCGTGGTCATGGGCACCCGCGCTTCCGGCGGCAGCTCCACCCCCCGGTCCGTCTCCGCGTCGTGGGAGGAGTACCGGACGGCCCAGCCCATCGCCTCCTCGACGGCGATCACCGGGCCGCGCCCGGCGACCACCACGGCGCCGGCCGCCCAGGGGCGCTCCCCCTCGACGGCGTCGCGGACACCGCGCACCATGAGGCGCAGTTCCTCCCTGTCGAGCCCGGCCTTCTCCGGTGTGTCGATGCGCAGTCGCTGCGCGCTCAGCCGTCCCCTCCCGGGCTCTCTGCCGCCCGCCCGCCGTGCACGACCGCTCCCTGGTTCCACGGACGGCACAGTGCCACGAAGCAGACGACGGCCACCAGTGCCGCCGCCAGTTGGACGACGGCCATCGGGACGGCGGTGTGCTCGCCGGCGATCCCGACGAGCGGTGAGGCCACGGCACCGATGAGGAAGGAGGACGCGCCGAGGAGCGCGGACGCCGAACCGGCGTGCTGCCTGGTGCGCATCAGGGCCAGCGCCTGGGTGTTGGGCATCGCGAGGCCCATCGCCGACATCAGGACGAAGAGTGCCGCGGCGACGGGGAGGAGGCCCACCTCGCCGAGGGCACCCGTCGACATCAGCAGCAGCGCGGCCGCGGCGAGCGTGATCACGGCGAGGCCGACCGCCAGCACCTTGTCCAGCCCGACCCGTCCGACCAGGAGCTTTCCGTTGATCTGGCCGACGGCCACCAGGCCCAACGAGTTCAGGCCGAACAGCAGGCTGAAGGTCTGCGGGGAGGCGCCGTAGATCTCCTGGATCACGAACGGGGACGCCGAGATGTATGCGAACAGCGCCGCGAAGGCGAAGCCGCCCGCGACGGTGTACCCGGTGAAGGCGCGGTCGGCGAGCAGCAGCCGCATGGAGCGCAGGGCCGTGCCGACTCCCCCGTCGTGCCGTTCGGCGGGAGCCAGCGTCTCCGGCAGTTTCGCCCACACGAGCCCGGTGAGCGCGATCCCGACGACGGTGAGGACGACGAAGACCCCCCGCCAGTCCGTCACCCGCAGGATCTGGCCGCCGATGAGCGGCGCGACGACGGGCGCGACCCCGGAGATCAGCATCAGGGTGGAGAAGAACCGGGCCATGGCGACGCCGTCGTACAGATCGCGAACGACGGCGCGTGCGATCACTATCCCGGCCGCACCCGCCAGCCCCTGCACCAGCCGGAACACCACGAGCGACTCCACCGAGGGCGCGAGGGCGCACAGCGCGGTGGCGACCACGTAGACGACGAGGCCCACGAGCAGCGGGCGGCGGCGTCCCCATCGGTCGCTCATCGGGCCGACCAGCAGCTGGCCGAGCGCCATGCCCGCGAGGCAGCCGGTGAGGGTCAGCTGCACGGTGGCGGCGGGCGCGTGCAGCGACCGGGTGACCTCCGGCAGGGACGGGAGGTACATGTCCATGGCCAGCGGGGGCGTGGCGGTGAGTCCGCCGAGGACGAGGGTGACGAGGAGGCCGGTACGGCGGAGGGCGCCCCCCGGTGCGGGGGCCGCCTCGGTCGCCGATACGGCGTCCTCGGTCACGGGTACCGCGTCCTCGGTCACGGGTGCCGTCGCCACCACCCCGGTCGTGCGGCCCTCCGGCTCCTTGCGGTCGCGCCTGGTGCGCCCACGCTCGGGCATGTGCCCCTCCCCCCTCGTTCGGTCCGCCGCATATGCTCTCAGCTCGTACGGGCCGGCCGGCGCGGTGAACCGAGGGGCGGACATGGTGGGGACGGCGGACGGACGGGTGCGGTGGGGGATCCTGGCGACCGGGGGCATCGCCGCGGCGTTCGCGGCCGATCTGGTCGACCTGCCGGACGCGGAGATCGTGGCGGTCGCCTCGCGGACCGAGGAGACGGCCGGGGCGTTCGCGGAGCGGTTCGGGATACCCCGGGCCTACGGGCGATGGGACGCTCTCGCCGAGGACGCGGACGTCGACGTGGTGTACGTCGCCACCCCGCACTCGGCGCACCGGGTGGCGGCCGGGATGTGCCTGGAGGCCGGGCGCAACGTGCTGTGCGAGAAGGCGTTCACGCTCAACACGCGGGAGGCCGAAGAGCTGGTCTCGCTGGCACAGGAGCGCGGCGCCTTCCTGATGGAAGCCATGTGGATGTACTGCAATCCGCTGGTGAGGCGACTGAAGGCGCTCGTCGACGACGGGGCGATCGGTGAGGTGCGCAGCATCCAGGCGGACTTCGGGCTCGCCGGTCCCTTTCCTCCCTCGCACCGGCTGCGGGACCCCGCGCTCGGTGGTGGGGCGCTGCTCGACCTGGGCGTGTACCCGGTGTCGTTCGCGCACCTGCTGCTCGGGGAGCCCGCGGACATCGCCGCACGGGCGGTGCTCTCCGAGGAGGGCGTCGATCTGCAGACCGGAGCGCTGCTCTCGTGGGAGAGCGGTGCCCTCGCCTCGGTGCACTGCTCCCTCCACGGCGGCACCCCCGTCACCGCGGCGGTCACCGGCTCCCTGGGGCGTATCGAGGTTCCCCAGGGCTTCTTCTACCCGGACCGCTTCGTGCTCCATCGCGACGGACAGGACCCCGAGGAGTTCCGCGCCGATCCGGCCGACGGGCCGCGCAACAGCCTCAAGCACGAGGCGGCCGAGGTCATGCGGGCGCTGCGGGCCGGCGAGACCGAGTCCCCGCTGGTGCCGCTGGAGGGAAGCCTCGCCGTGATGCGCACACTCGACGCCATACGGGAGCGGATCGGCGTCCGCTACCCCGGCGAGGACGCGGCACCCCGGCTCGCCTCGGTGTGAGTCACCGTCCGCGGCCTCCGGGCACGCGGACGGTCACACGGACGACAACCGTATGGCGGATGACGGATTCCGTATGGCGGATTCTCCTCGTACGCTGCAACCCCATGGACGCCATGGAATCCGCCCGGCGGGCGAGGATCGCGGTGGTGACCGGGGCCGGCTCGGGGATCGGGCGTGCGGTCGCGGTGGAGTTGGTGCGCGCGGGCTGGTCGGTGGTGCTCGCCGGACGGCGCACCGGGACCCTGGAGGAGACCGCCGCGCTCGTGCCCGAAGGGCGCTGCCTCGCCGTCCGCACCGACGCCCGCGAACCCGCTGATGTGGAGGCCCTGTTCACGGCCGTGCGCGACCGGTTCGGGCGGCTCGACCTGCTCTTCAACAACGCGGGCACGTTCGGGCCGGGCGGGGTGCCGGTGGAGGAGCTGCCGTACGAGGCGTGGCGGCATGTGGTGGACACCAACCTCAACGGCGCCTTCCTGTGCGCGCAGGCGGCCTACCGGCAGATGAAGGAGCAGGACCCGCAGGGCGGGCGGATCATCAACAACGGCTCGATCTCGGCGCACACGCCCCGGCCGCGCTCGGTGGCGTACACGGCCACCAAGCATGCGCTGACCGGCCTGACCAAGTCGCTGTCCCTGGACGGGCGTCCGTACCGCATCGCGGTCGGCCAGATCGACATCGGCAACGCGGCGACCGACATGACCGCGGGCATGCGGAACGGGGTGCCCCAGGCGAACGGGGAGCTCGCGGTCGAGCCCGTGATGGACGTGTCCGATGTGGCGCGTACCGTGCGGCACATGGCCGACCTGCCGCTGGAGGCGAACGTGCAGTTCGCGACGGTGCTGGCGACGACCATGCCGTACGTGGGCCGCGGCTGACACGAACCGGTGTGGTCACCCGCTCAACCTGCACAAACGGAATGTGAACCTCAGTGCCGTTTCGCACGTGGGGAGCTTATGCTCATGGTCCCTCCATCAGAGCTTCACACTTGGAGCACTGAGGCTCCGCAGGCCACACCAAGGGGGAGGCGGCAGCCGTTCCGTGGTTCGGCAGGGGGTGGACCTCGCGTGGGACCGCGAGGTACGCGCCGGATCACGGAGCGGCTGCCCACAGATCAACCGCGGTGCCGGCCCTGGTCGTTCGTCGCCCGCCGCCTGCGCAGCGTGTACGCCCCACCGGCCAGCAGCGCCATCGCTCCCCCGGCCCCGCCGACCAGCCCCCACGACGAGCCGGCCCCCGCACCGGCCGCCTTCGCGGGGGACACCGCCCCGGTGGCCGTCGGCGAGGGCGACGCCTTCGCCCCGCCGGCGCTGAGCGGGGTGACCAGCGCGCCCACCGACCCGGCGGCACCGGCGTGCGCGAAGCCCCAGTCGAGCAGGGCGGCGGTCTCCTCGTAGACGCCGTTGCCGCCGGGCTCCGGGTGCATCACGGTCGCGAGGAGCGTGCGGCCGCCGCGGGTGGCGGCGCCGGTGAAGGTGTTGCCCGCGTTGCTGGTGTAGCCGTTCTTCACCCCGATGATGCCCTTGTAGGTGCCGAGTCCCCATGCCCCGGTCAGCAGCCGGTCGGTGTTCTGGATCTGGAAGGTCTTCCTGCCGCCCGCGGGGAAGTCTGCGGTCCTCGTCGCGCAGTAGCCGCGGAACGCGGCGTTCTGCAGACCGTGGTGGGCGAACAGCGTGAGGTCGTAGGCGGAGGAGAGCTGCCCCTTGTGGTCGAAACCGTCGGGGCTGACCACATGGGTGTCCAGGGCCTGGAGATCCTCGGCCCTCGCCTGCATCTCCGCCACGGTCTTCGCGATCCCGCCGTTCATGTGGCTGAGGACGTGGACCGCGTCGTTGCCCGAGCGGAGGAAGACACCGAGCCACAACTGCTCGACGGTGTACGTGATCCCCGGCTTGACGCCGACCAGGCTGGAGCCCGCCGGAACGTCCGCGACATCGGCGTCCGTCACCTTGTACCGCCGCGTCGGCTCGAACTTCGTCAGCACGGTGTCCGCGAAGAGCATCTTCAGCGTGGAGGCGGGCGCGAGCCGGCGGTGCGCGTTGTACGCGGCGAGCACCTCACCGGTGCGGTGGTCGGCGACGATCCAGGAGCGTGCGGTGAGTTTCTTCGGCAGGCCGGCGGGCTGCCGGACCTGGACGCCCGAACGGCCGAGCCGCTCACCGCCGACGGTGGTGAGCGCGGACGCGGGCGCCGCCAGGGCCAACGGCGCGGCGGCGGTCAGCCCGAGGACGGCGCGACGGGACATCCGGGCGGCACGCGGCGAAGGCGGAGAGAAATCACGCATTCGGGGACCGTACAAAGGCATCCCCCGGCAACGGGCGGCGGGGTCACAAAAGCGCGGCAAAGGCCCGGTCATGGCCTGGTCACCGCCATGGTGAAAGGGGGGCGAAGGGGGCGCTCGCGAGCGGGCTGCTCCAGCCGGCAGCCCACTCAGCAGGGGGTTTCCCTGCACGTGGCACTGCCGGCCCGGACCGCTCCGCCGCACGCAGACGCGCCCCGGACGCAGTCTCCCGGTCCGCGCTTTCCTCTCGCCGGTCCGGTCCGTCCGGTCCGAGCTCGCCGAGCAGGGCGGGGCGCCCCCCGTCGCGCAGCGGGGCGCCCCGCGGTAGGGACCACAGGACCCGGTGCCGTACGGCGGCCGCTTTCCGCGTGTGCCGTACGGCCGGCGGTACCGCGGTCAGGGACGCGGCCTGCGGTCCTGACCCGCGCCCGCGGCGTCCGGGGTGCCGCTCACCGCCCGAGAATCCGGTCGACCTCGGCCAGTTGCCGGGAGGTGAGCGGCCCCTTCGCGATCGCGCCGGCGTTCTCCTCCGCCTGGGCGACCGAGCGGAAGCCCGGGATCGGCACGGTGCGCGGACTGCGGGCCCAGATCCAGGCGAGGGCCCCCTGGGCAGGCGTACGGCCGTCGCTGGTGAGGACGTCCCTGAGCGCCTCCACCTGGCGCAGCCAGTCGGTGTCGGCGCCTCCGCCCCGGGAGAAGCCGGACAGCCACGCGGGCGGGGAGGTGCGGATGTCGCCGGACGCGAGCGACTGGCCGCCGGTGTGCCGGCCCGTCAGCAGGCCCATGGCGAGAGGGCTCCGGTTGATGCTCGCGAGGTTCGACTCCTCGCACAGCGCCAGGAGTTCGGGGGCGTCCTGAACGACGTTGAGCCGGTGCTGTACGGCCGCGCAATGCCGACCCTCGGCGAACACGGCGGCCCGCGCGGGGTCGTCGGTGCTCCAGGCGTAGGCACGAATGAGCCCCTCGCGCACGAACTCCTCGCAGATCTCGCGGAGTTCGGCGGCACGCTCGGGCTCGGCGTCGGACAGGTGCAGTTGGTAGAGGTCGATGTGGTCGGTGTCGAGGCGGCGCAGTGAGGCCGTCAGCGCACGCCGGGCATACGCCGGGGAGTCGTCGCTGCCGAGGAGCAGCCTGCGTTCCTCGTCGATGACGTTGCCCCACTTGGTGGCGAGCACGACGTCCGCCCGCCGCTTGCCCAGGGCGCGCGCCAGCACGCGCTCGCTGTGCCCGGTCCCGTAGGCGTCGGCCGTGTCGAAGAAGGTGACGCCGAGGTCGAGGGCCCGGCGGACGGCCCGTACGGACTCCTCGTCGTCGACCTTGCCCCAGCCGAGCGGCTGTCCGTCCGTGGTGCTCCACTCACCGCCGATGGCCCAGCAGCCGAAGCCGAGGGCGCTGACCTCGATCGCGCTGCGTCCCAACGTCCTGGTGTGCTCGATGGTCTCCATGGGCCAAGACGCTAGGAGTTGGAGCGCGCTCCAAGGCAAGAGCCCTGCCGGTGCTCAGGCCTGCCCGGTCTCGAAACGGGAGATCCTGCCGTCGCCGTCCACGGTGAAGCTCCACCGGGTGCGCATCTCGCCCCAGGTGTCGTTGCTGTAGCGGGCGAGGAGCGAGCGCCCGCCGTTGGACTCGTTGTCGACGTCCATGTGCCCGTGGGTAAAGAAGATCTCCTGGTCGATCCAGTCGGCGAGGTCCCGGTCGGAGCCGTCGTCGGACATGGTGGCGTCCGGCGCGAGGAGAGACATGAAGGCCTCGCGGTCATGGGAGTTGAGGGCCGCCACGAAGGCCCGGACCGCGGGGTCGCTGAGTTTGGCTGTCTGAATCGTCATGGCTGCCAGGGTCACATCGGTACCGGGCGCCCGCCACCCGAGTTCCGGACCCCGCCTTCCGTGCCCGGTGCGCGCCACCCGAACGGCTCCGTGGACAGGCCGGTCGCGCGGGACGGATGGGACGGTTGAGGGGCGGAGGGGACCCGTTCCTGCCGACTGCCCGGAGAGTGATCGTGACCTGTATCGACCGACGTGACGTGGGACTGCTGTTGCTCCGGCTGGGGACCGGCGGGGTACTGGCGGCGCACGGGACCCAGAAGCTGTTCGGGTGGTTCGGCGGACCCGGACTGGACGGGGCCGCGCAGTTCATGGACTCCCTGGACTACCGCCCGGGCAAGGCGAGCGCGCTGGCCTCCGGGTTGGCGGAGGCGGGCGGCGGCACACTGCTGGCGCTCGGCCTCGCGACTCCGGCGGCGGGCGCCGCGGTGGCCGCCGGCATGGCCGGGGCGGTGGCCGTCCACGTCCCGAACGGGTTCTTCAGCCAGAACGGGGGCTACGAACACCCACTGTCCCTCGGCCTCGCGGCGACGGGCCTGTCGGTCGCGGGCCCAGGCCGGCTCTCCCTGGACGCGCTGTGCGGCAACGCCGTGAACCGCGACTGGATGGTCCCGGCGGCGTTCGCGGTGGCGGGAGCCGCCGCGGCGGTGGTGATCGGGGCACGGCAACGGCGACTGCGGCGGAGGTCGGACGGCGACGGCGAGCAGGAGGCGTTGTTCGAGGAGTAGCCGCCGCATGGCAGTCTGCGGGCATGAGTGAACGCGACACCCCGGCGGACCTCTGGGAGCCGGTCGACCGGCTGTACGCATGGCTGGAGGCGAACCGGACGCACGACGGTGCCGACGGTCTGCTGCTGCGCGTGCTGAAACTGTCGGAGGAGGTCGGCGAGGTCGCCCAGGCGGTGATCGGCGCGACCGGCCAGAACCCCCGCAAGGGCACGACGCACAGCTGGGACGACGTCCAGGCCGAGCTGTGCGATGTGGTGATCACGGCTCTGGTGGCCCTGCGCACCCTGACCCCGGACGCGCGCGAGGTGTTCACGGCCCATCTGGAGCGGGTCGCCCGACGCTCGCTCGGCTCCGGCACCTCGTGAGCCGGGCACGGCGCCGCGTACCCGAACTCCCGCGCCGCGGGCGGTGGGCGGCATGATCTACGGGGAACGGTGGATCCCGGGCCACGGTCCGGACAGGGGGAGGGCATGGCCGACAGCGCGTTCTGGATCGCCTCGCTGACCGCGGGTACGGCCGTCCTGGCGAGCTGGGTGACCAGCCGCGGGACGGCGCGGGCGGCACGCATCCAGGCGGACACGACGACACGGGCGCAACGGGCGGAGCGACTGCGCGACTCCCGCCGCACCGCCTACGCGGACCTCATGGAGCGGGCGCAGCGGATGGGCGACCTGTACTGGAAGGTGTCCGACCTGTGCGCGGACGACGTCATCCGACGCCTCCCGGAACTCGACCGGTTGAGGGACCGCCTGCGGGACGAGTACAGCGGGCTGCGCCACTGCACCTGGATCGTGTCGCTGGAGGGCCCGCCCGAGGTCGCCGAAGCGGCCGACGCACTGCGCCGCACCACCACCCCCGCCTATCGTGCCGTCGAGGCGATACTCGACGGCGACCCCACGGCCCCGGACCGCTTCGACTCGGCCTACGCACCGTTCTGGCAGGCACTGCGGAACTTCGTCGAGCGGGGGCGGCGGGCGCTGGAGGTGATGTGAGGGGGCGGTGCGGGCCGTCGGCAGTGCGGCCGGGACGGGGCCTTCGGGTAATTCTTCCTCCGATTCTTCCTGGACTGCCCGGCGCGGGGGCGGTCTCATGGGTTGTGGCCGGCACGTAGCCCCTCGGCCGGTCGACCACGCTGTTCCTGAAGGACGTCTGTTGCCCATTGCTCTGTCCACCGCTCCGCTGTCCGCTTCCGATCGGTCGGAGCGATGGCATGAAATGGTGTCGCGTACCTTCGTACCTCTCGATGTCCGGCTTCTCGAGACGGAACCGTCGCCCGGAGTGATTTCCAGCGAACAGCTCGGTCTTGTCCAGGTCTCCCTTGTCCGTGCCGGACCGCAGACTGTGACGCGCAGCAGGCGTTTGATCGCCCGTGATGACCAGGAATTCCTCATCCTCTCGCTTCAGCACAGCGGCACTGCGATAAAAGAGCAAGACGGCCGGGAATCCGTCATCAATCCCGGCGAGTTCTCCATTTCCGATTCCTCTCGTCCGTTCCGGAAGAAGCTCGGGGGAGAATTCAGTTTCACCTCCTTCCACTTCCCTCGTGAAGAGCTCCAGGTGCGGGAGGAGGACCTGCGGGCACTGACCGCGACGACCTTCACCGGCCGGACCGGCAGCGCTGCCGTGGTGGCGGCGTACTTCGCGCGCATGGCGCAGGAGGCCAGGGGCTTCGGCGACGCCGTGGGCCGGCAGTTCGCCACGACCGGTCTTGATCTGCTGGCCCTGCTGATCGACGAGCGGCGCGGCCGCTTCACACCGCAGGCCGCCGAAACGGCTGCGGCAGCCGCGGTGCGAGTGAAGGACCACATCATCCGGAACCTGCCGGACCCGGGTCTGTCACCGGCCACGATCGCCGCGGCGAATTTCATGTCGGTCCGTTACGTGCACAAGCTCTTCCAGCTCGAGGGCGAAACGGTGGGCAGGTGGATCCAGGCACGACGCCTGGAGCGGTGCCGACGGGATCTTCTGCGGTCGAAAGGCAGGGATCTCGGGGTTGCGGCCGTGGCGCGGCGATGGGGTTTTGTCAGTCCCAGCCATTTCGGCCGGGTCTTCCGGGCGGCATACGGCATGACGCCCCGCGAATGGCAGGCTCATGGTCTGGGCACCGAAGGGGCCACCGGGACGAAGGGTTGAAAGGAAGAGCAGTGGCGCTTCATTCCCCGTCGGCCGGTGAAGTGCGGGACACCCTTCAGCCGAACCGGGTCGGGGGATTCGGCCGCCCTGCGACAACGCCGGTGAGACTCGTGCGGGCCTCCTCCAGGACGGCCGCAGGGATGCGGTCCTGGAGGGCCAGCACCGCTCGGTACTCGGCAGCCGCCTCGGAGTCCTTGCCGAGGTGGGCGAGCGCATGCGCCAGCATCAGGTGGACCCTGCCGGCCTGCTCGTACAGACCTCGGGCCTCGAACTGCCCGCGGATGGAACGCAGAGCCTCCACCGCCGCATCCCAGCGTCCCCGGTTGAAATGGATGAATGCCACGTTGTGGGTGGCGACCAGCGTGGTCACGTCCCGCACGCTCGGCGAGATCCGGTCGCGGTTACCGGGGGAGGTGAGAGCGTCCATGACCTCCTGGTAGGTCTTCAGGGCTTCCCTCGTCCGGCCCGCCTTCTCCAGCACTCTGATGGTCACGTTGGCCGCGGTGAGGTATCCGTTGATGTCATCGGCCCGGTCGAACAGTTCCATGGCCAGGGACACATGGTCGGCGGCGGACGCGAGATCGTCGACGGCGCTCCGCAGCCAGCTGAGATAGACATGGGCCCATGCCTCCTGGACCACATCCGCAGCGGCCGTGGCCAGGCCGAGCGCGCGGGTGGCCGCGTCGACGGCCGCGGCGTGGTTGTGGTCGCACGCCCAGTGGGCCCATGCCAGGTAGTTGCGGTGGGTCGCTTCGAGCGCGAGGTCGGCCAGGGCCGCCGCGGCCTCGGCGGAACGCCGGTAGATCTCCGTCCAGTTGCCCCAGGACACCCAGTTGTCGGAGAACCAGTGCATCGCTTCCGCGACCTCGGTGACCCTGGCGTGCTCGCCGTTCTCGGCGGCTTCCCGGAAGGCGGACAGCCAGTTGTCCTTCTCCGCCTTGATCCACCGCAGCGCCTGATCACGGTCGTCCAGTGCGACCAGTCGGCCGGGGTCCGGGGGAGGTGTGCCGAAGCCCGGCTCGTACCAGCGTCCCGCGACGACGGCGGTGTCCAGCAGCCACGAGCGCAGGCGGGATTGGGTAGCCGCCGATGTCGTGCCGTCCTCGGCCCGGTGCCGGGCCGCGGCATACAGGCGCAGCAGGTCGTGGAAGCGGTAGCGGTCACCGGGGGAGGTCATGAGAAGACCTGCCTCCAGCAACTCCTCCAGCTGGTCTTCGGCGTCGGGCAGGGGCACGCCCGCGACAACGGCCGCCAGCGGCACACCGAAATCCCGGCCCGGTACCAGGGACAGCAGCCGGAACATCCGGGCGGCGAGAGGATCGAGTCGCGAATAGGACAGCGAGAAGGCGGCATTGACACGCAGGTCGCCCGCGCTGAGCGCATCCAGCCTGCGGTCCTCGTCGGCCAGCCGGTCGGCCAGACGCTGCAGGCTCCAGTTGGTGCGGGTCGCGACCCAGTTGGCGGCCACCCGGAGGGCCAGGGGAAGATGCCCGCACAGCTCGGTCACCGAGCGTGCCGCTTCCGGTTCCGCGTCCACGCGGGCGGCGCCCACCACGGCGCGAAGCAGCGAGACGGACTCCTTGTCGTCCAGTGCCCCGAGCTCCGCGCGCTGCACTCCCTCCAAGCCGGCGAGAGTGCGGCGGCTGGTCACCACGACGAGGAGACGTCCCTCGCGGGGCAGAAGGGGTCGGATCTGCGCCTCGCTGCCGGCATTGTCCAGGACCAGGACCGCGCGCAGCCGGGATGTGATCGTCCGGTAGCGCGCGAGGCACTCCTCGGCGCTGTGGGGCGCCAGGTCGGCGTCGTCGACCCCCCAGGCGTCCAGCAGCCGCACCACGGCCTGTTCGGCGGACAGCGGCTGGTCGTCCAGCCCCTGCATGTCCAGCAGGAACGCGCCGTCGGGGAACACGCTCGCGGACTCCTCGGCCAGCCGGATCGCCAGGGTGGTCTTGCCGCTGCCGGGCGCACCGCAGACCACCACCACCGGCGGTGCGAGGGGATGCGTCGCCCGCTCCGCCGCTCCCCCGTTCGCGGCGGCCAGCGCCACCACGGTACGCAGATGTGCCAGTTCCCGATGTCGGCCGACGAAGTCCCGGGCCCCTCGCGGCAGCGCGTAGGGCGACACGGCGGCCGGGACGGCGGGACTCGGACCCGGGCGGGCGGCGCGGGCAGCCGCCAGCAGTGCGGCATGACCGGCGTCGTCCAACTGCAGCCCCTGGCCGAGAGCGGTGACCGTGCCGCGATGTGGACGAAGGCTCCGCCCGCGCTCCATGTCGCCGATGGCTCGGCCGGAGATGCCGGACGATTCCGCGAGTTCCTCGATCGTCAGGCGTCTGCTGTGCCGTAGCTCCCGCAGCAGGCGCCCGAACTGCGTCCCGCCTCCATCAGTGCCACCGCCCGTCGTACTCACGCCACCAAGGTACTGCCGTCCAGCAGCGCTCCTGCCTGCTGAGACGTGTGCCACACGCTGCCGGCCCACGCCGCCGCCCGGCCGGGCGGCGGCGTGGGCCGTGCCCGCCGGATCAGCTTCGGACAGCCTGGACGGCCTCGCGGATCAGGTCCGCGACCCGCTCGGGGTGGGCGAGCATGACCAGATGGGAGGAGTCCACCTCGACGGTGGTCATCCCGGCGCGCCGGTAGCCGAAGCGCTCGACGTCGGGGTTGATGGTGCGGTCGGAGGAGGACACCAGGCCCCAGGACGGCTTGGTCTTCCAGGCCGCCGCGGGAGCCGCCTCGGCGAAAGCCTGCGCGGCCAGTGGACGCTGGGACACCGCCAGGACCGCGGCGACGTCCTTGTCGACATCGGCGGCGAAGATCGCGGGGAACTTCTCGACGTCGACCGACACGTCCGTGCCGGGTTCGGCGGCGCCCTCGATCGGGAAAGGTGTGTAGACCAGCGCGGCAGCAAGGTCGGAGTCGGGGAAGCCACCCTGCAGCTCGCCCAGGCTCTCGCCCTCCTCCAGTGCGTAGCCGGCCAGGTACACCAGGGCCGCTACGTTCTCCTCGGCACCGGCGACCGTGATGACCGCCCCGCCGTAGGAGTGGCCGACCAGTACGACCGGGCCCGGGATCTGCCGGACCACGGAAGCGACATAGGCGGCGTCACCGATCAGGCTGCGGTTGGGAACCGCCGGGGCCACCACCTTCAGGCCGTCGGCGAGGAGTTCGGGGATCACGCGCGAAAAGCTGGAAGCATCGGCGAAGGCGCCATGGACGAGGACCACGGTCGGAGACGTGGATGCGGTCATCAGGGATCATCCTTGCTTGATGTACGGAGAGTTTCAGGGGCTGCACCGCGGCCGCCGCGCGTCAGGAGACGCGGGCAGGGCGGGCGAGCGTCCGGCGTTCTGGGCCCCCCAGTGCCGCTGCACCGCGACACGGGGCCGGCCGCGGAGACGAGGACGGGGCGCGGACCTGCCGGCGACAGGTCCGCGCCCCGAAGAGGATCAGGCGGGGTGGAGGGCGGTCCGCAGAGTGCCGATGGCCAGGGTGATGGCCGCCTGGGCGGCGTAGGTCTCGCGCAGGGCGTTCAGCATGACGAAGTCGTGGATGATGCCCTGGTAGCGCACCGCGGTCACCGGGACGCCGGCGGCGCGCAGCTTGTTCGCGTACGCCTCCCCCTCGTCCCGCAGCACGTCGGCCTCACCGGTGATGACCAGGGCGGCCGGAAGACCGCTCAACTGCGCGGCGGTGGCACGCAGCGGGGACGCCGTGATCTCGGCGCGCCGGCCCTCGTCGGTGGTGTACTGGTCCCAGAACCACTGCATGCCGTCACGGCGCAGGAAGTAGCCCTCCGAGAACTGGTGGTAGGAGCCCGTGTCGAAGCTCGCGTCGGTGACCGGGTAGAACAGCACCTGCTGCACGAGCCGGACGTCGCCCCGCTCCTTGGCCATCAGCGTCAGCGCCGCAGCCATGTTGCCGCCGACCGAGTCACCGGCCACCGCGATCCGGGCAGTGTCCAGGCCCTTGCTCGCGCCATCGGCGACGACCCAGCGGGCGACCGTGTAGTTCTGCTCGATCGCGACCGGGTAGCGGGCCTCGGGCGACAGGTCGTACTCGGGGAAGACCACCGCGGCGTTCGCCCCCACGGCCAGTTCGCGCACCAGGCGGTCGTGCGTGTGCGCGTTGCCGAACACCCACCCCGCGCCGTGTATGTAGATGATCACCGGCAAGGTACCGGTGGCCCCGGCCGGCCTGACGATCCGCGCCCGTACGCTGCCGGTCGGGCCGCCGCTGACGGTGACCCACTCCTCGTCGATCTCCGGCTTGGCGATCTCACCGGACTGCACCTCGTCGACAGCCTTGCGGCCCTCGGCGGGACTCAGGTCGAACAAGAACGGGGGCTTCGCAGTCGCCTGCGCGAACGCGGCTGCGGCAGGCTCCAGGACGGGCTCGACGGGGGCAATCGACTCCTGCATCTTCTTCTCCTCGTACGGGATGCGTTTGCGACCACGCTAAGCACCGGGCAACCCCCTCTCGCGTCTGAGAGTGCACTCTTTCTGCCCCCACAGTGCACTGCCGATGAACCCGGACAAACCTCGAAAACCGGCTCGAGGACGGTGTGCTTTCCCGCTGCTGATCAAACATCCGCCGCCGCTCCGGAAGGTCGCCCGAGCAACCTCCGGAGAAGTGACGGCCCTTCACAAGGGCACGTTCGGGAGGGGCCGGCGGCGGTACGGGGAGGAACGGTTCCTGCCGCCATCGTGTTCGTGGCGACGTCCGGACGCACATGAGGCGGCTGCCCCGGTCGGGATGCGTACAGCGATCCCGCGGCTCAGGAAGCGGCAGACGAGTCGGGCTGTACGCCGGGTTCTGTTCCCCGGGGTCCTCGCGGGCCCCGGGGCGACGGCCATCCATCTAGGGCCGGCGTTGCCGCCGGCCTCGTGCGGTCCACCCGCGGACTCGGGCGGGCAGCCCTCGAACGTCCGCGCAGGGCGCGCCTTTCACAGCGGCCCCTTTTGACCTTGCTCCGGGTGGGGTTTACCGAGCTGCCCAGGTCACCCTGGGCACTGGTGGTCTCTTACACCACCGTTTCACCCTTACCGGGGGCCGTACGCATACGGTCCCCGGCGGTCTGCTTTCTGTGGCACTGTCCCGCGGGTCACCCCGGGTGGCCGTTAGCCACCACCCTGCCCTGTGGAGCCCGGACGTTCCTCGGGGAGATCCACCAGGACCTCCACGCGGCCGCCCGCCCGGCTCGTCTGCCGTAGGGACCATGGTACCGGGCGTCCGCCGCGCCTCCGCCCGCCGACCGGGGACGCCGTCGCAAGCACCGAGCCGGCCAGGATCAGGGTGAAGGCCGCCAGGGTCCCGGCCGTGAGGCGCTCGTCCAGGAAGAGCGCGCCCGCCGCCACCGCGATCGCCGGGTTCACATAGGTGATGACCGTCGCCCGGGTCGGGCCCGCCTCCTTGATCAGCTCGAGGAACGCCACGAAGGCCACGGCCGTGCAGATCACACCGAGACCGGCCAGGGCGGCGAGGACCTGCCCGGACGGTACGGCGGTGGGCCACGTCGCGGCGGCCGCCGGGGCGTAGACCAGTGCCGACAGGGCCAGGCAGGGCGCGGTGAGCTGGAGCGAGGGAACGTCCCTGAGATGCCGGGCCGCGATCAGCGGCGCGGTCGCGTAGCCGAGGACGGTCAGCAGCACCTCACCGAGCGACCGTGCGTCGCCGCCGGTCAGGTGCGGGACGGTGAGGACCGCGACACCGCCCAGTCCGAGGGCCAGCCCGGCCACCCGTCGCGCGCCCAGGTGCTCGGCGCCGCCGAAGAAGCGGGCCAGCACCACTCCGGCGATCGGCACGCCCGCTATCAGCAGACCCGCCGTGGAGCTGGACAGATGACGCTCGGCGTCGGTGAGCGTGAACCAGGGGCCCATGATCTCGATGCACGCGAAGGCCAGCATGGGGCGCCAGTGCGTCCGGACGGTCCGGGTCAGGCCGCCCTGGCGCAGGGCGAAGGGGAGCAGAAGCGCGGCGCCCAGCGCACAGCGCGTGAACACCACCATGGACGGGGACACGGCGTCCACCGCCACCTTGATCATCAGATAGGGGATGCCCCAGATCACTCCCATGAGGGAGAACAGGAACCAGCCGCGTGCAGTCATACGGCGAGTGTCGGCCGGGTCAGCGGCCGCCGTCTTGAACGCTGTTGCGGTGCGCGCTCGCGGCCACGCCCGCACGGTACGCAGCCGGGGTCACCCCCAGCACTCGACGGAACCAGCGGGTCAGATGCGCCTGGTCGGCGAAGCCCACGAGCGGGGCGACCTCGGCGGGGCGCAGTCCTGCCTCCAGCAGTCCGCGGGCCCGCGTCACCCGGTACTGCGCGAGCCAGGCGTAGGGCGGTATCCCCATCGCCGTACGGAAGGCACGCAGCAACTGGTAGCGCGACAGGCCGAGTTCGGTGGCGAGGTCGGCGAGGGAGGGCGGGGCGAGCAGTTCGTCGGCGAGGCGGTCGCGTACGGCGCGGGCGAGGTCCGCGGCGCCGGGGATCGAGTCGGGGACGGGGCGGGCCGTGGAGTGGCGCCGGGCGAGCGCGGTGAGCAGCCACGGGAGCCGGGACTCGGCCTCCAACGGGTCCGGGCAGGCGCTCAGTTCGGTGTGCGCGACGCGTACGGCGGCCACCAGTTCGGGGTCGTCGATGAGTGGTTCGCGAAAGTGCGGGAGACCGCCCAGGATGCCGTCGGAGAGCAGCGAGGGCTCCGCGTACAGGGCGCGGTAGGCGTAGCCGTCGGTGGCGGTGGCGGGTGCGCCGGTGTGCATCTCGCCGGGGTCGAGGACGACGATGGTGCCCGGCCCGGTCCGTATGTGGCCGCCGCGGTAGTCGATGACCTCGAACCCGCCGACGCAGACGCCGATGGTGAACTCGTCGTGCGCGTGCGGGGCGTAGCGGTGCTGGTCGAAGCGGGCGGTGAGCAGGTCGAGCGGAGGCCCGCCCCGGCCGAGGCGCGCCCGGGTCCACAGCGCCTGTTCACGTCCGCTCACCTTGCACCCCCTTTGCGGGGTGCAACGCGTCCGGACCCCGTTTTCATACCGCCGGGGAACTCAGAGGAAGTCGGTCGTGTCCAGTTCGAAGCCGAACGGCTCGGGGAGGGCGAGCGGCTTGCCGAAGGGGAACGTGCAGTGCCGGCGGTAGTCGTCCTTCTCGGGGTCGCCGAACAGCGTGATCGAGGAGGCTTCGCGGTCCAGTAGCGTTCCCTCGATCGTGGCACACCGTCGCGGCCGTCGTCAGGGATGTGCGGACGTGGCGATCCGCTCGCTTGACCTTGCCGCAACGTCAGCGTTTGTACTGGTCGTATGCGGATCGGAGAACTCGCCGGGGCCGTGGGCGTCACCACGCGGACCGTGCGGCACTATCACCACCTCGGGCTGCTGCCCGAGCCCGAGCGGCTGCCCAACGGGTACCGCGACTACGGCCTGCGGCACGCCGTCGTGCTGGCCCGGATCCGCCGGCTGACCGAGCTGGGGCTCGGTCTCTCGGAGGTACGGGACGTGCTCGCGGACGACGAGGGCCGCGACCTCGCCGAGGTCCTCGCGGAGCTGGACGAGGATCTGGCCCGGCAGGAGGCGGCGATCCGTGAGCGCCGGGGCAGGCTGAGCGCGCTGCTCGAGCAGGGCCGTCCCGCCGAGGGCCCCGTCTCCCCCGAGCTCGCCCGGCTGTTCGCCGGTATGGAGGCCTTCCTCGAGTCCCCGATCGCCACCAAGGACCGCGAGGTACTGGCGCTGATCGAGACCGCGGCCGCGCCGGAGGAACGGGAACGGCTGGCGGCCGTGCTGGCAGGCGCGTTCGGGGAGCCGGGTGCCGTGGAGCGGGCGCGGGAGGTGTACGCGCTGCTCGACGCGCTCGTCGACGCGGACCGGGACGATCCCCGGGTCGACGACGCCGCCCGGGCGCTCGTCGCCTGCCTGCCGGACGGCCTCGTACCCGACGAAGGTGTCGACGAGGGCCACGGCTTCATCAGGGCGCTCTACGCTGACCTCGCACCGGCCCAGGCGGAGGCGGTCCGCCGCGCCCTGCGGACGCACGCGCGGGGACGGCGATGAGAACGGCGTACGTCCTGGTGCGGCACGAGCTGCGGCTCCTTGCGAGCCTCGCGCTCTGGGCCGCGCGCCGCACCCACGGGACGCGCGGCGGCCGGGCCTTCGGGTACGCGCGGGGGCAGGGGCCGGTCATGGCCGGGTTCGCGTTCGTGTGCGTGGTCGAGACGTTCACCATGTCCGTGCTGCTGCGCGACTGGCCGTTGGTGCACCGGGTGGTGCTGCTGCTGGACGTCTACACCGTGGTGCTCGTCGTCGGCCTGTACGCGGCCTACGTGGTCCGTCCGCACGTCCTTGACCCCGGCGGGCTTCGTATCCGCCACGCCGCCCACGTCGATCTGCGCATACCGCTGGACCGGATCGCGTCCGTGCGCCGCGAGCTGCGTACCGTGCACGAGCGAGCCGACGGGGAGCTGAACCTCCCGGTGGGCTCGCAGACCACCGTCACACTGGAACTCGCCGAGCCCGTCGCCCACGTCACCTTCTTCGGCCGTCGGCGGGCGGTCCGCGTCGTCCGCTTCCACGCCGACGACGCCGGCCGTGTCGTCCAGGCGCTCACACGGGCGCGGTAGGCCCCGGGGGGTGGGGCCGTCCGTGGACACGCCCACGCCGTACGCTGTCGCGGAGCGCTACAGAAGGAGTATGTGTGCTGGTGCTGCTGCCGCCCTCGGAAGGCAAGGCGTCCTCCGGTCGCGGTGCCCCGCTGAACCTCGAGTCGCTGTCGCTGCCCGGTCTGACGGCCGCGCGGGAGGCCGTCCTCGGTGAGCTCGTGGAGCTGTGCGCGGGCGACGAGGAGAAGGCGCGCGAGGTACTGGGGCTGAGCGAGGGCCTGCGCGGCGAGGCGGCCAAGAACGCCGGGCTGCGGTCCGCCGGGGCGCGGCCCGCCGGGGAGATCTACACCGGTGTCCTGTACGACGCCCTGGATCTCGCCTCGCTGGACCCGGCCGCCAAGCGGCGCGCGGCCCGGTCCCTGCTCGTCTTCTCCGGGCTCTGGGGCGCGGTCCGGGTGACCGACCGCATCCCTTCCTACCGCTGCTCGATGGGCGTGAGACTGCCCGGGCTCGGAGCGCTCGGAGCGCACTGGCGCGCACCCCTTGCCTCGGTGCTGCCCGAGGCGGCCGGCGGTGGACTGGTGCTGGACCTGCGGTCCTCCGCCTACGCCGCGGCGTGGAAGCCGAAGGACGAGGTGGCCGGGCGGACGGCGA
>Ga0102590_1000745_pt1 | contig 61865 bp, 41 predicted proteins | sample AraplaMF_Col_mMF_FD_76859 | JGI IMG/M metagenome (GOLD analysis project Ga0102590, IMG submission 76859) | Arabidopsis root microbial communities from the University of North Carolina, USA - plate scrape MF_Col_mMF | ecosystem: Host-associated > Plants > Roots > Endosphere | place: USA...
CCGGCACCATCCCGATCCTGCTCGGCATCGAGGCGCTGAAGCGCAAGGGCGGCATCATCGTGGCGCAGGGCGAGCTGAAGGAGTTCCCGAACTTCCCGCTGGAGAAGTTCACCGTGAAGTTCATCACCATGAAGAGCGCGCGCGGCCACAGCTACAAGTCTTGCGAGCTCGCGCTGGAGCAGATCGCGTCGAAGCGCTTTCCGCTGGAGCTCGTCACCACGCATCGGTTCGGGCTCAATGAGGTGGACAAGGCCATCAAGGCGGTGGGCGGCGAGGGCGTGCCGGACGTGATCCACGCCTCGCTGATGCCGTGGCTGTAGGAGGCGGTCGCCGTCCACGACGCATCGACGATAGGCAAGGTCTGGGCAACCCCCGGACCTTGTGAGGCCTCGCCGGCCCTGTATAGTCGCGCGGGGCACGATTGACTGCAAAAAATCTGTACTCGGATTTTCCGTGAAATACAGCGCGGTCGCCCCCCAGGGGAAATGCCGCGATGTCTGTCAGTGCCATTGAATTTCCGAACACCATCAGAAAATTTCTGGTGCTGATTTCGGCGCTGCTGAGCCTGGCTTGCGCCAGCGTGCTGACCGCGTCTTCGGCACACGCCCTGCGGCTGAGATTGCCCCAGGACCGCATCGTCAAGATTCAGGACACCAACATCAAAGGGCCGGACGGCGAGGGGTTGTTTCTCGGCTACAACACAGCCCGAAGCGAATACGTGCTCGGCATCAAGAACAACAACACGTCCTATTACGAGCTCACCGAAACCCAGATCAAAGACTTCCAGGCGCGCAGGCAGCTGCCGACGCCGCTGCCGCCCTATGTGGCGCCTCCGATCAGCGACATGACGATCTACGGGATCGCGGGCTTCCTCGGCCTTTGCGCGCTGGGTTGGGCGTGGAAGTTCTACGCAAGGTGGCGCCGCAAGCGCGCGATTGCTCAGGTCGATGACGCGGTGGCGCGCCACCGCGCCGGCAACCTCGACGACGCCATCGAAAGCTATACGCAGGCCATCGCGATCGACCGCAAGTTCGGGCCCGCCTACAATTTCCGCGGCAACGCCTACGAGGCCAAGGGCGAGGACGGCAAGGCCGCCGACGACTACAGCAAGGCGGTGCGCTTTGCGCCGAAGATGTCGCGGCCCCTGATCGATCGCGGTTCATTGATGGAGCGGAAGGGTCAGTTCGATCTCGCCATCGCGGACTTCACGCAGCTGATCAAGCTCGCCAAGAAGGACAGCGCTCCGTACGCCCAGCGCGGCCGCGTCTATCTGCGCAAGGGCGAGTTCGACCGTGCGATTGCGGATTTGAGCAAGGCCATCAAGATGACGCCGGCCTTCGTCGAAGCCTACCGCCATCGCAGCGCGGCTTACGCCAAGAAAGGCCAGAACGATCTCGCGCGGGCCGATCAGGCCAAGGCCGATGCGATCGCGGGCCCTCAGGCGCTGCCTGCCGCGGGCGCGGCGCGCGCGGTGTGACGCCCTTGGCTAGCGCCGCTTGATCCAGAATTCGTACATGCCTTTGAACGTGTCCGGATTCTCGGTTTCGAACTGGTGCCACAGTGCAAGCTCGGCCGTGTCCTGACCCGCAAAGCGCTGGCGGAATGCCGCCAGCGCGTCAGGCTTGAGGAAGCCGAGAAACTGCAGGCTGTTCTCGTTCAGGAACGATTGGATCTGCGGGATCGTGAAGTCGCACTCCTGGGCGTGAAACAGCAGATCGCGGCATTCGCTGGTGGCGTAGAAATCCGGATAGCGGACAACATCGGCGAAGGCCGGGTCGGACGTCGCCGCAATAGCCAGCTGCTGGCGCGCGCGGCGGATGTCGTCGGCTGAAGACCGGTGTCCGCGGGCGGTCACGAATTCGCGCGCCTTGGCGATGTTGCGGCGTGCGAGCGCGCTGTAGAGCCCGACATGCATGATGCCGTCGGGCTTCAGCAGCGAGAGCAGCACGCGCCAGCCCTTCGCCGGATCGGCCAGATGATGCAGCACGCCGCTCGACGAGATGATGTCGAAGCGCTGGCCGGTTGCGCCAAGCTCCAGGATATCGGCCTGGGCGTAGGCGATCCGCGTGAGCCCCATCGCGCGCGATTTCTCCTTGGCATAGGCCAGGCTCGAAAGGCTGAGATCGACGGCGAGAATTGGCGCGGCCGGAAAGGCCTGAGCGAACAGGATGGAATGATGTCCGGTGCCGCAGCCGGCGATCAGGATGTCGGGCGCGCCATTGCCGGGTGGCGGCAGATGCGGCACGAGCCAGTCGGGAGCCGTAGGCGAACTGAGCGAGGGAAGCCTGCTCCATCGCGGATAGGGATTCTGCTCGTATTGCTCGGCGACCGCGCGCGAGGTGGCGTCTGCGATCGAGGTGAGCTGCGGAAGGGATTTGCGATGGCGCCGCATCGCGTCCGCCTCGCGGGCCACCTCTTCGAGCAGCGTGGTCAAAGGCTGCGGCAACGGGCGTCCGCGCAAAGCTTCGGCGGCAAAGCGTTCGAGCGGCATATAAGCGCCGAGCATCGCGAGAGCGGCGGGCGCGATCCGGCCGCGCGTTTGAAGCGCGCTCTCCGCCTGCTCACGCAAGCGCGCGACGTGATCCTGCTCCTCGGGCGAAATATCGAACACGTACTCGTTGGCGACGCATTGCCGCGCCAATGCGCAACACAGACGCAGCGCACTTTCATCGATACGCTTGGGGTCGCGGCTCGCCTCATCCAGGAGGCCCGCGCGCAGCGCGGTCAGAAACCGCTCGAGATCGATGCCGACGATCTTGCTGGTCTCGATCAGCGCCAGCAGCAGCGGATGCGTCGAGATCGCCGCGAGTCCGTTTGCGCCGAGAAGCTCGTTGAGCGGTAGCCGCCGCGGCCACGCCTGCATCGCCCGCACGACGGCAGGCCCGATGACCGAGTCGCGGTTCAGAAGCCCGCGCACGACGCCGGCAAGGTCGGCGGGCTCCGCCCACGGCTCCCGCAGCGCCCGCACGATGACGTCGTGCATGGTCTCGGCGCCCGGGAAATACGACCAGCGCGCCGCGCAGTTCACGAAGAACGTCTTGGTTTCCGCAGTCTCGGCCATGCGGATGACGCGCGCGGCCAGGTCCATGGCTTCCGGGTCGCGGCCCGCATCGAGAGCGCGCCAGCCTTCGTCGAGGAATGCATGGAGCAAGCCGGGGTCGGCGTCGGGCCGCTGCAATGCGCCCGCACGCCGGACGGTGCCCTGTTGGGCCCGCCGCATCTTGCGATTCATTAAAAGGATCTTCGCGGCTAACGTCGCCCCCAGGGGCATGATGCCACGACGCAAGGATCGGAAAATGCGGAGGCGGCGCTGAGCTGTTATGCTCGCGGGACAAAACTCGTCGGGAATGACTTATGCGGCGTAACAAAATCCGGATCGCCATTCCGGTCGGCGATCCGGCCGGGATCGGCCCGGAGATCTGCCTGAAAACCGTGCACGATCAGCAGGTTCGCGCGGCCTGCGATCCGGTCATCGTCTGTGATCCGGACTTGCTGGCGCGTCACGCCAAGGCGTGCGGCCTCGATGTCGATCTGAAGGCGGTCGACGTGCTGGCCTGCCCGCAGCCCGAGACCGCGGCGCTCGGCTTCGGCGTCACGGCGCCGGCTGCCGGCCGCGCCTCGATCGCGTTCTGTGCCGCGGCCGTGAAAGCCGCCATGGCCGCCGAGGTCGACGCCGTGGTGGCGGCGCCGCAGAACGAGACCTCGATCGCGCAGGCCGGGATCAAGTTCGACGGCCATCCGTCGTTCGTGGCGCGGCAGACCGGCACCAACGAAGAGGGCGTCTACATGATGCTGTGCTTCGGCGACACCCGGATCGCGCATTGCACGTTGCATCGGAGCGTCAGGGATTCGATCGCGCTGATCACCAAGGAGAACGTCGCGCGCACGATCCGCGCGACGAACACGGCCCTCGAGCGCATGGGGATCGCCAAGCCGAAGATCGCGGTGAGCGGGCTCAATCCGCATGCGGGCGAGGGCGGATTGTTCGGCCGCGAGGAGATCGAGATCATCCGGCCCGCGATGGACATCGCCGCAGCCGAGGGCATCGCGGTCAGCGGGCCCTACGGCGCCGACACCATGTTTCACATGCCGGGCTTCGACGCCTTCGTCGTGATGCTGCACGACCAGGGCCACATCGCGACCAAGCTGCTCGCACAGAACGCCGCCGCGGCGCTCACCATCGGCACGCCGATTCTGTTCGCGTCAGTGGCGCACGGCACCGGCCATGACATCGCCGGCAAAGGCATCGCGAGCCCCGCCGCGATGATCGAGGCGGTGCTCAGAATGGCGAAGGCGAAGAAGTTCGCGGCTTAAGTTTCGTTGGCCGCAACTTTACAGCAACGGCGGTGCCATCCCTCCCCTGGCGGGGAGGGATGGCCGTGCTGCACGAGCGTGATCTCAAATTTCAGAGAATTTGCGGTCGCGAGAGCTTAACGCCCGCCGTTCTGCTTCAGCGCGTCAAAGCCCGGCGCGTTGGCGACCTGATCGAACCAGTCGAAGCCCATCTCCTTGACGATGCGGTTCGACATCACGATCAGCCGGCAGTCCTCGTGATCGCCGGCGACGTGCTGATGGTTGGTGAACGGCGGGATGTAGATGTAATCGCCGCGCTTCCAGCTATACGCTTTCGGCTCGGCGGCCCATTCCCACTGGAACGCCTCGAGGCAGTCCCACTTCAGGTCCCAGTGCAGATCGTAGCCCGAGCCTTCGGCTACGAAGATGATCTCTTCCCACATATGACGATGGACGCCCGACTTCTCGCCGGGCTTGAGGAACTGCATATAGGCCTCGACGCACATCTCGCGCGTGTTCAGCTTCTCGTGCACCAGATGCTTGATCAGGCCGTCGGCGCATTGCTCCCAGGGCATGTCCTCGGCGAGCACGATGTTGGTCTTGCTCTCGTAGGCCTTGCGGAATTCCTGCGAGGCCTTCGCCTCGTCGGCGCGGTAGGTGGCGGTCTTGTTGCCGGAGAGCGCCGGGCCGCGATCGGTGAACAGTGTCATGGCTTGTCGCTCCCTTAGATGTCGCTCGGCGGCTTGTAGTTCTCCGCGCCCTTGGGCGGGATCTTCGGCGGCCATTCCACGATCTTCTGGAACAAGAGGTGCATGAACAGGAACAGCGGCTTCGCCTTGAAGACGAGCAGGATCGCCTCTTCGTCCTTCGAATCGTTGAAGTGCTGGTGCACGCAGGCGTTCTCGACCAGCATCACGTCGCCGGCCTTCCACGGAATATGCCGGCCGTCATGCACGTCGTGGCCGTGGCCCTTCAGCACATAGAACACCGCGCTGTTGAGATGGCCGTGTTTCTGGCCCGACGCGCCGGGCGCGTAAGCCTCGATATGCGACTCGATCGACTGCGTGATGTTGACGGCCTGTGGCGAGATCACGCTCTTGCCGTAATGGCCCGGGCCGCCCTTCCACGGCACGTCCTTCGACGAGAACACCCGCGGCTGATCGATCAACTGCTTGTAGAGGTGGCTGTAAGTGCCTTCGAGCGCGCGCACGAAGGTGCGCTTCTTGGCCCAGCGCTCCCAGTGCTGATTTTCCTTTTCGGCGTGTTCGGCATCCGGCTGGTTGTGTCCCGCACCGGGCGTTTCGAGAATCCCTGTCATTTCGCGTGTTCCTTGCGACGAAACATCGTGGCGTGCGCTTGATGCTGTGTGAAAGCACCTTATCGCGCGCGCTTGTCAAATCAATGCGCTGGCGAGGATAATACGAACGACGGGTCAACCGGCCGAAGAGCGTTTCGTTCCAAAGGGAGGAACATGGTGCGTGCAGTGTCGATGCGTGTTCTGCTGACGGCGATCGTCGCTGTGTTCGCCGCGACCGGCGCGCAGGCGCAGAGCGTCGCGGACTTCTACAAAGGCAAGAACATCGATCTCTATGTCGGCTACAGCGTCGGCGGTGCCTACGATCTTTATGCGCGGGTGCTGTCGCGCCACATGGGCAAGCACATTCCCGGCAATCCGACGATCGTGCCGAAGAACATGGAAGGCGCGGGCTCGCTGCGTCTCGCCAACTGGCTCTATAACGTTGCGCCGAAAGACGGCTCGGCCTTCGGCATCTTCGGCCGCGGCACCGGATTCGATCCGCTCTTGGGCAACAAGGCCGCGCAGTTCGACGCCACCAAGTTCAACTGGATCGGCAGCGCCAACAACGAGGTCTCGATCTGCGTTGCCTGGAGCACCAGCGGCGTCACCAAATTCGAGGATTTGTTGAACCGCGAGCTCATTGTCGGCGGCACCAGCACCTCGGCCGACACCGATCAGTTCCCGCGCATCGTCAACGGCGTGCTTGGCACCAAGATGAAGGTGGTCACCGGTTATCCGGGCGGTAACGAAGTGGGGCTCGCCATGGAGCGCGGCGAGGTGCAGGGCCGCTGCGGCTGGTCATGGTCGAGCGTGAAATCCACCCACAAGAAATGGATCGATGAGAAGAAGTTCGCCATCCTGGTGCAACTCGGCCTCGACAAGCATCCCGACCTGCCCGACGTGCCGCTGATCGTCGATCTCGCCAAGACCGACGAGCAGCGTCAGATCCTGAAGCTGATCTTCGCCCGTCAGGTGATGGGCCGGCCGTTCATCGCGCCGCCCGGCGTGCCGCAGGACCGCGTCGACGCGCTGCGCAAGGCTTTCATGGCCACCATGCAGGACCCGGAATACCTCGCCGACGCCGAGAAGACGCAGATGGAGATCAATCCGGTGTCCGGCGAGAAGGTCCAGGCGCTGATCAAAGAGGAATATTCCACGCCGCCGGCGATCGCACAGAAGGCTTCGTCCTTCCTGCGATAGAGCTTCACCCCTTACAATCAGGTCTCAGATGGACGCGAAAGTTTCGAACTACACCGGCTGGCAATCCGACGTCATTGTCGACTGCATCAAGCGCTACGATTTTCCCTACATCACATTGAATCCCGGCGCGAGCTTTCGCGGTCTGCACGACTCGCTCGTCAACTACGGCGACAACCAGCCGCCGATGATGCTGTGCAATCACGAGGAGATCGCGGTGCAGATCGCCCACGGCTATGCCAAGGCGACCGGCAAGCCGATGGTGGTGATTCTGCACAATCTCGTCGGCCTGCTGCACGCCTGCATGGCGATCTACTACGCATATCTCGACCGCGTGCCGATCTTCATCGTCGGCGCCACCGGTCCGATGGACGAGAGCAAGCGCCGCCCGCACATCGACTGGACTCACACTGCGCTGGTGCAGGGCAACGCGGTGCGCGATTACGTGAAGTGGGACTATCAGCCCACGTCCGTCGACGGCGTGCCGGAAAGCTTCGCCCGCGCCTATTCGATCATGATGACCGAGCCGAAGGGCCCGGTTTACATGTGCTACGACGCAGCCCTTCAGGAAGCGCCGAAGACCCACGACGTGCCGCTGCCGCCGCCCGCCGCGGTCGCGACACCCTCGCCGATGGCGCCCGATCCGCGCGCGCTCGAAGCCATCGCCGACAAGCTCTTGAAGGCCGAGCGCCCGATGCTGCTGCCGGAATATGCCGGCCGCCGCGCCGGCGGCTTCGAGAGCATCGTCGAGCTCGCCGAGCTCACCGGCTCCGCGGTGTGGGACGTCAACAACGCGCTCAACTTCCCGAACAAGCACCCGCTGTGCCTGAGCATGGACAAGCCGTCGCTCAAGCACACCGATCTGATCCTCGGTCTCGACGTCAAGGACTGGGAGAAGCAACTCACCGAGCTCAACAACGCCAAGCGCATCCGCGAGGTGCTGCCGCCGGAGAATTGCGACTATGTCGAGATCGGATTCGCCGAGGTCGGCATCAGCAAATGGGCGATGGACTATTGCCGCATGCAGCCCTGCTCGGTGCGCGCGCTGGGCGACACGTCGATCGGCATCCCCGAGCTGACGCGGCTGTGCCGCGAGCGCATCGGCGCCGACCCGAAGCTCCAGAACAAGATCGCGGCTCGCAAGGTCGCGATCGGCAAGCGCCACGACGAGGTCTGGGCCAAGTGGCAGGAGGAGTCCCGCAAGGACTGGGACGCCTCGCCGCTCACCTTCTCGCGCCTCGCCATGGAGGTGTGGGACGTCATCAAGGACGAGGACTGGGTGCTGACCGCGAACGAGCTGAAGCACCAGGTGCGCAAGCTCTGGGACTTCGACAAGCCCTATCGCCATCCGGGCGTCGAGCTCGGCACCTCGACGCAGATCGGCATCTCGCTGGGCGTTGCGCTGGCGCATCGCGACAAGAAGCGGATTGTCGTCAACATCCAGCCCGACGGCGACCTGATGTTCGATGCCGGCGCATTGTGGATCGCAGCGAAGTACCAGATCCCGATGCTGATCGTGATGCACAACAACCGCGCCTATTACAACGACTGGGCGCACCAGATCCGCATGGCGAAGCTCCGCGGCACCGACGAGGCCAAGGCGCATATCGGCATGGACCTGTTCGGCCCGGAGCCGGACTTCGCGGGACTGGCGAAATCGATGGGCTGTTACGGCGAAGGCCCGATCGCCGATCCGAAGGACGTGAAGCCCGCGCTGCTGCGCGCGCTCGCCGAGGTGAAGAAGGGCCGCTGCGCGCTGGTGGATACGATCACGCAGCATTCTTAGTTCGACGGGTGACGGCGTTCGTTGTTGTGCCCTCTCCCACAGGGAGAGGGCACAGATACGTGCATCCTGTTCGCGGAAGCAGACCAACCGCTACTCCTTGTCCAACCCGGTCTCCGTCACGACCTTTTCCCACTTCACGCGCTCAGCGCGATAGAACGCGTCGAAATCCTCCGCCGAGCCGAGCATCGGCGCGAAGCCCTGGGCCTCCAGCGCCTTCTTGATCTCGGGCGACTCCAGCGCCTTGCGGTTGGCATCCGCGAGCTTGTGGATGATGTCTTTCGGCGTCGCGGCCGGCGCCGTCATGCCGATCCAAAGCCGCACATCGAAGCCCGGATAGCCGGACTCCGCGATGGTCGGCAGATCGGGAAACGCCGGATCGCGTTTGGGTCCCGTGGTGGCGAGCCCGATCAGCCGGCCGTCGCGCACGAAGTCCTGCACCGGCGCGATGCTGGAGAACATGATCTTCACGCCGCCCGACAGCAGGTCCTTCACGGTTTCGCCGCCGCCGCGGTAATGCACCGCGACGGTCTTGATGCCGGCCACCATGTTGAACAATTCGCTCGTCAGATGCGTCGCCGAGCCACGGCCCGCAGTGGCGTATTGCAGAACGCCCGGCTGCTCCTTCGCGAGCTTGACCAGATCGGCCACGGTCTTCACGCCGAGCGAAGGGTTCACCACCAGGATGTTGGCGGTCTCGGCCTGCGGAGCGACCGCGATGATGTCCTTGCCGTATTCGTACTTGATGGTCTTGGACATGAACTCGTTGGCTACGGTCGCGACCGGCGTGTTGAGCAGCGTGTAGCCGTCGGGCGCAGCGCGCGCGACCTCCTGCGTGGCGATGGCGCCGCCGGCGCCGGTCTTGTTCTCGACGATGAACTGCGCGCCCATGATCTCGCCCATCTTGGCGCCGACCACACGGCTGATGATGTCGGAGGGCCCGCCCGGCGCGAAGCCGACCAGGATGCGGATCGGCCGGTTCGGATAGCCGGATTGCGACAGCGCTGCGCTCGAGGCGGCGAGCGCTGCGCCGAGCGTTCCGGCCAGCAGCACAACGCGCGCGATCGGTTGCCCTCGCTGCATATCTCCCTCCCGTTTCGGTGGCGTCGTCTGCGCGACGCCTTTTGAATTTGTATGCGTCAACCTAACATGCCGCCCAAACCAGGGAGCAAGAGCGCAAAATGGCAAACCAGGAAAAGATCGGCATCGTCGGCGCCGGCCGCATGGGCCAGGCGATGATCCGGCATCTCATCAAGCAGGGTCATGCGGTGCTGGTGCAGGACATCGAGCCGAAGGCGCTCGATGCCGCGCGCGGCCTCGGCGCCGAGACCGCGAAGTCTCCGGCCGAGGTCGGCCGCGCCTGCACGTTCGTCATCATCGCAGTCGGCTATGACGACGAAGCCGAGGCCGTGATGCTCGGCAAAGATGGCTTGCTCGAAACCATGGGCGCGGGCGCGGTGATCGCGGTGTCGTCGACCTGCACGCCCGAGCACGTGAAGATGCTGGCCGAGAAGGCATGCACCAAGGGCGTCGAGGTGCTCGACGCACCGATCTGCCGCGGCCAGCGTGCCGCCGACACCGGCACCTTGCTGACGCTGTGCGGCGGCAAGCCCGAGGTGTTCGAACGCGGCAAGCCGATCTACTCGACGTTCAGCAAGGACATCGTGCTGCTCGGCGACGTCGGCGCAGGCCAGGTCGGCAAGGCGATGAACAACTTCCTGCTATGGGTGAACGGCATCGCGCTGATCGAGGCCGGCCGGCTGAGCGAGGCCAACGGCATGGACTTGCCGAAGCTCCGCGATGCGCTGATGATGAGCTCGGGCAATTCCGACGCGCTGAAGAACTGGGAGACCATGACGTTCCTCTGGGCGTCGAAGGACATGCAGATCGTCTCCAGGATGACCGACAAGTCCGGCCTTGCGTTGCCACTCGCCGGTGTCATCAAGGAGCTGGTCAAGGACGGCCGCCGCATCAAGCAGAGCAATCCGCCGGACTGGACTGGGCACCGAAGCGCTGGTTCAAAGGCCAGCTGAGAAAGAACCGAGCTGTATGGTTGGCGCCGAGGCAGGGCAGAGAAAATTCCGGGCGTTCGCGGCAATCGACGCGGCCAACAGCCTCGATCCCAAGAGCGTGGCCGTGGACGGGGTGTCGCAGCCGGCCAATCTGATTTACGGCTTGCGCATGACCGCGGAGCTGGAGCGGTTCGCGCCGGATGCTTCCGAAGAGTTGCAGATCGCGGCGCGGGGCCAGCACATCGAACGCTGGATCATCCCGCGCGAACAGTATCCCATGGAGCGGCAGGGCTATCACCGCTGGCGGCTCGCTCTGCGGGACCATCATGCGGCACGGCTTTCGACCATTCTGACGGATCTCTCCTACGACAAAGCCGCGATTGCGCGAGTCGTCTCCATCGTACGCAAGGAGCGGCCAAAGGAAGACCACGACGTGCAGACGCTGGAGGACGTCATCTGCATCGTCTTCGTCAAATACGAGCTGGAGTCGTTTGCGGGCCGATACAGCGGCGGCGACACGCGATTGGCCGATATCCTGGCCAAGACCTGGCGCAAGATGTCCGAGCGCGGACACCAGGCCGTGTTGTCAATTCCTCCCGCGCCGGGCGTCGTATCGCTGCTCCATCAAGGTCTCGAGAGACTTCAGTCCGAAAGGTCCTGATGCTCTTCGGAAGCGGGCGTCGAATTGTCCCAATGGGCTGAGCCGCTCGGCACGCCCGAGCAGTTCGCGAGCCTCGTCAAGGCGGAGTCCGATCGCTGCGGCGATGTCATCAAGCGCGCAGGAATCAGGCTGGACTGACCAAGCTCGACTGATCAAGCCGGAGGTGCGCTCGAAGCCTTCCGCTTCAGCAGATAAGGGATCGCGCCGAACACCAGCGTGAAAAATGCGCAAAGCAGCGCCATGTCGGTCATCGGACGCGGCGTGCCGTCGGCCAACAGGCCGTAAACCTGCGTCGACACCGCGGCCCAGAAATTCTGCATGAACACGCCGATGCCGGCCGCGGTGCCGGCCAGCCGCGGAATCTCCGCCATGGCCGCGGCCTGGCCGTAGGGCATCGAAATGCCCTGCGCCATGGTGACGAAGGTGCCGGGCAGGAAGAACGCGATCGGCACCAGGAAGCCGAGCCACAACGCCGCGGCCTGCGACACCACCGCGACCAGTGCCAGCACCGAGCCGGCCAGCACCATGGTCTCCGCCGAGAAGCGCGTGCCGACACGCGTCGAGATGAAATTGCCGGTGAAGAAGCCGATCGGAAACAGCAGGAAGTACAGCCCGTATTCGGTCGCGGGCCGCTTCAGCAGCTCGGTCATCATCGTTGAGGCGGCGACCGCCATGACCATGAAGGCGCCGGTGTTGAATCCGGTCTGCAGCACATAGGCGTTGAAGCGCAGGCGGCGGAACAGCGTCGCGTAGCTCGCAGCGAAGCTTTCCTGAGTTTTGTGCCGGTTCTGCGGCGGATGGGTCTCGCGCATCACCATATAGGCGATGAACGTGATGACGCTGCCGGCCACGAGCGCGAAGCCGAATACGCTGCGCCAGCCGAGCGTATCGATCAGCACGCCGCCGATGAAGGGCGACACCATGGGCCCGAGCGTGCCGAACATGGTCAGATAGGCGATGGCTTTCACCAGCTGCTCGGCGCGGAACGCGTCGCGCGCAATCGCGCGCACCAGCGTGAGCGCGCAGCCGGCACCGATCGCCTGCACCAAGCGGCCGAGCACCAGCGCATTAGCGGTCTCGGCGAGCGATGAAACCACGCTGCCGAACAGGAACAATGCCAGTCCCGACAGCAGCACCGGCCGGCGGCCGTAGCGGTCCGACAGCGCGCCGTAGAACAGCGTGGCGAAGGCCATGCCGAACAGCGAGATGCTGAAGGTCAGCTGCGCATGCGCGTCGCTGAGGCCGAGCGCCTTCTTCACGGCAGGAATGACCGGAAAGAACAGATGCACCGCGAGCGGCGTGATCAGCGCGATCAGACCGAGCGCAATGACGAAAGTCCGGCCGGGCGGCCGATAGGTCTGCTCCATCAGGCGAACTGCGGGAACAGCCGCAGCGCGTTGCCGCGGTCGATGGCCGAGCGCTGTGCCGGCGTAATGGGGTCGAGCGCTTCGTAGGTCTTCATCGCCTCGGCCGTGACATTGACGTTGGCGAACGGCCAGTCGGTGCCGAACACGATCTGGTCAGGCGAAGCCACATTCTCCAGACAGCCCCAGGTCTGCTCGCCGGGCGACAGCGCGTTGTCGTACCAGAAGCGCCGAAGCAGCCCGAACACCTCGTCCTTCGACAGCTGCTTGAGCCGCTTGTCGATCATCGGCGACACCGCGAGCCGCCAGGAGAAATAGGGAACGAGCCCGCCGGCGTGCGGCAGGATGAAGCGGATGCGCGGATAGCGCTCCAGCGTGCCGCCGAACACCAGGTTCACCACCGCACGCGTGGTGTCGAACAGATATTCCATCATGAAGAACGGCCAGGGCAGTTGCACCTGCTTGCTGAGCGGATGGGTGCCTGGATGAACGAACACCACGCCGTCGCGGCTATTCAACGCCTCCATCACCGGATCGAACTTCGGATCGCCGAGGAAAACTCCGTCATAGCTCGCGAACAGGCTCAGACCGGCAAACTTCAGCGTGTCGAGGCAGTAGCCGACCTCTTCGACGGCATGCCGCACATCCCACATCGACACGGTGCCGAAGGCGCCGAAGCGCTTCGGCCACTTCGCGCTGAGCTCCGCCGAATGGTCGTTGCAGCGCCGCGCCAGCGTCTTGGCCTCGTCGGGCTTGCAGAACTGCACGCCGGGCTGGCCGAGCGACAGAAGCGCCGTGGCGATGCCGAAGCGGTCCATGATCTCGAGCGCAAGATCCGGCGACCAGTCCGGATAGCGGCCGATCGCGGGGCCGGAGCCGGCCGCATAGACCATGTCCGCATAGAACTGCGGAATCATGTGGAAGTGGACGTCGATCCGTCCGCCGCCGCCGGCCATCGCCTAGACCCCGCCTTTGCTGTCGGCCAGCATGTCGCCGCAGCCGGCGCGGCGCGCCCAGAACTCCCAGCCGCGCTGCATCTCCGGCGAGCCGGCGCGGAAGTTGTTGCGGGTCTTGATCTCGCCCTCGGACATCGCCTTGAACTCGCCGAGCCGCATGGCGGCCAGCATGATCCGCGCGTTGCGCGGCAGGTACACCGCCATGCGCACGAGCTTGAGCAGACCGTCGGCCGCGGCCGAGAAGCCGTGGCCGCGCATCAGCACCACGGAATTCTTGCCGAGCGCCTTCGCCATATCGCGGCCCTGCGCCATGTTGATGACGAGCAGATTGGTGTCGTCGCCGAATTGGTCGGCGATATCCCACACCGGCACGTGGTTGCCCATGTCGCTTGCCACGTGCGCCACGCAGCAGAGCTTCGTGGTCTTGGAGATGCTGAACGGCAGCAGATCCTCGGCGTGCGAATGCACCACCGCGTTGATGTCCGGCCGCAACTCATAGATCGCGCCGTGAATGTAACGTTCGAGATAGGCCGGCCGGTCGTCGTTGACCGGCGTGCCGTCGAGCCGGAACTCGATGATGTCGTTGCGGGTGACGAATTCGGGGCTGAGCGAGCGCGAGAGGAGATAATGGTCGGGCTTGCTCGGGTGCCGGATGCTGACATGGCCGTAGGCGTCGACCACGTCCTCCTTGGCCAGGATCCGGTTGGCGATCACCAGATCGCCGATCGCCCGCTGTAGATCGTCCATGCGCGCTCCTCCGAACAGCCGCGCCCGGCTGCCTGGGGCGCGTTGGCGCGCACGTTAACGGAACGAAACGGGGGAGTCTTGATGGAACGGCGCGAATGCCGGCAGGGCTGGCATTCGTGTTGTGCGCAGCGTTCAACTGGATTTCGATGGCGTCGAACTATCCACGTCATGGCCGGGCCTGTCCCGGCCATCCACGTCTTGCTTTGCGTCCAAGACGTTGATGCCCGGCACAAGGCCGGGCATGACGTCGGAGATTGATGCAGGCCGTGGAGGAAACCGCTTACCGCCAGAAGCCCGACTTCGCCTGGGAGTTGACGCCGAGCTTGCTGAACTCGTCGACGATGCTCGGCTTGATGTCCTTCGCCAGCTCGAAGTCGGCGTTGCTCGCCGCCACGTCGCCCTTCATCAGCTTGGCGACGCCGCGGCCGTAGAGCGCGGCCGGCGCGTTCGGATTGACCTTCAGCGCCTCGTCATAATCCACCAGCGCCTGATCGGGCTGGCCGAGCTTGAGATACGCCATGCCGCGATGGTCGAGCGCCGAGGCGTTGTTCGGCTTCAGCGTCAGTGCGGCGTTGCAGTCCTCCAGCGCGGCCTTCAGCTCGCCCATGATGGCGCGGGCGCCGCAGCGGCGGTCGAGCGCATCGGCGTTGTCCGGCTGCAGCTTGATCGCCTGGTTGTAGTACTTGATGGCCTGATCGTAGTCGCGCGTGCCGTAGAACACGTTGGCGCGGTTGTAATAGGCCACCGCCGGCGCGGCGTTGTTCTTGATGGTCTGGTTGACCTCCTGGATCACCCGGTCGTCGTCGCGGCGGTTCTCGTAGGCGCTGACGCGGTTGTTCGGCGCGATCGAGTAGCTCGCGGCGCTGCGCACCGTCTCGTCGGTGTTCGGCGTCGCGGTGTCGAAGTCGCGCTTGTCGAAGCTGGTGATGCCGCGCTCGCGGAAGCCGCCCGCATAGTTCGGGTTGATCTTGATCGCGGTGTTCATGTCGCTCGAGGCGCGATCGAACTCGCGCTTGTCGTAGAACGCGACGCCGCGGTTGTAGAAGGCGAGCGCATAGTTCGGGTCGATCTGGATCGCCGCCTGGTAGTCCGCGATGGCGCGGTCGGCGTCGCCCTTGTTGCGCCACGTGAAGCCGCGGTTGTTGTAGACCAGCGCGTCCTTGGGATTGAGCTTGATCGACTGGTCGAAGTCCGCGATGGCGCGGTCGTAGTCGCGCCGCTCGTCGAACACCAGGCCGCGGCTGTTGTAGGCCGCCGCATAGGCCGGATCGAGCCGGATCGCCGCGTTGAAGTCGGCAACCGCGCGGTCGTAGTCCTTCTTCATGTAGAAGGCGTTGCCGCGGTTGTAGAGCGTCACGGCGTTGTTCGGGTTGATCCGGATGGACTGGTCGAAGTCGGCCAGGGCGCGGTCGAGGTCGCCCTTGGCGCGCCAGACGAAGCCGCGGTTGTGCCAGGCGCGCGGATCGTTGGCGTCGAGCTTCAGCGCCTGATCGAAGTCGGGCAGGGCGCGGTCGTAGTCGGCCCTCAGCGCCAGCATGGCGCCGCGGTTGTTGTAGCCGAGCGCGAGCGCAGCGTCGGCCTTCACGGCCAGGTCGAAGCTCGCGAGCGCACGGTCGATGTCGCCGCGGCTGCGATAGGCGAGGCCGAGGTTGTTGAGCGCCGCGGCGTTCTTCGGCTCGAGCTGCGCGACGCGGCTGAAGTCGGTGAGCGCGCGGTCGATGTCGCCCTTCTCGCGCAGCACCAGGCCGCGGTTGTAGAGCGCCAGCGCATAGTTCGCGTTGAGCTTGACGGCCTGATCGAGGTCGGCGAGCGCGCGGTCGAAGTCACGGCGCTCGTAATAGGCGTTGCCGCGGTTGAAATAGGCGACCGCCTGGCTCGGATCGAGCTTGATCGCAGCCTCATAATCGGCCGCGGCCTTGTCGATGTCGCCCTTCACCCGGTAGGCGAAGCCGCGGTTGTTCAGTGCCAGCGCGTCCTTCGGGTTGAGCTTCAGCGCCTGATCGAAGTCTGCGATGGCGCGGTCGGTGTCGCCCTTCACGCCGTAAGCGACGCCGCGGTCGTAGTACGCGACCGCGAAGTCCGGCTTGAGCCGGATCACCTGGTCGAGATCCGCGATGGCGCTGTCGAAGTTGCGCTTGGTCAGGTAGGCGTTGCCGCGGGCATAGAGCGCCGCCATGTGGCCCGGGTTGAGCCGGATCGCCGCCTCGAAGTCGGCGATCGAGCGGTCGAGCTCGCCGCGGTTGCGCAGCGTCAGGCCGCGATTGTACAGCGCCAGCGCGTTGCGCGGATCGAGCTTCAGCGCCTGGTCGAAGTCGGCCACCGCCTTGTCGAACTCGCCGCGCGCGCCGTAGGCCAGGCCGCGGTCGTTGAAGGCCAGCGGATAGCTCGGATTGATCTTCAGCGCCTGGTTCTGGTCGGCGATGGCGCGGTCGAGATCGCGCTTGTTGGCATAGGCGTTGCCGCGGTTGTGGAACACCACCGGGTCGTTCGGATTGAGCTTGGCGGCCTCGTCGTAGCTCGCGATGGCGCGGTCGTAATCGGCCTTGTCGTAATAGGCGTTGCCGCGGTTGTAATGCGCGAACGCATAGGTCGGATTGATCTCGATAGCCTTCTCGTAGTCGGCGAGCGCCTTCGCCGGATCGCCCAGCACGCTCCGGGCGACGCCGCGGTTGACGTAGGCCGGCGCGTTCTTCGGATCGAGCGTGATGGCCTGATCGAAGTCCTTGGTGGCGCGGTCGAGCTCGCCTTTCGCCCCGTAAGCGAGGCCCCGGTCGTTATAGGCCATCGACGAATTGCCGTTGAGCTTGATCGCCTGCTCGAGATCGGCCAGCGCCTTGTCGTAGTCGCGCTTGCGCGCAAAGGCATTGCCGCGGTTGTGATGGGCGAGCGCGATCTTGCCGTCGAGATTGATCGCCTGGGTGAAGTCGGCGATGGCGCGGTCGAAATCCTGCCGGCCGTACTGGGCCATGCCGCGGTTGTAGTAGGCGAACGCGTCCTTCGGATCGATCTTCAGCGCGGCATCGAAGTCCGCGATGGCGCGGTCGAAGTCGCGGCGGTCGTAATGCGTCAGGCCGCGGTCGTAATAAGCCAGCGCCTGGCGCGGATCGAGCTTGATCGCCTGGTCGAAGTCCGCCAGCGCCTTGTTCAGGTCGCGCTTGCCGTAATAGGCGTTGCCGCGATTGTAGTAGGCCGGCGCGTGGTTCGGATTGATGCGGGCCGCCTGGTTGAAATCGGCGATCGCCTTGTCGAACTCGCCCTTGGAGTTCTGCTCCAGGCCGCGGTCGTTGAAGGCGAGCGCAAAGCTCGGATTGAGCCGGAGCTGCTTCACCGGCTCGGTCGCGCCGCGGTCATAGCCGAGCGACCGTTCGGTCTTGCTCGCCACCACCATGGCGATATTGAGCTTCACGAGCTGCTCGAAGTCCGTGATCGCGCGCTCGTAGTCGTGCTTGTCGTAGCGGGCGACGCCGCGGTCGTGCAGCGCCAGCACGTTCGACGGATCGAGCCCGATCACCTGGTCGAAGCTCGCGATGGCGCGGTCGTAGTCGAGCTTGTCGTAATGCGTGGTGCCGCGGTTGTACATCGCGACCACATATTTCGGATCGAGCTTGATGGCCTGGTCGAAGTCCGCGATGGCGCGGTCGTACTGGCCCTTGTTGCGATAGGCGACGCCGCGGTTGTTCAGCGCCACGGCGTTCTTGGGGTCGAGCTTGATGACCTGGTCGAAGTCCTTGATGGCGCGCTCGCTGTCGCCCTTGGCGCCGTAGGCGATGGCGCGGTCGTTGTAGGCCGCGTAATCGTTGGAATCGAGCTTCAGTGCGTGCGTGAGGTCGGCGATGGCGCGGTCGAAATCGCCGCGGTCGTACAGCGACAGCGCGCGATAGTGATAGGCCACCGCGAAGCTCGCATTGATCCGGATGGCGCGGTCGAAATCGGCAATGGCGCGCTCGTGGTCGCCGCGGGCCCGATGGGCGAGACCGCGGTTGTTGAACGCGACGTCGAAGTTCGGGCTGATCTGCGTCGCCCGGTCGAAGTCCGGGATGGCGCGGTCCGGGCGGCCCTTGGCCAGGTGGGCGGCGCCACGCTCGTTGAGCGCCACGGCGAAATTCGGGTTGAGCTTGATCGCGGCATCGAAGTCCGCGATCGCGCGGTCGTAGTCCTGCTTCTCGGCGAGCGCGCTGCCGCGGCTGTAGAGGCTCTGCGAGTCGCCCGGATTGGCCTTGATCGAAGCGTCGAAGTCGGCGATGGCGCGGTCGAGATCGCCGCGGCCGCGGAACAGCTGGCCGCGGTTGGTCAGCGCCACCTCCGAGCCCGGATTGATGGCGATGGCGGCCGAGAAGTCGTTGAGCGCCTGCTCGATATCGCCCTTGCTGCGGTAGATCAGGCCGCGGTTGTTGAGCGCGGTGTCGTAGCGCGGATTGACCTTGGCGGCCTGGGTGAAGTCCTCGATGGCCTTGTCCATATCGCCGCGGCTCTTATAGGCGAGGCCGCGGTTGTTGTAGGCCACCTCGTAATTCGGATTGATGCGGATCGCCTGGGTGAAATCCACCAGCGCGCGGTCGGTCTTGCCGGTCGAGGCATTGACGAGGCCGCGGTCGTTGTAGGCACCGGCGAACTTGCCGTCGAGCCGGATCGCGGTGTCGAGATCGAACATCGCGCGGGAATAGTCCTGCCGGTTGCTGTAGGCGAGGCCGCGGCTCGCGTAAGCCGCCGCATACTTGCTGTCGAACTTGATGGCCTGGTCGAAGTCGGCGATGGCGCGGCCGCTGTCGCCCTTGTCGCGATAGGCGAGACCGCGGTTGTAATAGGCCTGTGCGCTGTTCGGATTAAGCTTCAGCGCCTGGTCGAAATCGGCAATGGCGTGGGCGTAATCGCGCTTGTCGTAGTAGGTCATGCCGCGGTTGGTGTAGGCCGCGGAGAATTTCGGATCGAGCTTCAGCGCCTGCTCGAAGTCGGCGATCGCCTCGTTGCTCTCGCCGCGGTTCCAGTAGGCGAAGCCGCGGTGGTTGAACGCTGCGGCGCTCTTCGGATTGATCCGGACGACCTGGCCGAAGTCCTCGATGGCGCGGCCGAAGTCGCGGCGGTCGCGATAGGCGCTGCCGCGGTTGAAGAAGGCGGTTTCGTAGTTCGGATTGGCCTTCACGGCCTGGTCGAAGTCGGCGATGGCGCGCTCGAGGTCGCCCTTGCTCTGATAGGCCTCGCCGCGGTTGTTGAACGCCACCGCGAACTTGGTGTCGAGGCGGACCGCCTGGTCGAAGTCCTGGATGCCGCGATCGGTCTCGCCCTTGGCGATATAGGCGAGGCCCCGGATGTTGTAGGCCTGCGGATAGTTCGGCCGGCCGTTGATCGCCTGGTTCAGGTCGTTGATGGCGCGGTCGTAGTCTTTGCGCTCGAAATAGGCGAGGCCGCGGCTGAAATAGGTCGGCGCGTAGCCCGGGTTGATGCGCACCGCCTGCTCATAGTCGGCCAGCGCCTTCTCGAAATCGCGGCGGTCCCAATAGGCGAGGCCGCGGTTGTAGAACGCGAGCGCGTTGCGCGCGTCCATGCGGATCGACTGGCTGAGGTCGGCGATGGCGCGGTCGGTGTCGCCCTTCTCGCGCGCCGCAAGGCCGCGGTTGTAGTAGGGCAGCGGGTTCTTCGGATCGAGCTTGATCGAGGCGTCGAAGTCGCCCAGCGCCTTGTCCATGTCGCCCATGGCCCGGTAGGTCAGGCCGCGATTGTAGAAGGCGAGCGCGTCGCGCGGGTCGAGCTCGATGGCCTTGCTGAGATCGGCTACCGCCTTCTCGTAGTCGTGGCGGTCGTAATAGACGACGCCGCGATCGTAGTAGGCGAGCGCGTAGTTCGGATTGATCTTGAGCGCCTGGTTGTAGTCCTGGATGGCGCGGTCGTAGTCGCGCTTGTCGTAATAGGCGTTGCCGCGGTTGTAATAGGCCAGCGCGAAGTCCGGGCTGATCAGGATCGCCTGGTCGTAGTTGTTGATCGCGGCGTCGGTCTCGCCCTTGTTGCGATAGGCGAGGCCGCGGTTGTTGAAGGCGAGCGAATCCTTCGGATTGATCTGGATCGCCAGGTCGAAGTCGGTGATGGCGTGGTCGGTCTCGCCCTTGGCGACGTAGGCGAGGCCGCGGTCGTTGATCGCCGCGCTGAAGCCGCCGTTGATCTTGATCGCGGAATCGAAGTCGCGGATGGCGCGGTCATAATCCCGCATATCCCGATAGGCGAGGCCGCGGTTGTGATACGCGAACGCGTCGTTCGGCGTGTTCTTCAGAACCAGATCGAAATCCGGCACCGCGCGGTCGGGCTCGCCCTTGGCGCGGTACGCCATGGCGCGGTTGTAGATCATCAGCGTGTTGCGCGGATTGAGCCGGATCGCCTGGCTCAGGTCCTCGATGACGCGGGCGTAGTCGCGCTTCTCGTAGAGCGCATGGCTGCGGCTCGAATAATAGCTCGGCTCCCGCGGATCGAGCCGGATCGCCGCGTCGAAATCGGCGATGGCGTTGTCGGTTTCGCCCTTGGCGCGATGGCTCGTCGCGCGAGCGATGAAGACCTTGGGATTCTTGTTGTCGAGGTTGATCGACTCGGCGAGATCCTTGAGCGCGTTCTCGTGGTCGCCCTTCTCGCGATAGGCGTCGCCGCGATGGTAGTAGGCGGTGGCCATCACGTTCGGCTTGTCGCGGTTGGCGTCGATGATCACCGAGCAGGCCGCGATCAGCATCGCGGGCGGCGTCTCCTTGTTGAGACAGGTCGCGCGTTCCGCCGTGTTCTGCGGCACCGGTGGGGCTGCGACCACCGGCACGGGCTCAGGCCTGGGTTCAGGCCTGGGCTTCTGCTGCACCGGCGCGGGCGACGCTGATTCGGCAGCGGACGGCTGCACCGGACGCGCCTGCTGCTGTTGCTGCTGCGACCGCTGCGGCTGCGCCTGATGTTGCGGCGCGCGCTGCTGCTGCTGTTGAGGATGCTGCTGCGAGCGCTGCTGCGGCGCGCCGTAATAGCGGCGTTCCTGCTGAGCCCACGGCGGCTGTGCGAAGACCGGAGCGGCCGACGAAAGCAGATAACCTGCTGTCAGCGCCGCGCTGCCGATGACGTGCCGCATTCCCCTGTTCATGTCCGCCCTCTCAAGTCACAGACACGACTGCCGAACCTATCTGTGACTGACTGCGCTCTATAGCGGGAGAAGCGTGGTAAACGTTGAGCTTTCGACGAGTAACATTAATCGGGGCGCCGCAATTGTTTCGATCGCGCGGTAACGTTTGCGCGCCTCGCTGTGCATCAACGCGATCGACGCGCAAAGCGAAAAACATCGATGCGGCTTGCTGCCGCTGCGATCGTCTGGTGAAGCGCGGATGAATCCGATCGATAGAATTTTTCGCACCCATTCACCTTGCCGAAAACCCAGATGGCGTCTGCGTTCGCGGCGTTAGGATTAACGCGAGGTATTTGACGCAAGGGCACGCTTCTTCTTGGTGTGGGCGGCACCGCGCGATTACAAAACTCGGTACGCCGGAGCATGACCGCGGCGTCAGCAGGCACGCGCGATGAATGTCATTCTCGTCAAGATGTTTGCCACTGCGCTCGCGCTTGCGCAGGTGACGACGCATCCGGATGCGGTCAAGACCGAATTCGATCCCGAGAAAGATCAGCCCGAGGTCGTGCAGCTGCTCAAGGACGGCTGCGCGCATATGCGCAAGGCCTTCGACATCGAGGATCTCAATCTCGATGAGCTGATCGACACCGCGATGACGGACCCGCAGACGGTGGCGGGCGAGATCCGCGCGTTCCGCGGCATCAACTTCGACGACCTCGCGCAGGCCTACAAGCAGCTCTGCGGCAACGAGCCGGTCGACACCATCAAGTTCGATTTCAAGGAAGTCATCGAGTTCTACAACGGCGTCGCCGCGAACCTGCCCGATCACACCCGGCTGAAGAACCTGAAGCTGCCCGGCACCAGCGTCGTGCTCGACTCCAAGGGTGACAGGTTCGCCGAGCTGTTCGAGTCCGATCAGCGCCGCGTCTGGGTGCCGATCAGCCAGATTCCCCGCTATGTGCAGCTCGCCTTCGTCGCAGCGGAAGACAAGCGCTTCTACCTGCACAAGGGTATCGACGAGCGCGGCCTGATCCGTGCGTTCATCACCAACATCGCCGAGCCCGGGAGGCCGCAGGGCGGCTCGACCATCACGCAGCAGGTCGCCAAGAACCTCCTGGTCGGCGACGATGTCAGCTACGATCGCAAGATCCGCGAGATGATCGTGGCGTCGCGCATCGACCAGTCGCTGAGCAAGGAAGAGATTCTCGAAATCTACCTGAACTCGATCTATCTCGGCCGCGGCGCCTGGGGCATCGACATGGCGGCGCGCGGCTATTTCAAGAAGCCCGCGTCGGGCCTGAGCGTCACCGAAGGCGCCCTGCTGGCCGCCATGGCCAAGGGGCCGGCCTATTTCAGCCCCGACCGCTATCCGGAGCGCGCGCGCGACCGCTTCGCCTATGTGCTCAAGCGCATGCAGGAGGACCAGGTCGCCGGCACCGAGAGCGTGAGTCCCGGCGTCACCGGCGGGCCGCGCATCGTTCCCTATGAGAAGCCGAAGCGCGAAGGCGGCTTCCACTTCGTCGATCATCTGATGCGCGAAGCCAAGACGCTGGTCGGCATGGCGTCGCTGACGTCGGAATCCTTCACGGTGCGCTCGACCATCAATGCGAAGCTGCAGCGCGCCGCCGAGGAGGCGCTGCAGGACGGGCTCGCGCGCTATGAGGCTAAAAGCGGCCGCGCCCGATACGAAGGTCCTGAGCTGAGCCTCGGCGATATGGTGGCCCGCGTCACCGTTGAGCAGAGCACCCGCGCCCAACGCCGCGGCCGCATCATGAAGCCGGTCTGGCAGATCGCGCTCGAGAGCGCGAAGCTGCCGCTCTACGACGTGCACTGGCCGGTCGCCGTGGTGCTGGGCCGTGCGATGGAGCACGGCCGCACGCAAATCCGCGTCGGCCTGCAGGACGGCCGGATCGTGCCGCTCTCGCTGCCCGATCACGTCGATTCCGGCATGCTCCATCTCAACGATGTGATCTTCGTCAACATCGTCGAGGGCAAGAAGCGCAGCGAAGCCAGGGCGGAGCTGCGCATCAAGCCCAAGGTGCAGGGCGCCGCGCTGGTGCTGGAGAACAAGACCGGCCGCATCCTGGCGATGGTCGGCGGCTTCTCCTATCCGCTGAGCCAGCTCAACCGCACCACCCAGGCGCTCCGCCAGCCCGGCTCCTCGATCAAGCCGCTGACCTATCTGGCGGCGCTGCATCGCGGGTTGCAGCCGAACACGCTGGTCACCGACCAGCCCGTCACGCTGCCGCCGATTCCCGGCGTCTCCACCCATTATTGGACGCCGAAGAACTACGACGGCCAGAGCTGGGGCTCGATGACGCTGCGCCGGGCGCTGGAGAACTCCAAGAACCTGGTCACCGCGCGGCTCCTGGAGGGCGGCATCGACCGAGATCCGATCAAGAGTCTCGACCAGATCTGCGATTTGGCGCTGGAGGCCAAGATCTACCCCGAATGCATGAAGAACTATCCCTTCGTGCTCGGCGCCCAGGCGCTGCGGATGATCGACCTCGCCGGCTTCTACGCGGCGGTCGCCAATGAAGGTCTGCGTGTCACGCCCTACACCATCGACTCCATCGAGAAGAACGGCCACGCGGTGTACCGGCACCAGGCCGGTGCGCCGGTCTACATGGCGCACGGCGACCGCGCCGCGTTCTTCCAGCTTCGCACCATCCTGGAGGGTGTGGTGGCCCGCGGCACCGCCGCGGCCATGAAGCAGCACACAGGCTTCGTCGGCGGCAAGACCGGCACCACCGACAACGAGAACGACGCCTGGTTCGGCGGCTTCAGCAGCGATATCGCCGTGGTGGTCTGGGTCGGCTACGACAACGCCCGCGGCAAGCAGACGCTCGGCCGCGGCGGCACCGGCGGCCAGGTTGCGGTGCCGATCGCCCAATCCGTCATCGAGGCCGCCTGGAATCTGCAATCGCCCAAGGCGCCGCTGCCACAGCCTTCGACCGAGGCCGGGCGTTACCTGAAAGCCATGCCGATCGATCTCCAGAGCGGCCAACGGCTGGCCTCGGCGAAAAGCGGCGGCTTCATGGAATATTTCCGCCTCGACGCGCACAAGAAGCTGCGCGACACTCAGTACGTGCTGGCCGGACGGGGTTCGCTGGCGCGGGGTGGGCCAATGGCCGCCCCCGTCATCAACGACGACCGGCCGCCGCCACATCAGGGTGTTGTCCAGCGGCCGAGCTATGGACCTGGCTATGGATCAGGTCCGGGCTCCGGTTCAGGTGCGGGGGACCGAATGCCGCGGACGTTGCGGGAACTGTTTCGGCTTTGATGACTGTGTGACGGTGGCTACATAAATTGGCCACCGTTTTCTGGGAATATAGTCGGTGTCTCCGGAGGAGTTGGGGTAACAGCCATGTGGATCAGGACTTCCACTGCCGCGCTGCTGGTGTTGACCACCACTGTCGCACTCGCCGCGTCGGCGGACTATCAGATCGTCAAGGTGGCGTCGGTCGCGGGGGCAACCATCGACACGCTCAAGCCCAGAACGATCTTCTTCACCGATCATCGCACCGACGACACGTCGGACAAGGGCGCCTTCATCCGCTTCGATGAATGGAGCAAGACCCGGCCGGTCGAATACAAGTTCCTCAACATCTTCCCGGGCTTCAAGGAAGGCATGGTCCACAAGATCATCGATGGCACCCGGAAAGAGGTGAAAGACGAGCTGCAGATGTATGTCACCGAGGCGCGCTTCATGCTGTCGCGCCCGGCCGACAGCGTCGACCTCAAGCAGTTCGCGTCGCTGCCCTTCATCCAGAGTATCGATCCGTCGATCAAGCACGTGGCGATCAAGCCCGGGGACGTCTCGACCCTGAAGGACGAGAAGGGCACCAACAACAAGAACCCCGACCGCAACTGGTGCGAGGGCCCGACCGTCACTGCCTGCATCCGCTCGAACTACAAGCTCGAAGGCAAGCTGCCGATCGGCGTCGCGCTCGCCAACAAGCTGCGCGACAGCGAGAAGAAGCTCTCCGACACCATCGAGTTCGAGAGCGAGATGCGGCTGCTCAAGGCCTCCGACCTCGACGAGGCCGGCCTGAAGCAGCTCACCGGCATCAACACGCCGGTCGCGGGCGTGCTCGAGCAGAACATGTTCTACGTCAACCAGGTGATGCGCTTCGGCAAGCTGCTCGCGGTGTTCCAGCCGAACCCGACCGACGCCAAGAGCACCGTCACCACGGTGGTGATCGCGCTCGCGGTCGGCTCGTCGACGCTGGAGCAGAAGAAGAAGTACGAGAACGTGCCGGTGCTGCGCAATCTCGTGCCGTCGCAGGTGCTGCTCGGCAACAGCTCGTTCAACACCGGCGAGTCGATCAGCGCAGGTCTGCCGAGCTACGTGCGCAACCGCATCAAGGCGATCGCGGGGATTTTGGATCGCGGTTGAGGGCGCTGGCCCCACATTCGGTTTCTGACGCAAGCGGCCCGCCGAAAGGCGGGCCGTTCTTGCTTTTGCCGCGCTGCTACCCGCACTATTTTCGTGCACAAGCCGGCGCTTGGCAAGACGATTCCGCTCTCCGATCAGCAGCTCCAGGACATGCTGCACGACTTCACGCGCAATCACCAGATCGCCAAGCTGCAGAAGTATTACATCGGGGCGAAGTTAGTGTCTCACGCGAGCAGGTATACGAGTTTTTCGTAGCAAATCAGCCAAGTGGCTCGTCAATCCGATGCGCCCACTCAGCAGGACTCCCGTTCCTGATGGGATTCTGGAAATTAGTTCCCGTAATCCAGGAAGGCCAGTTTTGACGTCGAACTCCACCCACGCTGTCGCGTCGCCCGGCGTAAGCCGGAGCTCGGTTGTTTCGGTAGCTCCGCGATGAAACTGGACGACCCAAGCTCGATTGCCATCGTGCACCCATTCAAAGCGCACTGGCCCAAGTGCGGCGTTAGCCCTGAGATAAATGTCCTCGATGTCATGGATAATTTTGTGGGGCAGACGTTCTGGCTCAGCCTCGCCCAGCATCAGGACATCGCCCGATCCTTCGCGGCCCTCGATAATAAGCTTTCCATCAGCGGAAACGATCAAGGCGCCGGAAAAGGCGGGATACACGCCAGCCTGTGAGAGTACCGACGCGATTTTCTTTTCTTCTGGATCTTCCCTGGCCATTAGAGCGAATGGATCTATCCATCCTCGATGCGTTGTAAAAAGCCCGGGCATCTGCTCTGAGGGCGCAGTTCGCAACCAGCGCTCGTTCCAACCAGTATCCCGTCCAAACGAAAACGGGGCAATTCTGCGATTGATGACAGTCGTGTGGGGTACGGGCAGACCGAATTGGTCCGCAACCAGCAGCCCGAACGTCTTGTCACCAAGCATCCGGCTGAAATTATTCGGCCATTTCACCTCTGGTTTGAGAGTTTCGGTTGCTTCCTCGGCGAACTCCCATACGAGCACGGTCGTACGTTTCCATCCGCGAGGGCGCGGATGAACGCTAAATTCTAGGCGGCTGGCATACGGGACCGGGAACTCGACAGACATAGAGTAGACGGTGGCGAGTACATCTCGACCAATCCCGCGCGGAAAGGAAGCTGTCCCAGTCTTTTCAACGCATCGGGGCGTATCATCTGGCGAGAATTCTATAATGTTGCCCATCAGTACGCCGGAAACGCCGCCATCGCTCACATCAATTGTCTCATTTACGATTGTGTACAAGCCTTGCGCGGAGAGCCGGGTAACGGCGGCAACGGCTTCATCTAAATTTGCAATTCCATAGATGAATTCGCGGCTCTTGGGGCTATTTGGATGAAAGCTTCTGACATTCACTGATCTGTCAGCGCTGCGGTCCAGTAGCTCTTGTATTAGTTGCCGACATGAAGCTTTATTCGATTGGGTCCATTCGCATAAGCGAGCGTAGGCGACGTGTGGCGTACCACTGTCTGGTGTGAAACTCACAAACTGGGCTACGTTCATTCCTCTCGCGGCCAAGAGCTCCAAGGACTCGTCTTTTCTTAGCTTGTCGGAAACGACGGCATTTACGGCAGGCCGCGGCAGATCCTGCAAAACAGCAGAAATTTTATCCGCCAGTGCAACAAGCGAACTATTAGCTTCGTTTGTGCGAAGGTCCTGTTCCGCAGCCTCTAATAGAGCGATTCCGTCTTCAGGCGACAGAAGGCTACCTGACAATGTCTCCATGCGAATTCCGCTTCGCAAGGCGTGTCTGAATTCGACCGCGCAACCAATGCTGTACTCCCAGCCCGGCATAAAAACGATCGCTTTTGCGTGTCGCTCGATTAGGTGCTGCCAAAGACGGTAGTAGTCCGTTTGGGCCCAATCTCGAAGCTCCAGGCTGGCCGGCTCGATTACAACCTCGTTCTTCTGCTGCCTCAACCGCGCGGCGGCACTCAGAAGATCTTCGGTATTTTGTCTACGCACTCCCTTCTGGAAGTCCGCGGATGTGGTGCCGGATCGCAGCAAGTGCACATAACGCAGCCCGGTACTAATTGGACCACTCAAGTAGATGACGGGCGTGCCAGATAGTGCGAAATCCCAAGCGCGGACAATCGCGTCGTGCAAACGAGAGATTTCTGTGGGTATCGGCATGGCTACACGACCCCCAATTCTTCCAAGCGCGCTTGGAATGACGGCGACTTTTGGAGTGTGGATTCCCACGCCTTCTTGTCGTCTGGAGACAATCTTGTCAGCGATGATTTTAGATCGTCCAACAGTCCAGCTTCCTGGGCCATCTCGGCGCAGGCTAAGAATTCCAGATAGGGAAAAGTACTCTCGGTACTCAATCTCCTTAGATAAATATCGTATCCATTTGAGCGGGGATTTTTACTGAGGTTCTCCACGATACCATCCGGGGAATCGGCGGATTCGATGGATGCCTTTATGTCTTTATAGCTCAAATAAACTGCCGCTTTGGCCATGCGCTCCAGTAAGGGGGCGTCGTTGCTGGCATGCAAATCCTTGAGAATGGATTCGCGTTTTTTCAGATCAGGCGGCAATAGAAGGTAGCGCTTATCAATTCTACCAGTTCGCTTAATTGCTGGATCGATCCGATTTTCGTAGTTCGTGGCTATGATGAAGATGGCGCGTTGACACTCGCGAAGATCATTAATCTTCGTCAGCATTCCCGGCGTAAGAAACTGAAAAAGAGTGTCCTGCTTGCGATAAAGCTCAGAATCGCGATCGAGCAAAAATGCGTCGATTTCGTCAAAAAAGACGACGCAGTTCGTCTGCGCTTCGAGCATTTCAAATATGGCTTTCGCGCGAGCTTCGACGAGCGCTCCACCTGCTCCGAGAAAATCGCTAACAGTGATTGTGATCAGGCGAAACGAGAGTGCATATGCAATGCTCTTGGCGAGCGTGGTTTTACCGGTGCCTGGAGGCCCGTAAAGGAGCATCGAATAGTTTCGGTCAGATGCTTGTTCCGTCCACGGCTGGACAAAGTCGGAATAAACGCGATCGAATACACGGGCGCTCCTAATTTGAGTGCCCTCGGAGAGAGGTTCATAACGTGAAGCGAGTACCTGCCAAGAAGCTTGTTCAGGCTCCTCCACCTTCACGCGTGAGAGCACTAAGGTCTCCCGTGCAATGTGCCGCTGCAACATTGCTCGGAAAGCAATGAGGAACTCAACGACTTGGCTGGTATCCCAGAGATGTATGACCGCCGGGTTATTGATATGTTCCGAATGCCAGCCCACGCAACGTTCGTTCATCGCATCGAACTCAACCTTTCTGGCACGTAGCCACTGCCAGAATCGGCGAAACATTGGGACAGCTTGGCCTGCGAAAGTTCCGTGCAATTTTGATTTGTCCAACATTTCCGTGGCGCGTAGAAGGGAGTTGGCCCCCTCGACGCTCAACGGAAGCATTATTTCTCCTGTAGGCCGATCCGCGAATGGGCGATTGGGTCGCCAATACGCGCTTGTTTCCTGATTGGCCCGAAGCACCGATAGCACGCGCCCAAACAGGAGAGGATCAACTGCCTCTTCTGCACAAATTAATAGGCCTTCTAAACAGAACGCGAGTTCGGCGGGATCGAAGCGGCTGTCCGGGATAGAACTAAACGAAAGCTGTTGATGGATGTGCGCTTCAAAGAATCTTCTAAACCGTTCTGACCTAACGTGGCTGTGTCCACTCATATCCGCGTGCGCCCGCAAAATGCGGAGGGCGAGGAATGCGTTTTGTGAAGACCACCGGACATTTGCACCTTGCTGCAACGCCGCACTAAACGCTTTCATGTCAGCCGGATCTTCTGCCGCCAATTTCTCGATGCGAGACTTGGCGGTCTGAATTTGTTTGAGAACGGCCTCGGCACGATCTTTGTAGCGGGACGCGCCAAGCGCCTGCACCAACTCCGCCACATGACTAATTGTCAGAGGATCGTTGTCTCCAAAGGTGGTCGACACGCACTTTTTGTCCGCCTCTAGCTGACCGAAAAGTGTGTTCAGGCCCCTGTCGAACGACGTTTGAAGATCATGTGGTCCCCCGCGAAGTGGGACTGGATGTCTGTCGTTTCGGGCAATGCACGTCCCCAGCATCTTGCCGAGTGCGGAAAGTATCATTGCCGAAGTGCCGTGCGATCTCCTGGCATCTGTCGTATCAGCTTGAGCAGTGACGTCGAGTGGCCAGTAGCCTTTTCCAGTATCGAAGGTGGCGACGTAAGTTTTTGCAATCGCTACTAGCGTAGCGTCAATCGTTCGTATGTCCTGAAGATCTTCATTGTAGCTGTCGGACAAGTACTCTTCGAGAGTTCTGGAGCGTTCCGGCATGAACCAGTTTTCCTAAGAAGTGCGGCTGTTCCAGCACTGTAGTTTCCCAAGGGCCGACTACCCAAATCCATATATCAGCCGTGTTGGAGTCTGTGTACGGGCTGTTGATCGCAATTTCAGCGTCCAATATGCCCGCTTGGCTTGAACAGCGTCGCTTGTGTGACGGGAAACATTGGTGTCAGCCAACTTTATATACATGCATTTGAATCCAAACGAGCTTTTGCCGTGACTGGCATGTAGCTTCTTTCCCCAGTGAATTCACATCCGAAACGGCAATAATCTTTTCTTCTTTTTCGGACGCGGTACGAACGGCATGCCTTGCTCAACTGAGGGCGCTCTCATGAGGCGTCATGTTGGCGGAGCAGGGTGTGGCGCCCGGGTCTCTGTGTCCACGCAACACAGGGCTCCGGGTCGTCTCGGATCACCGCCCGCGCCGTCGCAAGACGGGGCTGCCTTAGATGGCTGGACGTGGCCCGGATGAAAGGCTGGGCAGGTTAGCCCACCTGGATCGAGGCGAAGTGAAAGCTCGTCTGTCCGGTTTCCCGGAAGAGCGGCCCGAGAGGAGAAACGCCACAAGTGGAGCGCCGGGAGGCGCGCCTGCCGGTCATACGGCAGGCGGCACCTCCAAAGGGTGCCAACGCTACGTAGCGCCGAACGGCGCTCCGCTCCCTCTTTGGAGGGAGGAAGGAAATGAAGGCGGCGCCCCGCGCCTGACTTTTCCGGGGCTGATGAATCACGTCTGCAGCAATGCGGACGTGATGCGCTGAAGAGCGCGGGCTGTTTGACATGTGAATCTCACGCGAGTGCGCGCCGCTCTTGCCGCACGCCACCCTCCCCTGGAGGGGGAGGGTCGCGAGCGAAGCTCGCGGGGTGGGGTGAAAGCGTGACGGCAAGAAAGTCATCCCACCCCGTCGCCTCGCTAACGCGAGGCGCCGACCCTCCCCCTCCAGGGGAGGGTGGGGGACCGCTCGTGTTTATTCAGATGCGACTGAAAACGCAGACCGCCGCTACTCCTTCGGCAGCTCGCCCTTGTAGTTCTTGTCGTAGTACTCTGGCTTCATCCGGTTCTCGGCGCCGTTCTGCGAGAGCATGCCGAGATACTCTTCCTTCAGGAACGGATCTTCCATCCAGTACGGAATCGACGAGCCGCCTTCGTTGATGTCCATGCCGGTGTAGTCGATGTGCTTCTCGCCGGGCGGGCCGGGCTCGCGGCCCGGATTGTGCGGCCCGAACCACGCGGTGAGACGGAGCGGCTCCTTCGACACGCCGAAGTGCTGATGGAACCAGCGCGCGCCGCCCGGCGCCGCCGACACCAGGCCGACCGGCTCGTAATCGACGCGCTTCACCAGGTCGGCCTTGCCGTCTTTCCACGGATTGACGCCGGCATGCTCGGGCCACGTGTAGGTGTAGCCCTTGCCGCGCAGGCAGACCAGCACGGCGGCGGAGGTGTGCGCGTGCGCCTTGGAGTAGCGGCCGTTCTCGTGCTGTGCGATCCAGAGATAGAACGTGTTGCCGGTCATGAACGGCTCGATGCGGCGATAGCCGGGCGAGCGGCGGTTGTCGAGCGGCAGGTCGCAGTTGACGATGTCGGGCACGAAGTTGGTGCGCCGCATGGCAAGGCCGCGCACCGGATCGGGCTCGATGTCGTCCTTGTACTTGTAGAAGTCGTCCGCGCCGGAGAAGCGGTCGCGGAACTGGAACGGGTTGTCGAAGATCGCGCCGACATTGTTCATCAAGTTCATGAGGTTCGGCGCCGTGGTGCCGCCGAGCAGCAGCGCCGGCGACGAGCTGGCATTGACGATGCGGTGCATCGCGTTCACCGGGATCGAGAACAGCGAGCCCTTCTGCCATTCGAACACGTGGCGCTTGCTGTCGCCGTCGAGCCAGACCTCGGTCGAGCCGCGGCCTTCGACCACGAAGTAGATCTCCTCGTAGAGATGCTTCTCGGGATTGAGCGCACCTGCGCCCGGCACCTCGACGACGTAGTTGCCCCATTTGCCTTCGGTGCCGTGGAGCTGGATGTAGGTGCCGCGGCCGCCGGTGCGCTTCCACGGCGCAAGCGGCAGGTTCTGCACCTTGCTGACGCCGATGTCGCGGAAGATCGGGATTCCCTCCGACTCCATGAAGATGTCGTAGGGCGTCTTCGGCCGGCCGAACTTGCCGAAGCCCGCGCGCTGCCCCGCCGTCGGTTCGTGCCAGTGCGACTGGCCCGGAATGTCATGCATGTTCCTTCTCCTCGGTGGCGAGCGACTTGCCGCCCGCGCCTTCGAGCTCGGCCTCGTAGGCCTTTTCCATCTGCGTGGTGAGGCCGTGCTTGGCGAGCTCCTGCGCGAACTGCTTGCGCGTCTCGGGGTTCTCGTCGCGATAGTCGACCTGGTCGCCGCCGAGCCGCTTGCTGATCCAGGCCTTCGGCACGCCCTGCGCGTTGCGGATCGCGACGCCCTCATGCTTGAACGCGAGATAGCGCGCCGGCGTGGGTCCTGTGTTGAAGTGCTGATGCAGCCACATGTTCGGCGGCACGATCATGGTGCCGACCTCCCACTTGTAGTAGCGCGGCTCGTCGCCCTCCGGCCACATCAGCGAATAGCCCTCGCCCGAGAGGATGATCACGTGCGCGCCCGGGCCGTGGGCATGGGCCTTCTTGTAGGTGCCGATCGGGAATTGCGAGATGTGGCTGTTGAGCGAGCTTTTCGCGAAATTGAAGCGGATGTGGCCGCCGCCCGCGCCGCGCTCTTTCGCCGTGATCAGCGGCAGGTTGACGGCGTCCGGCACGAAGTTCGTGGCGAGCAGGAAGCCCTTGGTCTCGTCCTTCGCCGAGAAATAATCCGGCTCGCCGTTGAAGCGGCCCTTGAAGTCGTACTTGGTGCCGAAGATGAAATCCAAGTCCTCGTAGAGATTGATCACGATCGGCGCATTGGTCACCGACACGAAGCGCGCCGGCTCGCGGCCCGAGCCGTTGAAGTGCTGGTGCCAGCAGTTGAGCGGGATGGCGAACAGCGCGCCGGCCTTCCATTCGAAGGTGATGCGCTGGCCGGCGTCGTTCCACACCGTGGTGGAGCCGCGGCCGCTGAGGATCATGATGGTCTCTTCGAACAGCTGCCGCTGGGGGCTAAGCGTCTTGCCCGGCGGGATCTCGCAGACGTAGCAGTCATTCGAGGTGCGCGATGCCTCGTGGTTCATGAAAATGCCGAGGCCGCCGCGTCGCGCCCAAGGCTTGAGTTCGACCGTGTTCAGGTTCTGCACGTAAGTCGAGCTGATGAGATCGAGGCCTTCGCTTTTGACCCAGCGGGTGTACGGCGTCTCCTTTTCGGCGGCGAACTTCTTCGCAAACTCGTCCGAAACGACGGCGTCTTTGGCCATGGGCTTGATCTCCGCTCTATAAAGTTCTTCTATACGGAACGGCGTTCCGTGTTTGTGAATCAAAAATACGCCCGCCGCAAAGGCTCTGCAAACGAACTCGAAAATGGACCGCTATGTCGAACACCGGGCACGACGCGCGGTGCGACGCATGGTGGCAAGCCAAAAGGCGCGGCCCATGACGCGAGATGCCGCATCGTGGGACGGTGACAATGCGTTCTGCACCGTGGCAAAGTCCGCGCGACCAACAACAACAAAATGCACCGAGGGAAACGACAATGGGCATTTCATCAATCAAAATCGCTGCGCTTGTGATCGGCGGCGTGATGCTGGGTTCCGTCGCGGGCCCGGCGCGCGCCGAGATCTATCCGTCGCGCAACATCACGGCGATCATTCCGTTCGCGGCCGGCAACGCCAATGACGTCACGGCGCGCATCGTGTTCGAGCAGCTGTCGAAGCAGCTCGGCCAGCCGATCATCATCGAAAGCAAGCCGGGCGCTGGCGGCACCATCGGTGTCGGCCAGGCCGCGAAGGCAGCGCCCGACGGTTACACGGTGCTGTTCCACTCGGCGACGTTCAGCGCGTCTTACGTGACGCACAAGTGGCTGCCTTACGACACGCTCACTGACTTCATCGCGGTGAGCCCGGTCGGCATCTCGCCGAGCGTGCTCGTGGCGTCGCCGAAGAAGGGCTACAAGACCGTGGCCGAGCTGGTCGCGGCGGCGAAGGCCAATCCCGGCAAGCTCGACTTCGCGTCCGCCGGCATCGGTGCGGCCTCGCATCTGTCGGGCGAAAAGTTCAACATCGCGGCCGGCATCAAGGCGCAGCACGTGCCGTTCAAGGGTCCGGTCGACGCGCTGTCGGAGCTGATGGCGGGACGCATCGATTACTACTTCCTGCCGCTCGCCGCCGCGATCACGCACATCAAGGCCGGCAACGTCACGCCGCTCGCAGTGTCGTCGAAGACGCGCGTCGCGCAGCTGCCGGATGTTCCGACCACGGCCGAGGTCGGCTATCCGGCGGCGTCGTATGAATTCTGGAACGGGCTGTTTGTACCCGCGAAAACGCCGCAGGATATCGTCGCCAAGCTCTATCAGGAGACCCAGAAGGCGATCATGGATCCGGCCGTCAAGGAACGGCTCGACAAGGTCGGCGTCCAGCCGATGGTCATGACACAGCCGGAATTCCAGAAATACTTCGAGGCCGACGTCAAGGACACCGAGAAGCTCGCCGAAAAAGCGGGCATCCAGAAGCAGTAACGGCGCGGAATACGCGCCGCAACGGGAGGTTCGCGATGGTGAGTGAGCGCGCGGCCCGCGTGGCGGGCGCGAGAGAAGCGGCGTAGCCATCATGTCGCGACAGGCCGCAGCGTTGATTGCAGCGTTCGGCCTAGCTCTCGGCCTCTTTGCGGGTGCGTGCGCCGTCGCCTGCGCGCAAACCGATCCGGCGCAGAACTGGCCATCGAAGCCGATCCACGCGATGGTGCCGCTTGCGCCGGGTACTGGTGGCGATGTCGTGGCGCGGCTCGTGCTCAACGGTCTTTCGCAGACGCTCGGCCAGTCGATCGTGATCGAGAACAAGGGCGGCGCCGGCGGCACGATTGGCACGAACCAGGTCGCGAAGGCCGATCCCGACGGCTACACGCTGTTGTTCGTGTCTGCGTCGCACGCGATCGCGCCGTCGCTCTATCCGAACCTGCCTTATGATCCTGCCAACGATTTCGCCGGCGTGGCGCTTGCCGGCAGCGTGCCGAGCGCGCTCGTCGTGTCGCCGTCGAAAGGCTTCAAGGACCTGAAGGACTTCGTCGCGAAGGCCAAGGCCAGCCCGAACGGCTTTACTTACGCGTCGGCCGGTGTCGGCTCGACCACGCATCTGACGGCCGAGCGGATGCGCATCAGCGCGGGCTTCAAGGCCGTGCATGTGCCGTTCCGCGGCGGCGGCTTCCAGCCCGAGATCATCGCGGGCCGGGTCGACTTCGGCTATTCGCCGATCGCGACCTCGCTGCCGAACATCAAGGAAGGCCGCCTTCAGGCGATCGCGGTGTCGAGCCCCAAGCGTGCCTCAGCGTTGCCCGACGTGCCGACCACGCTCGAGATGGGTTATCCGGACAGCGATTACGTCATCTGGTTCGGCATCTTCATGCCGGCCAAGACGCCGCGTGAGATCGTCGACAAGGCCAACGCCGCGACGCGCAAGGCGTTGGAAGAGCCCGGACTGCGCGACCGGCTCGCGGGCCTTGACGTCACGCCGATGCCGCTGTCGCCCAGAGAATTCGATGCGCTGGTCCGCCAGGACATCGTCGCCAATGCGGCGCTCGCAAAAGCCGCAGGCCTGCAACCAAACTGAATGGGAGGACTGACATGAAGAAACTGACATTGGTGGTCGCGGCGCTGGCGCTGACCGTCGGCGGCGCGGGTCTCGCGCAGGTCAAAGCGCAAGACAAATATCCGTCCAAGCCCGTGAAGATCATCGTGCCCTATGCGCCGGGCGGCGGCACCGACATCACGGCGCGGCTGTTCGGCGATCACATGAAAAATATTCTGGGCCAGCAGTTCGTGGTCGAGAACAAGTCCGGCGCCTTCGGCATTCTGGCCATTGAGGAGATGGCGCGCTCCAAGCCCGACGGCTACACGCTGATGGTCGGCAACGTCTCGACCAATGCGATCACGCCGATCCTGTTCAAGCAGAAGCTCAAGATCGACTACGAGAAGGACGTTGTCTCGGTCGCGCGCTTCAACATCTATCCGTCGTTCCTGATCGCGACGACGACGAACTTCGATGTGAAGGACGTCAACGATCTCGTTGCTCAGGCCAAGAAGAATCCGGGCAAGGTCCGTTACACCAGTGCCGGCGTCGGCTCGTTCCCGCATTTCGACATGGAGATTTTCTCGCGCCGCGCCGGCGTCGACATGGTGCACATCCCGAACAAGACCGGCGCGGCCGGCATGCTCAACGATCTTGTGGTCGGCGATGCGCAAGTCGCGATCATCAACTCGGCTTCGTCGGCGGCGATGATCAAGGCCGGCAAGCTGAAACCCCTCGCGGTGGTCGCCGAGCAGCGGCTCGCGGGCTATCCCGACGTGCCGACCATGGCGGAAGCCGGCTTCAAGGGTGTCGGCACCCTGCACTGGCAGAGCATGCTGGCGCCGGCCGCGACGCCGAAGCCTGTGATCGACACGCTGTTCAATGCGATCGTCGAAGCCTCGAAGGACCCGGCGCTGAAAGAAGGCTTCGACAAGCAGATGGTCAGCCTCAAGGTCAGCGAGTCGCCCGAGGAGGCCAAGACCTGGCTCAAGGGCGAGCTTGATTCGTGGCGGAAGATCACGTCGGAAGTGAAGGTGGATCTGGCGGAATAACGATTGCGACAGCGAGGCTTGGCGCGGAGCCAAGTCTCGCTGCAACATGCTGGAGGCCAAGGCAATGAAACGTTTGCGTTCGGTACTTCTGGCTTTCCTCGTGCTCGGGTCTGTCCCGAGCGCTGCGTCGGCCGAGGACAAATATCCGTCGAAGCCGATCAAGGTCATCCTGCCTTATGGTGCGGGCAGCGCGACCGACATCATCACCCGCATCATGTGCGACCAGCTGCGCCAGGTGATCGGCCAGCCCTGCGTGGTCGAGAACAAGCCCGGCGCCTTCGGCATCATCGCCATCGAGGAAATGGCGCACGCCAAGCCGGACGGCTACACGCTCCAGGTCGGTAATGTCTCGACCAACGCGATCACGCCGGTGCTGTTCAAGAACCGGTTCAAGATCGACTATCAGAAGGAGGTCGTCGCCGTTTCGCGCATCGGCGACCTGCCGAGCTTCCTGATGGCGACCACGCGAAACTTCCCGCCCAACACGCTCGCCGAGGTCATCGCCTATGCCAAGGAGCGGCCCGGCAAGCTGAAATATGCGAGTCCCGGCGCCGGCAGCTTCCCGCACTACGACACGGAGATCCTGTCGAAGCGCGCCGGCATCTCGATGCAGGTGATCCATATCAAGGCTGGACCGCCGGGCTACATCAACGACATGACGCTCGGCGACATCCAGCTCGCCTTCATGAACGTCGCGACCTCGACGCCGCAGATCAAGGCCGGCACGCTGAAGCCGATCGTGACCACGAGCGACAGCCGTGTGCCGGAATACCCCGACGTGCCGACCATGGCGGAGGCGGGATTTCCGGGTGTCGGCACGACGCTGTGGGCGGGACTTTTTGCTCCCGCCGGAACACCGACACCGGTGCTCGAGACCTTGCAGAAGGCCGTGCTGCAGACCCTGAAGTCGCAGCCGATTCTCGAGAGCTACGCGCGGCAGAGCATCCGCAGCAAGCCGACCGCGACGCTCGCAGAAGCGCAGGGCTGGCTGAACAACGAAATCGCGTCGTGGCAGAAGATCACGAGCGAGATCAAGATCGACCTGACCGATTAGGTCGTTGCCGACAACAGAGGGCCTCGCGATGAAAATCCCGAAAGTGCTTCTGCTTCTTTCCGCGGGTGGCTTGGCGCTCGGCGCAAGCCTGGCGCTCGGCATGACGGCGGCGTCGGCGCAGGACAAGTTCCCGTCCAAGCCGATCAAGGTCGAGGTGCCGTTCGGGGCCGGCAGCGCGACCGATATCGTGATCCGTATCGTGGGCGAAGAGATGCGCCACGAGCTCGGCCAGCAGATCGTGGTCGAGAACAAGCCCGGCGCGTTCGGCATCCTTGCCATCGAGGAAATGGTGAAGGCGCGGCCGGACGGCTACACGCTCCAGGTCGGCAATCCCGGCACCAACGCGCTGGCGCCGATCGTTTACAAGGACAAGTTCAAGATCGACTACGACCAGGAGGTCGCGATGGTGACGCGGCTCGGCGAGGTGCCGCTGGTTCTCGTCGCCACCACCAAGGACTTCGCGCCGAAGACCTATGCGGAGTTCATCGCGCTGGCCAAGGCCAATCCCGGCAAGGTGCGCTACGCCAGCGTCGGCATCGGCAGCAACAACCATTACGACACCGAAGCCTTCGCGCAATGGGCCGGCATCAAGATGGTCCACATCCCGAACAAGGGTGGCGGCGCGGCGATCACCAACGATCTCGTCTCGGGCGATGCGCAGGTCGGGCTGGTCAATGCGGCAAGCTCGGCCGGCGTGGTCAAAGGCGGGCTGTTGAAGGTCCTGGCCGTGATGGCCGACGAGCGGCTGCCGGAATATCCGGATGCGCCGACACTGAAGGAGCTGGGCTACGCCAACGGCAAGGGCCTGTGGTCGGCGCTGTATGCGTCCTCGAAGACGCCGCCTGACGTGCTTGCGACGATTCACAAGGCGACAGTGGCGGCGCTGAAGTCGGCGCCGGTGCAGGAGGCGTTCAAGAAGCAGATGATCAAGGCCGTGCCGAACGCGTCCATCGCGGACGCCAAGGCGTGGGACCAGACCGAGCGGGCCTATTGGAAGAAGCTGACCGAGACTGTGAAGGTCGAAAAGCCGGAATGACTCTCTCCGCCTCATCCTGAAGAGCATCGCGAAGCGATGCGTCTCGAAGGATGGGGCGGCCCCATGGTTCGAGACGCATTGCTGCGCAATGCTCCTCACCATGAGGCCGGGAGAGAACAGAGCGTGTGAGAGGAAGTGGAATGAACGTCGAAGTGAAGCCCAGCGCAACCGCCTGCAAGATCAAGATCGAGAAGGACGTCGACGTGCCGATGCGCGACGGCGCGCGGCTCAAGGCCGATGTGTTCCGGCCCGATGACGGCGGCAAGTTTCCGGCGCTCCTCAATCTCGGCCCTTACCAGAAGGACAAGCTCTGGGTGCCGCCCGCGGCGCTGGAGGAGAAAGCCACGCCGCACATGAACTGGGAGACCGTGACGCCGGAATGGTGGGTGCCGCGCGGTTATGCGGCGGTGCGTGTCGACGGCCGCGGCAGCGGCAAGTCGCCCGGGCAATGCGAGCCGTGGTCGCTCGCCGAGGCCATCGATTTCTACGACGCCATCGAATGGGCCGCGGCGCAGCCGTGGTGCAACGGCAAGGTCGGACTGTCGGGCATTTCCTATTACGCCATCAACCAGTGGTTCGTCGCCAATCTGCAGCCGCCGTCGCTGAAAGCGATCATCCCGTGGGAGGGCTTTGCCGATATCTATCGCGACGCGCTGTTTCATGGCGGAATCCTCAGCGTGTTCATGACCAACTGGGTCACGGCGCATCTGATGCACCATGTGATGGGCCGCGCCGCGCAGCTCAATCCGGACGGCTGGCAGACCAACACCATGTGGCACTGGCTGCACCACAATCTCGACAGCGGCGTGCTGAGCGGCTCGCAGGCGCAGTGGGACAGGATCACCGTGCCGTTCCTTTCGGTCGGCAACTGGACCGGATTCGCGCTGCATCTGCGCGGCAACACCGAAGCCTTCATGCGCTCGAAGTCGAAGCACAAGAAGCTTCGCATCCACAGCGGCTCGCATGTGCATCCGTTCTACACCGAGGAGGGCAAGCGCGATCAGATCCGGTTCTTCGACCACTGGCTCAAAGGCATCGACAACGGCGTGATGGACGAGCCGCCGGTCAAGCTCGCGATCCGCAAGGGCAAGGACGAGATCGAGTGGCGCAACGAGAACGAATGGCCGCTCGCTCGCACGCAGTGGACCAAGTTCTACTTCGACATTGCCAAGGCGGCCGACGGCAAGGAGCCGCGCGTCGGCACGCTCACGAAGGACAAGCCGGCCAAGGCCAGCTCCTGCACCTATCCGGCGTTCAATCTCGGCACCATGGGCTCGACGTCTGCGGCCTCGTCGCAGGTGATGGGCGGCGGCATCAAGCCCGGCATGGGCATTGCGCTGTCCACGCCGTCGCTTCCTGAAGACATTGAGGTCACCGGGCCGCTCGCCGCGTCGTTCTACGTGTCGAGCGAGAGCGAGGACATGGACCTGTTCCTGACGCTGCGGAACTTCGACGCCGACGGCAACGAGATCATGGAGACCGGTCAGCAGGGCACGCCGGTGCCGGTGGCGAAAGGCTGGCTGCGCGCCTCGCATCGCGAGCTCGATCCCGAGCTCACGCTGCCGTACCGGCCCTATCACAAGCACACGCGACGGCAGTTCCTGAAACCGGGCGAGATCGTGAAGGTCGACGTCGAGATCTGGCCGACCTCGATGGTGTTCAAGAAGGGCCATCGCATCCAGCTCGACGTGCAGCCGCGCGACGGCGCCGGCAGCCAGTCGTATCTGCACTATCACGCCGACTACAACACCGGCAGCAACACGATCTATGCCGGCGGCGAATACGAGTCGTATCTGCTGCTGCCCGTGATCCCGAAGAAGTAGCGAGGGATGTTGCGCAGTGAGTGACATCCGCCGCCCAACCAATCCATCGAGCTGGGACGTGCTCGCCCGCGCCGACGTGCTGTCGGGGTTGCTGTTCGTCGCCATCGCGGTCTTCGGGCTGTGGATCTCGCGCGACTATCCGGTCGGCACTTCGCTGCGGATGGGCACCGGCTATGTGCCGCGGCTGCTCTGCTGGGTGCTGCTCGGCCTCGGCGCCATCGTGATGGCGCAGGGCCTGCGGCAGCCCGCGCCGGCTTTGCGGCCGACCGCACTGGCCGGGCGCGCCGTGCTGTCGGTGACTGTCGCGATCGTGGCCTTTGCGCTGAGCCTCGAAAAGCTCGGGCTGGTGGTGGCCATCGTGCTGCTGGTCGGCATCGGCTCGCTCGCAACGCGCGCCTTGCGGCCGCTCGAAACCGCGATCGCGGCCGTGGGGCTGATCATCCTGTCGTGGGGCATCTTCATCGCCGGGTTGGGGCTTGCCATCCCGCTTTGGCCGGACTTCTAGCCCATGGAATTTTTCAGCAACCTCGCGATGGGTTTCGGTGTCGCGCTGACGCCGGCCAATCTCGGCTTCGCGTTTCTCGGCGCCATGGTCGGCACCCTGATCGGCGTGCTGCCCGGCATCGGCCCGATCGCGACCATCGCGATGCTGCTGCCGCTCACCTTCCACCTCGAGCCGGTGTCCGGCCTGATCATGCTGGCCGGCATCTTCTACGGCGCGCAATACGGCGGCTCCACCACGGCGATCCTGGTGAATTTGCCAGGCGAGACCTCGTCGGTGGTCACCTGCCTCGACGGCCATCAGATGGCGCGGCAAGGCCGCGCCGGAGCTGCGCTCGCCATTGCGGCGCTGGGCTCATTCTTCGCGGGCTCCGTCGCGACCGGGCTGATCGCGGCCTTCGCGCCGCCATTGTCGCGGGTCGGCCAGTCGTTCGGTGCGCCGGAATACTTTTCGCTGATGCTGCTCGGCCTGATCGCTGCGGTGGTGCTGGCGCACGGCTCGGTGCTGAAGGCCATCGCCATGATCGTGGTCGGCCTGCTGATCGGCCTCGCCGGCACCGACGGCAACACCGGCGGCGAGCGCTTCACCTTCGACATCCGCGAGCTCACCGACGGCATCGACGTCGCGACGCTGGCCATCGGTGTGTTCGGCATCGGCGAGATCATCTCCAATCTGGCGCGGCCCGCCGAGGAGCGCTCGGTGGTGGCGCAGAAGATCTCTCGGCTGTGGCCGACCGCGGACGACTTCCGCCGCTCGTGGAAAGCGGTGCTGCGCGGCACGGCGCTCGGCTCGGTGCTCGGCGTGCTGCCGGGCGGCGGCGCGACGCTCAGCTCGTTTGCCGCCTATGCGCTGGAGAAGAAATCATCGAAGGAGCCGCAGCGTTTCGGCCGCGGCGCGGTCGAGGGCGTAGCCGCGCCCGAATCCGCCAACAATGCCGGCGCGCAGACCTCGTTCATCCCGATGCTGACGCTCGGCATCCCGGGCAACGCCGTGATGGCGCTGATGATCGGCGCGCTCACCATCCACGGCATTCAGCCGGGGCCGCAGATCATGGTGGAGCGGCCGACCTTGTTCTGGGGCATGATCGCCTCGATGTGGATCGGCAATCTGATGCTGGTGATCATCAACCTGCCGCTGATCGGCATCTGGGTTCAGCTTCTGAAAGTGCCGTATCGCTTTCTCTATCTGGCGATCCTGCTGTTCTGCGCCATCGGCGTCTACACCGTGAACAACAGCTATTCGGCGGTGGTCATCGCGGCGTTCTTCGGCGTGGTCGGCTTCGTGCTGATGCGCCTCGAATGCGAGCCGGCGCCGATGATCTTGGGGTTCGTGCTGGGTCCGCTGATGGAGGAGAACCTGCGCCGCGCCATGAAGATCTCGGGCGGCGACCCGATGATCTTCGTGCACCGGCCGATCAGCCTCGGTCTCCTGATCGCCGCGGGGCTGCTGCTCCTGATCCTCGTGCTGCCGCAGATCCGCGGCAAGCGCGAGGAGGTGTTCCAGGAGGGTGAGGCTTAAGCCTTTTCCAGCTGTGTTGTGACAAGCGCCACAACGGCGGTGTTATCGCCGGGCCTGACCCGGCGATCCATGAGCGGGCGCGGTTGAAGGCAGTCCTACGTAAGACTTCCGTTGTCGAACTGGGGTCATGGACCCGCGGGTCAAGCCCGCGGGTGACAGCGTGCGTGTTGGACAGATGTGCCTCCACGCAATTGAAAAATGCTCCAGGCCGAGGCGAGGCCTAAGGCGACACCTCCTCCAGCACGCGGCCCTTGGTCTCGATCGCGAACAGCGCGGTGATCACCGCGCCGACCGCGGCGACGACGCCGAACCACAGGAACACCGACGACAGTCCGCCGGCGATCATGTAGCCGACCGCGCTCGGTCCGATGATCGAGGCAAAGCGCAGCCACGCCGTCGCGGTGCCGACGCCGAGCGCGCGCACCCGGGTCGGATAAAGCTCCGGCGTGTAGAGAATGAGGCCGATGTTGATCGTGCTGATGAAGAAATAAGCGATGCTCATATAGATCAGCACCTGTTCGGCCGTTGGCGTCGCAGTGGTCGCGAGCATGCCGAGGCTTGCGGCGGCGGCGGCGAATGACACCGCGAACCAGACGCGCCGGCCGATCTTGTCGATGGTCATGGCGCATATGAACGTGCCGACGAGGCCGGCCACCTGCATCATCAGGCCATAGCGCAGCGACACGTCGAGCGGCAGCTTGAACACGGTGCGGAAGATCGTCGGCAGCCAGATCGCGAGGCCGTAATTGACGAAGTAGGAGGCGAACCAGATCACCCAGACGGTCAGCGTGCGTTGCAGATAGAGATCGCCGAACAGGTCGGCCAGCGTGGCGGGCTGCTCGCGTGTCGCCGTCACGGGCTTCGGCGGCGGCAGCGGCTGGCCGAGCGCCTTTTCGGTCTCGCGCTCGATCAGCGACACCGCCTTGTCGGCTTCCGCCGCGCGGCCGCGCATCGCGAGCCAGCGCGGCGATTCCGGCAGCAGCACCCGCAGCCCGAGCGCAACCACGGCCGGGATCGCGCCGAGATAGAACATCCATTGCCAGCCGAGATGCGGCACGATCCAGAGCCCGAGCAGACTCGCGCCGGTCAGGCCGACCGGAAACACCAGCTCGTAGAGCAGCACGAAGCGGCCGCGGTTCTGCGCCTTGGTGAGCTCGCTGATGTAGACGGCGGCGACCGGCACTTCGCCGCCAAGGCCGATGCCTTGCAGCATCCGGAACACCAGGAGCGAGTTGTAGTCCCAGGCGAACGCGCAGACGAGGCTCATCACCGCGAAGGTCGCGATCGACCAGATCATCGCCGGCATGCGGCCGAAGCGCTCGGCGACCCAGCCGAACAACAGCGCGCCGATCAGCTGGCCGACGAAGCCCGCCGAGATCATCATGCCGATCTGCGGCGGCGTGAGCTTCCACATCGGCACCAGCACCGGCAGCGCAGTGGCGATGGCGAGCGCGTCGAAGGCGTCGAAGAACGTCGCGACGCCGACGATGATCCGCGCGCGGACGTGCCACCACGAGGTTGGAATGCGTTCGATGCGTGCGACGACGTTGTCGGCGGTGCCGGCCTGCGCGGTTGCCTGGTCCATGACGTCCCTCCCCGGATTTATTTGTTTGCCCGACGTTATCACGTCAGTTGCAAATGCAAGAGTCCGCAGGCAGCAGCGTCCAGCGACCGGCGTCCCGCATCGTGGGTCAGGACATCACTCGCCGCCGGCGAGGCCGAAACCCAATGCGGTGACGATGGTCGTCACCTGTTCGCGCAGCGCCGGCAGCGGGATGAACTGCAGCTTCTCTTCGAGGCCGAGCGCGACGAGGCCGTGCACCGCCGAGAACAGCGAGCGCGCCAGCAGCGCGCGCCGCGCCCGCGTGACGTCGGGCTGCAGCTCCTCGACCGGCCGCTCGACATATTCGAACAGCCGTTCGAGATCGCGCTGATACCATTCGGGCGGCACCTGCCCGGACGCCAGCCGGTGCTCGAACAGCGCCTGCCACTGCTTGCGATGGGACGCTGCGAAATCGAGATAAGCGAGCGCCAGCCGGACGAGCTGCTCGATCGCCCAATCGGGCCCGTGGCCGGGTGAGGCCGCGGCGGTGAGCGTCGTTTCGAGCGCGGCCAGCGTGCGAGCGTTCACCAGCAGCACGAGCTCATCGAGATCGGCGACGACGTTGTAGATCGCGCCGACCGCGCAGCCCACTTCGTCGGCCAGCGCCCGGGCCTTGAGACCCGACAGGCCCTGTTCGGCGATCGTGCGGGTCGCCGCATCGATCAAAGCGTCTCTCAGGTGCTCGCGGCGGGTGGCTGTATTCATGAGCATTTCCAGGCTGTTAACGTTATTGTGAACGACGTTCAAAATAACACTTGAACCTCGTTCAGGCCCCAAGTAACCTATGAACATCGTTCATAACGGAGTTCTTCAGCCATGATCAAGTCGTTTTGGACATTGGTACGCGGCACTGTTTACGCCGCCGAACAGGAGGCGGTCGACCGGAGCGCGCTTCTGGTGCTCGACCAGCATATCCGGGATGCCGCAGCCGGCATCGAACGGGCCAAGCGGGCGCTCGCTGTCGCAATCGCCCAGGACGAGGCCGAGGGCAAGCGTCTTGAATCGACCTTGTCCCGGATCGCCGATCTGGAAGACCGCGCGACCGCCGCCCTTGCCGGCGGCCGCGAGGACCTCGCCACCGAGGCGGCCGAAGCGATCGCCATGATGGAGGCCGACCGCGACGCCATGCGGGAAGCCCGGGCGGTGTTCGCCAAGGAGATCGGGAGGCTGCGTCACGACGTCACCGGCGCCAGCCACCGGCTTCGCGAGCTCGAGCGGGGCCGCCGGATCGCCACCGCGTCGGAATCCGTGCGGCGGCTGCGGCACGGCGGCATCCAGCCGGCCGACCACGGCGCCACGGGCTTGGCCGAAGCCGAGGCCACACTGCGGCGGCTGCGCGAGCGGCAGGCCGAGGAGGCCGCGGCCGACGCCGCCATGGAGACGCTCGACGCCGGCACCGCCGGATCGTCGATCGCCGACCGGCTCGAAGCCGAAGGCTTCGGCCGCCGCACCAAGCCGACAGCGGCCTCCGTGCTGGAGCGCCTGCGCCAGCGCAAACCCGCTGCGGCATCTGCTGAACCCAACCCCAATCCTTCCAATCCCGTTAACCCGGAGCCTGTGTCATGAACCCGCAAGCCGTCCAACACACCTCAACCTGGGTCACCTTCACCTATGCGAGCTTTATCGCCTCGGTCCTGATGGTCGCCGCCGGCGTCGCCTTCATGCCGATCGACTTCTGGATCAAGGGCTATCTCGCCATGGGCATCGTGATGATGATCCAGTCCTGTATCACCCTGACCAAGACCATCCGCGATGTCCATGAGAGCGGCAAGCTCGTCAACCGCATCGAGGACGCCAAGGCCGAACGCCTGCTGATGAGCATGGATCGGGGCAAGGAATAGTTCCGGACCCCCGAAACACAGGCTTAACCGCGCCACTGTAGTCAGTGGCGCGGTTGGCCGGACCGCTTAAACTACCCCCGGACCGACTAGACTGATTTGCCGGACTGATTCACCGGCCCGATTGACAGGCCCTGGGACACGACCGCCCCCGCGAATTGAGGACCTTCCGATGTCCACTCCCTTGCTGATGTCCCGTCGTTTTTCGCCGCTGTTCTGGTGCCAGTTCTTCTCGGCCTTCAGCGACAACTTTTTGAAGAACGCGCTGGCCTTCCTGATCGTGTTCCACATCGGCGGCAGCCTCGCCGAACCGCTGACGCAGCTCGCGGCCGCGGTGTTCATCGCGCCCTATTTCATCCTCTCCGCACTTGGCGGACAGATCGCCGACCGCCACGACAAGGCCGTCATCGCGCAACGGCTGAAGCTCGCCGAGATCGGCGTCGCGGTCATCGCGGTGATCGGCTTCTGGATGCATTCGGTGCCGGTGCTGTTCGTGGCGCTGGCCGGTTTCGGCGTGATCGGCTCGCTGTTCGGCCCGATCAAGTACGGCATCCTGCCGGACCTGCTGCCGAAGTCGTCGCTGCCGGCCGCCAACGCGCTGGTCGAGGGCGCGACCTTCATGGCGATCCTGCTCGGCACCATCGTTGGCGGCCTTGCCGCGAAAAGCGATCCCGCCTCGTTCTCCGGCCTGATGCTGGTGTTCGCGCTGCTGTGCTGGGGGTCGAGCCTGCTCATTCCGAAGGTCGGCTCCGGCGCGCCCGATCTCGTGGTCTCCAAGAATATCGTCGCGTCCACGGTCGAGTTGCTCGGGCATCTGCGCAGCGACCGCAAGATGTGGTGGGGCGGCCTGGTGACGAGCTGGTTCTGGCTGGTCGGCGCCGTGGTGCTGTCCGCCATGCCGCCGCTGGTGAAGAACGTGCTCGGCGGCAACGAGGACGTCGTCACCATCTATCTCGCGATATTCTCGGTCGCGGTTGCGGTGGGCTCCGGCCTTGCGGCCTGGCTGTCCGCCGGACGCATTGTCCTGCTGCCGACGTTGGTGGGTGCGATCGGTCTCACCTTGTTTGCCCTCGATCTCGGCTTTGCAACGTATGGCTTGCTGCATGAAGGCGCGCCGATTGGCGTCGCTGCGGCGTTCGGCTCGGGGCTCGGTCTCCGGATGGCCATCGATCTCGCCGGTCTCGCGATCTGCGGGGGCCTCTACATCGTTCCGACCTTTGCGGCCGTGCAGGCCTGGGCCGGCGCCGATCACCGCGCCCGCGTCATCGCCGCCGTCAACGTGCTCAACGCCGCCTTCATGGTCGGCGGCACACTGGTCGTGGCGCTGTTCCAATACGCCCTGAGCAGCGCCGGCTTTGCCGTCACCGGCTGGGCCGTATGCCTCCTGGTCGGCGTGACCACCGCCATCGTCGCGATCCTGATCGCCAAGACCATGCCGGCCAATCCGATGATGGATTTCCTGTCGATCCTGTTCCGCGCGATCTATCGCGTCGAGCTGAAGGGCGTCGATCATCTGCTCAACGCCGGACCCAACCCGATCATCGCGCTCAACCACACGAGCTTCCTCGATGCGGCGCTGGCGATGTCGCTCCTGCCGAAGGACCCGGTGTTCGCGATCGACAGCGAGATGGCGAAGAAGTGGTGGGTCAAGCCGTTCCTGCGCTTCACCCGCGCCATGCCGATCGACCCGACCAAGCCGATGGCGACGCGCACGCTGATCAACGCCGTCAAAGGCGGCGATCCGCTGATCATCTTCCCGGAAGGCCGGCTCACGGTCACGGGCAGCCTGATGAAGGTCTATGACGGCGCGGGTCTCATCGCCGACAAGACCGATGCCTTCGTGGTGCCGGTGCGGCTCGAAGGCCTCGACGCCACGCCGTTCACGCGGCTCTCCAAGGCGCAGGTGCGCCGCCGCTGGTTCCCCAAGGTGAAGGTCACGATCCTCGAGCCGGTGAAGCTCTCGGTCGATCCGGCGCTCAAGGGCAAGCATCGGCGTCACGCCGCCGGTGCAGCGCTCTACGAGATCATGTCGAACCTCGTCTACCGCACGACGTCCATTGAGCGGACGGTGCCGGAGGCGCTGATCGAAGCCGCCCAGATCCACGGCATGAGCCGTGTCGCGGTCGAGGATCCGGTGACCGGCGCGCTGAGCTATCGCAAGCTCTTGATGGGCGCGCGCATCCTCGGCGAGAAGCTGATGGCGTACGGTCCGGAGGGCAAGCCGATCGGGCTGATGCTGCCGAATGCCAACGGCACCGTCGTGACCTTGATGGCGCTGATGTCGGCCGGCCGCGTGCCCGCGATGATCAACTTCACGGCGGGTGTCGCCAACGTGCTGGCGGCCTGCAAGGCCGCGCAGATCGACACCATCCTGACCTCGCGCGCCTTCATCGAAAAAGGACGGCTGGACAATCTGATTGCGGGCATCAGCTCGGCCGTCAAGATCGTCTATCTCGACGATATCCGCCCGACCATCACGCTGGGCGACAAGCTGCGCGGTCTGTGGAACGCGAAGCAGCCGCTGGTGAAGCGCACCGCCAACGACTGGGCCGCGATCCTGTTCACCTCGGGCTCGGAGGGAACGCCCAAGGGCGTGGTGCTCTCCCACCGCAACATGATGGCGAACGCCGCGCAGGCCGCGGCGCGCATCGACTTCGGCCGCCAGGACAAGGTGTTCAACGTGCTGCCGGTGTTCCACTCGTTCGGCCTGACGGTGGGCCTGATCCTGCCGCTGGTTTCCGGCGTGCGCATCTATCTCTATCCGTCGCCGTTGCACTACAGGATCGTGCCGGAGCTGGTGTATGGCGTGAACGCCACCATCATGTTCGGCACCGACACGTTCCTGAACGGCTATGCCCGTGCGGCGCATGCCTACGACTTCCGTTCGCTGCGTTACATCCTGGCCGGCGCCGAGCCGGTGAAGGAATCGACGCGCAAGACCTATCTGGAGAAGTTCGGCCTGCGCATCCTCGAAGGCTACGGCGTCACCGAGACGGCGCCTGCGCTCGCGCTCAACACGCCGATGTTCAACAAGTTCGGCACGGTCGGGCGCATCCTGCCCGGCATGGAGGCGCGGCTCGACAAGGTCGAGGGCGTCGACGAGGGCGGCCGGCTGTTCGTCAAGGGCCCGAACGTGATGCTCGGCTATCTGCGCGCCGAGAATCCCGGCGTGCTCGAGCCCCCGCATGAGGGTTGGCACGACACCGGCGACATCGTCACCATCGACCGGCAGGGCTTCGTCACCATCAAGGGCCGCGCCAAGCGCTTCGCCAAGATCGCGGGCGAGATGGTGTCGTTCGCCGCTGTGGAGGCGATCGCCGGCGAGCTCTGGCCGGACTCGCTGTCGGCGGTCGGCTCGGTGCCGGATGCGCGCAAGGGCGAGCGGCTGATCCTCGTGACCAACAAAGCGGGCGCCACCCGCAACGAGTTCCAGACCTTCGCCCGCTCGCGCGGTGCGACCGAGCTGATGATGCCGGCCGAGGTCGTCACGGTCGAGAAGCTGCCGGTGCTCGGCACCGGCAAGATCGACAACGTCGCGGTGACGAAGCTGATCAAGGAGCGCTTTGCCGCGGCGCCTGCGTCGCCGGCTGCGGTGGCGTGAGCTCGCTTCTCGGCTGGCTTGCGTCACGGCCTGTGACAACGGCGGTGTCATCGCCGGGCCTGACCCGGCGATCCATGAGCGGGTGCGGTGAAGGCAGTCTTACGTAAGACTTCCGCTGTCGAAGCTGGGTCATGGACCCCCGCGTCAAGCGCGGGGGTGACGGTCGGTGGGTGTTACGCGGGCGTGCTTCTTTTCAGACGAGAGGCGCACGGCTCAGGTGAGAAGCGCACCGGGTCTCTCGAACGAAATAAAAATGCCCGGCACAAGGCCGGGCATTTTTGCTTGAAGGGGCCGCCGCCCCCATTCTCGCAGCGAAGGCTCGGGGCAATCGCTGTCCGAACGGGAGCGGCGGGTAGATTCTTGTGCCGCTTACGCCGCGAGATCGTAGCGATCCGCGTTCATGACCTTGGTCCAGGCGGCGACGAAGTCCTTGACGAACTTCTCCTTGGCGTCGGCGCAGCCGTAGACCTCGGCGAAGGCGCGCAGCTGCGAGTGCGAGCCGAAGATCAGGTCGACGCGGGTCGCGGTCCACTTCACGGCCTTGGTCTTGCGGTCGCGGCCCTCGTACTCGTTGTTGCCCTTCGGCGTCCATTCCGTGCCCATGTCGAGCAGGTTGAGGAAGAAGTCGTTGGTCAGCTTCCCCTCCTGCTTGGTGAACACGCCGTTCTTGGAGCCCTTGGCGTTGACGCCGAGCACGCGCAGGCCGCCGATCAGGACCGTCAGCTCCGGTCCGGTGAGCCGCATCAGCTGCGCACGGTCCACCAGTGCTTCTTCCGGCATCATGAACTGCCGCGTGGCGTGCATGTAGTTGCGGAAGCCGTCGGAGCGCGGCTCGAGCGGCGCGAACGAGTCGACGTCGGTCTGGTCCTGCGTGGCGTCGCCGCGGCCCGGCGTGAACGGCACCTTGACGTCGACGCCGGCATCCTTGGCGGCCTTCTCGACCGCGGCGCAGCCGCCGAGCACGATCAGGTCGGCCATCGACACCTTCTTGCCCGACTCCTTCTGGATCGCTTCGAGCTTGCCGAGCACGGTCTTGAGCTGGGCCGGCTCGTTGACCTCCCAGTCCTTCTGCGGAGCAAGCCGGATGCGCGCGCCGTTGGCGCCGCCGCGCTTGTCGGAGCCGCGGAACGTCGAGGCCGACGCCCAGGCGGTCGACACCAGCTGCGACACCGTGAGGCCCGAGCCGAGGATCTTCGCCTTCAGCGCCGTGGCGTCGGCGTCACTGAGCGACGCATCGCCCTTGGGGACCGGGTCCTGCCAGATCAGCGTCTCCTTCGGCACCAGCGGGCCGAGGTAGCGCTGGATCGGGCCCATGTCGCGATGGGTGAGCTTGAACCAGGCGCGGGCGAAGGCGTCCGCGAACTGCTCCGGATGCTCATAGAACCGCCGGGAGATCTTCTCGTAGGCCGGGTCCATGCGCAGCGACAGGTCGGTGGTCAGCATGGTCGGCACATGCTTCTTCGATGAGTCGAACGCGTCCGGGATGTCGGCCTTGCCGTTCTTGGCCTTCCACTGCTTGGCGCCGGCCGGGCTCTTGGTCAGCTCCCATTCGTTCTCGAACAGGTTCTTGAAGAAGTGATTGCTCCAGCGGGTTGGCGTCTGCGTCCACGTGACCTCCGGACCGCCCGTGATGGCGTCGGCGCCGTGGCCCTTGCCGTGCCGGCTCTTCCAGCCGAGGCCCTGGTCTTCGAGGGCGCCTGCTTCCGGCTCAGGACCGACCAGCGACGGATCGCCCGCGCCATGGGTTTTGCCGAACGAGTGACCGCCTGCGATCAGCGCCACGGTCTCCTCGTCGTTCATCGCCATGCGGAAGAACGTCTCGCGGATGTCCTTTGCGGCCGCGATCGGGTCGGGGTTGCCGTTCGGGCCTTCCGGGTTGACGTAGATGAGGCCCATCTGGACGGCGCCGAGCGGCTCGGAGAGCTGGCGCTCGCCGCTGTAGCGCTCGTCACCGAGCCAGGTGCCCTCAGGGCCCCAGTACAGCTCTTCCGGCTCCCACACGTCGGCGCGGCCGCCCGCGAAGCCAAACGTCTTGAAGCCCATCGAGTCGAGCGCGACGTTGCCGACCAGCACCATCAGGTCGGCCCACGAGAGCTTCTTGCCGTACTTCTGCTTGATCGGCCACAGCAGCCGGCGCGCCTTGTCGAGGTTGGCGTTGTCGGGCCACGAGTTCAGCGGCGCAAAGCGCTGCTGGCCGGCGCCGGCTCCGCCGCGGCCGTCGGTGATGCGGTAGGTGCCGGCCGCGTGCCACGCCAGGCGGATGAACAGGCCGCCGTAGTGACCGAAGTCGGCCGGCCACCACTCCTGCGAATCCGTCATCAACGCGGTGAGGTCCTTGATCACCGCATTCAGATCGAGGGTCTTGAACTCCTTCGCGTAGTCGAATTCCTTGCCCATCGGGTCCGACAGGCTGGAGTTCTTGTGCAGCATGTCGATGCTCAGCGAATCCGGCCACCAGTCGCGGTTGGTGTGCGCGCCGCTCGAGAACGGGCACGTGGCCCCTTTTTTGTCAGTCTTGGCGTCCATGGTTTGCTCTCCTCACGAAAATTCCCGGCCTGCCCCCGGGCACGATCCGCGTGCACAGTGATCCTGGAGTTAGATAAGGTCTAATCGGATTGCCTGACCGGTCCGATAAGATTATCTTATCGGCATGATCACCTTGAGACAGTTGAAGTATCTGGTCGCGCTGGCGGAGCACCGGCACTTTGGGCGGGCCGCCCAGGCGAGCGCGGTGACCCAGCCGGCGCTGTCCATGCAGATCAGGGAGCTCGAGGACGAGCTCGGCGTCGATCTGGTCGAGCGGCGGCCGGGCGACATCACGCTGACCGACACCGGTTTCGAGGTCGCGCGCCGCGCCGAGCGGGTGCTGGCGGCCACGCGCGATCTCGCCGATTTCGCGCGCCATCGCAGCCGCCCGCTGACCGGGCGGCTGCGCTTCGGCGTGATCCCTTCGATGGCGCCCTATGTGCTGCCGAAGATCCTCCCGGCGCTGCAGCAGCGCTATCCCGAGCTGGAGGTCGAGCTGCGCGAGACCCAGACCCGCGTGCTGCTCGAAGAGCTGGCGCGCGGCGCGCTCGACGTCGTGATGCTGGCGCTGCCGGTCGAGGACCGCGAGATCGAGACGCTGCGCCTGTTCGATGATCCGTTTCTGCTCGCGGTGCCGTCGACCGATCAGGGCTGGGAGCGGCCCTATGTCGTCGTCGAGGACATCGACACGCAGCGGCTGATCCTCTTGGAGGAGGGCCACTGCCTGCGCGACCAGGCGCTGGAGTTCTGCTCCAGCGCGCGGCGCGACGTCAGCCTCGGCGCGACCAGCCTGGCGACGGTGATGCAGATGGTGGCGAACGGCTACGGCGTGACGCTGTTGCCGCAGGTCGCGGTCGACGTCGAGTTGCGCGACGAGCGCGTCAAGCTGCTGCGCTTCTCGGATCCGATGCCGGGGCGCACCGTGGGGCTCGCCTGGCGGCGCACCTCGCCACGCAAGGTGGATTTCACGGCGCTCGGTGAGTTGATTGTCGAGACGCTGGGTGTGGGGGAGGCGAAATCGCCGGCTGCGGCGCGTGCCACGCCACGCTCCAAATCGCGTCCGGCTCACTGACGCTTTGGTGCCTTTTCCAGTTGGATCGCACCGGCCTATCCACGTCATGCCCGGGCTTGACCCGGGCATCCATGACCCTCGTTAGTCGATGACGGTCTTACGTACGACTTCCACTGCTGGATCAGGGTCATGGATCGCCGGGTCAAGCCCGGCGATGACAGCGGTGCAAGTGGCAGCAGTGCGAAGAAAGTCGCAGCAGCACGCCACCGAAAGCGGCACCTACATGGAAGTGCTCTAGCTTTGCGCCGGCACCGCGAAGCTCGCCGGAGCCTCGCCGCGCTGCCAGCGCTCCCACATGGTCATGTAGGCCGCCTCGATATTCCGGGCGAAGCGCACGGTGTCGAACAGCGCGCAGGTGTCGCGGTTCTGCGCGAGCCGCGCTTTGACCGATGCGAGCAGCGCGGGCTCGCGCGCGAGCTTCAGCGCCAGCGCGTGATAGTCGCCGAGATTGTTCGTCACCATATCGGCCATGCCGGCCGCGTGGTTGAGGCTCGCGGCCACGCGTCCGGCGAAGGCGTCACCCAGGCAGGTCAGCACCGGCAGCCCGGCCCAGAGCGCATCGCTCGCGGTGGTGTGGGCGTTACAGGGAAGCGTGTCGAGGAACAGATCGGCGAGGCGATGCCGCGCCAGATGGTCGGCCGGCAGCGCACGATCGGCGAACACCATTCTGGCCGGATCGACGCCGCGCCGCTGCGCCTCCTTGCGAAGGTTCCGCTCCGCGCCCTCGTTGTCGCGCAGCAGCCACAGCGTGCTGCCCTCGACCTCGTGCAGGAGCCGCATCCAGACGTCGAATACCTCGGGCGTGATCTTCCAGTTGTTGTTGAACGAGCAGAACACGAAGCCCTGCTCCGGCAGCCCGGCCTCGGCGCGGCTCGGCGTGCGCTCGGCGATCACGCGCTTCCGATCGTTGCACTGATAGCTGTCGGGGAGCTGCACGATCTTTTCGTCGAAATGCGGCTGCAGCGTAAACGGCGAGGCGACCGGATCGCCGATGAAGTAGTCGATCAGCGGCGCGCCTATCGTGGCCGGATAGCCCAGATAGCTCACCGTGATCGGCGCCGGCCGGTAACCGAAGATGCCGAGCCGTGATTCCTGGGTGTGGCCCTTCAGGTCGATCGCGATGTCGATCTCGCGCTCGCGCAGCATCTGCGCCACCTCGATGTCGCTGCTCTGGTAGACATCGTGGAACTCATCGAAAGACGCGACCAGCCGGGCGCGCATCGCGGTGCGGTCGTTGGTGCTGAACGAGAACGCGAAGGTCTCGAAGCGCGAGCGGTCGTGCTGCTCGAACAGGCCGGCCATCAGGAACGCCGTGGCGTGCTCGCGGAAATCGGCCGAGAGGTAGGCGATGCGCGGTTTGTCGTGGCGCCACTTTTCGCCCTTCCACAGCGGCTCGGGCATCAGCGGCAGCCGGTGCTCCACGTAGTTCGCGGCACACTGGCGCTGCAGCGCCGGATCGCCGGTGTAGCCGAACTGTGCGAAGGCCGAGATCACCGAGGTCTTGTTGCGGATATGGGCCTCGACGCCCGGCCAGAACTCGGCCCGCCGCTCCCAGTCGCAGAGATTGACGGCGCAGCTCGCGGCGCCGCTGAACGCATGCTGATGGTTCGGCTGCAGCTCGCTGAGCCGCTTGAAGCTGACCATCGCCTCTTCGAAGCGCTTCAGGTCGCGGAGCGACTCGGCGCGGTTGTTGAGCGCGTTGATGTGGTCGGGCCGCGCGGCCAGCGCGCGGTCGCAGCTGGCCAGCGCCTCGTCGTAGCGCCGGTAGTCGTGCAGGATCATGCTGCGGTTGGACAGCGCGTCGGCGAAGTCCGGGCGTATCTCGACGGCGCGGTCGTAGCTCGCCATGGCCTCGTCGAAGCGCTTGAGCTCGCGCAGCGAGTTGCCGCGGTTGCACCAGGCCTCGGCGAGGCCCGGGAAGATCGCGACCGCCTTGTCGTAGCTTCCCAGCGCCTCGTCGTAGCGCCGCAGCCCGTAGAGGATGCCGGCGCGGTTGTAATGCGCCTCGACATAGTCGGGACGCAGCGCCAGCGCGCGGTCGGCGCTCGGCAGGCCTTCGGCGAAACGCTGCATCTCGCACAGCACGGCGGCGCGATTGCAGTGCACCTCGGGGAAATCCGGCCGCAGCGCCAGAACGCGATCGAAGGCCGCGAGCGCCTCCTCATAACGGCGCAGGTCCTTCAGGACATTGCCGCGGTTGAACAGCGACTCGATGTGGCTCGGCCGCAGCGTCAGCGCGCGGTCGTAGCTCTTCAGCGCCTCCTCGAGACGGCCGAGCTGAATGAACACGTTGCCCTGGTTGGAGAGCGCTTCGACATAGCCCGGCGTGATCGACAGCGCCTTGCGCAGGCCTTCCAGCGCCTCTTCGTGGCGGCCGAGCGCCATCAGCACCACGGCGCGGTTGTTGTGCGCCTCGGCGAATTTCGATTTCAGCTTGATGGCGCGGTCGAAGCTTTCGATCGCCTCAGTGGGGCGGTTGAGCGCGTTCAGCACCAGCCCGTGATGCATCAGCATCTGGGGCGAGGGCGCCCGCACCTGCATGGCCTTGGCGGTGTGCTGCAACGCTTCGGCGTACTGGCCCTGGTCGTAGCGGAGCAGTGCGAGATATTGCAGGGCGTCGATGTGATCCGGCCGCGCCGTGAGAATGCGGGCGTAGAGCTGCGCGGCCTCGTTGAGCTTGCCCTGCTTATGCAGCGCGAGCGCCTGGGCCAGCGTCTGCGGCACGTTGAGCGGCGCGAATTGCGGCAAAGGCAATGACGGCATGTCGGCGCGGAACCCCTGATGGCTCCGTAAATCGCATCCGCTGATTCGTCCAGATGGAAATCGCGCTGTTTCGCCGGCCGCGAGCTTAGAGAGCATTCCCTCTTGCGTGAAAGCACACCCGTCCCACACGCAGGCTGTCACCGCCGGGCTTGACCCGGCGGTCCATGACCCTGCTTCGATAGTGGAAGTCTTACGTAGGGCTGCCTTCAAACGCACCCGCTCATGGATCGCTGGGTCATAGGCGAGCGAAGCGACGCCGTCCTTTGGACGGCTATGCCCGGCGATGACACCGCCGTTGTGGTTTGCGACTTACGGAAGCGGCGGGAGGCGCCCAGCCTAGATCGCGCTCTCGCGTTCCAGCTTCTTCTTGTTCTCGAGGCAGTAATAGCCCGACAGCCGGCTCACCAGCTTGTCGCGAATCCAGTCGTTGAGGATGCGGCTGACGTTTTCGCGGGCGATGCCCGCCATGGCGGCAACTTCGCTCTGGCTGACCTTCTGGCGGATCAGGACCCGGCCCTGGCCCACGTCATGGCCGAAGGCCTCGGCAAGATCGAGCAACGCGCGGGCGACCCGGCCCTTGAGCGGCAGGAAGCTTCCGGCCGCCACCACGCCGTCGGTGTCGCGCAGCCGCGAGGCCAGCAGGGTGACGAGAACCTCGTAGACCTTCGGATGGCCCTCGGCGAAGGCCTGGAAGGCCGCGCGGCTGACGAAGGTCAGCTCCGCATCGCGGACCGCGGTCACGGAGGCCGAGCGCGGCAGGCCGTCGATGGTCGAAAGCTCGCCGACGATGCCGCCCGGTCCGACGATCGCGAGAATCCGCTCGGCGCCGGACGGCGAGATCATGCTGACCTTGAGCAGGCCCTGCTCGACCCGGTAGCAGCCGTCGCCCGGATCGCCTGCGACAAAAAGCACCTCGTCGGCGGCGAGCTTCCGCGGCTTGGCGTCGGCGAAAAGCTTTGCCGCCAGGCTCTCGGGAAACACCGAAAAAAGGTTGGTGGGCGCGGGCATAAGGTCGTCGTTGCGGAGATCACCGGCCCGCCGACGATAGCGCAATTCTCAGGACGTGCTTGTGAAAAAAAAGCCCGTCCTGGCAGAGCCAAGGACGGGCAGTAAGGTGCGGGGAGGAAGAGGTGAAACGGAGGCAATAAAACTCAGTGGCGCGTGCCGCTCAGGGCGGCGCGTGCGACGTCGGATCGGGTCATACCGAGCCGGGCGAGGTCGGGTCCGGAGCGGCGGCTGAGGGTGTGATAGCGCGCTTCGATGTCACGACCTTGACGGACGCCGGCGCAGAACTGGGCGCAGCTCGCAACAACGGTGGAAAAGATGGTGTCGAACTGGGTGACGGAACCGGAGGTGGCGACGATCCTGTTCATGGCGATTTCCCCTCGTTGAAACCCCAGAGCATCTGCGCTCCTCGATGGTTAACAGGATAGGTTTCGCGCCCGATCGGCGATGTGCTGGCCATCACAAAAGTGCGGATTTCAGACCTTTCTTGTAACCCGCTGGATTCACTGTGAGTTTTCAAACGAAAAGGGCGCCCGCCGGGCGCCCTTTGGATTTTTTTGGAGGTGCAGTGCTGGCGGCTTATTCGGCGCCGCCGGCGGCCTCGCGCGGCTCGCGCTCGGTCTTCTGCTTGGCCTCGAGGTCCTCGCCGGTGGCCTGATCGACCGCCTTCATGGACAGCCGCACCTTGCCGCGCTCGTCGAAGCCCAGGAGCTTGACCTTGACCTTGTCGCCTTCCTTGACGACGTCGGTGGTCTTCTGCACCCGGCTCGACGCGAGCTGGCTGATGTGAACCAGGCCGTCCTTGGCGCCGAAGAAGTTCACGAAGGCGCCGAAGTCCATCGTCTTGACGACCGTGCCTTCGTAGATGTGGCCGATCTCCGGATCGGAGGCGATCGACTTGATCCAGTTGACCGCGGCCTTGATCGACTCGCCGTCCGACGAGGCCACCTTCACGGTGCCGTCGTCCTCGACGTTGATCTTGGCGCCGGTCTTCTCGACGATCTCGCGGATCACCTTGCCGCCGGTGCCGATCACTTCGCGGATCTTGTCGGTGGCGATCTTGAAGGTCTCGATGCGCGGCGCGTATTCGCCGAGCTCGGCGCGCGCCTTGTCGAGCGCCTTCGACATCTCGCCGAGGATGTGCAGGCGCCCACCCTTGGCCTGGCTCAGCGCCACCTTCATGATCTCTTCGGTGATGCCGGCGATCTTGATGTCCATCTGCAGCGCGGTGACGCCCTGCTCGGTGCCGGCCACCTTGAAGTCCATGTCGCCGAGATGATCCTCGTCGCCGAGGATGTCGGACAGCACGGCGTAGCGCTTGTCTTCGAGGATGAGACCCATCGCGATGCCCGCGGTCGGCCGCTTCAGCGGCACGCCCGCATCCATCAGCGCCAGCGAGGTGCCGCAGACCGTCGCCATCGACGACGAGCCGTTCGACTCGGTGATCTCCGAGACGACGCGGATGGTGTAGGGGAACTCTTCCTTCGGCGGCAGCATCGGGCGGATCGCGCGCCAGGCGAGCTTGCCGTGGCCGATCTCGCGGCGGCCCGGCGCGCCGATGCGGCCGGTCTCACCGACCGAGAACGGCGGGAAGTTGTAGTGCAGCATGAACGCTTCTTTGTACGTTCCGGTCAGCGCGTCGATCCACTGCTCGTCCTCGCCGGTGCCGAGCGTGGCGACCACGATGGCCTGGGTCTCGCCGCGGGTGAACAGCGCCGAGCCGTGAGTGCGCGGCAGGAACGGTGCTTCGACGTTGATCGGACGCACGGTGACGAGATCGCGGCCGTCGATGCGCTTAGAGGTGTCGAGAATGTTCCAGCGGACGATCTTGGCTTCGAGCTCCTTGAACACGCCGGCGACCAGGGTCATCGGGCGCTCGGGGTTGTCGTTGCCGTCCGGGAAGAAGTGCGCCATCGCCTTCTTCTTGACTTCGCCGACCGCGTTGTAGCGCTCGGCCTTGGCCGGGATCGCGTAGGCCTTGCGCAGATCGGCTTCGACGAGGCCGAGCATTTCCTTCTCGATCGTCTTGGTGTCCGGCGTGTCGAAGTTGCGCGGCTCCTTGGCGGCCTTCTCGGCGAGCTGGATGATGGCGTTGATCACCGGCTGGAAGTGCCGGTGGCCGAACATCACGGCGCCGAGCATGATCTCTTCCGACAGCTCCTTGGCCTCGGATTCGACCATCAGCACCGCGTCCTGCGTGCCGGCGACCACCAGATCGAGCTGGGTGTCCTTCATCTCGTCGATGGTCGGGTTGAGGACGTATTCGTTGTTGACGAACGCGACGCGGGCGCCGCCGATCGGGCCCATGAACGGCGCGCCGGATAACGTGAGCGCCGCGGAGGCCGCGACCATCGCGACGATGTCCGGATCGTTCTCCTGATCGTGCGACATCACGGTGATGATCAGCTGGGTGTCACAGCGCCAGCCTTCGGCGAACAGCGGGCGGATCGGACGGTCGATCAGGCGCGAGGTCAGCGTGTCCTTCTCGGTCGGACCGCGCTCGCGCTTGAAGTAGCCGCCGGGGATGCGGCCGGCCGAATAGTACTTCTCGGTGTAGTTGACGGTCAGCGGCAGGAAGTCGACGCCGGGCTTTGGTGCCTTGGCGGCGACGACGGTGGCGAGCACCGTGGTTTCGCCGTAGGTGGCAACGACAGCGCCGTCAGCCTGGCGCGCGACCTTGCCGGTTTCCAGGGTTAGCTTGCGGCCACCCCAGTCGAGCTCAACACGTTGGGTATCGAACATTTCGATTTTCTCTCATGGTTTTCGCGAAGGGGCGAACGCCATGAGCAAGACGGCGAGATGCTCTCGCGCGCGGTCGCACCGCGTCCAGCGAAAGCATCTCGCGATCCTGCCATGGCCTTCGTGCCTCCGGTGAGGCGAGCCGGGCACCGTATGCGCCGGGCTCAAATACGGCAGCGCATGTCGCTGCCGATGGAATGGCGAACCGAACCGCGGCTCGCAACAAACGCGCGGGGACAATCCCGCGCGGTATGGCTCAGCGGCGGATGCCAAGCTTTTCGATCAGTCCCTTGTAGCGCTTCTCGTCGGTCCGCCGGAGATAATCCAGCAACTGACGACGCTGCGACACGAGCTTGAGCAGCCCGCGGCGCGAGTGGTTGTCCTTGACGTGCGACTTGAAGTGCTCGGTCAGGTTGGTGATCCGCTCAGTGAGGATCGCGACCTGCACCTCGGGCGACCCGGTGTCGCCGGCCTTGGTGGCATTGGACTTGATAACTTCAGCCTTACGCTCAGTCGTAATCGACATCGGCTAGTGACCTTTCTGCGGCCGGCGGTTTCCCACAACACCGGTCAGGTTGAATACGCGCTTGGGGACGATCTCGCCGCGGTCCACTTCGGCCAGGGCCAGCAAATGGCCCGAGACCGTGACATAAACCGTTCCGCGAAAGATGGGTGCGTCCCGTCCGCGCAACAAAACGGCTTGGCCTCTTTGAAGCCTCGCCGCGTCTGACCCGCTGACGGCCAGTGCCGGGATGTCGTCCAGCGCGGTCTCAACGGGCAGAATGGCGCTGGCGAGGCTTACCTCGCCGGCGGCTGCTCTATGGCATAGCTCGGTCAGCTGTTCCAGCGAAATCATGTCATTTTCGCCGAATCCGCCGACCGACTCGCGCCGTAAAGCATTGATATGTCCGAGACTTCCGAGCGCCCGGCCGATGTCACGGGCAAGCGACCGCACGTACGTGCCCTTGCCGCATTCGGCGACGAATTGCGCGTGGTCGGGGTCCGGAAGGTTAACGAGCTCGAGCCGATGGATTTCGACCGGCCGGGCCGCGAGCTCCACGACCTCGCCGTCGCGGGCGAGGTCATAGGCCCGCTCGCCGTCCACCTTGATGGCCGAATAGCGCGGCGGCACCTGGGAGATGGTCCCGGTGTAGGCCGGCAGCGCCGCCAGGATGGCGTCGCGGGTCGGGCGGAGTTCACTGGTCGCCGTGACGGCGCCGTCGGCATCGTCGCTGTCGCGCTCCTCGCCCCAACGCACCGTGAAGCTGTAGGTCTTGCGGCCGTCCATCACGAACGGGACCGTCTTGGTGGCCTCGCCGAGCGCCACCGGCAGGCAGCCCGAGGCGAGCGGGTCGAGCGTGCCGGCGTGGCCGGCGCGCTTGCAGGAGAACAGCCGCTTGATCGCGCCGACCACCTGGGTCGAGGTCATGCCGACCGGCTTGTCGACGATGAGCCAGCCGTGCACGTCGCGCTTCTCGCGGCGGAACTGCTGCTGCTTGGGCTTTTTCTGCGAGAACGGCCGCGGGTTGTCCTGTCCCTCCTGAGCCTGAGGGGCCGCAACGGTGTCGTGTTGCGGCTCCGCGAGCGCCGCGAGAGCAGCATCGTCCGGCGGGCGCTGCTCGTTACTCATCACCGTCCTCTTGGCCATCCTCGCGCTTGAGGTCGCGTTGCACGGCGGGCGTCCGCAGCAGCTTCTCGATCCGCTCGGCTTCGTCGAAGCGCTCGTCGGCGCGGAAGCGAAGGTCGGGCGCGAATTTCAGGTTCACCTGGTGCGCGATCTCGCCGCGCAGATAGCGCTTGTTGCGCTCCAGCGCCTCGATCACCTCTTTGATGTCGCGGCCGCCGAGCGGCATCACGTAGATGGTCGCAAGCCGCAGGTCGGGCGACATGCGCACCTCGGGCACCGTGATCAGATGGCCTTCGAGCACCGGATCGTGCACGTCGCCGCGCGTCA
>Ga0102590_1000752_pt1 | contig 61387 bp, 53 predicted proteins | sample AraplaMF_Col_mMF_FD_76859 | JGI IMG/M metagenome (GOLD analysis project Ga0102590, IMG submission 76859) | Arabidopsis root microbial communities from the University of North Carolina, USA - plate scrape MF_Col_mMF | ecosystem: Host-associated > Plants > Roots > Endosphere | place: USA...
GCCGCCGATCGCAGCGCGTCGAGAGTCCAGCGTGGCATGGTTGGCGAGCAGCGAAGCGCATGCGATCGCGACTGCAAAGATCGCCAGCGACAGTCCGATCCGCTGGCCATAGAACAGCCAGTCGGCGAGCCCGGTAAGCAGCAGTGCCATCGCGATCCTGGCCGACAGCGCGGAAGGCCTGATCGGTTGGATGTCCGTCGTCGACGTCGTGGCCGGGCTCGTCATGTCCAGAAGACCTCTCGTAGTGGATGGCATCACGAAGTCTGAACGTCGTTTGTGCAGAAGGCAGGATCACGCTCTGCACGGATTCAGGAGTCTTTTGCAGTTTTCGTGCAGGGGCGTCATTGCCTCTCGCGTAGCGCAGATCGCTCTGATAGGTGCGAAGCATTCGCCACTCCCCGGACCTGACGCATCATGCAATTGCTCTGTCGCATCGGCCGCATCCTGCTCTGGCTTGCCGCGCCCCTCGTCGCGTTCGCGGCCGCGAACAAGAACGATCCCTATCTGCTCGTGCTGCGCGGCGCCGGAAACATCGCGCTTGTCGTCGCAAGCATCGCGATCGTCATCGTCCTGCTGCGCAGGGGGCGCTGGCGCACCATCGCGGGCAAGCTGCTCGTCATGCTCTGGTGCCTGCCGCCCGTCCTGATGTCCGCGGCGCATCTCGGGTTTGAACTGCGCAAGCACGATGTTCTCGGCGCGAGTGCGATCGAGGCGCGTCAGCTCGGGCCGCACTTCATGGTCGGCTATTCGTCGTTTCCCGAGGTCGCGCGCCTGGCCGAACAGGGACTGATCGGCGGCGTCTACGTCACCCGGCACAACATCCGGGGCCGGACCGTCGAGGCGCTCCGCGCCGAGATCACGGCGCTCCAGGACAAGCGGCGCGCAGCCGGCCTGCCGCCGCTGGTCGTCGCTGCCGATCAGGAAGGCGGCATCGTCGGGCATCTTGCGCCGCCGCTGACAAAGCTGCCGGCGCTGGCGACGCTCACCGGGCTGGCTCCCGACGAGCAGCAAGCCAAAGCGGAAGAGTTCGGTCGCATCCACGGCCGCGAACTCGCCGGACTCGGCGTCAACCTCAATCTCGCACCGGTGCTGGACCTCAAGCCGCCGGCCCGGCGCAACCGCCTCGATTTCCATACGCTGATCGGCTACCGGGCGATTGCGACAGAACCGGCCGTCGTCAGCGCGATCGCGAGCGCTTACGTCCGCGGGTTGGAAGAGACCGGTGTCGGCGCGACGCTGAAGCATTTCCCGGGTATTGGCCGCGTACGCACCGATACCCATCACTTCAGCGCCAATCTCGATGCGCCGGTCAGGGAGCTGGAAGCGACCGACTGGCTCCCGTTCCGCGAGGTGCTGGCGCATTCCCGCAGCGCGTTGATGGTCGGCCATGTCACCCTCACGGCCGTGGATCCCGATCGCGCCGCCTCGCATTCGAAGCGCGTGATCGAAGGGATCATCCGCGACAAATGGGCTTACCAGGGTGTCGTCATGACCGACGACCTCGTGATGGGTGCGATCTACCAGAACGACGTCTGCAAGGCCGTGGTCGAGGCGATCAATGCCGGCGTCGACCGGCTGCTGGTCGCCTACGACGGCGCGCAGTTCTACCGGATTTTCCAATGCGCACTGGAAGGATCGCGGCAAGGCAAGCTCGACGCGGCGATGCTGCGCGCGAGCGAGGCGCGGCTGCAACGGGGCTCTCCGATCGAGCAGGCGCGAGCCACGTCCAGCGTCGTGCACGTCGTCGCCAAGAATCAGCCCTTCGCGAACTGACGGTAGTCCGGCTCACGGTGAAACCAGAACTCGTAGCCGCTGACGGCCTTCTGCATGGCGACGTCGTGGATCGGCTGGTTGAGCGGAACGACGGGAACGTCGCGCATGCAGAGCGCGACGAAATCCTTCACGGACTTGTCGTACTCGGCCGCATCCGTGGTGAACCGCGCCTTGTCGATCAGCGCGTCCATCTCCTTGTTCTGATAGGAGGAGATGTTGAAGATCGAATTGTTGCCGTGGAAATTCCAGTAGAAGTAATATTCGGGATAGTCGAGCCAGCCGCTGAAGCGGTTGAGCGCGAGCGGCAGCTCCTTCTTGTTCAGCGTCGTGCGCCAGTTCGCGCCGGGGATTTTTTCGATCGACGCCTTGATGCCGATTTTTGCAAGACTCTCCTGGATCAGGATCGCGGTCGGCTCGCCGACGGTCGCTGTACCGGTGTCGAGCGACAGCGTCGTTTCAAGTCCGGACTCGAAGCCTGCCTCCTTCATCAGGGCCTTGGCCTTGTCGAGATCGGTGACATAAGGAGATGGTTGCGGCCAGACCGGCTTTGAAACCTCTGGAGCTCCGCCATACATCGGAACGGCACGGCCAAAGAATGCGCTGCTCTGGATCTGCTCGTAGGGCATCGCCCAGGCGACGGCCTGGCGCAGCTTCACATTGTCGAACGGCGGCTTCGCGGTGTTCAGCGCCACGTACCAGAGCGCGTTCGGTATCGGCACGCCCGAGACCTTGACCTTGCCCTCTTTGATGATCTGCTCGAAGTCGCGCGGTGCAAAGCCGCTGGAGAGATCCGCATCGCCCCGCTCCAGCATGGCGCGACGCGTGCCGGCGGAGGGCACGTCGCGCGCGATCACGCGTTTGACTTTCGGCAGCGGTCCGCTCTTCCAGTCGTCGAAACGCGTCAGCACGGTCTCGCTGCCGGGCTTCCAGCTCTCGATCCTGTAGGCGCCGCCACCGGCTTCGTTGGTCCTGAGCCACGCCAGCGCCCATGGGTCTTCCGCAGTCGCATTCTTCTTGGCAAGTTCGGAGTTGATGATGAATGGCACGACGACAGCGACATTGAACAGCAGCATCTTGTCCTTGCGGACATAGTCGATGCGGAAGGTGTGGTCGTCGACAACGACGAACTGCTCGGGCTTTTCCAGCGATCCCGCCGACATCTGGAAGGTCGGAAAGCCGCCGACCTTCACCGCGCGGTCGAACGACCATTTGACGTCCTTCGCGGTCACCGGCGCGCCGTCGTGGAATTTTGCGTCCTTCCGCAATTTGAAAGTGCACGACATGCCGTCGGCGGCGACCTCCCAGCTTTCGGCGAGTTCAGGCGCGAGCTTTTCCCGGTCGTAGGACACCGTGCCGTCGGGCAATGTCCTGGAAGCGTAGGAAAGCAGGCGGTCGTAGCAATTCCAGGACAGGCCGTTCACGGTCTGGTTGGAGCCGACGCCCTGCATGTCGAGCGAGTTCGGCCCCAGCTCCTGCACCACCAGCAGCGTCTCCGCGCGCCCTTGCGCAGAGGCGAAGCGCGGCGCGACGAGCGTTGCGCCGGCGACACCGAGGCCGCCGAGCAGGACGCTGCGGCGGTTCATATCTAGAGATGATGCGCTCATGACGGCCTCCCCGGGAGAAAATTGCCATAGGAGGAGGCAAGGGGCATGCCACGGCGAGCACGCCGCTAGCGCGATTGCGCGATCAACCCGTCGATCGTCGCGCGCACGAGGCCCGCGATTTCCTTGCGCAGCGCCGGCAGCGGAACGGCAACCAGTTTTTGTTCGAGTCCCAGCGCCACCATGCCATGCACAGCCGAGAACAGGCTGCGCGCGGTGATGCCGAGCTCGTCCGGGCTGCGCTGTGGAAACAGCGCGGCCAGCGGCTGATAGATGTGGCGGAACAGCCGCATCTGGTCGTCGACGGACCAATCGGGCACGGTTTTGTCAGTCGCCATGCGGTGCTCGAACAGCGCGCGCCAGAGCTGAAGATTTTCCGCGGCGAAATCGCAATAAGCAATCGCGATCCGGACCAGGGTCTGCTGCGGCGACGGTTCGCCCGCGCTTTCCGCCGCGCTGAGTGCCTCGTCGAGCCGAAGCAGCGTGCGTGAGCCGACCCGCAGGATCAACTCGTCCACATCAGCAACAAGATTGTAGACCGCACCATTGGCGCAGCCGATCTCGCGGGCGAGATCGCGGGTCTTCAGGCCGGCCAATCCAAGGCTCGCGATCATCCGCTCCGCCGCCAGGATCAGGTCGGATCGCAATTTCTCTCGACGTTCCAAGGTCTTAGACATTTGCTGATAAAATTCTTGAGCGATGCTCATTTTTTTCTTGAACGATGTTCAAGGTCGCTGCTACAAACCATCCGTGAGCAGCGCTCATAACAGGGAGCAGCAGATGTTCAAGACCGTCATGACACTTTTCCGCGGCAGTGTTGCCGCCGCCGGCGAGGAGCTGGAGGACCGTACGGCTCTTCTGATCCTAGACCAGCAACTGCGCGACGCGGCCGCCGCCGTCGAGCGCAGCAAGCGAACGCTGGCGCTGGCGATCGCGCAGGACCAGCAGGATGGCCGCAAGCTCGAGGCGACCATCGCCCGCATCGCCGATCTCGAGACCCGCGCGGTTGCGGCGCTCGAGGGCGGCCGCGAGGATCTCGCCCGGGACGCGGCCGAAGCCATCGCAGGCCTGGAGGCCGACCGCGATGCGGCAATGACGGCGCACGCGCTGTTCGCGACCGAGATCGCCCGCCTGAAGCGGCATGTCGCAAACGCTCAAGCCCGCATCACCGAGCTCGACCGCGGTCGCCGCGTCGCTCGTGCCTCGGAAGCGGTGCGCTCGCTTCGCCGCAGCGGCATCGAGGCCGCACGCCCTTACGAATCCACGCTGCCCGAGGCGGAGAGCACCTTGAGGCGCCTGCGCGACCGCCAGATGGAAGCCCAGGCCGCGGACGATGCGCTGGTCGAACTCGACGCGGCCACCGGCCCGCTCGCCACCGCCGAGAGACTGGCCGAGCAGGGCTTCGGCCCCCGGCTCAAGACGACTGCGGACGACGTGCTGGCGCGGTTGAAGTCCAAGCGCATGCCAACTGCCTGATCTCAAACCGCATCATCACTCAGACCAACAGGAGACCATCATGAACCAGAACGGACAGCCCCACAGCAGCGCCTGGGTGACCTTCACTTACGCGTCTTTCGCCGCCTCCGCTTTCCTCGTCGCCATCGGCATTTTCTTCCTGCCGATCGACCTCTGGATGAAGGGTTATCTCACCATGGGGATCGTCATGCTGATCCAGACCTGCATCACTTTGACCAAGACGGTCCGCGACAATCACGAGAGCAGCCGGCTGGTGAACCGTATCGAGGATGCCAAGGCCGAGCGTCTGTTGATGGAAGTCTCCAAGGCGGCTTGAAGAAGCGCGTCGGGCGAACGAAGCCATACTCGATACAGGGTGGCGGATGCTGCGGCATCCGTCGCCTCATGACGGTTCCTGGGAACTGCAAAAGAGCCCGCATGCCGCCGAGACGTTTCCCGATACACGTCGAGGCCAGCCATGGGATTGTCGAGGTCCGGACGGCCGTTTCGGATTGTGATTTCGACGCAGGTGCGATAAGGCTCGCCCGCATTCATTGCGGAGATGAGCCTTGTCCAAACAATCCCTGCGAGAGGAGGCCGAGCGCCTGATCCGCGAATCGATGGAAAAGAAGTCCATCGTGGTCAAGCAGGGCGATACCCGCATCGAGGCGGTGTGCGGCAAGTGTGGCGCCCCGAACCGGGTGCAGGCTCCCAAGGGCCAGACCCGCGTCAAGTTCGCCTGCAAGCAATGCGGGCAGCAGCAGGAAACGCTGTAGACCGCGCCCCTCAGCTGTCCTTCACGAACTTCGCGAACGCATCCGCATAATCCGGATGCCAGCGCGATAGCGGCGGACGGTTCTCGACGATATCGCCGGCGGCCCAGAGCATGCGTTTCTCGTCGAGGGCGCGCGGCACGTCGTTGTCCGGGCACAGGATGTAGAAGTCGCCGGCTTCCAACCGCGCCAGCATGAAATCCACGGTCTGCTCTGGCGTCCAGGCGCCGGCCGGCTTCTCGGTGCGGCCCTTCGCGGTCAGCCCGGTGAAGACGAAGCCGGGAATCAGCAGATGCGCGCTGATGCGGCAGTCTTTCGTGCTTCGCAACTCGTGCTGGAGGGCTTCCGCAAACGCCTTCACGCCGGCCTTGGAGACGTTGTAGGCGGGATCGCCGGGCGGCGTGGTGATGCCCTGCTTCGAACCGGTGTTGATGATGAGGCCGGCCTTGCCGCGTGCGATCATGCCGGGCGCGAAGATGCGCGAGCCGTTGATGATGCCCCACATGTTGACGCCGATGATGCGCTGCCAATTGTCGGGTTCGGCGAACAGCGTGCTGCCGGGCTGGATGCCAGCATTGTTCATGAGAATATCGGTGCCGCCGAAATGCGCGCCGACGGCACGTTCCAGTTCCTTGACGCTCTCTGCCTTGCTGACGTCGACCGCGACGGTCATCACGTGTGTGGCAGACGCGACGGATGACAGTTTTGTTACGGCCTCCGCCAGCCGTGCCTCGTCGACATCGGCGATGCACACCTTCAAGCCGGCACGCGCAAAGGCAAGGGCGGCAGCCAATCCGATTCCGGATGCGCCGCCGGTGATCACGGCAACATTGTCTTTGATGATGGCGGGATGCGGCATGGGTGTGTCTCCGGAGGAGGGGCCTCGGTAGAACTATAACACGGCGCTCGTGCGACCCTGCACAAGTCGGCATGGGAGGTCCTCGTTCCACGCTGCCTTTACGCCTCTCCGGCACCGCTGTAGTCTCGTTCACCTAACGATCCCGCCCAGATCGAACTCAAACAATTACCTGACAGGGAGTGCAGCCATGGCTGTGTCGCAGGCTATTCCGATCACGCGCCATCCGTTCGCCAACGGGTCCTACAAGCAGATGCTGATCGACGGGAAGTGGGTCGATGCCGCTTCCGGGAAGCGCTTCGAAACCCACAACCCCGCCACCGGCGAATTGCTGGCAACCGTCGCCGAGGGCGACAAGGAAGACATCGACCGTGCGGTCGCCGCCGCGCGCCGGGCCTTCGAAGGACCATGGAGCAAGGTCAAGCCGTTCGAGCGGCAGAACCTGCTCTTGAAGCTCGCCGACCTCGTCGAGAAAAATTTCGACGAATTGTCGCAGCTTGACACGCTCGACATGGGCGCGCCGCTCAGCCGCACCCGCGCCTATCGCCTGCGCGCCGTCGGCATGCTGCGCTACTACGCCGGCCAGACCACCGCGATCCACGGCGAGACCATCGAGAACTCGCTGCCGGGCGAGATTTTCTCCTACACGCTGAAGGAGCCGATCGGCGTCGTTGGCGCCATCATTCCCTGGAACGGTCCGCTTACCGCGACGATCTGGAAGATCGGTCCAGCGATCGCGACCGGCTGCACCGTGGTGCTCAAGCCGGCCGAAGAGGCGCCGCTGACCTCGCTGCGCATCGCGGAGCTCGCGATGGAGGCGGGCGTGCCGCCCGGCGTCATCAACGTCGTGCCCGGTTACGGCGAGACCGCGGGCGCGGCGCTGGCCTCGCATCACGACGTCGACAAGGTCGCGTTCACCGGCTCGCATGTCACGGGCCAGTCGATCATCCGCGCCTCGGCCGGTAACCTCAAGCGCGTCTCGCTCGAGCTCGGCGGCAAGTCGCCGGACATCGTGTTCGCGGATGCCGACCTCGATGCCGCCGTGCCGGGCGCGGCGATGGCGGTGTTCGCCAATTCCGGCCAGATCTGCAGTGCCGGCACGCGCCTGTTCGTCGAGCAGTCGATCTACGAGGAGTTCGTCGGCCGTGTCGCCGAGTTCGGCAAGAAGCTGCAGGTCGGCAACGGCCTCGATCCCAACGTGCAGATCGGCCCGCTGGTCTCCGAGCAGCAGCTCGAACGCGTCACGAGCTATCTCGACATCGGCCAGAAGGAAGGCGCCCGCGCGCTCGCCGGCGGCGGTCGTGTCACCGAGGGTGCGCTGTCAAAGGGCTTCTTCGTCTCGCCGACGGTGTTCGCGGGCGTCCAGGACAACATGCGCATCGCGCAGGAGGAGATTTTTGGTCCGGTCATCTCCGCGATTGCGTTCAAGGACATGGACGAACTGGTGAAGCGCGCCAACAACACCACCTTCGGCCTCGGATCCGGCCTGTGGACGCGCGATGTCAGCAAGGCGCATGCGGTTGCGAAGAGCCTGCGCGCCGGCTCGGTGTGGGTGAATTGCTACCAGGCGATGGACCCGGCCGTGCCGTTCGGCGGCTACAAGATGAGCGGTTACGGCCGCGAATCCGGCAAGCAGCATGTCGAGGAATATCTCAACGTGAAGGCCGTCTGGATCAAGACGGCGTAAGGCGTTTCTGCCGTCGCGTCCGGGTTTCAGTGGATGATCTTGCTTGCAGCGACAGAGACTGCTTTCGACGACTTGAAATTGTTGCCCGGATGCTACACGCGTTTTTGAAACGACCTCGTGCCTGCGATCTCGCAAGGATTGTTATCCCATTTCGAAGGTTGGCCCGTTACTGCTGGTCAACGTCATGTTCGGCCTTGGGATATCGAGAATGCTCCGTTTCGCTTCGATCGTGTTTGTCGCTTTGGGCGTCGCCTCGGCGCAGCCCGCGGCCGCAGCCGATATCGCCGCACGTGCGCCGCTCTACAAGGCGCCGCAATTGCCCGTCGCCTACAACTGGTCGGGCTTTTACGCCGGCGTGAACGTCGGATATGGCTGGAGCGATGATGCGATCCAGCTCGCGCCGCACGATCCGGTTTTTACCGCGGGCGTGCTCGATGTGGCCCTGGCCGGCGGCCTTGTCCCGCCGTCACTGGCAACAAATCCGCGCGGCGTGCTGGGCGGCGTGCAGGCCGGCTACAACGTGCAGACCGGCCCCCTGGTGTGGGGCGTCGAAGCCGATATCGCGGCCGCCGGCATCAAGGGCAGCTCGACGGTTTCCCGGACCCTGCCGGTTTTCCCGGACATCACGACCACGCAGGAGCAGAAGGTCGACTGGCTGGGAACCGTGCGCGGCCGGATCGGCGTCACCGTCACGCCCGACTGGATGCTTTATGCGACCGGCGGTCTTGCCTATGGGCATGTCAAGGCGTCGACATCGATCGTGGATCCCACGCTCGCGGCCGGCACGCCCTGCCTCAACGTAATCTGCGGCGCGGCGACGTCGGAAAGCTGGCGCGTCGGCTGGGCGGTCGGCGGTGGCGGCGAGTACCGTTTTTCGTCGAACTGGAGCGTCAAGCTCGAATATCTCTATTATGATCTCGGCAGCGAGAAATACACGTTCTTCAATCCGCTGTTCCCGTTCACTCCGGGCCCCGCGCGCGGCTTCGACGCAACCGCGGATTTCACCGGCCACATCGCCCGGGTCGGCCTGAACTACAAGTTCGGCTCGGGCCCGGTCGTCGCGAAATACTGATCCGCCGTTCCGGACGGACAGCAAGCCCCGGGCCCCGGCCCGGGGCTTTTTGCTTCTGCCGCATCGTCGGCTGGCCTGCCATCCACCCAAGCGGCTTCCGGGCCGCCACCCTTTCTCATATGATCCCGTCCTCTCATCGATCATCCGGGGATCACATGAAATTCGAGGCGTTGTTCAAACCGTTGCAGGTCGGTCCGTACAAGCTCGCGCACCGCGTCGCGCTGGCGCCGCTGACGCGCATGCGCGCCGAACGCGAAAGCTTCGCGCCGCGGCCGCTCAATGCCGAATATTACGGTCAACGCGCGACAAAGGGCGGTTTGCTCATTGCCGAAGCTTCGCCGGTGGTCTCGCACGGCCGCGGCAATCCGGCGACGCCGGGCATCTATTCGGAGGCGCAGATCGCCGGCTGGCGCAAGGTGACGGATGCCGTGCACGCCAAGGGCGGCATCATCTTCCTCCAGCTCTGGCATGTCGGCCGCGTCTCGCATTCGTCCTATCATGGCGGCCAGCTGCCGGTGTCGGCCTCGGCGATTGCGATCAAGGCCGAAGGCATGAAGGCGATGACCGCCGACGGCAAGATCGCCGATTACGAGACGCCGCGCGCGCTGGAGACCGATGAGGTCAAGGGTGTCGTCGAAGCCTTCAGGCAAGGCGCGAAGAACGCGCTCGCTGCCGGCTTCGACGGCGTCGAGATCCACGGCGCCAATGGCTATCTGCTCGAGCAGTTCCTGCAGTCGCGCAGCAATCAGCGCACCGATCAATATGGTGGTTCGATCGAGAATCGCACGCGGTTGCTGCTGGAGGTCACGCAGGCCGCGATCGACGTCTGGGGTGCCAATCGCGTCGGTGTGCGCCTGTCGCCGCACGGCATTGCCAATGATTCCGGCGAGCCCGATCCGATGCCGCTCTACACCCATGTGGTGAAAGCCCTCGACAAGCTCGGTCTCGCCTATCTCCATTTCATCGAGCCGCGCTCCAGCGGCGCCGGCCGTGCCGACGTCCACTGGGATAATGTGCCCTCCGCAATGGTGCTGTTTCGCCCGCTCTACAGCGGCGTGCTGATGACGGCCGGCGGTTTCACCGGCGAGACCGCGAATGCCGCGATCGCCGACGGTCACGCCGACATCATCGCCTTCGGCCGTATCTTCATCTCCAACCCCGATTTGCCGCGACGGCTGGAGCACAACTATCCGATTACGCCCTACAATCGTGCGACGTTCTACGGCGGCGAGGAAAAGGGGTACACGGATTATCCCGTGTATGACGAGCTGACGCCGGCGTAGGCGCTCTCTTGTCATTCCGGGGCGCGACGAAGTCGCGAGCCCGGAATCCACCGGGCTGCACGTTTTGAGGTGAAATGGATTCCGGGCTCGATGCTTCGCATCGCCCCGGAATGACGAGCTTGATTTGTTGCGCGACCGCACCACAAACTCCGCCCGCAATGACGACGGAGATACCTATCATGGCCAAAGCCGCAGCCGCCGCAGGTATTGCCACCGGCCAATGCCTCTGCGGCAAGGTCACCTTCGAGATCGATGTTCCCGCGCGCTGGGCCTGGCATGATCACTCGGCCGCCAGCCGCCGCGCCCATGGCGCGGCTTACGCGACCTATGTCGGCAGTTGGAAGAAGCGCTTTCGCATTACATCCGGCAAGACCGCGCTGACCCGCTACGAGGACAATTTCACCAGGAACGTGCGCAGTTTCTGCTCGCATTGTGGCACGCCGATCGCCTATGAGCGCCCGCGCGGCCCGCACATGGTCAACATCCCGCGCGCGCTATTCAACGAGCGGACCGGCCGCCAGCCGCTCTATCACATCGCGATCGAAGAGCTGCAGGAATGGGCCTATACCGGCGAGCCGCTGGTGCCGCTGAAAGGCTTTCCCGGGGTGGTCTGGCAACGCTCGAAAAAGAAGAAGCGGGTGAGCGGTGAGGATCCGTTCGAACTGGGGCGGGAAGAGATGTAGCTCGCGCCCGCGCAACGCAGCCATGACCGTGCTTCCTTGCGCGCCTCCCGCAACTTCGGCCATCATGTGATCCGTCCTTGCGGCAACGTCCGCTCCTGGAGGAACATGAAGAACAAGATTACCGGCCGCTCCGCCTTTCTCGCGCTGCTCAAGGACGAGGGCATCACGCACCTGTTCGGCAACCCCGGCACCACCGAATTGCCAATCATGCATGCGCTGAAGGATCATCCTGATCTCACCTATGTGATGGCCATGCAGGAGAGTCTGGTGGTCGCGATCGCCGACGGCTACAGCCGTGCCTCGGGAAAGCTGGTCGCCTGCAACGTCCATGTCGCCCCCGGCCTCGGCAACGCGATGGGCTCGCTCTACAATGCCCAGTTCACGGGTACGCCGATGATCCTGACCGCCGGCCAGCAGGAGCAGGGCCACGGCCTGATGGAGCCGGTGCTGTACGGCCCCTTGGTGCGCATGGCCGAGCCGCTGGTGAAATGGGCGGTCGAGGTGACGCGGCTGGAGGATCTGCCGCGCATCGTGCGACGCGCCGCCAAGGTCGCGATGACGCCGCCGACCGGGCCGGTGTTCATCTCGCTGCCCGGCGACATTCTCAACAGCGAGGCCGGCATCGATCTCGGCCGCTCCACCCGCATCGACGCCCGTACCAAGCCATCCGATGAGGCGTTGAAAGCGTTGGCCGCGCGCTTGCTCAAGGCCGAACGCCCCGTAATCGTCACCATGGACGAGGTGGTCAAGAGCGATGCGCTGAAAGAGGCCGCCGAACTCGCCGAGCTGCTTGGCGCGGCGGCCTACCAATCCTCGACGCCCTATGGCTCGCATTTCCTGTCCGAAAGCCCGAGCTTCGTCGGAACGCTCGCGCGCGTGCAGAAGGTCGCGCGCGATACGCTTGCGCCTTACGATCTGTTGATTGCGCTTGGCGGCGACCCCCTGCGGATGTCGGTCTATAGCGAGGTCGATGCGCTGCCCGACGGCCTCGGCATCGTGCAGATCGGCCTCGTCGATTGGGAAATCGCCAAGAACTACGGAGCCGAGATCGCGCTGAAGGCGGATTTGAAGGAAACGCTGCGCGCGCTGATCCCGATGCTCAAGGAGATGGGCGGCGCGACGCTGGCGAGCCGCGCCAGGCAGCGCCTCGCCGAGCTGGCGCCGCAGAACTGGACCGCGCGGCGCGCCGCGCTGGTCGAGCAGATCGGCAAGAGCGCTGGCCGCAGCCCCATCGATCCCGACTATCTGGTGCTGCAAATGGTCGAGGCGATGCCTGAAAACGCCATCCTGGTCGACGAAGGCCTCACCTCGAGCCGTCAGATCACGGCGTTGCGTCCGCATCGCGACCGCTACGGCTATCACGGCCTCGCCTCCGGCGGCATCGGATGGGGACTGCCGGCCTCGGTCGGCGCCAGCATTGCCAATCCGGATCGTCCAGTCGTGTGCTTCTCCGGCGATGGCAGCGCGATGTATTCGATCCAGTCGCTGTGGACCGCGGCGCATCACAAGCTGCCGCTCAACGTCGTCATCGCCAACAATGGCGGCTACCGCATCATCAAGCAGCGCCTGCTCGCCTTCCATGGCGATGATAATTACGTCGGCATGGATTTCGCGGATCCACCGGTGGATTTCGCCGGTGTGGCGAGGGCGCTGGGCTGCGAGGCGATCAAGGTGAGCGATCCCCGCGAGCTGAAAGCAACGCTGGCTGCAGCGTTCAATCGACCGGGGACGAAGCTGATCGAGGTGATGGTGGACGGGAAGGTGTAGCCCCGCTGTCGTTCCGGCGAACGCCGGAACCCATACCGCGTGATCTATCGATTGCGGATGGTGGTAGACCCGAACGACCAGCCTCCGTCAAACTGCTCCCTGGGGTTATGGGTCCCGGCGTTCGCCGGGACGACACCGAAGGTGTGGCGCGCTCCTACCCCTTCTTCCCCACCCGATACCCCGCCGCCGGATGCGTCGCGTCCAGCCGCGCGCGGCCGTCGCCGAACAGCTTCTCCCGCAATGTGCCTTTTGCATATTCCGGCTTGTAGCGCCCGCGCTTCGTCAGCTCCGGCACCAGCATGTCGGCAATGTCCTCGAAATCGCCGGGCGAGATCGCGAACGCGACGTTGAGGCCGTCGACGTCGGTCTTCTCGAACCAGTCTTCGATCTTGTCGGCGACGCTTTCGGGCGTGCCGACCACGACCGGGCCGGCGCCGCCGATGCCGACATGCTCGATGACGTCGCGCACGGTCCAGACGCGGTCGGGGTCGCCGCGGGTGACGTTGTCGAGTGCGCTGCGGCCCGCGTCGTTCTGGACGTGCCGGACCTGCTGGTCGAGCTCGTAGCCGGAGAAGTCGATGCCGGTCCATCCCGACATCAGGGCGAGCGCGCCCTCCGGGCTGATATGCGACCGGTAATCGGCATACTTGGCCGCCGCTTCGGCTTCGGTGTTGCCGAGGATGATCGTCATCATGTTGAACATCAGGATTTCCGCCGGGTTGCGGCCGATCGCGGCTGCTTCCTGGCGGATCGCGGAGACGCGCGGCCCGATGATCTTGGCCGACGGTCCCGACATGAACACGCATTCGGCGTGCTTGGCCGCGAACTGCCGCCCGCGCGGCGAGGTGCCGGCCTGGTACAGCACGGGCGTGCGCTGCGGTGACGGCTCGCTGAGATGAATGGTGTTGTTGATGCGATAGTTCGCACTTTCATGATTGACGCGATGAACCTTGCTGGGATCGGTGAAGATGCCGCGCGCCCGGTCGCGCAGCACCGCATCGTCCTCCCAGCTTCCTTCCCAGAGCTTGTAGACGACCTCCATGTATTCGTCGGCGATGTCGTAGCGGTCGTCATGCCCGGTCTGCTTGTCCTTGCCGGCGCCGCGCGCGGCGCTGTCGAGATAGCCGGTGACGACGTTCCAGCCGATCCGTCCCTCGGTGAGATGATCGAGCGTCGACATCCGCCGCGCGAACGGGTAGGGCGGCTCGAACGAGAGATTGCTGGTGACGCCGAAGCCGAGATTCTGCGTCACCGCGGCCATCGCCGAGAGCAGCAGCAACGGGTCGTTCGATGGCGACTGCGCTGCATTGCGCAGGGCTGCGTCAGGGCTGTTGCCATAGACGTCGTAGACGCCGAGCACGTCGGCCAGGAACAGTCCGTCGAAGCGGCCGCGCTCCAGCGTTTTGGCAAGGTCGATCCAGTAGGGCAGGCGGTTATAATTGGCGGTGCGGTCGCGCGGATGGGTCCACAGGCCCGGTGACTGGTGCGCGACGCAATTCATCGCAAAGGCGTTGAGCCTGATCTGCTTGGCCATAGGTCCCCCGGCACGCTGTACTGAGCGCCTTTCGAGTGATAGATGTGCGCCCCAACTTGGCGAAGTTCTTGCATATAATTGGCCCTTGGCAAGGGCCAAAAATGGAAAGACTTGCGCTTGGCAAGGCCGAAATCAGCAGCACTGCTGCCCATGGCAAGTCAATCTCAAGCGAGCAAGAACGAAATCCCAAGAGAAGTACAAGAGAACTACAAGAACAATCCAGGTCCCCACCACTTTCGAAGGCCCCCCTGTCTCGGGTAGGGTCCTTCGCCTCGAAGTCCGAAAAGCAAATCATGACCAGAGCCGACGCCATCTCCCGCGCCCGTGAGGATTTCAAATCCGGCGCGTTCCTCACCGAACTCGACCGCCGCGTCGCTTATCGGACCGAGAGCCAGAATCCGTCGCGCGGCGCGGAGCTGCGCGGCTATCTGGAACAGGAGATGGTGCCCGCCTTCGCGGCGCTGGATTTTACCAGCCGCATCGTCGAATCTCCCAGCGGCAAGGCGCCATTCCTGTTGGCCGAGCATCACGAGAGTGAGACGGCGCCGACCGTATTGATCTACGGCCATGGCGACGTCGTCGACGGCATGGAAGGCGAGTGGCGCGACGGCCGCGATCCCTGGCGCACTACAGTTGCGGGCACGCGGCTTTACGGCCGCGGCACTGCCGACAACAAGGGCCAGCACAGCATCAACATGGCAGCGCTCCGCGCGGTGCGCGACGCCCGCGGCGGCAAGCTCGGCTTCAACGCCAAGTTCATCGTCGAGATGGGCGAGGAGATCGGCTCGCCCGATCTCGGCAAGGTCTGCGATCTCAATCGCGATGCGCTCAAGGCCGACCTGTTCATGGCCTCCGACGGGCCGCGTCTGTCGGCCGACCGCCCGACCCTTTTCCTCGGTTGCCGCGGCGGCATCCGCATCCATCTCGACGTCAATCTGCGCGATGGCGGCCATCATTCCGGAAATTGGGGCGGCGTGCTCGCCAACCCTGCGACCATTCTGGTCAACGCCATTTCCACGCTGGTCGACGGTCATGGCCGGCTGCAACTCGATGCGCTGAAGCCGCCGCGGCTCACCAATCAGATCCGCAGCTATCTTGCCGACGTGCAGGTGGTGCCGACCGAGGACGAGCCGGCGCTCGCGGAGAACTGGGGCGAGGAAGGGCTGTCGGCCGCCGAGCGACTCTATGCCTGGAACACGCTCGAAGTGCTGGCGATGTCGTCAGGCAATATCGACAAGCCCGCCAACGCCATTCCCGGTCACGCCAATGCCGTGCTGCAGCTGCGTTTCGTCGTCGGCACCAGGGTCGACGGCCTGGTCGATGCCGTTCGTGCGCATCTGGTCGAGAAGGGTTTTCCGATGGTCGAAGTGCGGGCCGCGCAAAGCTTTGCGGCTTCGCGCACCGATTTCGACAGCCCGTGGATCAAATGGGCGGCGAACTCGGTGCAGGAGACCACCGGCAAGCCGCCGGCGGTGCTGCCGAATTTCGGCGGCTCGCTGCCCAACGACGTTTTCTCCGAAATCCTGGGCCTGCCGACGATCTGGGTCCCGCACTCCTATCCCGGCTGCTCCCAGCATGCGCCCAATGAGCACATCCTGCTGCCATTGACCGAAGAGGCCTTGACGATCATGGCCGGGCTGTTCTGGGATCTCGGGGAATTGCCCAGGCCACTGACTTGAGCCACTGACCTGAACCGTGACCCAGCCAAAAGTCACATTCTAATCCGGCCCGATCTGTGCTTGCATCCGGGCCGCATCATCCTGAAAGGGGACCAAAAAAGTGAAACATTTCCGTAGCATCGGCCTCGCGCTCGCCGCGACCTTCGCCGTCAGCCAGGCCGGAGCGCAGGAGCTGACCGGTACGCTGAAGAATATCAAGGACACCGGCGCCATCACGCTGGGCTTCCGCGACTCCTCGATCCCGTTCTCCTATCTCGACGACAACCAGAAGCCCATCGGGTTCGCGATGGACATCTGCTACAAGATCGTCGACGCGGTGAAGAAGGAGCTCAAGCTCGACAAGCTCGAGGTCAAGCTCAACCCCGTGACCTCGGCGACCCGTATCCCGCTGATGGCCAACGGCACCATCGACCTTGAATGCGGCTCGACCACCAACAACGTCGAGCGCCAGAAGCAGGTCGCCTTCACCAACACCCACTTCCTGACCGCCAGCCGCTACGTCTTCAAGAAGTCGAGCGGCCTCAAGTCGATCGACGACCTCAAGGGCAAGACGGTGGTCTCCACCGCCGGCACCACCAACATCAAGCAGCTCACCGAGGCCAACGTCGAGAAAAAGCTCGGCGCCAACATCATCCCGGCCAAGGATCACGCTGAGTCCTTCCTGATGGTCGAGACCGATCGCGCGGTCGCCTTCGTGATGGACGACATCCTGCTCGCGAGCCTCGTGGCCGGCTCGAAGTCGCCGGACGACTACGTCATCTCCAAGGACGCGTTCTCAAAGCCCGAGCCCTACGGCATCATGCTGCGCAAGGACGACGCGCCGTTCAAGAAAGTGGTCGATGCCGCGACTGCTGCGCTCTACACCTCGGGCGAGGGCCAGAAGATCTACGACAAATGGTTCACCCAGAAGATCCCGCCGAAGGGCCTCAACCTCAACAGCCCGATCTCGGCCGAGCTGAAGAACGAGTTCGCGAAGCCCACGGATTCGCCGAACCCGGACGACTACAAGTAAGATAGACCCTCGATCCCAGAGATCGAGATCGTGTCCGGCCACTCTTGACACCAGAGTGGCCGGACATTTGCATAGGCGCCCAGGACCTCTTTCGAGGCCACCTATGATTGGCGCGTTCGCGCGGGGGACACGTGAACTACCACTGGAACTGGGGAATTTTCTTCGAGCCGAACCCGATGGGGACCGGCACCTATCTCGACATGCTGTTGTCGGGACTGGTGCTGACCCTGAAGACGGCGGTGCTCGCCTGGATCATCGCGCTGATCTTCGGCTCGCTGGTCGGCGTCATGCGCACGCTGCCGTCCAGGGGCGCCAACTGGTTCGGCTTCTGCTGGGTCGAGTTCTTCCGCAACATGCCGCTGCTGGTGCAGCTGTTCCTGTGGTTCTTCGTGCTGCCGGAATTGCTGCCGAAATCAGCCGGCACCTGGCTGAAGCAACTGCCGAACGCACCGTTCTGGACCGCCGCGATCGGCATCGGCTTCTTCATGTCGGCGCGCGTCGCCGTGCAATTGCAGGCCGGCATCGGCTCGTTGCCGCGCGGGCAGAAGATGGCCGCGACCGCGCTCGGCCTGACGACGATACAAGGCTATCGCTACGTTCTGCTGCCGATGGCGTTCCGCATCATTCTGCCGCCGCTGACCTCCGAGTTTCTCAACACCATCAAGAACACGGCAGTCGCCATCACCATCGGCCTGCTCGAGCTGACTGGACAGGCGCGCTCGATGCAGGAGTTCTCGTTCCAGGTGTTCGAGGCCTTCACCGCCGCCACCGTGCTCTATCTCCTCGTCAACGCTGTTGTGGTGACCGCGATGCGCTTCCTCGAGCGCTACGTCGCGATCCCCGGCTACATCACGGGGAAATAGCGCCATGTTCAGCAATCTCGATTTCGACGTCATCCGCCGCGCGCTGCCCTATCTGTTCTACGAGGGCATGACGTTCACCGTGACCCTGACGGCGCTCGCGGGCCTCGGCGGCCTGATCTTCGGCACGGCGATCGCGCTGATGCGACTGTCCGGCTACAAGGTGCTCGGCCGCATCGCGGGCGTCTATGTCGACTTTATGCGCTCGCTGCCGCTGGTGCTGGTCATCTTCTGGTTCTACTTCCTGGTGCCTTATATCGGGCAGTGGGTGACCGGCGCGTCGCGCCCGATCAGCGTCGGCGCGTTCGCCTCCTCGCTCATCACCTTCATCCTGTTCGAGGCGGCGTACTTCTCCGAGATCATGCGCGCCGGCATCCAGTCGATCTCGCGCGGCCAGCCCGCCGCCGCCAACGCGCTCGGCCTGACCTACGCCCAGACCATGCGCTACGTCGTGCTGCCTCAGGCGTTCCGCAACATGCTGCCGGTGCTGCTGACGCAGACGATCGTGCTGTTCCAGGACACCTCGCTGGTCTACGTGCTCTCGATTCCGGACTTCCTGGGCGCGGCGAGCAAGGTCGCGCAGCGCGACGGCCGTCTGGTCGAGATGTATCTGTTTGCAGCCGTCGTCTATTTCACCATTTCCTGTGTTGCGTCCTTTGGCGTGCGTCGCCTCCAGGCGCGCATCGCCATCATTCGATAGAGCGTGTCGGTTATGATCGAAATCAGCCACGTCAACAAATGGTATAGCCCGACCTTCCAGGTGCTGACCGACTGCACCACCAGCGTCACCAAGGGCGAGGTCGTCGTGGTCTGCGGCCCGTCGGGCTCGGGCAAGTCGACGCTGATCAAATGCGTCAATGCGCTGGAGCCGTTCCAGGAGGGCGACATCAGCGTCGACGGCACCAAGGTCAATGATCCCAGGACCAATCTGCCGAAGCTGCGCTCGCGCGTCGGCATGGTGTTTCAGCACTTCGAGCTGTTTCCCCACCTGAAGATCATCGACAATCTCTGCCTCGCGCAGGAGAAGGTCCTGGGCCGACCGCACGACAAATCGGTCATCAAGGGCATGCAGCTGCTGGAGCGCGTTGGCCTGAAGGAGCAGGCGGACAAGTTTCCGGCGCAGCTCTCCGGCGGCCAGCAGCAGCGCGTCGCGATCGCGCGTGCGCTCGCGATGGATCCGATCGTGATGCTGTTCGACGAGCCGACCTCGGCGCTCGATCCTGAAATGGTGAGCGAAGTTCTCGACGTCATGGTCGACCTCGCCCGTGAAGGTATGACCATGATGGTCGTGACCCACGAAATGGGCTTCGCCCGCAAGGTCGCCAATCGCGTCATCTTCATGGACCGCGGTGAGATCGTGGAGGACGCGGCGAAAGAGGATTTCTTCGGCAAGCCGCGCAGCGACCGCGCGCAGAAGTTCTTGTCGAAGATCCTGTCGCATTAACCTCAGCCGTAATCCCGGGGCGCGCGTCGCGCGAACCCGGGATCCATCAAGCACCAGTCCGGGAAGCGAAATGGATTCCGGGCTCGTCGCTTCGCGCCGCCCCGGAATGACGGAACGAGGGTTTATCGGGCCCCCCAAATCTCCTATACCGTGGCCAAATCCCCCCTCCCCAGGAGACCTGCCTTGGACCCGATCGCTTACGTCAACGGCTCATTCGTCCCGCTCTCGGAGGCCAAGATCTCGGTTCTCGATCGCGGCTTCCTGTTTGCTGACGGCATCTACGAGGTCTCGGCCGTGCTCAACGGCAAGCTGGTCGACAACGCCTCGCATCTGGCCCGCCTGGAACGTTCGGTCGGCGAGATCAAGCTGAAGCTCCCGGAGACGGTCGAGCGCATCACCGAGATCCAGAAAGAGCTGATCGCCCGCAACAAGGTGACAAGCGGCCTCGTCTATCTCCAGGTGACACGCGGCGCCGACAAGGGGCGCGACTTCCCGTTCCCCAAGGCCGACGTCAAGTCGAGCCTCGTGATGTTCACCTCCGAGAAGGACATCATCAACGCGGCTTCGGCAAAGACCGGCATCAACGTGATCACCGTCCCCGACATCCGCTGGGAGCGCCGCGACATCAAGAGCGTGGCATTGCTGGCGCAGGTGCTGGCGAAACAGGCCGCGGCCGAAGCCGGCGCCGGCGAAGCCTGGATGCTGCAGGATGGCTATGTGACCGAAGGCGGCTCGTCCACCGCGTTCATCCTGACCAAGGACGACGTCATCGTCACCCGCCAGAACTCCAACGCGATCCTGCCGGGCTGCACCCGCAAGGCCGTGATCGCGCTTGCCGAAGAGCGCCAGCTCCGCGTCGAGGAGCGTTCCTTCACGGTCGCCGAGGCGCTCGCCGCTAAGGAAGCCTTCATCACTTCTGCCTCTTCCTTCGTGCAGCCGGTGATCGCACTCGACGGCAAGACGATCGGCGACGGCAAGCCCGGCCCGGTGGCGACGCGCCTCCGCGAGATCTACGTTGAGTTCGCAAAGGCGACGGCGGTGTGAGCGACACCCACCGCTATCATCGCCCGGCTTGACCGGGCGATCCAGTACTCCGTGACAGGAGTGCTTGAATCGAGAAGCCGCAGCGTACTGGATGCCCCGGTCAAGCCGGGGCATGACAGTTGAATGTGTAGAGGCAGCTCGGCCTCTATGTGTCAGTGTCTCACGCCACCGACGCCTTCACCTTCACCGGATGAACCGCACGGAACGCGATCGCCAGCCTGTTCCAGGCGTTGATGGCCCCGATCAGCATGGTCAGGTTCACCGTTTCCGCATCCGAAAACTGCGCGCGGAGCTGCTCGTAGACGTCGTCGGGCGCGTGCGTCTCGGCAATCAGCGTCACCGATTCGGTCCAGGCCAAAGCGGCACGTTCGCGTTCGGTGTAGAGCGGCGATTCGCGCCAGGCATTCAGCAGGTAGATGCGCTGTTCGGTCTCGCCGCGCTTGCGGGCGTCCTCGGTGTGCATGTTGATGCAGAAGGCGCAGCCGTTGATCTGCGAGGCGCGGATCTTGACGAGCTCGATCAGCGATTTCTCGAGTCCCGTGGACTGGATCTGCTCTTCCAGGGCCATCAGCGCTTTCATGGTGTCGGGGGCGGCCTGGTAGAAGTTCATGCGGGGTTTCATGGTCGTTCTCCTTGCTTGCTGGGTTGACGTTAGTGGGCTCCACCGGCCGAGGTCTGGCCGGGCTTCTTCAGGAAGAGGACGGCGGCGAGCGCCACGATCAGGGCCACGCCGAGCAGATAGAAGGTGTCGCTGAAGGCCAGGATGTAGGCCTGCTTCTGCACGATATGACCGATCGCGACGTAGGCGCGATGCGCGGCATCCGCACGGTCGAGGACGCCGTGATTGACGAAATATTGCGTGAGCTGCTCCAGCCGCGTGCGGGTGGCTTGCTCGAACACCGACACCGACTGCGTCAGCACGTTGGAATGATATTGCTCGCGCTTGGTCAGCACGGTCTGGAGCAGCGCGATGCCGACAGCGCCGCCGAGATTGCGCATCATGTTGAAAAGGCCGGAGGCGGAGCCGGCATTCTCAGGCTCGATGCCCGCTGTCGCCACCGCCGACAGCGGCGCCAGCACCAATGCTTGTCCAATCGCACGGACGATATTCGGCCACAGCAGCTGGTCGGCGGCGTAGTCGTTGGTCATATAGATGTTCATGAAGTTCGATGCGGCGAACAGCACGAAGCCGATGCCTATGATGATCCGCGCATCGAACCGCTGCATCAGGCGCGGCACCAGCGGGATCAGCACGAGTTGCGGCAAGCCGGTCCAGGCCAGCACCATGCCGATTTGCTCGGCGTTGTAGCCCTGGATGCGCGACAGATATTGCGGCAGGATGAACACCGAGCCGTAGAGCGCGACGCCGAGCAGGAAGTTCGCGAGCATGCCGAAGCCGAAATTGCGGCGCACGAGCAGGCGCAGGTTCAGCAGCGGCTTCTTCACGGTGAGCTCGATGATCAGGAAGGCGGCCAGCGCCACGGTTGCGATCACCGACAGCTTGACGATGAAGGGCGAGCCGAACCAATCGTCCTTATTGCCTTCCTCCAGCACGGTCTGGAGCGCCGACAGGCCGATCGCCATGGTGATGATGCCGGCCCAGTCGCCCTCGCGGAGCAACGCAAGCTTCATCGGCTTGGCGTCGAGCGCATACCAGAGCATGCCGACCATGATCGCGCCGGGCACGAGATTGACGTAGAAGATGTACTGCCAGCCGAAATTCTCGGTGAGATAGCCGCCGATGGTCGGGCCGATCGCCGGCGCGAACGTCGCCGACAGCGCGAACAGCGCAAGGCCGACCGGCTGCTTGGCACGCGGCAGCAGCGTGATGATCAGCGTAAAGGCCATCGGGATCAGAACGCCGCCGGTGAAGCCCTGGACGGCGCGCAGCACGATCATCTGCGGCAGGTCCTGCGCCAGCGCGCAGGCCGCGGACAGAACCAGGAACAGGACGGCATTGGTGAGCAGATAGATCCGGATCGAGAACACCTGTGCGAGCCAGCCGGACAGCGGGATCACCACGATCTCGGCAATCAGGTAGGAGGTCGAGATCCAGCCGCCGTCGTCGATGCCGGCTCCGATCGCGCCCTGGATGTCGGCGAGCGAGGCGTTGACGATCTGGATGTTCAGCACCGCCATGAAGGCGCCGAGCGTGGCGCCGATGACCGCGATCCACGTTTTTGCTGAAACCGCCGGCGCCGCGGGAGCGACGGCGGCGGGGATGTCGGTGGCGGAAGCGGCGTTGACGGTCGGTTGAAGCGTGCTCATGGAAGCCTCGTCTCGGGCATGGAGACAGGATGCATCAGGCGGATGGTTTCAAAATCGGAGAAGCGAAGGAGGGATCATCCGGCAGGACTCGATCATCCTGCCGGCCCTCCCGGCTTCAGCCGCCGTTCGGGCGCGTCGTGTTGTCGGCGAGGCGCTTGGCCGTCTCGCGCTCGGCCAGCACAGTCGCCTTGGTGTCGATGGTCGGGACCGCAGACATGCCGGGCCGCAGCAGACCCGTGAGACTGTGGTCGTCGAGCACGATCTTCACCGGCACGCGCTGCACGATCTTGGTGAAATTGCCTGTGGCATTGTCGGGCGGCAGCAGTGCGAACTCAAGTCCGCTGGCCGGGGAGAGGCTATCGACATGGCCGCGCAGCGTGCGATTGCGAAAACTGTCGACGTGCAGCTCGACCGGCTGGCCCGGACGTACATGCGTCAGCTGCGTCTCCTTGAAGTTCGCGACGACGTAAACCGCATCAAGCGGTACCACCGCCATCAATTGCGTGCCGGCCTGCACATACTGGCCGACGCGCAACGAGCGCGCGCCGACCGTGCCGTCGACCGGCGCGGTGATCTCGGTGTAGGACAGGTTCAGCGCGGCCTGCTGTGCGACCGCGCGGGCGTGGTCGAGCTGGGCTGTGGCCTGGGCGCGCTGGGTGGTGAGCACGTCGACCTTGCGCTGGGCGGCCACGAGGCCGGATTTTGCGTGCTGCAATTGCGCGTTGCTGGCGCGCAGCGCCGCGTCGGTCTGCTGCGCGCGCTGGATCGTGCCCGAGCCCGACTTCATGAGATCGTCATAGCGGGCGCGCTCCTCCTGCGCGAATTTCAGATTGGCGTCGGCTGCGGCGACGTCGGCCGTGCTCTGCGCGATGATCGGCTGCTGCAGTTCGAGCTGGGCGTCGATGTTGCGCACCGAGGCTTCGCCGGCGGCGACGTCGGCTCTAGCCTGGTCGAGCGCCGCCTTGAAGTCGCGGTCGTCGATCTTCGCCAGCGCCTGGCCCGCTCTGACTTTCTCGTTGTCGCCGACCAGCACCTTGGCGATGTAGCCGGAGACCTTTGGGGCGATGATGGTGGAATCGGCCTTCACATAGGCATCGTCGGTGGATTCGAGGTAGCGGCCGTGCCTGAGGTAGTCGTAGCTGTAGTCGCTGGCCACCGCGATGCCGAGTGCCAGAACAAGGCCGATGGCTGCGCGCTTGATCGCCTGACGGGACGGCCGAAGGCGGATTTTTTCATTTATTTCAGTGACATAAGAAGCGTTTGACATGGCATCCTCGGAGTTCCCAACCTCCCGATCGGCACGGTGCGCTGTTGGTGACGGTAAGATGCGCTGTCTCTCCGCTTGTGATAATCCTCGAATAAATGGAAGCATTATCCAGCCATGGCGGATAATCGGAGCTTGACCCATGGACCGGTTCACCAGCCTCACCGCCTTCGTCCGGGTGGTCGAAAACGGCGGCTTTTCCGCCGCCGCCCGCCGGCTGAACATGTCGACGACCATGGTGAGCAACCACGTCCAAGCGCTTGAAGACCGGCTCGGCGTGCGGCTGCTCAACCGCACCACGCGAAAGGTGAGCCTCACCGAGATCGGCAAAGCCTATTACGATCGCTCGACCCAGATCCTTGCCGATCTCGAACAGGCCGACGACATCGCCGGCGCATTGCAGTCGACGCCGCGCGGCACGCTGCGTATCCACACCGCCACTCACATGGTGCCGTTCGTCGCGCCCGTGATGGCGGAATTCCTCGCGACCTATCCCGGGGTGAAGGTCGATCTGCGCATGGGCGAGGCTAATGTCGATTTGATCGAGGAAGGCTTCGATCTTGCGTTGCGCATGACCGCACCGCCGGATTCGAGCCTGATCGTGCGCAGCCTTGCGACCTGGCGGCACGTGCTGTGCTGCTCGCACGCCTATATCGAGGCGCATGGGCGCGTGCAGACGCTCGAAGAGCTCGCCGGGCACAATTGCGTGCGACATCTCAACTATCCCTTCGACGAGTGGCGCTTCTTCGATCGCAAGGGCACGCCGGCCTCGGTGCGGGTATCAGGCAATCTGATCACCAACAGCGGCGAGGCGCTGCGTGAGGCCGCGCTGCAGGGCGCAGGCGTCAGTCTGGCGGCCGGCTTCCTGGTCGGCGACGATCTCGATGCCGGCCGGCTGGTGCGTCTGTTGCCGGAATACCGGCCGGTCGAGATGTCGATGAACGCGGTCTACCCGCACAAGCATCATCTGTCGGCGAAGGTCAGGACCTTCATCGATATGCTCGTGGACCACAGCGCCGAGCAGCAGAAGCTGATCAATCCGTATGCGTGAGCGGCGGCAGAGCCGTACCGTAGAGGGGTAGCCCTGCGGGCAGCGCGAAGCGCAGACCGCTCGGCGTAACCCACCTCCTTGTCTCCGCGGATACCAACAGTGGTGGATTACGCGTTCGGCTAATCCACTCTACGACAGCTTCAACGTGGCGGCGGCAGCCGCCCAAACAAGGCGTCAAGCGCCATGCCGATCGCAAGCAGGCGGCGATCGCTGCCGGCGGGACCGTCGAGCTCGAGACCGATCGGCAGTTTGCTTTTGGCTCCCAGCGCGATCGGAATTTGCACGCCGGGAATGCCGGCATTGCTGCCGGGATCGGTGTTCTGGATGAACAGGCCGAAATTCTCGGGCGTGCTGGACTCTGGGTTCGAGGGAATGGCAACGCACGGCGTGGTCGGGAAGGCGATGGCGTCGAGCCGATGATCGGCGAAGGTCTTGCCGTAGAGCGCCTGCAGCGCGGGGCGCGCGATCGTGATCGCGGCGTCGTAGATCGGCCTGGCGTCAACCAGCGTGCCATCGGGGGCGGGGAGTTTGCGCGGAATTACCAGGCCATCATAAGTGCCCTTGACGTCGGCGCTGGAGATCTCCTGCGCCAGCGCCTCGACGCTCAGGCCCGTGCCGGTATGCGCGAGATAAGCGACCAGATCGTCATAGGCCTCGTAGAGCGCGACCGGAAAGCTGACTTGGCCGTTGAGCTCTGCCAGTTGCGGCATCTCGATCTCGACGACCGTGACGCCCTGCGTCTTCAGTTTCGCGACGGCCGCCTGGAATGCAGCGTCGGTGTCGGCGTCGAGATTGGTCAGCATCGCCTTCACGATGCCGATCCGCACCTGCTGCAGATCGGCTGGCGTAACCTCGTCCCCACCCGCGATGACGCGGTCGAGCAGCGCGACGTCCCTCATGGTCGCGGCCATGGGACCCGCGGTGTCGCGGGTGTGCGAGATCGGCGCGATGCCCTGTTGCGGGTACCGCCCGAGGGTCGGGCGCAGCGAGGCGCATCCATTCAGCGCGGCCGGCACCCGGACCGATCCGCCGGTGTCCGTGCCGAGCCCGCCCGCGACGATCCGTGCGCCGAGCGCGGCGCCCGTGCCTGACGAGGAGCCGCCGGCGATCAGGGACCGGTCATAAGCGTTGCGGACGCCGAACTCCGCGCCGGTCTTGAACGCGGTGTTGTAGCCGGAGATGCCAAAGGCGAGCTCGTGCATGCTGGTCTTGCCGATGATGATCGCGCCGGCGGCCCGCAGTTTTGCGACCACGGGTGCGTCGGCCATCGGAATGTAATTCTTCAGCGCGGGAGTGCCGGCACTACAGGGCAGTCCCGCGACCTCGATGTTGTCCTTGATCACGATGGGTACGCCGCCAAGTGGCTTTGTCTTGTCGCCTGTGGCGTCATACGCGGCTGCGGCGTTCAAGGCGCCGGCTTCGTCGACGGTGACGAAGGCATTGAGGTCGGCCTTGGCTTTTGCGCGGGCGAGAGCCTCCGTCGTGAGCGCCGTGCTCGTGACCTTTCCGGCGCGGACGTCGGCGGCGGCCTGGCTCAGGGTCAACTGGTCGAAATCCATGATGCGTCATCCGATGGCAGGGGCGCCAACAGGGCACTCCTCAAGGCCGCGAGGCTGAGGCCTCACTGGCGCCTCGTCAACCGTGGGCTTGCATCTTTTGTGTGACCAGCGTCGTCAAATTCGCAAGTCGCCGTTCGACCTCGGGCCTCACCTTGGCGATCGCGGTGTCCTTCACGGGTCCATAGCCACGGATCTCCATCGGCGCATTTGCGATGGCAATGAGGTCGGGCAGGCGCGCGGCGTCGAGCTGACCGAGCATCCGTTCGATCAGGCCTTCGTACCAGCTGATCAGCTCCCGCTCCGCGCGCCGCTCACTCGTGTAGCCGAACGGATCGAACGGCGTCCCGCGCAGTCCCTTCAAGCGCGCCAGCATCGCGAGCGGCATCTGGATCCACTGGCCGAGGGCGCGCTTGCGGGGGCGGCCGCGGGCGTCGCGTTTGGACGGTAGGAAAGGCGGGGCGAGATGGTACTTCACGCTGAAGCCGTCCTCGAATTCGTGCTTCAACGCGTCGAGGAAGCCGCTCTGCATGTGCAGTCGCGCCACCTCGTATTCGTCCTTGTAGGCCATCAGCTTGAACAGGGCGCGTGCGACCGCCTCGGTCAGTGCCTCGCTGTTCAGCGGGGCCTCGGCGCTGCGAATCTTCTCGATCATTTGTCGATAGCGCGCCGCATAAGCCCCGTCCTGATAATCCGCGAGGAAATCGGCGCGGCGGGCGATGAGCTGGTCGAGCGTCTCGGCCGCGGACGCTTCGTCCGTTTTCGGCAGGAAATCCGGATCGGCGGCGGCGATCCGGCCCCAGGCAAAAGCCTGCTTGTTGCGCTCGACCGCGACGCCGTTCAGCTCGATCGCGCGCAGCAGCGCTTGCAGTGAAACCGGCACCAGCCCGCGCTGCCAGGCAAAGCCGAGCATGATGATGTTGGCATAGACGGCATCGCCCAGCAGCCGCTCGGCCAGCGCGTTGGCATTGATCGTATCGAGATTGCCGTCGCCGATCACGCGGCGGATCGCGCGCAGGCGGGCGGGCGAGGCAAGATCGGCGTCGCGGAAGCGGACGACGTCGCCGGTCGGCATCTCCGCGGTGTTTACAGCGCCGCGCGTGCCACGGCGATAGGTTCCGGACGCCTTGGGCGAGGAACTGACGACGAGGTCGCACCCGATCAGCGCGTCGGCCGCGCCCTGGTCGATGCGGACCTGTTGCAACGCCTCGGGGGAGGCCGCGAGGCGGATGTAGCTCAGCACCGGTCCGAATTTTTGCGCAAAGCCGGTGAAGTCCAGCACCGAGACGCCGCGCCGTTCGAGATGCGCGGCCATGCTGATCAGCGCGCCGACCGTGATCACGCCAGTGCCGCCGACGCCGGTCACGAGCAGGTCGTAGGGCTGGTCGAGCGATGCGGGGGACGGCAGGGGAAGCGTGGCGGCGCGGCTGACCGCGTCGATCTGGCTCGCGCTCTTCTTCCTGCGCGTGGCGCCCTCGACGGTGACAAAACTCGGGCAGAAACCGTTGAGGCAGGAAAAGTCCTTGTTGCAGGTCGAAAGATTGATCTGCCGCTTGCGGCCGAACGGCGTCTCCTTCGGCTCGACGCTGAGGCAGTTGGATTCGACCGAGCAGTCGCCGCAGCCTTCGCAGACGAGGTCGTTGATATAGGCAAAGCGTTTTGGATCGGCCATCTGGCCGCGCTTGCGCCGGCGCCGCTTCTCCGTGGCGCAGGTCTGTTGATAGATCAGCACCGAGACGCCGGAGACGTCACGCAGCTCACGCTGCACGGCATCCATCTCCTCGCGCGGATGGATGCTGACGCCATCGGGCAGGTCCGCCGGCGAAAATTGCGCGGGATCGTCCGACACGAGTGCGATGCGCGCCACGCCTTCGGCGCGGACGCTGTGTGCGATCGCTTGCACGCTGACGGGGCCGTCGACCGGCTGGCCGCCGGTCATGGCGACGGCGTCGTTGAACAGGATCTTGTAGGTGATGTTGGCCTTGGCTGCGATGGCCTGGCGGATCGCCATCGAGCCCGAATGATAATAGGTGCCTTCGCCGAGATTCTGGAAAATGTGCTTGTGGCCGGTGAAGCGCGACGAAGCGGCCCAGTTCACGCCTTCGCCGCCCATCTGGATCAGCGAGGAGGTCTCGCGGTCCATCCAGCTCGCCATGAAGTGGCAGCCGATGCCGGCCAGTGCCTTCGAGCCCTCAGGCACCTTCGTCGATGTGTTGTGCGGACATCCTGAGCAGAAATAGGGCGTGCGCGTCGCCCCCGGGACGTCGATGGTGCGCGCCGCCTCCGGCAACAGTGCTGCCGCACGGGCAGCGAGATTGAGCCCCGGAAACATCGGATCGAGCCGGCGCGCAAGCACGCCTGCTAACCCGCGCGGTGACAACTCGCCGATCCATGAGATCAGCCGGCCGCCGGTCTCGTCGTGCTTGCCGACCATGCGCTCGGGCTTGCTGCCGGGATAATCGTAGAAATATTCCTTGAACTGGCTCTCGATGATGCCGCGCTTTTCCTCGACGACGAGAATCTCGCGCTTGCCCTTCACGAAGTCCATGGCGTCGTGCAGCGCCAATGGCCAGACCATGCCGACCTTATAGACGTCGATGCCGATGCGGCGGCAGGCGGCCTCGTCGAGGCCCATCAGCCGCAACGCTTCCATCAAATCGAGATGTGCCTTGCCGGTGGTGACGATGCCGTAGCTGGCGTTGGGAATGTCGTAGATACGGCGATCGATCGGATTGGCCTTGGCGAAGGCGTAGACCGCGTGCTTCTTCGCCTCCAGCCGTTCCTCGATCTGCGGACCCGGCAGGTCGGGCCAGCGATAGTGCAGCCCACCCGGCGGTGGAGTGAAGTCGGGCGGGCGGAAGAGTCGCGGCGGGCGCAGTTCGACGGAAGCGCCTGATTCCACGATCTCCGAGATCGCCTTGAAGCCGACCCACATGCCGGAGAAGCGGCTCAGCGCGTAGCCATATTCGCCGAATGCGAGATATTCGCCGACATCGGCCGGATGCAGCGTCGGCATGAACCAGCTCATGAAGGCGACGTCCGACTGGTGCGGCATCGAGGAGGACACGCAGCCATGGTCGTCGCCGGCGACCACCAGCACGCCGCCATGCGGGGACGAGCCGTAGGCATTGCCGTGCTTGAGCGCATCGCCGGAGCGATCGACGCCAGGGCCCTTGCCGTACCAGAGGCCGAACACGCCATCGACCTCGCGGTCGCCTTGCGTCTCAACCTGCTGCGAGCCGAGCACGGCGGTTGCGGCGAGGTCCTCGTTCACGGCCGGCAGGAACTCGATGCGGTCTTGTCTGAGCCGCTCTTGGATGCGCCAAAGTTCGAGATCGACGCCGCCGAGCGGCGAGCCGCGATAGCCCGAGATGAAGCCCGCGGTATTCAGCCCCGCGGTACGGTCGCGTCGCATTTGGTCGAGAACGATGCGGACGATCGCCTGGGTGCCCGTGAGGAAGACGCGGCCCTCGTCGCGATCGTAGCGGTCGGAGAGCTCGTAGGCATCGAGTGACGGAATGGCGTCCATGGCGGACCTCGCGCGGCATCTTGACCGATGGTGGAAGGGTACGCCGGGGAGGCTGGTAGGTCTTACCTATCCATCCCCTCTAGGCTCCATTTTCGGTAGGGTTTTGCAATTCGAGCTGAAATTCGGTAGATTTAATCGAATTGAGGGGCCTTCATGATTGAAGAGCATGACGCGCGAATTCTCGCCCATCTCCAGAGGGATGGCCGCGCCACCAACCAGCAGCTGGCCGACGAGGTCGGCATGTCCACCTCGGCCTGCTGGCGCCGGGTGCGCGCGCTGGAGGAGAGCGGCGTGATCAAGGGCTATGCGGCGCTGGTCGCGCGGGAGCAGGCGGGCTTTGCCATGTCCGCGATTCTCCATGTCTCGCTGGAGCGGCACGACACCAAATTCGTCGACGAATTTGTTTCGCGAGTCACGAAGCGTCGCGAGGTGCTGGAGTGCTTCGCGACCACGGGTGACGCTGATTACCATTTGCGCGTCGTCGTGCAGGACATGGCGGCCTACAACAGGTTCCTCGACGAATTCATGTTCCGCATTCCCGGCATCCGTTGTGTCCGCAGCAATGTGGTGTTGAAGGAGATCAAGACCAGCGTGGCGCTGCCGTTTTGAGCGGCATTGCTACCGTTCCTCCCGCACAAACCTGTTCCGCAGCGTGCCCACGCCGGTGATGTCGATCTCCACGACATCGCCGTGCTTGATGTCGGGCGAGGCGCCATCGGTGCCCATCCAGATCACATCGCCGGGCCATAGCGTGAAATACTTGGTCAGCTCGACCAGGAACGGGACCACACCAAAGATCATGTCGTTGGTATGGAAGCGGTTGGTCTCCTTGCCGTTGACCCGGACGACGGTCTCCATTTTTGCAAGGTCGGCCTCGGTCTCGATCCACGGGCCCATCGGCTTGAAGGTGTCGGCGTTCTTCGAGCGCCATAGGCTGCGATCAGTCTTCTGCCAGCTTCGTTCGCTGACGTCGTTGCCGATGGTGTAGCCGAACACGCAGTCCATCGCGTTCTGCTTGGTGAGATGCTTGACCTTCTTGCCGATGACGACGACGAGCTCGCCCTCGTAGTGGATCTTGTCCGTCGCAAAGGACGGGATCACGACATCCTCGTCATGCGCAATCAGCGCGTTCTGGGCGCGATAGCCGATCTCGGGCCGGTCAGGAACGGCCGGCACGGTGCCCGCTTTGTCGGCGGCTTCCTTCAGGTGCTTGAGGTAGTTCAAGCCGACGCAATAGAACGTGCGCGGGATCAGCGGCAGCTCGATCTTGACGTCGCCAAGCGCATGCGTGCGCGAGGTCCGTTGCCATTCGCCAAAGGGGTCGCCGTCGACCGCGATCACCCGGTCGCCCTCGACGATCCCCCAGGACGTCTTGTCCGAGGCGGTGAATCTCAGCCAGCGCATGTCCTGTCCTCGTTGTTATTCCGCGGCATCGCGCGGCTGCACTTTCCAGGTGCCGGCCGCCGGCCGCTTCAGCCCGAGATTTTCCCGCAGGGTCTTGCCGCGATAGTCCTTCTGGAACAGGCCGCGGCGCTGCAATTCCGGCACGACGTGCTGCACGAAGTCCGCATAGGAGCCAGGAACGTAAGTCGCGGCGATGACGAAACCGTCGCAGCCGCGCTCGACGAACATCTCCTCCAGTCTGTCCGCGATCTCCCTGGGGCCGCCGACCATCGCGTCATGGACCTGGCCGCGGCCGGAGAAGGTGACGAAGTCGCGTGCGCTCGGATTGCTCTTGCCCGAATTCCTCAGCACGCCGTCGCGGATACCCAGGATGCCCTGCATGCTCTTCAGCTCCTCGGTCGTCAGCGGCTCGTCGAGACCCTTGCTGGCAAAGTCGTAATTGAGCGCTTCGGCGAGCAGCGACAACGCGTCGATCTCGAGCGGCAGCTTGTTGATCAGCGCCATCTTGTCCTCCGCTTCAGCCTTGGTGGCGGCGCAGACCGGTGTCGTCAGATTGCAAAGGAACATCTGGTCGGGATCGCGGCCGGCCTTCGCGGCCTCGTTGCGCACGGCCGCGTAGCCTTCCTTGGCGCCGGCGAGGTTGCGTGCGGCGGTGAAGATCACCTCGCCCCATCGTCCGGCAAAGCGCTGGCCGCGACCGGAGGCGCCGGCCTGGATGATGACGGGGTGACCCTGGTCCGAGCGTGGCACGGTGAAAGGTCCGCGGGACTTGAAGGCCGCTCCCTTGTGATCGAGCCGCTTCACCTTGGCCGGGTCGGCAAAGCGGCCGCTCTTTTTGTCCATGATGAGCGCGCCGTCCTCCCAGGTGTCCCAATGGCCGAGCACGACCTCCATGAACTCGTCGGCCTGGTCGTAGCGGGAATCATGTTCGGGATGGGAATCGCGCCCCATGTTCAGCGCCTCGCCGTCATTGAGCGAGGTGACGACATTCCAGCCGGCGCGGCCGCCGGACATCAGGTCGAGGGTCGCGAAGCGGCGCGCAACGTCGAACGGTTCGTAATAAGTGGTTGAGCAGGTCGCCCCCAAGCCGAGCTTCTCGGTGACCAGCCCCATCGCGGTCAGGACGATCAGCGGGTCCATCTTTACGCAGCGGATGCCGTATTCGACGGTGTGGGCGTGGTCGTTGCCGTAGCGGTCAGGCATCGCAAGGCGGTCGTCGAAGAACGCCATGTGGAATTTGCCGGCTTCGAGGATCCTTGCGATCTCCTGGTAATAATCCGCCGACATTGAATCGGTGCGCGAGTCAGGATGCCGCCAGGAGCTTGGCAGGTTGGTGCAGTTCTGCGCCTGGAGGAATCCGACAAGGACCATCTGTCGCGTCATGCTGCTGTTCTCCCGATACCGTCAGGCCAGATCGAGCACTGCGTCGAGCCGGTATTCGCGCGCCAGCGCGCGTAGTTTTTCCCAGGTCGCATCCTCGACCTCGATTCCGTCGCGCAAGCGCTGCTGCTCGCGCAGTCCCTCGATCTCGCCGGGATAGTAGACACCCTTGCTGCCTTCGGACGGCGGCGTCGATTTCAGGTACTGCGCGAACTCCGCGACCTCGCGCTTGAATTCCTTTAGCGGGCGGAATGCGGCGACGTTGAACACCGCCATGAAGCAGCCGTCATTGTGCCGCCCGGTGGGCTCGACGCCGAAACCGAGACCGGTAAGTAGGCCGCACAGCACCTCGACCATCGCGGCGAGACCGCTGCCTTTGTAGCCTTCGGTGCCGCCAAGGGGCAGCAGCGCGCCGCCTTTGCGATACTGTGTGGGGTCGGTGGTGTGCCGCCCCTCGGCGTCGATGATCCACCCGGTGGGGATGTCCTCGCCGCGCGCGACGGCGAGCTGGATCTTGCCGGCCGCCACCGCCGAGGTCGCCATGTCCAGATAGAACGGCGCGTCGAGATCGGACGGCACCGCGATCGAGATCGGGTTGGTGCCGAGCCGTGCTTCCTTGCCGCCGAACGGAGCCACGTGCTTCGGCGAGCGGCCGGAATCCGCGGTTGCAATCCCGATCATGCCTTCGCGCATCGCCATCAGCGGATAGGCGGCGAGGCGGCCGACATGGCTTTGCCGGAACACGGTGCAGGCGGCGACATTCGCCGTCCTGGCCTTCTCGATCGTCAACGCCATCGCCTTGGCGTTGACGTGGAAGCCGAAGCCCCAATGGCCGTCGATCACGGTCGTGGTGGGCGATTCCTGGACGATGGACCATTTTGCGCCGGGAACGATGTGTCCGGCCTTGATACGATCGATATAGGTGGGAACCGCAATCACGCCGTGTGAGTCGTGCCCCGCCAGATTGGCGTTGACGCATCCGACGGCAACCGCATCGGCTTCTTCCTGGGAGGCTCCGGCGGCATGGAGCAGCGCGGCGCCGATGCGCGTGAGGCGGTCGGCCGTAACGATCGGCATGGCGTTCCCTCTGTCGTCGCCTTTGTCGGCGATTGTTGGGAGCCATCGTCTCAAAGCAGCGCTGCGATATCAATCTCTCGTAAACCAATACAGGGCTGCAAATTCGTAAAGAGGCCACGGCTTTGGTCGACGATTCCTCCCGTATGGCGGCATTCCAGACAGCTTGACGCCAGTCGTTCGCAGCTCGTTCACTTTGATCGACGGTTTGCGGCGCGCAATAACGACCACTTAGGCGATCGCCGTTCATAAAGTACCCGGGATAAAGAGGCAGAAATGCCCGGGAGTTGAGATCGTGCAGACGACCCTCGCGCGCACACTTGCAGCGTTGAGCGCCATCAACGAAGCGATCCTCTATGCGAGATCGCCGGACGAGCTGTACCAGAAGGTCTGCGATGCCGGGTTTTCGAGCGGGGATTTCATGGCCGTCGCCGTGTTCCTGGTGGAGCCGGATGGCCGCCGGCTGCGCTTTGCCGCCGGTTGCGGCGACGACGTGGCGCGGCTCAGCACGATTGAAATCACCACGGAAGCCGGCACCCCGGAGGGCTCAGGCGTTGGCGGTGAGGCGTTTCGCAGCCGGAAGCTCTGCATCAGCAACGATTTCCTGAACGACCCGCGCTCGCTGGCCTGGCGCGAGGGCGCGGTCAAGGCGCATGTGGGCGCTGCGGCGGCGCTGCCGTTGCTGTGCAACGGCAAGAGCGTCGGCGTACTGTTCGTGACCCGCAGCGAGGCCGAATCGCTCGACGCGCAGATGGTGTCGCTGTTCGAGCGCATGTCGGCCAACATTTCTTATGCCCTGGACAATTTCGCACGCGAGGCGGCGCGGCAGGCCAGTGAACGGGCGACGCGGCGGCTGAACCGCATGTTCGGCGCGCTCAGCGCGACCAACGAAGCCATCTTGCATGCAAGAACCGAACAGGAGCTGTACCAGCTCGTATGCGATGCGTCCGTGCACGGCGGCAAGTCGCTCGCGACCTTCGTCCTGCTGAAGGAGCCCGACTCCCATTGGCTGAAGCCGGTCGCCGGCACCGGCGAGAACCTCGAGCTTGTGGCGCGGACCCAGTACTCCGTCGATCCCGAGAATCCCTATGGTCGTGGCATTTCCGGCGAGGTCTTTCGGACCCAAAAGCCCTTCGTCGAAAGCGATCTTGCGCGTCGCACCAAGGGAACGCCGTGGGAGCAGGCCAACGTCAACACCGGCGTCGCTGCCTGCATTGCGGCTCCGCTCATCAGGCATGGCCAGAGCATCGGAGTCATCCTGTCGTTCGTCAGCCGGTCCTGGGCTAAGGACGATGAGATCGTCGCGCTGATGTTGCGCATCGCGGAGAACCTCTGCTTTGCCATCGACAATTTCGACCGTGAGTCAGAAAAGGCCCGGATCTCCGCGGAGGAAGATCGCCTCGGGCGCATGTACGCGGCATTGAGCGCCACCAATGAAGCGATTCTGCGAGCGCGCTCCCGCTCCGAGCTGTTCGATCTCGTCTGCGAAGCAACGGCGAAGGGGGCTAAGTTCACCTCGGCCAACATCGCGCTCGTCGATCACGATGCCGAGCTGCTCCGGGTCGTCGCCTGTTATGGGCCGAATGCGGATATGGTCCGCACCTTCAAGTTCTCCACGTCCGATCAGGTGCCTGAAGGCCGGGGGCTGACGGGAACGGCCTTCCGGACGCGCCAACCCTGCATCAGCAACGATGTGCTGGCCGACGACCGCATCAAGCCCTGGCATGCCAGCGCCCGCCGTAACGGCATCGCATCCTCCGCGGCGCTGCCGCTGTTCAACGGTGACCGTGTCGAAGGGGTGTTCCTGTTCAATTCCCCGGAGCGAGATACGTTCACGCGGGAATTCGTCGAACTGTTGCAGCGGCTCCAGGCCAATGTCGCCTTCGCGCTCGAGAATTTCGATCGCGCCGACGAGAAGGCGAAGGCGGAGATGCAGCGCAATCGCCTTCAAGGCATGTTGGAGGCGCTGAGCGCGACCAACGAAGCGATCATGCGGGTGAAGAGCCGCGCCGAATTGTTCGAAGCGGTCTGCGAAGCCGCCGTGCTCGGCGGTACGTTCACGTCCGCGACCATCGCCATGGTCGATTCCACGGGGCGCCATCTTGATATCGCCGTCACCAAGGGCGAATGCCGTAGTCATGTCGAGACATGGCGTTTTGCCACATCGGCTGACGAGCCCGAAGGGCGAGGGCTGGCCGGCACCGCGTTCCGCACCAGGGCGCCTTGCGTCTCGAACGAACTTCTCGCGGACGTTCGTGCGAAGCATTGGCGCCGTGTCGCGCGGGATCAGGGGACGAAGTCCGGCGGCTGCTTCCCCTTGATGAGGAACGGTACCGACGCCGTCGGCATTCTCCTGTTTCTGTCGCCGGACGAGGGCACATTCACGCCCGATCTCATCCAGCTGCTGGGGCGGCTGGCCGAGAACGTGTCCTTTGCTCTCGACAATTTTGACCGGGCCGAGGAGCGGGCGCGGACCGAGGCGCAAAAGGAGCGCCTGACGCGCATGTTCGCGGCGCTGAGCGATACCAACGAGGCGATCGTCCGGGCCAAATCGCGCACCGAGCTGTTCGATCTGGTCTGTCAGGCCGCGTCGACCGGCGGCAAGTTCACGTCGACGACCATCGCGCTGGCGAGGCCCGATAGCGATCAGCTCGCGATCGTCGCGACCGCGGGGCCGTCCGCCGAGACCACCCGCAACGTCCGCCTCTCCATCGACACCGATAGGCCCGAGGGACGCGGCATGAGTGGCACGGCGTTCCGCACCCGGCAGCCCTGTGTCAGCAACGACTATGTCAATGACAGCCGTGTGAGCGCTTTCCATGCTGTCGTGCAAGGCGACGGCGCGCGCTCCGGCGCGGCGTTCCCGCTGATCACGCACGATCAGGCCGTCGGCGTCATGATCTACATGTCGACCGAGCAGGAGACCTTCACGGCCGAGTTCGTCGAGCTGCTGCAGCGTCTCGCCGACAACGTCTCCTTTGCGATCGAGAATTTCGATCGCGCCGACGCAAAGAACGAGGCGGACGAGAGGATCGAGTACCTCGCCTCCCACGACAGCCTGACCGACTTGCCGAACCGCGAGACTTTCAACGGGCTGCTCCGCAAGGCGATCGACGAAGCCGAGCGCCACGACCACCGCTTCGCGGTGCTGTTCATCGATCTCGACCGCTTCAAGGTCATCAATGATTCTCTGGGTCACGAGGCCGGCGACCTGCTCCTGCTCGAAGTGGCGAACCGGCTGCGCAGCGCGCTGCGGGCCAGCGACGTGGTGGCGCGCCTTGGCGGCGACGAGTTCGTGGTGATCCTCGACCAGTGCGGCGCGATCGACGACGTCCAGCGTATCGCGGCCGGGCTGTTGACCGCGCTCGGCGAGCCCATGGAGCTTGCCGGCCACGAGTGCCACACCACCGCCTCGATCGGCATCGCGATGTATCCCGCCAACGGCTCCGACGCGCAGACGCTGACCAAGAACGCCGACATGGCGATGTATCTTGCCAAGGAAGACGGCAAGAACGGCTATCGCTTCTTCTCCAAGGAAGTGAAGACGCAGTCGATCGAACGCCTGTCGCTGGAAAGCGCACTGCGCCGGGCGCTGGAGCGCGATCAGTTCTCGCTGAACTACCAGCCCAAGGTCGACATGCAGACCGGTCAGATCACCGGCGTCGAAGCACTGTTGCGCTGGGCCCATCCGGAGCTCGGCAACGTCCCCCCGGCGCAGTTCATTCCGCTCGCCGAGGAAACCGGCCTCATCGTGCCGATCGGCCGCTGGGTCGTAAAGGAGGCCTGCGCACAGGCGATGGCCTGGCAGCGTCGCGGCCTGTTGCCGGTATCGATGGCGGTCAACCTCTCGCCGCGGCAGTTTGTCGACGAACATCTGTTGCAGGACGTCGACGAGGCGCTGGCGGCCTCCGGCATGTCGCCGGTGCTGCTCCAGCTGGAGGTCACCGAGAGCATGATGATGCGCAATGTCGGGCGCGCGCTCAAGGTGCTCGACGCCATCCAGAGTCGCGGCATCCGCCTTGCCATCGACGATTTCGGCACCGGCTATTCGTCGATGTCGCTGATGAAGCACTTCCCGATCGACACGATCAAGATCGACCGCTCCTTCGTGCGCGACCTACCGCAGGATTCGGAGGACCAGGCGATCGCGCAGGCGATCATCAGCATGGGCAAGGCGCTCGGCATGACCGTCGTCGCCGAGGGTGTCGAGAATGCGGAGCAGGAGGCGTTCCTGCGCAGCCATGGCTGCGACGAGATGCAGGGCTTCCTGATCTCGAAGCCGCTCCCGGCCAGGCAGATGGCCGAGCTGCTGCGGCCGATGGTATTGCCGGTCGCGCCGCCGCTCCAGCCGGAGCCGGACCTGGTGGCGCAGGAAGCCGCGGCGTCACGGCTGAAACGCGCCTTCAGCTAGCGCGCTCTAGCGTGACTTGAGCGGATGCGCCTTCTGGTGCCAGGCCCAGGCGGTCCGGATCACCGTGGCGAGGTCGGAATGACGCGGCACGAAATTCAGCACTTTGCGCGCGGCGGAGGCATCGGCGACCAGATAGGTAGGGTCGCCGGCGCGGCGCGGCTTCATGGTGTGCGGTACCTCGCGCCCGGTTTCCTGCTTGATGGCGTTGAGGATCTCGCGCACCGAAAAGCCGGAGCCGGTGCCGAGATTGAAGCTGCCGCCGGCATGCCCCGTCTCCAGCAGCTTCAGCGCGGCGACATGCGCCGCGGCGAGGTCCGTGACATGGATGTAGTCGCGGATCGCAGTGCCATCGGGCGTGTCGTAGTCGTCGCCGAACACGGCGAAATCGACATGGCCTTGCAGCGCCATCATGGCGCGCGGAATGAGATGGGTCTCGTTGTCACGCAGCTCGCCGATGCCGCCGGCCGGATCGGCGCCGCTGGCGTTGAAATAGCGCAGGCAGAACGCGCCGAAGCCGTAAGCCGCGCGATAATCGGCCAGCATGCGCTCGATCATCCATTTCGACGCGCCGTAAGGGTTGATCGGCGCACACGGGAAGTCTTCCGGCAGCTCCTTGGAATCGGCGTTGCCGTAGACGGCGCCGGTCGAGGAGAACACGATGCGATGGCAGCCCGCGTTGCGCATCGCCTGCAACAGCGACAGCGTGCCCTGCACATTGTTGATGTAATATTTCTGCGGGTCGGTCATGGACTCGCCGACGAGGCTGGCGGCCGCGAAATGCATCACCGCCGTGACCTTGTGGTCGGCGAAGGCGCGCGCTAGCGCCGCGCCGTCGAGCAGATCGCCCGTCAGGAGCGGGCCGGCGACGAAGCTGCGATGACCCGTCGAGAGATTGTCGTAGACGACGGGTTGATAGCCGGCGGCGGCCAATGCGCGGCAGGCGTGCGAGCCAATATAGCCCGCGCCACCTGTGACGAGGACAGTCGGTCGGTCGGTCATGTCGTCTTGTACTCTTCTCTCAGCGATTGAAAGGCCGGTTGCGGCTGAAGAGAAGATAGAGCGCGCGAGGGTTGGTGGTCAAATAGCGCCAGAGCAGGCGGCGCGGCTCGAGCCATGTGCGCCAGGCCCATTCGAGCCCGACCTTCTGCATCCATTGCGGCGCACGGGACCGGCTGCCCGACAAAAAGTTGAACAACCCGCCGGATGTCTTGATAACGCCAACATTGGTCATCAGCGGGCTATATTCTTCGACGAATGCCTGCTCGTTGGGCACCCCGAGCGCGACCCAGAGATAATCCGGCGCGAGCGCGTTGATCTCCTCGACCTTCGCGCGGAGGGCGTCGCCGCGCAGATAGCCGTGGCTGTATCCGACGATCTTGAGGTTCGGATACAATCGCTGCACATTCTTGACCGCGGCGGCGTTCTCCTCGTCGCTGGCTCCGAACATGTAGAAGGTGCGGCCGAGCGCTTCGGCCTTGCGCGCGACGACGTGGAACAGGTCCGTCGTGGCGACGCGCTCCGGCAGCGGAAACCAGGATTGCAGCTTCGAGGCCGCGACCAGCGGCTGGCCGTCGGCGTTGATCAGGTCGGCGCCGCGAAACAGGCGTTCGGTCTCCGGCTCGGTCGAGCAGCGCGCCAGCACCTCGCCATTGGCCGAGGTCAGATGCAGCGGACGGCCGATGCGATTGCCAGGATCGGTGGCCTCGATCATGAAATCGGCGGTGGCCTCCAGGTCGAGCGCGGCCATGCGAAGGCCACCGACGGTGATCCGCGGCACATCGGCAGTTGCGGCCCGGCCGTCCAGATTGACGCGACGCTCAAGCATATTGTCTGCCTCGTTGGCGCGCTTGGGTTGCGGGGGTGAGTTCGTCGAGCACGACGCCGACAAGCTTGCGCTCGGCGCGGCCGAGCATGCTCAAGATCTCTTCCAGGCTGTCGTTGATGTCGAGGCTGGTCGGCAGCACCGCCACCAGCGCGTCGGCGTCATCGAGCAGCTTGCGGCTGCCGGCCGAGAGCGGCATCGCGGGGCCGTCGAGGACCACGAGATCATAGCCGCCGGCGGCGCGCGCCTGCTCGATTGCCTTGCGGATGGCATCGGTCGCCTTGCCGGCATCGCCTTCAGCGACCGGCAGCACCGAAATGCCGTTGACCGTCTTGATCTCGCGCGCGGCCTTGCTGCCGATCGAGAGCCAGCCGAGCCTGCTCGGCTCGCTCTTGCCGGGGCGGCTGATCTTGTTCGAGAGCGGGTGCGCCTGATGGTCGGCGTCGATCATCAGCACGCGCGCGCCGTCACGCGCGGCCGCGATCGCGAAATTCAGCGCGGTCACGCTGCGTCCGGTCGTGTCTCCGGCACCGACGAGCGCGATGACCGGCATCGCCTTGCCGTCGGCACGCCGCGCCAATGCGGCGCGCATGTCGCGCCAGGAATTGAGCAGCGTCGTCAGCGGAAAGCCGGGTCGCAGCGTCGGCCAGCCGAGCCGGGTCAGGTCGACACCGCCACCGGTCGCGAGAATGGCGCCCAGCGTGTGGATGACGTCGGCCTCCTGGAAGCGCGCGATCAGCGGCTTCTCCATCAGGGAGTTTTCGACCATCGAAGGCTGCAGCGGCGGTGCGGCAATTTCCGGCGGACCCAGTGCCACTTCCGGAGCTCGCGCAGCCTGCTGCGGTCGAGCAGTCTCCGCAGCCCGCGTCGTCTCCGGAGCTCCGGGAGCCTCCGGCGCCGGCGTGCGCTCGCGACGGGTCGGCGCGGGCGCGCCGGCGAGCAGCAGCTCTGCTGCGACGAACCAGCCTGATGCCGCGATTGCGCCGAAGATGAAGCCGATCATGGCGAACAGGCTCATTGCCGGCGGGAACGACCGCCGCTGCGGCACTGTCGCTTCGCCGATGACGCGGGCGGCCGAGGTATTGAGCGTCTCCTGCTCCTCGGTCTCGCGCGAGCGCTTGAGGAAGGATTGATAGACGTCGCGGCTGGCATCGGCCTCGCGCTCGAGCTCGCGCAGGCGCACGGAGGCCTGGCTGAGCTGCACGCTCTGCCGCTTCTGCGCCTCCAGTGCGCGGTTGAGCGAGGCTTCGAAGTCGCGGGCTCGCGTCAAATCGTTCTTGGCGGACTGCGCGAAGCGATCGATCTCCTCGTTGATGGTGCGCTTGAGATCCTCGACCTGCTTCTCGGTCTGGCGCAGCGCTGGATGACGCGGGCCGAGCTCGCTGGTCTGTTCCGCATATTTCTTGCGCGCGTCGGCATATTGCGCGCGCAGATTCGCGATGGTCGGCGATTGCAACGCTTCCGAATTCGCGCCGGCATCGGCAGTCGTGCGGCGGCTGGCCTCGATCTGGTCGAGCCGCGCTTGCGCGTCCATTGTAGCGGCGCGGGCAGCGGAGAGCCGCTGGTTGCTGGCGGAGAGCTGTTGGTCGCTGATCAGCGCGTCCTGGGTGCCGACGAAGTTGTTCTGGGCCTTGTAGGTGGCGAGTGTCGTCTCGGCGTTGCGCAGCCGCTCGCGCAGCTCCTTGAGCCGGCCGGACAAGTCGCTGGTCGCACGCCGTGCGGCCGAAGCCTGCGAGTTGCGGGATTCAGCGAGGTAGGCGCTGGTCAGTGTGTTGGCGAGCATCGCCGCCTTGGCCGGATCGGTCGACCAGACTTCGATGTCGACGATGAAGCTTTTCTCGGTCTTGCGGATGGTGATGTGCCTGTTCAGCGCCTCGAGCGCCGCGAGCTGCACTTCCTTCGTCTCCGCGGCGGAGGGCGCGCGCGGCTGCAGGCCAATCAGGCCGAGCAGCGACGACATCAGGCTCTTGCTGTCGCCGCCGCCGAATTCCGGATCCTTGTCCAGGCCGGCCTGCTGGATCACCTGGAGCAGCACGCTGTTCGACGTGATCAGGCGCGCCTGGCTCTCCACCACCATGGACATTCCGGAGACGTCCTGCGCGCGCGGCGTGAGCTCGCGATCGACGAGCTGAAGCTCGCGCGGATCGACATAGAGCTGGGCCGTCGCGGTGTAGCGGGGCGTCACGCTCTTGCCGACAGTGACGGCAAGCGTCGCGCCAAGGAGCGCGGCAGCCGCAATCGCGATCTTCCGCCGCCAGAGCAGATTGACGAGCTCCAGCACGTTGAAGCCGGCCTGAGACCTCTGTTGCGGGGACTCTGGTGGGGCCCGGTCTATCGGCTGGTTGTAGTCAAGCATGATCCCCAGCTTTCATTCCAATTGCGGCGGGCTGAGGGGTTACTCTTCGCTCTACGCCACGCACTCGGGATATAGGTGCCCTATCAACGCAACAGGGAAAATTAACCATACCCGTTGTGGGACTATTCACTGAAATGGCAAACAAAGCGTTTAAACCCAGGCCGCCATTTGCCGCGTCGTTGTACCGCTTTGGTGTCACCGCGCCCCTCAGTGCTTAACGGTTCGTTACCCATGCATGCCAAGCGGTGCGCCTGCTCGGACATCGCAGCACATCTAGGGGATCTTGAAGCGCATCGCGGCAATCCCGGGTGGAGGATTCCGCGACGAAGTAAAATGGGCCTTAACGTGCGATTGGAATCTGGGTCGATCCGGCCGCTCTCGTGCGCAGAGCCCGCATTCGTGCCGGCCTATTCGTCGTCGCGGAACTGCTTGACGACAGCCGCCGGATTCCCGGCGACGACTACGCGCGGGGCGACGTTCTCACGCACCACTGTGCCGGCACCCACGACGGAATGGTCGCCGATCGTCACGCCCTTGAGCACGATCGAGCGCGCGCCCACCCACACGTTGTCCCCGATGTGCACCGGTGCGATGGCCCGGGCAACCGCAGGCTCGTGCCGAAGTCGCGGGGGAAGGTTGTGAAAGTCCGTGTCGACGACGTCGCAGTCGCTGATCAGGCAGAACGACCCGATGTCGACCTTCTGGTCGCAGCCGATCCAGCAGCCGTTGAGAAAAGTGTCGTGACCGATCGTGACCTGGCCACTCCCGGTGATGAGCACGCGCTTGCCGATCCGGCAGTTCGCATCGATCGACACGCGGACCCCGCGACCGAGCACCAGCCGCCCCTTGAACACGATCCCGGGACCGAGCCGGAGCCGGCGCCCGTACCGCACCGTCAGCCAGGCGCGCCGGCAGGCGAACAGCAGGAGCGCACCGGCCCGCAACACCGGATTCTCGATCTTGCGCACCACGTTCGTTCCTGATCCTTGCGGCGCCCCGCGCCCCTCATGTCGTGCCGAGCCTCGCATCCGCGCGTAAATACCCGGTGAAGGCTGGATTCATTCGAACAAGCGTTAACCAAGGCATTGCCCGTGTTGCGTTGTCGGTGGGTGATGGACTGCAAATTGCAGTACCACGCATGCTGGAACTCGCAGCAAAAACGGGCGAAAGGGTTAAGCGCTTGAGCGGATGCGTGCTAACGAGGGCATTGGCGTCACGGTGCGGTGTTGAGCGCCGAGCCAGGCCGTTCATTCTGCGACGGATCTGTCCCGCGCGGACGTGCCGTCCTGGGACAATCGCGCAAGGCTTTTTCAACATGTCTCAGCCATCTAGAAGGCCATGACGCTGATCCCGACAGATTTGTCCGCCAGCCGGATCTCGGATGCCGTGCGCGACTCGAACCGGGAGATCGCGGCGAGTTCGCGCGTCATTGATCTCTCGGTCGGCATCGTCGTCTGCATTCCCTGCTTTCGCCGCCCCGAGCATCTGCGGCTGACACTGGATTCGCTGGTCGGTCAGCGCACCTCGCGCTCCTTTGCGGTGGTCATGGTCGAGAACGATGCAGCAGGGCGCGCGAGTGCGCCGGTCGCTGCGGAGTATCTCGCCGCGGGCAAGCTCCAGGGCCTCTGCCTGGTCGAGAGGCGGCAGGGCAATTGCCAGGCGATCAACGCCGCGTTCGAGACGGCCCAGGCGGTGTTTCCCGCTGCGACCCGCTTCCTGATGATCGACGACGACGAGATCGCTTCGCCCGATTGGCTCGAACTGATGATCCGTACAGCGGAGGCGACCGGTGCCGACGTGGTCGGCGGACCGGTGCTGCCGGTGTTCGACGACGACAGCCAACCCTGGCTCGCGCGTCATCCCGCGTTCTGCCCCACTTACGAATACACCGGTGCGGTGCCGCTGATCTATGGCTGCGGCAACTGCCTGATCACGCGCGCGGCGTTCGAGAGGCTCGGCAGTCCGGCTTTCGATCTGCGCTTCAATTTCCTTGGCGGCGGAGATTGCGATTTCTTCTATCGCGGCCGCAATGCCGGCATGACCTTCCACTGGACCGCGGAAGCCGTCATCACCGAGACCGTGCCGCAGAACCGCACCAGCCTCGGCTGGATCGCCAAACGGAGCCTCCGCATCGGGGTGATCAACTATCGTGTGCGGTCCAAGGACGCGCGGAGCGCGGGCGCGCGGGCGCGCTTGTTTGCGATGACCTTGGGCCGGCTGCCGCTTTCGTTGATGCGCTCGGCTCGCCTGATGACGTCATCGAAAGGGGTCGTTGCGATGCACCCGATACTGGTGGCCGTCGGTTCTGCTCTCGCGGCATTCGGTTACGATCCGACGCCCTATGAGGCCTCGAAGATCGTTCCCTGAGGCGTCAGCCTCTAGATTCCAAAATAGGAGAGAGCGACCTTGACCGCCGATCGCGGGATCGCCTTGAGCGAGCGACGCCCGACCATGCCGAGATAGCCAAGCGCCTCGCGATATCGCCCGAACCGGACCGCCTGCGTTGCCGCGTAGGTCACGATATGGATTTCGGCTGCTCGCCGCAGTCCGGCTGCCGTGCCCTCGGGAAGTCGCGAGAGGATCAACCCGTCGTCGAAGATCCGCGCAACCGCCGGGAAGAAATCCTGCGGCTTCCGCACGGCCGCGTTCATGGTGTTGGCCGCGTGCAGGCGATAGTCGAGCAGAAGCTTCGGTGCGAACGCGAACTCGCCGATCGCGGCAAGACGGCACCAGCAATGCCAGTCCTCGCAATATCTGAGGGACGTGTCGAAGCCGCCGATGGCGCGGAAAGCATGCGCACGGGTGAGCGCGATGCCGCCGTTGACGATGAAATTACCGGCCGCGAGTCGCGTCAGCACGTCGCCGGACGGCTTGCGGCGACCTTTCAGCAGGTCGCGCCGGCCGACCTGCCGTCCCTCGCTGTCGATCGTGTTGTAGTCGCCGTAGACGAGAATCGCGAGCGGAGCACGGCGCGCCGCCGCCAGCAGCGCCGCCACGGCGCCGGGACGCAGGCGATCGTCGGCGTCGAGGAAGAGCAGCCATTCGCCCTTTGCATGGCGCGCACCGAGATTGCGCGCGGCCGATACGCCGGCGGAGTCATTGGTCAGCAGCCGCAACCGACGGTCAGCAATGGCGCGAACGATCGCAACGGTGTCGTCGGTCGATCCATCGTCCACGACGATTACCTCGGTCACCTCGACCTGTGCCAGTGCGCTGGCGAGGGTTTCGGCGACATAGGCCGCGGCGTTCTTGGCGGGAATGACGATCGACACCGGCGCGGCCCGGTTGGCCGGCAGCAGGAGGCGCGCAGCCGTTGCGGCGCGCGAGGCGGTCGGCAGATCGAGGACGTCGTTGGCGGTGGTCAAGTTGCGGCTCGCCTTTAAGGGTCTGTTAACCAAGGCGCGTCTGTCGACGGCGATGCGATCGATCGCAACCTTGGCCGCTGCGAATGATACTCGCATTACGGCCAAATCGTTGCCGCGAAGACCTGCGCGACCGCGGTTTCGCGCAATAGCGTTAAGCTGCTGGCATTAAGCCTGTCGTAGATTTGGAGGAGTGCGGCAGCCGGTCTCATGCGAGAATGCGGGTCTGATTGCCGCGGATGGATCCAGTGCCCGCAAAGACATTCGACTACGATCCCGATGCCATGGTCCTCAACCTGTTCTACGAGGACAAGGACGATCGCTGGTTTCCCGGCGACCGGCATCTGCGGCGCATGGCGCGCCGCATGCTGCTGGGCGAGCCTCGCATGAGCGGTCAGCTTCGCGTGTTCCTCAATCTCTGTGCGGGGCTCGACCGGCTCGGTATCCGCTACCGCGTCAACGACTACGGCTATATCGCGCAGCATCCCGAAGAGCTCGCCTGCATCGTCGGCCGCACCTTTCTGCTCGACAAGTTCGCGTGGAAGAACCCGATCTTGCTCGGGGTGGCCGCTCACAATCATCCGCTCGACGATCCCGACCTGTTCAAGCGTCTGCCGGTGAAGAAGGTCGTGGTGCCCGGCCCATGGTACGCCGACATGTACCGGCCGCACTGGCCCGACACGGAGGCCTGGCCGGTCGGTATCGACACGGATCTGTGGGCGCCGTCGCGCACATCGTACAAGACCGTCGACGTGCTGATCTACGACAAGGTCCATTGGGACCGCGAGCGCTATGCGCCGGAGCTGATCGAGCCCGTCCGCGCGCGGCTCATCGCGGAGGGGCGCTCGTTCACGGAACTGCGTTACGGCAGCTACAAGGAGGAAGACTATCAGGCGGCGCTGGCAGGCGCGCGTGCGATGATCTTCCTGTGCCAGAACGAGAGCCAGGGCATCGCCTATCAGCAGGCGTTGTCCTGCGGCGTGCCGGTGTTCGCCTGGGATCCCGGTGGACCGTGGCGGGACCCCGACTATTTCCCGCACCGCGTCCAGTTCGAGCCGGTGTCGTCGGTGCCGTATTGGGACGAGCGCTGCGGCGCCAGGTTCCCCGACATTGCGGGATTCGAGGTCGGTTGGGCTGATTTTTGGGCCGGTTGCGCTGCCGGTGCGTTCGATCCGCGCGGCTTCGTTCTCGACAATCTCACGCTGGAGCAACGAGCGCTGCAATATTACCAGATCGCGCAGAGCATCGTGCGGCAGCAGGCGGTGTCGCAGAGCTCCGGCATGCTGGTTGACGGATGCTTAACGGGGATGAGCTAGCAGTTGAAGCTTCCCCGGCTTCATCACTGCCTTGAACCATGGATCACAGCGCTGCTGACATGACCGACGTCGAGCCCCGATCGTTCGGCCACGTTCTGCACGTCGGGCTTGAGGGGCTGAACGCCGTGCAGGCGGCGCGGTGCCTCATCGCGATCGCCGCGCTGCTCCTCGTGATGGTGACGCTCGATCCGTTTCCCGACCTGCGCAGTGAGGATGTTGCCACCGTCGTCAGCGGACGCATGGCGACGGCCTATATCTCGTGGGGCCTGCTGGCTGCTGTCGCGATGCTGCTCGTCGCGGCCACGGATGCGCCTTCCCTGAAGACCCTGGTGACGCCGCTGCACGTCTGCCTCGTCGGCTGGCTGTTGATCAACATCGCTTTCTCGGAGAACCGCGGCGTTTCGATGCAGCGCTTCGTCCTCGCGGTCAGTGTGACGTCGCTCGCCGTCTTGTTGCCATTGCTGCCGCCGACGCAGCGCGCCTTCAACCTGTGCCTGGGCGCGGCCGCGCTCGTGCTGCTCACGCTTTGCTATCTCGGCGTCCTCCTCGCTCCGCAATATTCGATCCACACCGCACTCGACGTCACCGAGCCGCAACTCGCCGGCGACTGGCGCGGCAGTTTTGGCCACAAGAACATCGCCTCGCCGGTGATGACCGTCTTGGTCTATGTCGGCATCTATCTCTGTAGTGCCGGCTCGTTCGTGATGGGCCCGGCGATCGCCGCGCTGGCCGGCATCTTCCTGATCTTCACCGGCGGCAAGACCTCGTCGGTGCTGTGCCTTGCGATCTATGCGCTCGCCTCGCTGGTCTATGTGACGCCAAGCCTGTGGCTGAAGCGGATCTTGTGCTTCGCGCCGCTGATCGTGATGAACCTGCTGACGGTCGGAAGCGTCATGAGCCCGGCGCTCGGAGCCATCACGCGGCTGCTTCCTCTCGACCCCACCTTCACCGGCCGTTCCGACGTCTGGCAGTTCGCGCTGGCGGCCGTCGCCGAAAGGCCGATCATTGGCCACGGCTATGCGGCCTTCTGGGACGACGTCACCGCGCGGCAGACCGCCCAGGGCGCCGAATGGGCGACGAGCGCAGCGCACAGCCATAATAGCTATCTCGAGCTGGCGGTCACCATCGGCCTGCCGGGGCTGCTGCTGGTGGTTCTCGTCTTCGTTCTCGCGCCGCTCCGCAATTTTCAGTCGGCCCAGGCTCGCAGCCGCAGTGGCGCGCTGGCCAAGTTGTTCCTGACCATATGGCTGTTCGGCCTGTACTACGGAGCCACCGAGACCTTCCTGCTCGAACGCCAGAATCCGATCTGGTTCATGTTTGCGCTGGCTGTGGCCGGCCTGCACTTCCTGGCCAGGTTCCAATGCGTCGACCAGATCACACCGGAGCGCTGACAACTTGTCGCAGCCGGGGCAGTGCTGGTGGCATCGGCTTAACGATAAGCCGTGACGTGACTTGTGGTCTGCGACAAAACATCTATCGGGAAACATTCAGTCATTGTATGCCCCGCAGATGACGTGTCTCAGCGTCGAGCAACCAGATGATCTTGTGTCCAGCACCTCGGGAATCGCTGTCGATTTCGTGCGTGACTGGCGGCAGGCCGAATCGCGGCTGAGCGCAGGCCATCGCACCGCGTTCCAGCATGGTTACTGGCTCGGCGCCTGGTACGCCGCGTTTGGCGACGTCACGCCGCTGATCGCTGTGATCTCCGATGTTGCGACCGGCAAGGACATTGCCGTGGTGCCGATGATCAGCCATGTCAGGCGCGGCATTCGCATCGTCGAATTCGCCGACCTCGGCGTCTCAGACATCAACGCACCGATCCTGGCGCCCGAGGCGGCGCTGGATGCGATGGCGACGGATGCGATCGGCAAGGCCCTGGTCGCTTCATTGCGCGCCTCGCCCGACCGCTTCGATCTGTTGCGTCTGAAGAAGATGCCGGCCCATGTCGGCGGCAAGCCGAATCCGCTGGTGTCGCTCGGTCGGGTCGGATCGTGCTCGCTCAACGGCAATCTCGTGATGACGGGCGACGACTACGCGGATTATCGGGCGTCGCTCCGGCGCCTGCAGCTGCCGCGATGCTGGCGCGTCTTCAGCCGTCTTGGCAACGCGCGGTTCGAGATCGCCACCGATGTCGAGCGCGCGCGAGAGATCCTCGATGTGATGGACGTCCAGCAAGACGAACGGATGAGACAGCTCGGCTCTCCGTTCGTCCTCAACGACGATGCTCACGCCCGGTTCTATCGCGAGGTGGCGCGCCAGGGTGTTGCCGATGGCTATGCGATCATCTCGGCGTTGGTCTGCGACAAGGGTATCGTTGCCACCACGCTCGGTGTCAGATACGGCGCCACGTATGTCCTGCTGCGCATCAGTCACACCGGCAACACCTGGGCGAACTTCTCTCCCGGGCTGCTCGCAACCGAACGCACCATTGCGGCGCTGCATGCGCAGGGCCTGCGTCGCTTCGATCTCAGCATCGGCAATCAGGATTACAAGCGCCGGCTGGGCGCCGAGAAGGTGCCGCTGACCGATGTCAGCGTCGCGTTGTCCTGGCGCGGCATGCCCTACGCATGGCGAGACCATGCCGCGCAGGAGCTGCGTCGCCACCCCAGGCTCGCCGCTTTTGCGGCGCGATTGATGGGCAAGGGCGCGCGTTGAAGCGCGCACTGCCCTGAATTGCAGGGTCACTCGATTGCAGGGTCACTCGAATATCGCAATGGTTGTGTTATTGTCGCCTCCGTTTCCCGGAGGCGACATGGAAGATCGTTCGGCAAAATATCGCGCGTTCTATGCGCAGTTGATCTGTGCCGCGGCAAGGGCCACGGATCCCCGCATCGAGGAAGCTTTCCGCACCGTCAGGCGCGAGCCTTTCGTCGGGCCCGGGCCATGGTCGATCTCTCTCGGCGGCCACCCCTATGTGGTGACGCCCGATGACGATCCCGCCTTCCTCTATCAGAACACGTTGCTCGCGCTCGATAGCGCACGCGGCCTCAATATCGGCATGCCCGGCGCGCACGCCTATTGGCTCAGCGGCTGCGCCGTGAAGGAAGGCGAGACCGTGATCCAGATCGGCGCAGGCAGCGGCTATTACACCGCGATCCTGGCGCATCTCGCCGGTCCCGGCGGCCGCGTCCACGCCTATGAGATCGACGAACGTCTGGCGGGGCTCGCACGCGAAAATCTGAAAGATGTCCCTCATGTCGATGTGCGCGATCGTTCGGGCATCGCGTCCGATCTGCCCAAAGCCGACGTGATCTATGTCTGCGCGGGCGCGGCGCAACCGGCCACCGAATGGCTCGATGCCTTGCTGCCCAGCGGGCGGCTGGTGTTTCCGCTCGCGCCTGAGGGCATGCTCGGCGGCATGCTGATGATCACGCGCCCGGACAATGGTGCGATCTGGCCGGCGAAATTCCTTGGCCGCGCTCAATTCATCGGCTGCGCGGGCCTACAGAATGAGGATGCCGCCCGGCGACTGGCCGAGGCGTTTGCAAAGGGTTGGGAGGGAGTGCAATCGTTGCGGAGGGACGGCGTTCCCGACGAGACCTGCTGGTTCGCCGGTGAAGGATGGTGGCTGTCGACGGCAGCGGCGCCGGTCGTTACGGACCCAATCAGGCCCCACGCAGACATCACGCAGGCTTAGAGCGTTTCGCGAAGTGGATACCGGTTCGCGTCACGAAATCGCGTCAAAACGAGAATCCAATGCTTCAATTCCGATTCAATCAGAACCGAAAATGCTCGAGTGAGCGACCGATGCGTCACGTCTTCGCGCAGCCGGCGCAGTGAAAACGGCCGCGCGAGGCGCGAAACAGGCTGCGGCAATACCAGCGCCGCGCCAATGCCTGGGCGGGCCTGCGGATCATCTGCGCGATCAACAAGAGTTCGAAAGCCATTCGTATCGCTTTTGGTGAGATTTCCTGCTGACATAAATGGGGCGGCATCCTCGAATGAGAATGCCGCCCGCGTCGCATCAGCCATGCAGCCGGTCGTAGAGTTTCACTGCGAGGCTTAGCCGTGCAGCCTAGCCATGCAGCTTCTTGGCGGTCTCCGCGATCTGGCGGCCCTGGTAGCGCGCGCCGGCGAGTTCATTGGCGCTGGGCTGGCGGCTGCCGTCGCCGCCGGTGATCGTGGTCGCACCGTACGGCGCGCCGCCGGTGACTTCGTCGAGCTTCATCTGGCCGGCAAAGCCGTAGTTCATGCCGACGATCACCATGCCGAAGTGCAACAGGTTGGTGATGATCGAGAACAGCGTCGTCTCCTGGCCGCCATGCTGGGTCGCGGTCGCGGTGAAGGCGCCGCCGACCTTGCCGTGCAGGGCGCCCTTGGCCCAGAGCCCGCCGGCCTGGTCGAGGAAGTTCGCCATCTGCGAGGCCATCCGTCCGAAGCGGGTGCCGGTGCCGACGATGATCGCGTCGTAATTGGCGAGGTCTTCGATCTTGGCGACGGGCGCGGCCTGGTCGACCTTGTAGTACGAGGCTTTCGCGACCTCGGCCGGCACCAGCTCGGGCACGCGCTTGATGTCCACCGTCGCGCCGGCTTCGCGGGCGCCTTCGGCGACGGCGTTCGCCATCGCTTCGATGTGGCCATAGGCGGAATAATAGAGGACGAGAACTTTGGTCATCGGTGGTCTCCGTTGTGTTGGCTTGATTGCTGGTTGTCGGGTGTCACGCGGCGTCGACGAGCACGAGCTCGGAGTCTTCCAGAGCCGTGATCTTCAGTTTCTCCTCGTCGCGGATGGCGGCGCCGTCGCGGGCGTTGACGCGGACGCCGTTGATCTCGACTGCACCCGCCGCGGGCACGAGATACAGGTGCCGCGACTTCTCAGGCGCGTATTCCGCGCTCTCGCCGGCCTTCAGCGTGGTGGCAAGCACCCGCGCATCGGCGCGGATCGGCAGCGCGTCGGCGTCGCCTTCGAGGCCGCTCGCGATGGTGACGAGCTTGCCGGAGCGGTCCGCCTTCGGGAACGGCTTCGAGCCCCAGGTCGGCTGTCCGCCGCGCGCGGTCGGCTCGATCCAGATCTGGAAGATACGTGTCTTCGTCGGCTCCAGATTGTACTCGGAGTGACGGATGCCGCTGCCGGCACTCATCACCTGCACGTCGCCCGCTTCAGTGCGGCCCGCGTTGCCGAGGCTGTCCTGATGGGTGATCGCGCCCTCGCGCACATAGGTTATGATTTCCATGTTGGCGTGGGGATGAGCGGGAAAGCCGGTGTTCGGCGCGATCTCGTCGTCGTTCCAGACCCGCAAGACGCCATGACCCATATTGTTCGGATCATAGTGGCTTGCGAAGGAGAAATGATGCTTGGCCTTGAGCCAACCGTGATCGGCGCCGCCGAGCTTGTCGAAAGGTCTGAGTTCGATCATTTGCGTGATCCTTGTTTGATCCTGACGTCTCGGGCGCAGAGGCCGCCGTTGACGTCGAGCACCTCATGACCCCTTGGATAGGCTTCCGGCTGTGGTATAGAAATAGAAACTGTTGAAACGCATTGTTTCCAAAATTATCCCCGATGGACCCCACCCATGGCAAAACTCCCTGATTTCGAGGCGCTCGCGATTTTCGCAAAGGTCGTGGAATTACGGTCGTTTGCGGGGGCCGCGAGCGAGCTTGCGATGTCCAAGGCGACGGTGTCCAAGGCGGTGACGCGGCTGGAGGAGCGGCTCGGCGCCCGGCTGTTCAACCGCACCTCGCGCCGGCTCGCCCTGACCGATGCCGGACACAAGCTCGCCGAACGCGCCACGCGCCTGCTCGTCGACGGTGAGGCAGCGGAGAACGAGGCGCTGGCGCAATCGGTGGCCCCGCGCGGGCTGGTGCGGCTCGCCGTGCCCATGACGTTCGGGATCAAGGCGGTGGCCCCGCTGCTGCCGGAGTTTTTCGAGGCCTATCCGGAAGTCTCGGTCGACCTGCATTTGAGCGATGCGACCGTCGATTTGATCGGCGAGGGTTTTGACATGGCGGTGCGGATCGCGCGGCTGCCGGACTCCTCGCTGATCGCGCGGCGCCTCTTCACCATGCCGCGCTTCACGGTGGCGGCGCCGTCCTACCTCAAGCGTCACGGCCGGCCGACGCATCCGATGCATCTGGCCGAGCACAAATGCTTCGCTTACGCCTATCTCTCGACGCCCAATGTCTGGCACTACACCAATTCGGCCGGCGAGCAGGCCAGCGTGCGTCCCGGCGGACAGCTTCGCGTCAACAACGGCGAAGCGGTGATGCCGGCGCTGATCGCCGGCCTCGGCATCGCCGAGCTTCCGGAATTCATCGTCGGCGAGGCCATCTCGTCCGGCGAGGTCGAAGTGATCCTGAAGGACTGGAAGCAGGCCGAAGGCGCTGTGCACCTCGTGACCCCGCCCGGTGGCCCGCGGCCTGCGCGTGTCGAAGCGCTTGGCGATTTTCTCGCGGCGAAGCTGCCGGGCACCTGCAAGCGGCGGCCGCGCGGGAAGGTGAAGGCGTCGTAGAGCGAGCAGTTCTCAACGCACCGGTCATTGCGAGCGAAGCGAAGCAATCCAGAGTGTCTTCCGCAGAGGGATTCTGGATTGCTTCGTTGCAAGCGCTCCTCGCAATGACGGAGCTTGACTACGACACTTTCACGCCATCTCTTGCAACAACCCGCAAGCTTGGCTTCAGCGTCTCTTCCAGCTGCGACTTCAATTCATGCACACGCGGATCGGTGGAGCGCGCCGCGCACACCGCATATTGATGCACCGATTGCGCCAATGCGTTGCGCGCTTCGGGGGTTCGCGTCAATTCGGGCTTTGACAGCCGCAGGACGATGGCAGCGAGATTCACCAGCATCTCGTCGAGGGCAACGTCGATGGTCGCAAGCTTTCCCATGGCACACTCCCTGACCCGCGGATCTGGGAAGGCAACGGTGGCTGTGATGCGGCGTTCCCCGGCGCGGGGCGAACATGGATAACGTTTCGTTAACGGCTTGTTCTTGCCGAGCACTCCGCTAGGCTGCCGAAACAAGAAAAAATCCGGGGAGGGACCTGCCATGGATCGACGCGATCTCCTGCGCGCCGTTGCCGCACTTCCGTTGTTGCGCGCTGCCTTGCCGGACCCGGCCTTCGCGCAAACCTATCCGGTGCGCAACATCACCATGATCGTGCCGTTTCCGGCCGGCGGGCAGGCGGATCTGGCCGCGCGCCCGGTGGCGATGGCGCTGGAGCGGATCCTCGGCAAGCCCGTCATCGTCGACAACCGCGCCGGAGGCGGCGGCGGATCGGTCGGCAATGCCGCAGCTGCGCGCGCCGAGCCCGACGGCTACACGCTGCTGATGACATTGTCCTCGCTTGCGGTGCTCCCGGAAGCCGACCGGCTGTTCGACCGTCCCGTCGCCTACGAGGTCTCGCAGTTCATGCCGATCGCGCGTGTGCTGGCTGACCCGACCTTGCTCGCGGTGCCGGCCTCGTCGCCATGGAAGACCGCGCAGGAGTTCGTCGAGGACGCCGGGAGGCGCCCGGGCCAGATCACCTATGGCTCGTCAGGTCCCTACGGCACGCTGCATGTTGCGATGGAGATGTTCGCGAGCAGCGCCGATATCAAATTGCTGCACGTGCCGTTCCGCGGCGCGGGGCCGGCGTTGACCGCGTTGCTCAGCGGCACGGTGCAGGCGATCGCAGCCGCACCCGGCACGCTGAAGCCGCAGGTCGACGACGGCAAGCTGCGCGTGCTCGGCAATTGCGGCGCCCAGCGCATCGCGAGCTTCCCCGATGTGCCGACCTTCCAGGAGCTCGGCTACAAGGATGTCGAGATGTACATCTGGGCCGGCTTGTTCGCGCAGAGCTCGCTGCCGGCGCCGGTCGCGACCCGCCTGCGCGAGGCGATGGCGCAGGTGATGATGAGCCCCGATGTGCTCAAGGCTTTCGACACCTCCGGCAGTCTCGTCGCCTATCAGGATGCGCCGGCCTTCTCCGCGTTCATCGCCGCCGACAGCGCGCGGCTGATCGCGGCTGTGAAGAAGATCGGCAAGGTGGAGTAGGTCCAGGCGCGCTTCACATTTAGTTGTAGGGCCAGAACCGGCTGCCGCCTCATTGATTGGTGAAAATCGATCGGTATCGACGAGAAGGATCTGGACATGCGAACAGAGCGGATTGCGCTGGGTGTCGCGCTCGCCATCGGCGGCATCGTTGCGCAGAGCGCTGCCTCCGCCGAAGAGTATCGCGGAACCATGGAACAACAGATGGCGTGCACACCGGATGTGTGGCGTCTGTGCAGCGACCAGATTCCGGATGTGAGCCGCATCACGGCCTGCCTGCAGCAGAACACGCCGCAGCTTTCGAGAGGCTGCCGTGCCGTGTTCGAGTCCAACAACCAGATGCCGCCGCAGCAGCAGGTTCCGCGCAACCGCTCGGCGCCGACGCCGCGCTACAATGCGCCGCCGCCTCCCGCGGCCCAGCCGCAGCCTTACGACGACGATGATTAGTGTTGGCTAGAGCACGATCCGGGAAAATGTGAAGCGGTTTTCCGAAAAGATCATGCTGAAACAAGGAGCTAGAGCACGATGACGAATCTCATCGCGCTTTAGGGTCTGATCTCGCAGACGTCGACCCATTCGGCGCCGACGAGTTCGGCCATCCGGTCGGGCGCAATGCGCACCGCGCTGTGGGTCGACCCCGCGGCGGGAACGACGATGTCGAACGCCTTCAGCGACACATCGCAGTAGATCGGCAGCGGCGATTTCAGCCCGAACGGGCAGACGCCGCCGACCTCGTGGCCGGTGATTTCGGCGACCTCTTCCAATCCCAGCATCTTCGGCTTGCCGCCGAATTGCGCCTTCACCTTCTTGTTGTCCATCCGCGACGTGCCGGCGGCGACGATCAGGATCACCCGCTCGCCGATGCGCAAGCTCAGCGTCTTGGCGATCCGGCCGGGCTCGACGCCGTAGGCCTCGGCGGCCAGCGGCACTGTGGCCGAGCTGATCGGCGATTCAATCACTGATATGTCGGGGGCTTTCTCGGCGAAGAAGGCGCGAACGGATTCCAGGCTCATTCCAGTCAGCTCAGTCCAGTTTTATCGGCGGGCGGCGATCCCCGGGTCATCCACGGAGATGATCCCGGCCAGCTCTGACAGCGAACGGACGCGATAATCCGGCGCAAAGCCGAGCTCGTCCATCTGGGTGCGGATCGCCTTGAACATCGTCAGCGGTGCCACGAGTTCGTTCTCGACGCAAGCCAGCGCCATCGCCTCCGGCGTCACCCGTTCGATCCAGGCGACGTTGAGGCCGAATGATTTCGCACCCGCAACGTCCCAGGGATTGGAGGAGACGAACAGCACCTCGTCGGGCTTGGTGCCGAGCACTTCGCCGATCAGCATGTAGGCCTCCGGCGACGGCTTGAAGATCTTCTTCGCATCGACGCTGATGGTGGCATCCAGCAGGCGGTCGAGACCGGAGTTGCGCACGAGCGTATTCAGCATGTCCGGGCTGCCATTGGAAAGGATGGCAAGCTTGCGCGGTTTCAGCGCGGTAAGCGCGCTTGCTGCATCCGGATAGAGATCGAGATGCAGGTACTTCCCGATCACGCGCTCGAACGTAACAGGGTCATAGGCAAGGCCGAGAAGGCGCAGCGTATACGCAAGCGAGTCGCGCGTGACCGCTGCAAAATCCTGGTAGCGCCGCATCAGCGAGCGCAGCCAGGTATATTCGAGCTGCTTGATCCGCCAGACCTGTGTAATGATCTCGCCGTAGCCCGGAAACGCATCCTCGGTAATCTCCGCGACCGACTGGATGTCGTAGAGCGTTCCGTAGGCGTCGAAGACGACGGCTTTGATGCTCAAGGGATGGGTCCTCCGGGCGTTGCGGTCGCAAGGACTATATAAGCCCTGCGATTTCGATCCAAGGAGCGAAGTCGAATTGGGCGCCTTGGCTCCTAAAGCTCGACGACGACCTTGCCGAAATGTGAGCCGGTCCGGAGGTAAGCATACGCCTCGGGTGCTTCGTCGAAGCCGTAGACCCGATCGACGATCGGGTGGATCGCGTGTTCGGACAGGAAGCTGTTCATCGCGGTGAAATGTTCGACCGATCCGACGGTGACACCGATGATGTCGGCATTCTCCCACTGAAGGCGCGCGAGATCGGGCTTCGGGCCGACCCCCGTCAACACGCCAATTTGAACGATCTTGCCGCCCGACGCGACCGATCGCAGCGATCGGTCATAGGTGCCGGGACCACCGAGTTCGAGGACATGGCTGACGCCTTCGCCATTCGTCGCTTTCATCAGCGCAACATCCCAGTCAGGGGTGTCGCGGTAGTTGATGAGGATCGAGCCGCCCAGCGCCTTGGCGCGCGCGAGCTTTTCATCCGAGGACGAGATCACGATCGCGCGCGCTCCCAGCGCCGCCGCGAATTGAAGTCCGAACAGCGCGACGCCACCTGTTCCCTGGACCAGCAGCGTATCGCCTTTGCCCATTTGGCCGCGTGCAATGAGGCCATGGAAAGCAGTGACGCCGGCACAAGGCAAGGTCGCGGCTTCGAGCGAGGACAAGTGCGCTGGCACCGAAACGAGAGCATTTGCCGGTAGCACGACATACTCCGCCAGCATTCCGTCCATCGTGTTGCCACCAAGGGATGACGGGACATAGCTGGCCTTGAAAGGCCCCGAGATCCAATCGCGAAAGAACGATGCCGCAACGCGGTCTCCGACCCGCCATTGCGTGACGCCGGCGCCGATGGCGTCAACGACGCCTGCACCGTCGGAGAGTGGCACGCGGCCGTTGAGCCCACCTTGGCCCACGCGGTCGAGGATCAGGAGGTCGCGGTAGTTCAGACTGACGGCTTCGACCCGGATGCGGACCTCGCCATTGGCGGGTTCGGGTTTGCTGACCTCGGCTCGCACAAGGCCAGCGCCACCAGCTTGGCCATTCAAATGGTAGGCTTTCATCGTTGCTCCCTCTCAAGCGGCATTCACTTGGATGAGCCGAGTCTGTAAGGTCTGACAGCGCTGTGAGGGTCAAGAGGTTCTCAGATGAAAATTGGCGAACTTGCCCGGAGGACGGGAGTGAGCATTCGAATGCTGCGCTACTACGAAGCCGAAGGGTTGCTGGCGCCGATGCGGACTGCGGCTGGTTACCGCGACTATGGCCCGGCGGACGAGGAAACCGTGCGGCGGATCAAGATGCTTGGCGCCGCCGGCATGACGCTCGAAACGATCCAGCGATTGCTGCCCTGTGTGCGCAACAACGACCCGGCGTTCACGCCCTGCAACGAGTTACGAAGAATACTCGCCCAGCAGGTCGGACTGATCGATGAGCGCATCGAGACGCTCAGCCAGAGCCGGACAATTCTGGCCGGCTTTCTAGCAAGTGTGAACTGATCGGCCGCAACGCGAGTGAGACTGTAGTCCACTCGCGGGGGCACCTCCTTGTAGTCAGTGCGCTTCACCAGACGGACTGCACCTCGTGTGCCGCTGACGAAGCGAACGACGCGCGTTGACTCACGTCAAGAAGGAGCCCGGCGCCGCGTGCTAGTCGAAACATCGGGGCGGTACCATTCGAACCATGGACATGAAACAATGGTTACGCAAAGCAACATCAACTTCTTCACGAATTGGGGAAAGGAGCGTCTCGGCGAAATGGAGGCAACGGTGACCTCATTCCAGGCCAAAGCCGCCGAGGTGCAGTCCGATCTCAGTGAGAAGGCCACCAAAGTCCTGGCCGATCTCTGCAAGCAGCGCGATGAATTCCGCGACACCCTGAAGAAGCAGTCGGAGGCGGGCGAGGCGGCCTGGACCGAGGCGAAATCGAAGATGGAAGCCGACTGGCGCGTGTTCGAGACCGAGGCCGGAAAGTACGTCGAAAGCTTCGGCAAGCAGCTCGAGCAGCAACAGGCAACGTTCAAGCTTCAGGCGGATGCGCAGCTGAAGGCGTGGCGCGAAGCCGCCGACAAGCTCGGCAGCGATGCCGGGAAGTTCGCTTCCGAGCGTCGGGCGGACATCGACGTTGCGCTGAAACGCATGAATGCCGATGCGGCCGAGGCGGAGAAGAAACTGGAGAAGCTGAAGGAGGCCGGGACCCACTCGTGGTCCGCACTCATGACCGCCTTGACCGAAACGCGCCTTGCCTTCGATCGTGCCAACGAGGCGGCGCGGGAAGCTTTCAAGCGAGCAGCCTGATCAGGCGCGGTGAACTTCCGGAGACCGCCGCTAGGCGGTCTCCTTGGCTTGCCGTCGGTGGCTCGAGCGTTGCTCTGCCACGCCAGGGGCCGCCTCAGCGTCCGCTAGATCCCCAAAATCTTCCTTGCGTTGGCCTTCAACACCTTCGGCCGGATCTCGTCGCGGATCTCGATCTTGGCGAAGTCCGCAAGCCAGCGGTCCGGCGTGATCACCGGCCAGTCCGAGCCGAACAGCATCTTGTCCTGCAGGATCGAGTTGATGTAGCGCACCAGGATCGGCGGGAAATATTTCGGCGACCAGCCGGAGAGGTCGATATAGACGTTCGGCTTGTGGGTCGCGACCGACAGCGCCTCTTCCTGCCAGGGGAAGGAGGGATGCGCGAGAATGATCTTCAGGTCGGGAAAGTCCGCCGCGACGTCGTCCATGTACATCGGGTTGGAATATTTCAGCCGCATCCCCATGCCGCCGGGCATGCCGCTGCCGACGCCGGTCTGCCCGGTGTGAAACAGCGCGATCGCGCCGCCCTCGTTGATCGCCTCATAGAGCGGATAGGCCATGCGATCGTTGGCGTAGAAGCCCTGCATGGTCGGGTGGAATTTGAAGCCGCGGACGCCGTATTCCTCGATCAGCTTGCGCGCCTCGCGCACGCCGAGCTTGCCCTTGTGCGGATCGATCGAGACGAACGGGATCAAGACGTCGAGATGGTCCGACGCCACTTCGAGCATCTCGTAATTGTTGTAGCGGCGGAAGCCGGTTTCGCGCTCGGCATCGACCGGGAAGATCACGGCCGCGATGTTCTTCGAGCGGTAATAGGCCGCGGTCTCCGGCACGGTCGGCGGATGCTTGTGCGGCGACTTGAAATATTCCGCCATGCGCTCCTGGAAATCGTCATAGCCGTCGTCGCCATGCAGGCCGCAGGGCTCTTCCGCATGGGTGTGAATGTCGATCGCGACGACTTTCTCGATGTCGGGCAGCTTGAGCTTGGGCATCTCTGGGTTTCCCGCCGGCTTGATTTTTGGGTCTGGAAAATTGATTATACTATATAACAAATTCCGCAAGGGCGCCGTCAATGCCGGGCAATCCTGGCGTTGCAATGTTCCGGCGCGGCCGGGCGACGTCGTCACGCTCAAGGCCCGCGCGCTCGACAAGTTCATCAAGTGCGAACGGCTGTTCGTGGTGCATGACAACGTCTTCTCCCACGGGAAGGGCGACGTAATCTGTTCCGGCCGCGGTTGGCCGATTCGGCCGATGTGAGCGGGGAGGGCGCGATGACCACGACGTTCGAAAAGCTCAGGGCCGGCGACGCCATCGATGGCCCCGCCTTCGCGGTCAGCCGCGAATCCATCCGCCTGTCCTGCGATGCCTCGCTCGACCACAACCCGCAGCATCTCGACGACGACATGAAGGGCCGTTTCGGCAAGACCAATTTCGGGCTGATCTCGCGCATGATCACGGATTGGGCCTATCCGGCCGGCGCCATTCACCGCCGGCTGGAGGCGCGATGGGTCAAGCCGGTGCGGCCCGGCGACACCATCCAGCCTTCCGGAATCATCAAGGCCAAGCAGGAGAACGAAAAATCCCGCTGGGTCCTGATCGACGTCGTCATGAAGAACCAGGCCGGCGAAAAGGTCGCGACCGGGGAGGCCCAGGTCGAATTCCCGCGTGACCTGTTTTGCCAGTGAATCAGGTTGGGCCGTTCCCGCGGCGTCATTCCGGGATGGTCCGAAGGACCAGACCTCAGGTGCGCAATTGCGCACCCGGGGAATCTCGAGATTCCGGGTTCGATGCTGCCGCATCGCCCCGGAATGACGGCAAGAAGCCCCAAACGGCCCCATTCGGATTGACATTCGGTGCCGCGCTGCTTAGAAAACGGCCCATCCCGGGCGGTCGCCGCTTTTCGGGTTTAATCCCATTTTGCCACTTTCGGGTAGCTCAGCTACGGGCCTCCAGCACGGCCTTTCAAAGCATCA